>Ga0126369_10004153_pt1 | contig 10581 bp, 7 predicted proteins | sample PanSoiMetaPlot_1_FD_109646 | JGI IMG/M metagenome (GOLD analysis project Ga0126369, IMG submission 109646) | Tropical forest soil microbial communities from Panama - MetaG Plot_1 | ecosystem: Environmental > Terrestrial > Soil > Tropical forest > Bulk soil | place: Panama | collected 2016-02-17
TAAGGTGCGTCCGCTCGGGCGCTCGGGGGAGCCGCTTCGGGGACCCGTAGGAGCCTCTGGATGCCAAGTGGAAGGCCGGATCGACGGCATTGGCTACGCCGCTGCACCATCGCCTTGGCCTTCGCGTGCGGCTGTACCCCCGACATCTCGACTGAGCGAAACACTCCGTCGCGTCCCTCGCTGGGCGAGGAACTGTACGGCGTTTTCTGCGACCGCCTAGGAGCCCAGAGCCTGCATGAAGACCTGAGCGGTACGTCCTATCACCTGCTTTGCCACCGAAAGGACGGCGCATTCGCAGACAAGGTGGATACGCGATTTCTGCCTTCGATTCAGGGCGGTTTTAGCCAAAGCGGCCAGTCGGTCAGCGCGGAACAGCAACAGCAAGCTCGCGTGCACGGCATCGCGCGAATCGAGGCGCTGGCGCGTTGGCGCGCAGACTTGATTTCAGCGCTGGACGCAATGCTGCCGGATATCCCGGTCCCGGCCAAGGACCTGAAGAACCACGATCCGGCTCAGAGCTGCTCTCCGTCAGGCCAGGAGCGATTCAGGGATCAACTGTCGGATCTGCTCAATCGATTGAACGCCAACAATTTGTACATCGACGGGACGCTGCCGAATTCGACCGAATCGTTGGGCCGGGTGGTTACGGCTTTCAAAACAGACAGCGATCTCCAGTCAGCACTGGCGCGAATCGAAGGCCGGAAAGGTTATCATCCTCCCGATGTTTCACTCGGCGCGCTCCAGCCGATGCTCGCGTATCCTGGCCTGCGCGACCTAAGCAATTCGTCGCTCAACCTCATTTCGCCGGATTCGAAGCCGTATGATTTGCATCCACCGATTGATGCGAGCGGTCAGCGCATTCCTATTGCCGGGGCCGCGTATAAGGAGCTCACCAAGCTCGTCGAGGTCGGCCACCAGGAGCTGCGGACCGCAACCGCCGATCCGCCGGTCGCTCCTCTGGCGATCAACCTCGACGCGAGCCTCAACCGCCAGGTACTCAATCGGCCGCGCACCACGCCCGAAACACTGCAGAAGCTCTTGTTGGTCGAGGACCCTCAGCTCGGAGGCGGGGAGCCGCGTTACATCGTCCGCAGAGACCAGCGCGGGGTCGCCTCGGTGGCGCTGGTCGACGGCCGTATTGTTGATCCGTTTAGGGACGAGGACCGTGACGGGCTCGCCGACATCGACGACCTTGGGCAATTCAAAACAACCGACGGCGTTCCCGCTCCGACGCCGTTCCCGTTCGCTGTTGAGCAGAGCCCAACTTCCCGCGACGGATTCGGTCGAGCAACCGCGCCGGACGGGCGATTGATCTACGATTACATCGATACGAATCACACATTCATTGCAGCGCTGCTGGAGGATCTCAAGCCGCTTGTAAATCCCGATCCCTCGCAGCATCACGAAACGCTCACGAACGCGCTCGGTGGGCTTTTACCGCTCTTCGGCTCTCATGATCCAAAGAATCCGGCGGTAAAGAACTACCCGGCCGACGCGCGTGAAGGCGCTGCCACCGTTAGTTACAACCAATTCAATCCAGAAGATTCGGCTGTGCTTGATCTCACGTACGCTGCAGGTCAGGCGCTCGGCGACCCAACCATCGATGATACTTTGGCTCTGACGCGGAAGCTGTTCGCCGAACATCCCAACGACATGGCGCGGCTCGTTGGTGCCGCGCTCAAGGCCAAAGAGGTCGCCGACCGGCATCCAGAGGCGACGCTCAGCCCGCGCTCGACTTTTTGGGACGAGCTGATCGAAGTCGGCATCGAAATTGCGCGGGCGCCGGCGGTCCCAGGCCATCCGCCGCTCCTCGAGGATCTCTTGATTGCGCTCGCCGCCGACGACGCTCGGCCGTTCAAGGATGTGTTGGCGATGCAGATGTCGCACAAGGATTTGATCAGTTACGATCGGAGCGACATCAACGGAGGCCCGCTGAGTTATCCACCAGGTTCCAGCGGTGGTGTGGATGTCGAGCATCCGAACGGCCCATTCACCATGTGGTACACACCCGTCGATCGGACGCAGCCGGATAGCGGCACCAATCGAAGCTACTTCCAGAGATACCTGCAATTGATCCACGACAGCAACGACGTCAGCGCGTGCAATGCCGAGCGCGGGAGACTGTTCTTGCACAATATATGCGACCCCGCTTTCGGGTGCATTGATCTCACGTATCAGGTGGGGGGCACCGGTGCGCCTGAATGTCTGATCTACCGGATTAAGAATCTCGCCAAGTTTTACATCGACTCGATTGTCGGTGAGGCGCAGCTTTTCCTTCGCGCTGATGTTGGGGTGAGGCAATTTCAGTCTCCTCAAATGTTTTCCGATTCCACAGGTCTGAATGGTTTTTGGCCAACGCCGCGGCGTGAGAGCCTGAGGCCAAGGCCCGAGTTTTTGAATCGCCTGGTATTCTTTGATTTCAGCGACAGCCCACTCCCGCCAGGTATTAACTACAGGACGAATTGTTTCATATCCGCGCTCAATGGTCCGTTTCGTCGGGGCGATGATGGAACGCCACAGCCACCAGACGTCGACTCGAACCAGCACTGCGTTCAGCAGCAGCCGCCGGTGCTGATACCGCCGGACCACTTCAGGGGCAGCGCCGGCACAAGTCTGTGCGCGGAACGCGAGATCCCCGATCCGTGCACCACCTCGAGTGACTGCAACCACTGCTCAACAGCCGAAGGCCGCGACGACCCTGGATGCGAGCCGGACCACATGATTCACAAGCTCCGTACGTGCGCGGATGGGCAATGGCTAGCGCAGCGCGACAACAATGTGCTCTTCGCGTTTGAGCAGCCCGTGGATTTCCCGGATGGCACCCGCTCGAGCACGTATCGCGCCTTGATGCCGGTGGTCTCGGCATTCGTTTCTCATGCGCAGGAAGAATTGTTCTTGTCTTTGATCGAGGTTCTTTATCGCCACTGGGAAGCTACTCCCGACATGTGCAGTCCCATAATGCCCCGCACCGATCCTCGCTACTGCTCCTTGGACGGCCTGGTGAGATCGGAGCCGATGCTTGCCGAGATTTTTGGTCAGACCGACCTGATGGACGCTTTGAACAATTTGAACAAGGTTCTCATCAATACGACGATTCAACATTGCAACGCGGTCGACCCTGGCACTCAGCTCTGCACATCGTTCACGCCGATGAACGGGATCACAGTGATGGCGAATGCGACGCGAGCTCTGCTCGATCCAAATCGCAACGTCGGTCTGAGAGATCGCCGCGGCAAGCCAACAACCACCTGGAACGACGGTTCGCACGCCGACACGCCAGTCACGCCGCTCTATCTGCTGACAAATGGATTGCGCTCGGTGGACAACGTGTTCGACGCGGCGCCTGATCGCAAAGCGCTGTGGCTGGGAGAAGCGGGGCACGCCGGAGCTCGCTCGCAGTTGGTGGACCAATTCCTCGGCGTCAACGGAACCGGAAGCAGCGCTCGGTTTTCGCGGCCGGGATTGCCCAGGGTGATGATCACCGCCGCGGACGCGATTCGTTCCCAATTGCTGGCCAGATGCCCTGGCACGTTTACGCCGCCGTACGCTGCTCGATGCGCGTGGGCGCGCGACGAGATCCTCTCGCCAGGACAGGACCCCACGCTTCTGTCGAATCTCCGAGATACGCTTTCCGGCCCGTTGTTCGCCGCAGTGCAGGACCTTGCCGAAGCGATGCGGCAGGACACCGCGGCACGCGTGGAGACCGAGAAGCTTCTCACCTATCTGGTCGGCGCGCCGGTCAACGACCCCCAGCGAGCAGCCTTGCTTGTCTCGCTGGCGGACGTGGTCCAGATCGCGAGCGACCAGACGAATTTCATCCCCATTCTGCACGCCCTGGCGCCGGCGGTCGCGCTCTCCACCGTCGACTCGAGCGGCCATGCACAGGAGGGGGTGGTCGACGCTCAGCTGACGCTGCTGACCCGAGCCTCGGGCAAAGCCTTCAATGCGAGCAACGTCGAGCTGTGCGCCAGCGAGGTGGATCCAAACCAGGTCATCACCGAAGTGCTCAGGCGAGCCACCACCCCGGTTTCGATCAACGGCAAGGTTCCGCGGACGCCATTGGAGCTGTACCTGGACGTGATCACCGACGTCAACCGAGCCTCTCCGGATCAGACCGACAAGCTCAAACCGAATGACTACGCCAGCATCTTCGATCAAGTGGCCGACTTCATGCTCAGCCCCGACCACGGCCTGGAGCAGTTCTACGAGATCGTCAGGCAAGGGACGGTGCGGTGATGAAACGCTCGCGCAGGGTTTGCCGCAGTCGCGCCGCGACTCATCGCCTGTCGCTGATTGTTCTTGGTATTTCGATCTCTGCGCAGGGCGGCGGACTTTTCTTCTCTGATCGCGGTGTACGCCCGCTCGGCCGCGGAAGCGCATTCGTCGCCGGCGCCGACGATCTCAGCTCGTTCTGGTACAACCCGGCCGGCCTCGCCGACGCGGGGAACGCCATTTTGAGCGACTTCAGTTGGATGCACTTTACGGACGATTTCACCCGGCAGGCGCTGGTGTCCGACGCGGGTGGAACGTTGTACACGGTTGACTTTCCGACCGTATCCGGCACTACGCCCTTCCTTCCAATTCCGACCCTCGGGTTGTCCCGCGTTCTCGGGCGGGAGAATCAGTGGACGATCGCTGGCGGGGTCAACGCACCGTACGCGGCGCTGACCTCGTACCCGCAGACGATCCAAAGTGGAGTTCCGGCGCCCTCGCGCTATTCGCTTGTATCACTTGACGGCACCGCTCTGGCGGTCTTAGGGGCCTACGCCGCGTACAAGCCCATCGAGCTGGTGCGCATCGGTCTCGGCCTGCAGGCGTTGGTGGGGACTTTCAACTCCACCGTTGTGTTCACCACGAATCCGGCGGACCGGCTGATCGGAGCACCGGAGGATCCGCAATACGACTCTCTTAGCCAAGTGAAAGCATCTCCAGTGTTTGCGCCGAGCGCCAACCTGGGCGTCACCGTGGTTCCCAACCATTGGCTGCGAATCGGCGCGAGCGGTCAACTTCCATTTGTCATCAATGCGCCGGCGACGGTCACGGTGCGACTGCCGAATGCGCCCGAGTTCGACAACGCGCAGCAGGTTGGGGACAAGGCGCACGTGAAGATGAAGCTGCCTGGCATTCTGCGCCTGGGGGTGGAGGTTTCGCCCTTTCAAACTTTGCGCTTGGAAGCGAGCTACGTCCTCGAGTTCTGGAGCGCTCATCACTCCATCGACATCGTGCCGGACAACATCACACTCACCGGAGTAACTGGGTTTCCGAGCCCGTATGTCGTTCCGCCGATATCCATTCCGCGCAATTTTAGGAATTCAAATTCCGTGCGCCTTGGCGGCGAGTATTCCGGCCTCCAGATGTTCTCGTGGACGGTGCACCTGCGCGCCGGGTTCAACTGGGACCAAAGCGCGATTCCAGACGCCTATCTTGCCCCTTTGACGGTCGATCTAAACAAATACACTGCCTCCCTCGGCGGGGGTATCGAGATTGGTCCGCACTGGCGGCTGGACGCCGTCTACGCGCATGTTTTCGGCGCCGATGTGAGCGTTCCTCCATCGCAGGCCGCGGTCCCTCGGATCAATCCAGTAAAAGGAAACCCGGTCACCGTAGAAGCGATCAACGGCGGGCACTACAGCGCGCGGGCCGACATTTTCGGCGGAGGCTTCAACTTCCGCTTCTGAGGCGCGGCCCGATCGAAGGGAGAGAGTTGTTGGTATGCTCGAACGGGCCATCCGGCCAACGGCTCCCGCGAGGCACTCACGCGGTTCGTCGGGCCAGACAGCCCGCTCACTCGGTATCAACGTCTGCTGGCGCTGCGGACTCTCAGCCTTGCTACATTGAACACTGCGAGATGTCTGCCGTTTCGTTGAAGACCACCTGCACGTCGCCGGGGAGTCCAAACACAGTATTGATAAGGGCTTCTTGACCGTTGCAGTTAGCGAACACCTGGTCGGCGGTCACCGTCGCGGTGCCGGACATCGGAGCCGGGTCGGAGAGAGGAGCGCTCACGCATCCGGTCATGCAATTGGGACCAAGGTCGCCGATGATCGATCCCGTGAGTTGCACCGCCACACTGAGCGTCATGCTGTTGTTTCCGCTGGAGTCCTGCGCACCGGTACCCAGTGGAATGCAGGCGACGAACTGGGCCGCCACAGTAGGCTGAACCTGAACTGGGTTGAACGTAGATTGCGAGCCATCGCCGAAGTCATAGAGAAAACCGCCTGACCCGTCCGACATGCAGGCTCCGACAAGCGTCGCGTCGCCCACCGGAAACGTGCCGGTGCTCGTCGAGACGGACGAGCCCTTGCCGCTCACGCTGATCGTCACCGTGCCTTGAGCATAGGCGGCGACCGCCGTCATCACCACGGCACTTGCTACGAGAGAATGAAGGTTCTTCGACCGCATTTGGCACCCCTTGCGCTTAGTTGTGAGTCCTGTCCCCCAGACAGAGGGAGCCCATCTATTCCAGTCAGACATTTCTTGTCAAAGGAATGTTGATTCAAGAGTCAGCCCCTGCCAACGTCATTTCCGGCCGCCCTCCTTCGGGATTTCCAATCTTTTCAAACCGCCTGGCAGGCGGAATGGCGCTCGGCTCGAGTTGTTGTGGTCGCGATTTGAAAACCTTAAATTCCGCGCCCTTCCTTGCCAAAGGGAGCAAATGAATACGGACATTCGAGCCTTGACCGATCAGGTCATCCAGGAAAGCAGCTTTGTCGAATTGCTCGCCCAGGAGGCGGCGAAGGTTATCGTCGGCCAGAAGCACATGCTCGAGCGAATGCTGATCGGTCTTCTCTGCAATGGCCACGTTTTGCTGGAGGGAGTTCCGGGCCTGGCGAAAACGCTGACCGTCCACACTTTGGCCGACAGCATTAGCGCCCAGTTCATGCGGATTCAGTTCACCCCCGACCTTTTGCCTGCCGATTTGGTGGGGACGATGATCTACAACCAATCGACGGCCAGCTTCACGGTGAGAAAGGGCCCGGTCTTCGCCAACGTCATCCTGGCGGACGAGATCAACCGCGCGCCGGCGAAGGTCCAATCCGCCCTGCTGGAGGCGATGCAGGAGCGGCAGGTGACGATCGGCGATCAAACATTCCCGCTGCCGAACCCCTTCATCGTGTTGGCCACTCAGAATCCAATCGAACAGGAAGGCACCTATCCGCTGCCCGAAGCCCAGGTCGATCGCTTCATGCTCAAGGTGAAGGTGAGCTACCCCTCGCGCGCCGAGGAAAAGGTGATCATGGACCGGATGGGCGGAGTGGAGGTGCCCAAAGCTCGCAAGGTGATCACCCCGGAACAGATCGCTCGAGCGCGCCGGGTGGTCCATCAAATCTACATCGACGAAAAGGTGAAGGATTACGTCCTGAACATCGTGTTCGCCACGCGAGAGCCCTCGCAATCCGGGCTGAAGGACCTCGAGGATTTCATCGAGTACGGGGCGAGCCCGCGGGCGAGCATCCATTTGAGCCTGGCGGCGAAGGCGCACGCCTTTCTTCGGCATCGCGGCTTCGTCACGCCGGAGGACGTCAAGGCCGTTGGCTTCGATGTCTTGCGGCACCGGATTTCCCTCACCTACGAAGCGGAGGCGGAGGAGCTGACACCCGAGAAGATCATTCAGCGCGTCTTCGACCGCGTCGAAGTTCCCTGAGCTGCGGCTTGCTTCCGAAGGACCTCATCAAGCGTATCCGCAAGCTGGAGATCACCACGCGCAAGGTGGTGTCCGATCTCCTAGCCGGGCAGTACCACTCGGTCTTCAAGGGGCGGGGGATGGCGTTTTCGGAGGTGCGCCAGTACCAACCCGGAGACGAGATCCGGATTATCGACTGGAACGTGACCGCGCGGATGAACGACGTGTTCGTGAAGGTGTTCACCGAGGAGCGCGAGCTCACGGTGATGTTGGTGGTGGATGTTTCGGCCTCGCAGGAGTTCGGGACGAGGCCGCGAAGCAAGGCAGAAATCTGCGCCGAGATCGCCGCCCAGATCGCCTTCTCGGCGATCGCCAACAATGATCGAGTGGGTCTGATCTTGTTTTCCGACGCAGTGGAGAAGGTGATTCCTCCCAAGAAGGGGCGCAAGCACGTCCTTCGCGTGATTAGCGACATTCTCTCCCACCGCCCGGCAAGCCGCGGCACCGACGTCAACGTCGGGCTGAACTACGTGTCGCGTTTCGCCAAGCGCAAGGCGGTCACTTTCCTGATTTCGGATTTCCTGGCGCGCAACTTCGATACCAGCCTTCGAATTGTGAGCCGCAAGCACGATCTCGTTCCGGTGATGATCTCGGACCCGCTGGAAGACGCGTTTCCAAAGCTGGGCCTCGTTCAGCTCGAGGATCCAGAAACCGGACAACGCGCATTGGTGGACACCAGCGATCACCGCGTGCGCAGTCGGTACGAGAAAGCGATGGGCAATCGCCGCGAGGACCTCAGAAAGCTCTTCAAGAAGTTGGAGCTGGAGCACGTCGAGCTGCAGGCGGGCGAGGAATACGTGGTCGCGCTCGCCCGATTTTTCCGAGCGCGCGCCCGGAGGATGGCGGCGTGAGCTGGGCGGTTCCGGTGCTCATCTTCTTGCTCGCGGCGTCTGCGGGCGACGCGGGCTCGAGCTCGCCGAAACCCCTCCAGCCTCTTTCGTTCACCAGCCGCGCCGACCCCGATCGCGTGCATCTGGGCGAGCCCTTTTCCTACGAGCTGGTGATTCGCCATCCGCGTACCCAGCGGTACGATCTGCGTCCGCCGGCGAGCGAGGGCGCCTTCGAGCTGCTCGGCCAGAGTCGCAACCGAGCCGATGCCAAGGACGACGCGATCACCACTTTTACGCTGAGGCTGGCGCTCTTCGAGCTGGGAGCGAGGAAGCTTCCAGACTTGACGTTTGACGTTGCGGAAGGAGATCGGTTGGGCAAGTTCATCGCTCCGGGAGTTGCGGTGGAGGGCGTTTCATCCTTGCCCAACGATGCAGAGAAGGGAGCCGAGCTCCGCGACATCAAGCCACCGCTGGAGGTTCCGATTCGCAGTTACCGGGCGCTGTGGGTGCTGGGATCGCTGCTGGCTGCGGCGCTCCTCGCCTATGCCCTGTACCGTTGGCTCAAGCGCGAAAAGCCCGCGCGACAACCCGTCCAAAAGCCACTTGCCCCGCTGGAGGTAAGAACCCTGGCGGCGCTCGAAGAGCTCCGAAAGCAGAACCTGCCTGCTCAGGGGCGCGCGCGCGAGTTCTACTTCCGGCTCTCGGAGATCGTCCGAGCGTACTTGGGCGAGCGCTACGGCTTCGAGGCGCTGGAATGCACCAGCGCGGAGCTTTTGCAGGCTCTTCGCCAAGTGCACGCTCCCGGGTTGCCCGCCGAGGAGCTGGCGCGCTTTGTCGACGAAGCGGACCTGGTCAAGTTCGCCAAGGCGTCCGCCGCCTCGGCGCAGTGCGACGGAGCGCTTCAGTTCGCTCACGAGCTCTTGAAGCGAACCGTGCTGCAACCGGCAGCGAGCGCCGAGCTGGCGAGGATCGTCGGCGCCGGTCTTGAGATGGGCCAGCCATGACACGCGACCTCGTCTTCCATAATCCGAAGGCGCTTTGGCTGTTGGTGGGCATTCCGCTGCTGGTCGCCTGGACCGTTCTCGAGTGGCGGGCGAGGGCGGTGTTCAGATTCTCCGCTGCCCACGTCTTCTCGGCAAATCGCCGTGGCTGGCGCTCGTATTCTCTCCAAGCTCTTCCTCTTTTTCGGGTGGCGGCGGTTGGCCTGGCGATCGTGGCGCTGGCACGCCCGCAAGAACGCGACGAGAAGGCGCGCGACCTTTCGGTCGAGGGGATCGACATCGTGATCGCGCTCGACCTTTCGACCTCGATGGAAGCGGGGGACTTCCGACCGCACAATCGGGTCTATGTTGCGAAGGAGGTCCTCACCGAATTCCTCGACTCCAGAACCAATGATCGCATTGGTTTGGTGGTCTTTGCGGGCGCGGCGTACACCCAATCTCCGCTCACCCTCGACTACGCCGTCCTCAAGGAGCTGGTGAAGCAGCTTCGCACTCGGGTGCTCGAGGACGGCACCGCGATCGGCGACGCGCTGGCGATCTCGCTCAACCGGCTCCGCGACTCGGATGCCAAGAGCCGAGTGGTGGTGTTGATCACCGACGGCGACAACAACGCGGGCCGCGTCTCGCCGCTCGATGCCGCGGCGATGGCAAAAGCTCTGAAGGTTCCGGTCTTCACCATTTTGGTTGGCAAGGGCGGCAAGGTGCCGTTCCCCGCCGGACAGGATCTGTTCGGCAACACCGCGTGGCGAGAGATGGACATCCCGGTCAATCCCGCCCTGCTACAGGAAATCTCCAAACTGACGGGGGGCGAATTCTACCGCGCGACCGATCGAGCCGAGCTCAAGGGCGGCCTGCAGAAGGTCCTCGACGCGATGGAGCGCTCGAAGATCCTCGAGGGCGGCGCGATGAACAACTACCGCGAGAAGTTTCACCAGCTGCTGCTCTGGGCGTTTTCGCTCGCGTGGCTCGAGCTGTTGCTGCGCGCCACCTTCCTGAGGGTGTTCCCATGAACTCGGGGCATCCGTGGCGATTCACGCTCTTGGGCTATCAGGTTGGGCTGGCGCAA
>Ga0126369_10004154_pt1 | contig 10576 bp, 9 predicted proteins | sample PanSoiMetaPlot_1_FD_109646 | JGI IMG/M metagenome (GOLD analysis project Ga0126369, IMG submission 109646) | Tropical forest soil microbial communities from Panama - MetaG Plot_1 | ecosystem: Environmental > Terrestrial > Soil > Tropical forest > Bulk soil | place: Panama | collected 2016-02-17
AGCGCCTTCGGAGTGCTTTCGAGCGGGATCGGCGCGGCTTCGAGGAAGCGGCGGCCGGCGGGTGACTGCATGTACGCGAGGAGCTCGTCGTTCGATGTCAGTCGCTCCATGATGCGGCTGTGAGTGTCGATGTGTGTCTTCGACACACGCAGCCACTTCTGGTGTTGCATGACCGAGCGCACCACCCACGCGATCGTCAGGACCACAGTGATGAAGCCGACAAGCAAGGCGAGTCCCGCCCCGGCTTGATCGATGGCGCGGATCGCGACGATCCTCGGGTCGTTGTAGTCGGTCTGCCGGCGCTGCAGCTCACGGAACTGGTTATCGAAGAAGTAACTCGGGTTGTGCGCCACTTCCGGATGCTCCGCGAGGAACGTGTTGAGCTGCGGATAGGGCTGCAAATAGCCGTCGTTGGTCAGGAGCGTCGGGTCGAGCGCGAGCACGCGGCCAAGCGACGGCGGGTACTGCTGCAGCAACTCCTGCAGCCGTCGCTGCGTCTGGCCGGCGTTCGCGTCGTCGCTGATGACGCGCGGCGGCGCGCCGCGAAAAGGCCGCACTGGCGGCACAACCCGCTCGGGACGTTCAAGCCGATCGGGATCGCCGCGCTCAGCGCGGCCGGCGCCGGCGCCTGGTTGGGCGGCGGCCTGTGAAACCAGCAGGAAAGGACCAAGAATCAAAGACCATAACAGGGCACGTTTCATGTCCGTTATAACGGACGGTGGCTGGTAGGGTTAACATTCTTCCTTCGGAGGGACAAATGACTGAGCGCCGGCAGTTTCTCGCTTCGGCTGGGCTTGGGGTGGCGGCACTGCTCGGGGCGTCCGGCGGCGCGGAGGCGGCCGACCTCACCCCCGGCGAGCAGGCGAATCTCAAGATCGTGGCCGATTTTTGTGCGTCCTGGTCGACTCGGGACATGTCCCGCATTCTGCCGTTCCTGTCCGACGACTGCGTCTACCGGATGACCGAGACGACGCCGCCGGCCAACGGACACGACGGCGTCGTGCAGCGTCTCAAGCAGTGGCTGGACGACTCGTCGCTCGTCGAGTTCAAGATCCTCGACGCCAAAGCCGCGGGGCCGATCGTCATCACCCATCGGATCGACCGCTTTCTGACCAAGCAGCCGCTCACATGGGAAGGCGTCGGCGTCTTTTTCGTCAAAGACAACAAGATCAAGGAGTGGACGGACTATACGATCCGCGTCCAGCGATGATTAGCGACCTCAAAACTGACCTGAAAGACGATCTCGAGGCGCTCAAGATCCAGCGCGAGCCGGAGCGATCGGGCGTATGGCGCGCCCTGGGCTGGCTGCTCTTAGTGCTGCTGCTGGCGGGCGCCGGAGGCGGAGTGTGGGTGTGGGCGACCCGTGAGCGCCCGATCGACGTCCAGGTGTCGCCCGTCAGCGAACGAGCGCACGGGACGCAGGCCGCCGTGCTCAACGCGTCGGGTTATGTCACCGCTCGCCGGCGCGCGACGATTTCGTCGAAGGTCACCGGCAAGGTGGTCGAGATCAACGTGGAAGAAGGGATGGCGGTGCGTGAAGGGCAGGTGCTCGCGCGCCTGGACGACTCGAACCCACGCGCCGCGCTCGGGCTCGCCGAGGCGCAGCTCGCAGCGTCCAAACAGAACATCGCCGAGAACGAGGTGCGTCTCGCGGATGCCAGAACCACGTTGAACCGCCGCGTGCAGCTCGTGAAGGAACGTGTCGCGGCGCAATCCGAAGTCGACTCGGCGCAAGCGGACGTCGATTCGATTGCGGCGCGCATCGCCGCCGGACACGAGATGGTCCGCGTCGCCGAGCGGCAGGTGGCCATCCAGCAGACCGAGATCGACAACACGATCATTCGCGCGCCGTTCAGCGGCGTCGCGGTCACCAAGGACGCGCAGCCGGGCGAGATGGTGTCTCCCGTGTCCGCCGGCGGGGGCTTCACGCGAACCGGCATCTGCACGATCGTGGACATGAAGTCGCTCGAGGTCGACGTGGACGTCAACGAGGCCTATATCAACCGCGTCGTGTCCGGGCAGGACGTGACGGCCGTCTTGAATGCGTATCCGGACTGGCAGATTCCCGCGCGCGTCATCACGACGGTGCCGACGGCCGATCGACAGAAGGCGACCGTGCTCGTGCGCATCGGCTTCAAGAAACTCGATCCGCGCATCTTGCCCGACATGGGCGTCAAGGTGACGTTCCTCCGGCAGGACGAACCAGCGATCGCCAAGAATCGCCAATCCGATCCGGCAACGGCGAAGCCGATTCTCCTGGTGCCGAAAGCGGCCGTACGTGCCGACGCCGGACAGAACATCGTGTTCGTCGCACGCGCGGATGGCACGGTGGAACGACGGGCCATACGCACGGCGGGCGAGGACGGCACGCAAATCGAGGTCGTCGCCGGCCTCAGCCGCGGCGAGCAGGTCGTCGCGCCCGTATCGGCAACCCTGAAGGACGGAGCGAAGGTGAGGATCACATCATGAGCGACGCGCTGGTGCGCGTGTCGGGCGTGCACAAACATTTCAGTCGCGGGGGCGAACGCATCGACGTGCTGCAGGGCGTCAACCTCGAGATTCCGAAGGGTGACTTTCTCGCCCTGATGGGGCCGTCCGGCTCCGGCAAGACGACGCTGCTCAATCTGATGGGCGGCATCGATTCGCCGTCGAGCGGGGTAGTTGACGTCGGCGGCGTGCGCATCAACGAGTTGAGCGGCTCGAAGCTCTCGCGGTGGCGCTCGCAGCACATCGGCTTCGTGTTCCAGTTGTACAACCTGCTGCCGGTGCTGACGGCCGAGCGCAACGTCGAGCTGCCGCTGCTGCTCACGCGGTTGTCGAAGTCGGAGCGCCGCAAACGGGCGAACATCGCGCTGAAGATCGTCGGCCTCGCCGATCGCGCGAAGCACTACCCGCGCCAGCTCTCCGGCGGTCAGGAGCAGCGCGTCGGTATCGCGCGGGCGATTGTCACGGACCCGACGTTGCTGCTGTGCGACGAGCCGACGGGCGATCTCGATCGAAAAGCCGGCGACGAGATCCTCGATTTGCTGCAGGCGCTGAACCGTGAGCACGGGAAGACGATCGTCATGGTCACGCACGACCCCCATGCAGCCGACCGCGCGCGCCGGACGCTGCACCTGGAGAAAGGCGTGCTGCTCGAAACCGTGGGGGCCGCATGAAATACCTCCCGCTGGTCTGGCGCAACCTGTGGCGTCGGAAGATCAGGACCACCTTCACCCTGCTGTCGATCTTCGTCGCGTTCCTGCTGTTCGGTTTACTGATGACGATCCGGACGACGTTTTCGCTGGGCGTCGACATCGCCGGCCTCGACCGGCTGATGGTCATCCACAAGATCAGCATCATCCTGCCGCTGCCTTCGTCGTATCAGCAGCAGCTGAAGAGCGTGCCCGGCGTGGAGGTGGTGACGCACAACACATGGTTCGGCGGCGTCTATCAGGATCCGACGAACTTTTTCTCGACGATTGCCGTGGAGCCCGAGCCCTACTTCGGCATGTATCCCGAGGTGCATCTGCCTCCCGAGCAAATGAAGGCGTGGCTGGCCGATCGACAGGGCGCCGTCGTCGGCGTCGATCTCGCGAAACGTTTCGGCTGGAAGCTCGGGGATCGCATCCCACTCAAGTCGTTCTTCCGGACGAAGAGCGGCAGCGACATCTGGGAGTTCAACATCGTCGGCATCTATCAGGGCGACGTGGGCTTCGACAATACGCAGCTCTTTTTCCGTTACGACTATCTCGACGAGAATCGCCAGGCCAACCAGGGCGCCGGAACCGTCGGTTGGTACGTGGTGAAGATCAAAGACGGGTCGCAGTCGAAACAGATCGCGACGGTGTTCGACGACATGTTCGCGAACTCGCAAGCCGAGACCAAAACGACGACCGAGAAGGGATTCATCGACGGCTTCGCGAAGCAGGTGGGTGACATCGGGGCGATCATGATCGCGATTCTCGGCGCCGTTCTCTTCACGATCCTGCTGGTCGTCGGGAACACGATGGCGCAGGCCGTGCGCGAACGGACGAACGAACTCGCCGTGCTGAAGACGCTCGGTTTCTCGAACGCGAAAGTACTCACGCTGGTGCTCGTCGAGTCGCTGTTCATCGCCGTCGTGGGCGGCGGGCTTGGACTCGCCGCCGCGTGGGCCATCGTCTCGCGCGGCGATCCGACGAACGGCCTGCTGTCGCCGTTCGTGTTGCCGCGCGTGGATATTGCGATCGGCATCGGGCTCATTGCCGCAGTGGGCTTTGCCGCAGGGCTGCTGCCCGCGGCAGGCGCGATGCGGCTGCGAATTACGGATGCGTTGAGGAAAGCCTAATATGTCCTTTCTTCGCCAAATCATCGCGGTCAGCTGGCTGAACATCCGGACGATCTCACAGCGCATGTCCTCGTCCGCTGTGGCCATCGTCGGCATCGCGGGCGTCGTCATCGTGCTCGTTTCGGTGCTGTCGATGGCGCAGGGATTTTTCGCGGCGATGAGCGGCGCCGGCGCGCCCGATCGCGCGCTTGTCTTCCGCACTGGCGCGGACGACGAGATGACGAGCGGCGTTCAGGGTCCGGAAGCGGACATCATCAAGCAGGCGCCGGGACTGCGGCACGAAGGCAACCAGACGCTCGCGGCCGCCGAGTTGTTCGTGCTGATCGATCTGCCGAAGATCTCGACAGGGACGCCCGCGAACGTGCCGATGCGCGGCGTCGAGCCGACGTCCTTTCCAGTGCGCGCCGAAGCGAAGCTCGTCGAAGGACGCATGATCCGCTTCGGTACGAATGAAGTGCTCGCCGGCCGAGCGGCCACACGTCAGTATGCGGGTCTGAAGCTCGGCTCCGAGATCAAAGCGGGACAGACGACGTGGATCGTCGTCGGCGTCTTCGAGTCGCGCGGGAGTGTTGCCGAAACAGAGCTGTGGTGCGACGTGCATTACCTGCAGGGCGCCTACCGCCGCGGCAACAGTTATTCGTCGATTCACGCGCGGCTCGAGTCGCCGCAGACGTTCACGCAGTTCAAGGATTGGCTGACGGCGAATCCGCAGCTGAACGTCTCGGTGAAACCCGAAGTCGAGTACTACATGTCGCAGTCGCAGACGATCACGAGGCTCATCCGGTCGGTTGGTTTCGGCATCGCCGTCCTGATGGGCATAGGCGCCGTGTTCGGCGCGATTCTCACGATGTACACGGCGGTGTCGACGCGGACGCGCGAAATCGCCACGCTGCGCGCGCTCGGATTCAACACCGCGTCCGTCCTCGTCTCGGTCCTCGCGGAATCGTTCGGGCTTGCGGCGATAGGCGGCGTGATCGGCGGCGCGCTGGCTTTTCTCGCGTTCAACGGCTTCCAGACGTCCACGATGAACTGGCAGACGTTCAGTCAGGTGGCGTTTGCGTTCGCGGTGACGCCGCAGCTGCTGTTGCAGGGGCTCGTCTACGCGCTCGTCATGGGACTCATCGGCGGACTGCTGCCCGCGATTCGGGCGGCGCGGCTGCCGATCGCGTCGGCGCTGCGCGAGCTGTAGCAGAGACACCCACGTCGATGATTCGAGTCGCAATCGCCGTCGCGGTGATTGCCGGAATGGCGGAGCCGGCGCGCGCGCAGGATAGGCCACGTGTCGAACTGGCCGGCGGCTATCAGATCCTCAATCTCCAAACGTTCTTTCCGCTCGGTTGGTTTTTCGAAGCGGCGGCGCCGGTCTCGAACGGGCTGACGCTTGTCGGACAACTCAGCGGGCAGTACCGGTCTGTATCGGCACCGTCACCGTCCGGTGTCGTTGTGCCGGTCGAAGAGCACGAGAAGGTGCACAGCTTTCTGGCCGGCGCACGTATCGTCGGCCGCCGCGATGATGGCCTGACGGCGTTTTTTCATCTCCTAGCCGGCGAGTCGCGGGTCGGACTCCCACAAATTGGCGGGGTCACAAACGAGTTCACGCTCCAAGCGGGAGGCGGCTTCGACTTTCCGCTGACATCCCGATGGTCGGGGCGGATGACAGCAGACTACGTCCACTTATTCACCGAAGGCGAGCCGACGCACGGTGTCCGTGTGGCGGTCGGATGGGTCGTGCCTTTGGCGCGCTGAAGGCGGGTCGGGTTCATTCGTGTTCAGTCGATCTGGTGGTGGTATCGCACGTAACAGCAGGATGATTGCGATTGGATCTGCGACGCCGTACAGGATGCCGTGACCACCCACGAGTTTGATCAGCGCCCCGACACTGCAAGCCACAATTGAGACGATGGCTCCGGAGTAGGCGAGCCTGCGGCCGTTGGCTCGTTGTGCGCAGAGCAGCGCGCCAGAAGGCAGAGCACTCCCACTGGTCGCATGAAACGCCGATCCATAGTTCCTCCCCGAACCGATTTGGACACGGATGTCTCGCTAAGGTTCCGCGCTATCGACCGTCGACGCGATGATCGGATCCTTATGCCGCGGTGCGGGTGCCGTCGACGGCGCTCTTGGGGCCGGAAAGCGTTAACGCAGTCACGCCGATTCCTGCGACAAGCACGCCTCGAAGCCGGCGGACCAGTGCCAACGTCAAGCCGGCCGTTGCCGTCAGCCCGAGCATGCGGGTGACAAACGCATACACGCCCTCGGACGCGCCGAACTGTCCCGGCACAAACGCAAACGCGAGTCCGACGTACTTCACCGCCCCTTCAATCACGGGCGGGTGCCACCAGCGCGACGTCCCGACGATTGCAGTCAAGACGACGTGGATTTCGAGCACCATCAACACCTGCGACAACAACTCGATGGCCACCACCTCGGCGAGGGCGCGGCGTCGACACTGAAGAAAGTTCACGAGGACTCGCTCTATTCGGCCGATCTTCTCCGCGGCAATCGTCGCCCGACGACCGATGACGCGCGCGGATGCACCGATGAATGGGGCGATGACACCCACGCCTGATACCGCAGTGTAGGTGAACGCCGTCAAGAACGCGCTAGTGATACCTATCAGCGTAAATGCGATCGGCCTGACGATTGGTGGCAATGCGCCGAGAGCGATCAAGGTGACGACGGCAGCGATGCTCAAACATCCGGTCACCACGTCGTAGAGCAAGTACTCCGTTGCGATGGCCGCAAAGGCCCGGTCCGTGGACAGGCCAAACCGTGTCAGGAGCCATCCCTTCGTGGGTTCGGCGAAAAACGGACCCGTGAACGTCAGGATCTCGATGGTGGCGCCGGACAGGCGAACCCGAAACACGTCGGCGTATCGCAAGGATGGCACGATGCGCCACAACGCCATCGCGCGGGTCGCCAGGTACATCGTGTACAGCCCCGCGACGACAACGAATCGCCAGCGCAAGTCGATCAGCAACGCCCACACGACCGCCGGGCCTGCGCGCCAGATTAACCACGCGACTACGGAGAGGCCCAGGACGAGCAGCACGCCACGAACTACAACGGGATGAACGCGCACACTCCCGCTCTTTCCCGGGGAAGTGCAAGTGACAGGCCGGATCGATTGTCGTCTTTAGAACGTCAGGCCCGCGCGATACTCGAGTGAACTTGTGCGGCTGCTATCAGTCGGCGGTTACGGACCCTAACCAGCACGTCCCTTCCGCGATTAATGTGCATTCGGACTGCGGTGGAGTTCGATATGCGCCTTCAGGATCGCGTCGGGGAATGTGAGCGTGTCCGGCGCGAACACTTCGATAAAGGTCGATTGGAATGGTTGCGCCTCGCACACCATCGCCGCCGGGTTCGTCTGACATGGATAGATGCCGATGTTCAGGAGCGCGAGATACGCATCGGCGTCGGCACACGCGTTGGGACCGCTGAACCCGCCGGAGCAGGCGGCCCCGGCTCCCGCACCGGGTACGGCAGCGAAGTAGTTGTTCGTCATGAAGGCGCTCATGTTCCCGAACTGCGCCGCTGCGTCCAGCACCGTCGAGTTCGCCGGCTGCGAGGTGTCGATATTCTCGAACTCGACGACGAGGTGTCGCGGAAATTTGTCGGCCGCTATCTGGAGCAGATCGAACAAGACCGCGTTCAGCTGAGTGTTGGCCTCGTGGAGATGGACGTCATTTGTGCACGTCGTGCCGGGAATTGACGACGGCACCGACCACGTGGATGCGGGAACGATCGCGGTATACACGCACCCGTTGTCGTCAATCTCCGGAAATGGGTACTGGCCCTGTCCGGTTCCCACCGGGAGGATCGCCACGTTGAACGTCTTGTCGGGGAAGCTCCGGAGGAACGAACCCGTGATTGAATCCCACGCCTGTATCAGCAACGACGGCCGATAGCCAGCGTCGAGCCATGTCGCGATGGAGTTGGTGTCGACGTGTACGTTGCCATTCGAATCCGAGCACGGAGACGACAAGATCTCTTCCGGCAGACGAAACTCGTCGGTCGTCCGATTGATTCCGGTGAGGCGAACGAGCGTGACCGCGTCGTACGCCCCGATGTCCCGTAAATGCTGCGCCACGGCGGCGAGCAGCGAATCCCACTCGGCGAGAAAAATCGGATCCCACGGCGCCGCGATGTCGACGACCTCGCAGGTCGGGCTCGCGAGACCCTGGTGCGCGGCAGCCTCGAATCTCCACCGGCGAGCGCCCGCATATGAATCTGTATAGGTTGGCCCGCAGGCGTTTGATTCCTCTCGGAACAGCCAGCAGGGGACGTCTTCGCCGGCGCGAATCGCGATGTTGATGTGACGTCCCACCGACATCGCCGCGGAGACCCATTTGTCGAATCGGCTCTGACCGGGGAGGGCCAGCGTCCACTCGTACACGCCCCTTGACGGTTCGAGTGTGTTCCAGTTCTCGACGAGCGTGATGCCATCGACGCCCGGCTCGCTGAGCGCCTGGATCACCTGCGGTGCATCGGCCGGCGATTTGTCGACAGCGACGTTCAACGAATAGAGGTAAACGCCTCGAGCATTCTTCGCGCTGTTGTTTGTGAGCTGCGCGCTCGCCGGTCGCGCCAGCAGAATCGCTGCAGCGGCAGCGAGCATTTTCGCGATCGTCATCGTCGTCCTTCCCGTTCGGAGCGAGAGAACGAACACCGTAACGCAGCGCTGACACGGAACGCCAATAAATAGCCAATAAGAAATGCTGGCGTCCTGGCGCGCACGCCACGTCCACATTGTGGACATCCGAATGTGTGGCGTCTGGACAGATCGATCGCGCGATAAGGCGCAAAAGTCCCGCGCGGCGCCTCCTAAAAGTCAGCCAGATCTGATCACACTCTTCGCAGAACTGCGCCGAATCCGTGACGACTGGCTCGTCGTTCGGCCATTTTGACGGCGAAAGGCCAGCAAGGCGGCGTGGCGGCCTTCTTGCCTCACGACTCGTTGCACTATCCGACTACACCAACAACTGAGGAAACGATGATTCGATACAAATTCGCGTCGGCGTGTTCTCTGGGCCTTCTGGCGATGCTGCTCGTAGTTCCGATGGCATACGCGCAAGAGGGGCGATCGTCGAATGCCAATGAGGACACCGTCGGCGGAGCACGGGAGATTGAACCGGGCCAGCCCCCAGCGACGATCCACGCGACGGTCGATGACATGGAACGGTTTCGTGAGACACACTCCAAGGCCGCGCCCGGAAGTACCGGCGCCGCCGGCACGGCCAGTCAACTGCAGTACCACGGTGGAAGTGGCGGCATCGGCGTCGAGACGGCTCCGAAGATCTATCTGGTCTTCTGGGGCTCGCAGTGGATTAACGGCGACCCGACTGGCGAAGCCGACATTCTGGAAGCGTTCTACAACGGTGTCGGCGGCAGCGCGTGGTTGAACTCCGTCACGCAGTATTGCCAGGGCGTCGCGAGCGGCACAATTCTCTGCAATGGCGCCGGGAAGGCGGCCGGAAATCCAGTGGGGCTTCTGGCCGGATACTGGTATGACAACAAGAGCGCGGCGCCTTCCAAGCCCAGACAGTCGCAGATCGCATCGGAGGCCGCCCGGGCCGCAGCGCACTTCGGGAACACCACGGCCGCGAGTAACGCGAACGTGCAGTATGTGATCGCGACGGCGCACGGGGCCAACGCCACTGGATTCGGCACGCAATACTGTGCGTGGCACAGCTCGTCGAACTCCTCGTACGGCAAACTGGCGTACACAAACCTGCCGTACATCACCGACGCGGGCGCCAGCTGTGGCGCCAACTTCAACGGTCTGGGTCCTGACGCGGGCATCACGATCGTCGCTGGTCACGAGATGGCAGAGACAATCACCGATCAGTTCCCCAACACTGGCTGGCTGGACTCGAGCGGTGAAGAAAACGGCGACAAGTGCGCCTGGATCTCGTCGGGTCAGGGAGCGTCGGCGACGATCACCTTGTCGACAGGCACGTTCCCGGTGCAGTCGCTGTGGAGCAACGCGTTCAATAGCGATGCGGGCGGCTGCGTGCTCTCGTATTGATACTCGCCAGGCTCTCGATCGGGCAGGATTGGTCGGCTAGACCGTCCACCCGATCGAGAGACTGAGATCTCGAACGCTGCTATTTTGCGCGGCCCGTATAGCCCTGCGCGACGGTCGGAATCGCGATGATCTCGTTTCGCGCGCTCGGCGTGCCCCATCCGCCGTAAAAGACGATCCCGTACAGCGTCTTCTTGTCCTTGCCGCCGAAGAACGTGCCGTGCAAGCCCTGCGGACCGGGG
>Ga0126369_10004155_pt1 | contig 10575 bp, 9 predicted proteins | sample PanSoiMetaPlot_1_FD_109646 | JGI IMG/M metagenome (GOLD analysis project Ga0126369, IMG submission 109646) | Tropical forest soil microbial communities from Panama - MetaG Plot_1 | ecosystem: Environmental > Terrestrial > Soil > Tropical forest > Bulk soil | place: Panama | collected 2016-02-17
TAGCCGCCTGGCGTCAGCAGGTGAATGCGGATCAGTGAAGCGAAGATACCGCCAATGAAAAAGAAGAAAGTAAAAGAGATGAGATACAAAATGGCGATGCGCTTGTGATCCGTGGTCAAAAGCCAGGAACGGATACCGTACGTCGCATTCAGATAGTGCTCTTTCGGCAGCTGTTGCTCTGCAGCCGGCTGTGGCGAGAGAGACGGTTGTTGTGTGCTGCTCATGCTATTTTTTCCCCGTTGCCGATTCGACGGCGCCAGCTCTACCCGGAGCCGACTGGTCCTTCAGCGACTTGATGTACGCGGTCAGCGCCGCGATCTGGTCTTCCGTCACCTGTCCCTGAAAGCTGGGCATCTCCGGCCGGTAACCAGCAACAATCTTTGCGTTCGGCTGCAGGATGGACTCGCGAATGTAGTTGTCGTCCGCCAGCACCGACGAGCCGTCGGCTAATTTTACGTGCGAGCCGTACACGCCGTTGTAAGACGGCCCGCGTCCTTTGCCATCTGGCTGGTGGCAAGTGGCGCACGCGAGATCGTTATACAGCTTCTGACCGACTGCGACTTGATCTTCGGACGCGCTGGTGCCCGAAAGCCACTTCGCGTATTCGTCCTGCTCCATTACGTTTACCCAGCCGCCCATGACGGCGTGGTTGGTTCCGCAGTACTGCGAGCAGAAGAAGTGATACCTGCCCGTCTTGGTCGGCCGGAACCACATCGTGTTGTAGTGCCCCGGTACTACGTCCATTTTTACGCGGAACGCCGGCACGGAAAAATCGTGAATCACATCTTCGCTGCCCATGATCAGACGCACGTTGCGATTCACGGGAACATGCAGCTCGTTAATTTCGCGGCGGCCATCGGGCTGCTGCAGCTTCCACATCCATTGTTTGCCGATGACAGTAATATCCAGCGTGTCGTTCGGGGTGTGGCGGTAATCCACATAGATGACCGCGCCCCAGCCGAACATGGCCATTAGCAGAAAGAACGGCAGCACAATCCAGGCAATTTCCAGCCGCATATCGCCGTGGATCGGCACGCCCACTTCATCGGCACCTTTGCGCTGGTATTTGAAAAAGAAGTACATCACCGCGGCGCAGATCACCACGGCGAAAAACGCACACACCGCGATCATGAACAGCACCAGGCCGTCCACCTGGGGAGCAAAGTTAGAGGCTTGCTCCGGATACAATGGCAGTTCAGACTGCACGGGTCACTGTGCTCCTTGCTGGCTCAGAGTCGTTCGCGCCGCGTGTTCACGGCGCCAGAAAAACAAAATCACAAACAACAGCCCGGCAATCGTTAAAACTGCGCCTACACGCATAATGCTCAGAATGGTCGCGCTGTAGCGGGCCGCCGACGGATCGTACTGAAAGCAGAACAGCAACACCTTGTCGACCGGCGTGCCGATTTTCCCCTGCGACGCGTCCACCAATCCCAGGCGAAGATCGCGGCCTGGAAACTCCACGCCATAAAAGTAGCGGGAGATGCGGCCATCCGGCGTCAGCAACAGGATGCCGCTGCCGTGCGCGAAAAGATTGTTCTTCTGGTCGAAATTAAAGTGGAAATTGGCCGCGTTGGTAACCGTCGCGATCGATTCCTTCGAACCGCTCAAAAAGTGCCAGCCCGAGGCCGTTTCCGGACGGCGAAAATGGTCCATGGCCGTTTTCTTTTTGGCCGTCGCCATTTGCGCGCTGTCGCGATCATCAAAGCTGATAAACACTACGTCATAATCGCGGCCGGGATTGAATGACAACATGCGCAAGCTGCCGACAACGCCTTGTTCGAGTTGCGTGCACAACATCGGGCAACCGTAATAGACAAAAGCCAGCAGCACCGGCTTCTGCTGGCGCAAATAGCTGCCCAATGTCACGCTTTTGCCATTCTCGTCGGTGAACGGCGTATCGAGCGGCATCTGCGCATTCAATTCCGGCCGGAATGTCACGTTCTGCAAGATCGCCGGCATGCCTAAAGACGCTTGCCCAACGTTATCGGGGGCGACTTGTGCATACCCTTGAGCCGCGACAAGCAGGATGCCAAGCGCCAGAATATTACGCAGCTTGCTCATATTTATTGCTTCTTCCCCGCTGCCGCCACCGGCGCTCCGGGGACTGCGCCCTTTTCGGCGATGATCTTCATCGCATCGGCGACCGGTATTTGCGCAATTCCTTTGTCTTTGTCGACCCAGGCGAACGTCTCATTGGCCTTGGTGTCGGCTTCAATCTTTTCACGCATGTCCTGCTGCGGATCGCTTTCGTGACCCGGCACGCCCTGCAAGCGCGGGTTCGGCGGCCACTGCTGCTGGTCGCGCTGCTGCTGCGTCATCGTGGCCCGGACTGCAGGCATCGGCGCGTCCTGCTCCGCCACGTCCTTAGAGATCACATTCAAGAGCGGCACGCAGATCGCAAGCGCAATCGCAATGGTTAGCGCCAGGTACACCAAGTAGCGGGTGATGGTTGCAATATCAATGTCGCGCGGTTCAAACGCCACATCCGGGTGCAATGGTTCGCCGTTCGAAGCGTGGCCGCGTTGTTCCTTAGTGCTCATGAGTCTCGATGGCCTCCGCGAGTTTCGGTTCGCCCAGCGGCAGCAGCGGCTGCTGTTTCAGCTGGCGGGCAAAAAACCAAAGCCAAATTCCGCCCAGTCCTAGAATCGTCGCAACATACAAAAGTGCGTACACGGCACCGGGCTTGGGGAAAACGTCCGAGGAAAACTCGGGCTGAGTCAGCCAGAAAAGATCCAGGCAGCGCATGGCGATCAGCCACATGGCAATTTTAGGCAACAAAGCCCTGTTGCGCTTCAGGTCGCGCGACAACAGAGCGAAAAACGGGATGAAGAAGTGCAGCACCAGTACCATGACGGCAACCATGCCCCAACCGCCATACAACCGGGACCGGTAAAAGCTGATTTCCTCCGGCTGGTTGCCCGACCAAATGATCAGCAGCTGCGAAAACCCAAAGTACGCCCATAGCATGTTAAACGCGAAGAGCAGCTTGCCCAGGTCATGCAGATGACGTTTTTGAATCAAGTGCGAGAAGGGCTCGGTATAAGAGCACATGATGACCACGATGATCATCAGTGACAACGCCGAAATGGTCTGGCCAGCTACGAACAAGAAACCATAAATGGTTGAAGCCCAGTGCGGCGAAAGCGACATGGCCCAATCGATGGCGGCGAAGGTCATTCCAAAGACATAAAGAAGAATCCCCGGACCCGCCCAGAACTTCAGCCGCCCGCGCAATGCCCGGTCGTCGCGATTGACGTCCTGCTGCTGCGACATCTTATTGAAAATAAACATCAGGAAAATCCAAACCGCAAAGTAGATGGCCGCGCGAATCAGAAATCCGTTTTGCGTCAGATACCACTGCTGCAGCTTGGAAAGAGCGCCCTCATGACCGGGCGGCGGCGGACTGAGCCAGCCGATCCGCGTTTCGCCATCCACATCGTGGCTCGTGTAGAGGCTCTTCATCCCCGGAATCAACGGAAGAAACAGCACCGGCAATAGGTACAAGACCCGCGAGGCCGCTTCTAGCGGACGACGAATCAGGATGCCCCAGTGGCCTGCTGTCAGATGCTGCAGCATCAGCAGCCCAAGCGATCCAAGAGACCAGCCGAGCACAAACAGAAACGCCACCAGGTAAGCCCGGTAGAAAGCGGTGGAGTTCATGATGAAGCCGGCCACGGAAAGGACCACGCCCAGCACACCCACTACCAGCGCGCGCTGCTCGAGACGCCCTACGCTCTCCGGCGCTTTATATTCCTGCGCGGTCATTCCTTGGCTCCCCCTGAACTAGCTGCCTGGTCCAGCCGCTGCCGCAAGTCCGCCGGCAGGTCGGCCACTTTGGCATTGCGGCTCAACTGCAGTGCGCGAATGTAAGCGACAATTGCCCAGCGGTCGGCGGGCGCAATCCTTTCCGAATAGCTGTACATCGCGCCAAAACCGTTCGTCATCACGTCGTAGAAATAGCCGTTGGGTGCCTGGCGCAGCCGGTCGATGTGATAGCTAGGCGGGTGCTTCATGCCGCGCGCAGCGATCATGCCCAGCCCGTCGCCTTGCAAGCCGTGGCACGGCGTGCAGAAAATTTTGTAGCGGTCTTCGCCGCGCTGCAGCAGTTTTTCGTCTACCTTCACTGCGGGCGGAAAGCCGGCAAAATCCTTGGGCATGTTGTACACGTCATCATCAATCGAGCCGCGTGCCACGGTGTTTTCAATCAGCGGACGCACCGAACGCCCATCCGCAAAAAAATCGCTCGGCGATTCTGGTCGGTTTTTCGGCTGATTGGCCATATCCTGGCGAACCATTTCATCACAGCCGCCTAGCGTCAACCCGCACAACGCCACCCCTATCAGCACCGATGCGCTAATCTTCATCGCGCACCTCTATCACGTGCTGGGCGTTGACACCTTGTAAAAACCGCGCCGTCTCTTCCAGATGGAATTTGGGATCGTTTGCTTCAATGCAGAGGAAAAATTTGTCGTTCGAGGCGCGCTTGAACCTCGCGACATTAAATAGCGGGTGGTGCGGCTGCGGCAGCTTGTTCATTGCCAGCATGCCAAAAACCGCGAAAAGCGACGCACCCAGCACGGTCAGCTCGAAGGTGACAGGAATGAACGCCGGCCAGCTGTTCAGCGGGCGTCCGCCGATGTTCAATGGGTAGGTTGACGCATTCACCCACAACTGGAAGAAGAAGCCCGACAGCCCTCCGCCCAGTCCGCCGATCAGCGTAATCATGGGCACCAGATCGTGTTTTCGGCCTAATCCTAGTGCTTGGGAGAGCCCTTCCACAGGAAACGGCGCGTAGGCGTCAATGCGGTGATAGCCCGCTTCGCGCACTTTGCGGGCAGCCACCATCAGTTCTTTCGGCGTATCGAATTCACCGAGCAGTCCGTAGCACACGTTGGCGTGCGGTACCTTCATTTGTCGTCCTCAGACGTGTGCGCCACAAGTTCGCGCATTTCTGCAATCGAAATGGCTGGCAATCCGCGTACAAACAAGAAAATCAGGGTCACGAACAAGCCGATGGTTCCGACAAACGTGCTGTAATCCCAGAACGTCGCCTGATACCGTCCCCAGGCGCTCGGCACGAAGTCGCGCGTCAAACTGATCACCACGATGACGAAGCGCTCCAGCCACATGCCCAGATTGATGACCAGCGACATGACGAACAGCACCACCACGTTCGTGCGCACCTTTTGGATCCACAACAGCTGCGGCGTCAGGATGTTGCACAAGATCAGCGCGTAGTAATACGGCGCGTAGGGTCCGTGCAATCGCTGCTCTACCAGGAACACGTCAAACTTGTTGCCGCTGTAGAGCGACATGAAAAACTCGAAGAAATAGCCGTACGCCACAATCAACCCGGTCGCCAGCATAACCTTGGCCATGTTTTCCAGATGGCGCATGGTGATGAAGTCTTCGAGGTCGTATGCTTTACGCAACGGAATCGCAATCGTCAGCACCATGGCAAAGCCCGAATAGATGGCGCCCGCGACGAAGTACGGCGGGAAGATGGTGGTATGCCAACCGGGCACGATGGCGATCGAGAAGTCGAAGCTCACCACGGTATGCACGGAAAGGACCAGCGGCGTCGCCAAACCAGCCAGCAGCAAATATGCTGACTGGTAGCGGTGCCAGTGCCGTGCCGAACCTCGCCAGCCCATGGCCAGCATTCCGTAAATAATCTGAGCCGCCTTGTTCGTCGCGCGATCGCGCAGCGTCGCCAGGTCAGGGATCAACCCGACGAACCAGAACAGCGCAGAAACCGTTCCGTACGTGGACACCGCAAAAACGTCCCAGATTAGCGGGCTGCGGAACTGCGGCCAGATCCCCATGGTGCTGGGATACGGGAACATGTAGTACGCCATCCAAGGGCGGCCGGTGTGGATCAGCGGGAAAATACCGGCGCAGGCCACGGCGAACAACGTCATCGCTTCGGCAAAGCGGTTGATCGAGGTACGCCACTTCTGGTTGAGCAGGAACAAAATTGCGGAAATCAGTGTTCCCGCGTGGCCAATACCGATCCACCAGACGAAATTAACGATCGCAAAGCCCCAACCCACTGGAATGTTGATGCCCCAAATTCCGACGCCCTTGGTAATCAGCCAGGCGATGGAGATGGTCATCAGCATGAGCAAGCTGAAGGCGATTGCGAATCCTGCCAGCCACCCGATCGACACCGGCCGGGTCAACACGATCGAAGAAATCTTGTCGGTAACCGAGCCGTAGCTGTGCCCCGGTTCAATCACGCGCGCCAGACGGCGGATTTCAGGCGAGTTCACGGAAGGGCGATCCGTGCTCATGCCGGCTCCTCATGTTCTTTGCGCGCCGAGGGCAAATCCGGATGCGGGTTGCGTACCGCGCCCAAGTACGTCGTGCGCGGCCGCGAATTCAATTCGCCCAACAGGTTGTAATTCCGCTGTTGCGCGCGCAACTTGCTCACCCGGCTATTCGGGTCGTTGGCATTGCCGAACACAATCGCTTCTGCCGGACAGGCCTGTTCGCAAGCGGTCACGATTTCGCCGTCCCGTACCGGACGGTTCTGCTTTTCCGCTTCAATGCGCCCGTTGTTGATGCGCTGCACGCAGTACGTGCACTTTTCCATCACGCCGCGGCTGCGAATTGTTACTTCTGGATTGCGCATCAGCTTCAGCGAAGGCGTCTCCCAATCCTGGAAGCGCAGGAAATTGAATCGCCGCACCTTGTAGGGACAGTTGTTCGAGCAGTAGCGCGTCCCAATGCAGCGGTTGTAGACCATGTCATTCAGACCTTCTTGGCTGTGCACCGTGGCGCCCACCGGGCAAACTTGTTCACAAGGCGCGTTTTCGCACTGCTGGCAAGGTACGGGCTGGAAATATGTCGTGGGATTGGCAAGAGAAGGATTTTCTTCCGGCTTGTCTTCGTGTGTTTTCAAATCCGTTTCGTAATAACGGTCAATTCGGATCCAGTGCATTTCGCGGCCGCGCAGCACCTGATCTTTGCCGACTACCGGAATGTTGTTTTCGCTCTGGCAAGCCACAACGCAGGCGTTGCAGCCATTGCATTTCGTCAAATCGATGGCCATTGCCCACTTGTAGCCGTTGTAGTAGCCCAGGTCCTCAAAATCTTTGTACAGCGAAAGATCCCGAGGCGGCGTCTCGTCATGCTCGTGCGCGAAACCCGGATTTTTCTTGAACTCTTCGAGCGTAGCCGTGCTCAAAACCTTGCGGCCTTCCACGTTGTGGTGGTACTGCGTACAGGCAATCGGATAGTCGTCCTTGGTTGCCGTGATCCTGCCGCCGCTCGCTGTCCACAACGCATCTGAAGTGCGCAGCACATAAGCGTTAAAACCCTTATTGGAACCGGTGAAACCGGCATTCTTGCGGCCGTAGCCAAGCGGCAGCACCACGACCCCATCCGCCTGGCCCGGAACAACCCAGGCCGCAGCCGTTACTTTGCTGCCCGACAACGCTATATCTAGCACCGTCGCGCGAACCTGGCCGTGTTCGCCTCCTCGCGACATAATCTTGTGCGTCACGTCGAGTTTTTCCGCGGTCGCGGGACTCATCAGCGCCGCGTTATCCCAGGTAATCTTGGTCACCGGCTTGGCTAATTCCTGCAGCCAGCCGTTGTTCGCAAAACGCCCGTCGTAAATCGTCGGATCCGGGCGGAACAAAAATTCAACCTCAGCCGTGGGTTTTGCGGCCGGCAGACCCGACACATTTACCTTTGCCGAGGCATTCACCGCAGCAAACGCCGAACCCGCCACAAACCCATCGTTAAGCGATTTCCGCCAGAACTTATCGAGATCCGCCCCGCCCGGCATTGCCTTCATACGCTCGCGCACCGCATCGTACGCCGTTGCACCGGGCTTATCCGAGAATGCCGTCAGCACTTCAAACGCGGAGTGCGCCCGATAGAGCGGCGCAATCAGCGGCTGGATCACGCTGTAGGTACCGTCAAACGCGCGCGCATCGCCCCATGTTTCCAAGAAGTGCGTTTCCGGAATGTGCCAGTGCGCGTATTCGCTGGTTTCGTTGTAGTGCGACGACAAATGCACCAGCGTTCCCACTTTCTTCAGCTTGGCCGCAAAATCCCAGTCGTGCGGCGCGTCATAAACGGGATTCCCGCCAATGATCAGCAGCAGATCCACTTTTCCGTGCGCCATCTCCGAACAAAGCTCGCGCAGCGATTCCGCTTGATCGACCGGACTCGCTTCGATCGGCTCGGTGTAGTACACGGTAACTCCGGCGTTTCCGAGCAACTCGTTTAGGTGATGCGCCAGTGCATGCACTTCCGCAGACTGCTGCGCACCGGCCACCACCAGGCCAGTGCCCTTGTGTTTTACAAGGTCGGAAGCAACGGCGTTCAGGAATTTCTCCGAACCCGCGGGAGCCGTGCCCGCTCCGCCGCCGATCTGCGCGGCCAGCGCTCGCGCGAACAACGCCACATCATTGGCCTTTAGAGGCAACCGGTTATCCGCAGTTGCGCCAGTCACCGAAGGCGTCGGCTCGACCACATACAACCGGTTCATCTCGCCTTCGGGACCGGTCAAATTGCGCTTGCGGTAAAAATCCTTCATGTAGCGGACATGTCCGGGCCCGCTTGCCAGAAAATCCGAATCCAGTGAAAGCACTACTTCCGTCTTATCCAGCCGGCAGACGGGGTTGAGCACTCGTCCGAACGCCAGCTTGGCGCCCTCCCTGGCGCCATCGCCTACCGCCGGCTCCCACTGATGCCATTTCGCCTGCGGATAAAGCTTCAGCAGAGCGTCGAGCTCGGCCGCCACCATCGGTGAGGTAATGGTGCCGGTCAGAATCCGCAGGCCCGCTCCATTCACCGCCTTCTGTGAAGTCGCCAGCCCGGTCGCGGCGCTCTTGAACGATTCCCAGGTGCTCAGCTGTCCAATATTTGTTGTGGTCTTCGCGCGGTCGGGATCGTACAAATCGAGAATCGCCGCCTGCGCGAACACGTCCGTCGAGCCGAGACTAGCCGGATGGTCCGGGTTCCCTTCAACCTTGGTCGGGCGTCCTTCGTGGCTTTCCACCAACAAGCCGAGCGCATCGCCGCCAAACGGCATCACCGTCGCAAAGTGCAGAGGTTTGCCCAGCACCAAGCCGTCGGGCTGCTTTACATAAGGAACTATGTGCTGTTCGGGCGGCAGTCCGCAACCTGCCATACCTGCCAGCGCCAGCGACGCTCCCATCAGTTTCAAGAAGTCGCGGCGGTCGACCGATTCATCCCACTCCGCCGCGCCTCGCGGATATTCACGGTGCAGCATCTCCTCAAAATGCGGATCGGCTGCCAACTCATCGAGCGTCCGCCAATACTTTTTTCCTTGCTGCTTGCCGAGCTTCTGCCGCACCGCCGCCAAATTCAGCGGAAATTCGCGCACGCGCCGCTCGTCTGCCGTTGGCGGATGGTTATCAACCCAGGGTTTTTGCTCTTGATCGCTCATACCGTCCACTAACGATGGCACGTCGAGCAGCTGGTCAGCTCGGTCGTGCTCCGAATGTTGCGTTCCGCATGATATTTCTTGCCCAATTCCGCTTGGTTTTCAGGCGCCGTCCACGTCATGTCGTAGACCTTATCCATCGGCCGCAAAACCTTTTCCGTGCTCCTGTGGCAGTCAAGGCACCATTCCATCAGCAGAGAGTTGGCTTGAAACATCAGCGGCATCTGGTCCACGCGCCCGTGGCAAGTCGAACAGCCCACTCCCTTGTTCACGTGAATGCTGTGGTTGAAATACACATACTCCGCCAGCCGGTGTACTTTAACCCAGTGGATCGACGTATCCGTTCGATAGCTTTCGCGCACCGGCTCCAGATATCCCGAATCGTTGAAAAGCACCGAATGGCAGGTCATGCAAGTCTTGGTGGGGGGGACGCCGGCGGTCGCCGACGTTTCAACGCCGGTGTGACAATAGCGGCAGTCAATCCCATCGTCGCCTACATGGTGCTTGTGGCTGAATTGCACCGGCTGAGTCCGCGAAATATATTGCCGGGTAAAGTAAGGTGATCGCGCCAAGCCAAGCACAGCCGTCAAAGCCAGTCCGGCCAGGAAAATCCCCGAAAACAGACTGAACCTTGAGATGAAATTCGTGCTGCGGTGGAAAATCTGGGCCATGTTTAAGTTGCACTCTGGCGGGTCTCCGGGGAAAAAGTGCGGGCACCTAGGAGAAACCACCCTCAGTCATCACCGGACGAGCGCTTGCCCGGGTCGAATATGACGCGATAGTTTCCAACAAATCTTTTTGAATTGCAACACGCGCGGGCGCAAAGCTGTTTCGCGGCAACTTTATTTCTTTCAAATAATTCGTCCGTTTTGAAACACTGATTCAGCATCGGAAATCCGCAAGAAAACGGCCACTGATCCCGTTTTTAAGCCATTTCCCCGCTAATTCTGTGCAGAATCATAAAGTATATCGTAGCACGATATGTTATGAAATAAACTGGAGCTGGAGTGACCGGAAATCGTTCAGCCGCTACCAGCCCGTTCGATAGTCCCGTTTGAGGAAGTCATTCGCAGCGGCCGCGTTGGTCACGCGCATGTTTTCGCCGTCGTAATCGATCTTCTTACCAGCGCGCAGGGCCACCATGCCCA
>Ga0126369_10004157_pt1 | contig 10571 bp, 13 predicted proteins | sample PanSoiMetaPlot_1_FD_109646 | JGI IMG/M metagenome (GOLD analysis project Ga0126369, IMG submission 109646) | Tropical forest soil microbial communities from Panama - MetaG Plot_1 | ecosystem: Environmental > Terrestrial > Soil > Tropical forest > Bulk soil | place: Panama | collected 2016-02-17
CAGAGTGCCGGCTTCAGCCGGGCCTTCAGGTCAAACAAACGGCCCAAATTGAAGCTGGTACTCTGACGCCGCTTTGCTTGCTCGGGCACTCGCGTTGCATCCTCGCCTGCTGTCGATGGCATGCGCGTTCGATTAGCTAACGATTCGCCCCCATCCGCAGTACCAAAGCGAAACAAGCCCTCGTCCGGAAATCCCCTGAGAAAGAGAGAGGAATTATGTGGCGAAAAACAATTAATTTTGCGGCGCCGGTCTTCGTGGTTACGCCGTTACTTATTCTCGCGTGCTCTGCGGCCAGGGACAGCTCCAGGTTCGCGACCAATGCCACCCAGGGAGGCATGGCCGAAGTGGAACTGGGCCGCCTGGCGACCCAACACGCCGGCGACACGTCGGTGCGTGAATTTGGGGCGCGCATGGTCGCGGATCATGCGCGGGCAAACGCTGAGCTGAAATCGATCGCAACCCAGAAGGGTATCCAGCTGCCAACCGATATGAATTCAGAGCAGAAGTCTGAGGTGGACAAGCTGTCAAAGATGTCCGGCGCCGAATTCGATAAGGAATATATGTCCGCCATGGTCAAAGACCATGAGGAAGATGTGAAGGACTTTGACACGCAATCAAAAGATGGGAACGATGCGGAGATCAAAGCCTTTGCCGGCAAGACGCTGCCGACGCTGCAGCAGCACTTGTCGATGGCCCAACAAACGGCGCAGAAGGTCGGCGCCAAATAAGGAATGACCACGGCAGACCCCGCGACTAACGTACTGGTCGAGATCATAATCGACCGCGGCGTCGGCGCCGTCTTTGATTGCGTCTAACCTTAGTCCGCGACCCGGTGGCATGAGCCATGGTGAGCGCCGTACAAATTTATGTTGTGGACGATCATCGTGATACTGCTGGTGCTGTGGGTGATCGGGTTAATCCTGAAGGTCGGCGGCAGCCTTCGCCTCGGGGCAGTAGCCCGACTGTTAGGAGGGCTCCCAACACGAGTCTTTGGGCCCTCCCTGACGGTCGGGCTACTGCCCCGTCTGCATCGACACCACCCCGTTCCTGAGATACAATCCCATCCATGAAACGCTCGGGGGTAGCCGATCTTCCGTTGCACGGTGGCCGGGTGCCTGCCTGGCTGGCGCAGAGAATGACCCGACTCGGCACGGCGATCACTGAAGCCGTCGTTTTTGAGTACGGCACGTCCGCCTTCCTCTCACGCCTCAGCGATCCATTCTGGTTTCAGGCCTTCGGCGCCGTCATGGGTATGGACTGGCACTCTTCGGGCATCACCACTTCAGTCATGGGAGCTTTGAAGCGCGGCCTCGCGTCGCGGGCGGATGAACTTGGTTTGTTTGTCTGCGGCGGCCGCGGACGATTTTCACGCAACACGCCTCACGAGTTGCGAGCGCTTTCTGACCGGCACGGGTTCGACGGTGAAGCGCTGGTGCGCACCAGCCGGCTGACTGCCCGCATTGATAACAACGCGATTGCTGATGGTTTCCAAATTTATCTGCACACTTTCGTGGTTGCCCGCAACGGCGAATGGGCAGTCGTGCAACAGGGACTGAACGATCAGAGCGGGATGGCCCGGCGGTATCACTGGCATTCGGCTACGGTGAAGGATTTTGTGGCCGAGCCGCACACCGGAATCGTCGGCGCGCACCAGGGCACCATCATGAATCTCGTCGACTTGCAGGCGAAACCTGCTCAAGGTGCGCTGTTGAAGATTGTTCGCGATCACCCCGAAAAAACGGTTCGCGAAGCCAGTCATCTATCGACCGGGACGCGGTTGCAACCTAGCGCGGGGGATAGAGTCGCTATCGCGCCTCGTCACCTAGCCATGTCGAAGGATCATGCCGTGCGGGCGCGCGATGTGGATCTAAAACGCCTCGGAGCCGTGCTGGCCATTGCTTACGAGCGCGAGCTGCACAACTTCGCCGACCTGCTGCTGCTGGAGAAGCTGGGTCCGCGCACCCTGCAATCGCTCGCGCTGCTAGCTGAAGTCATTCACGGCGCGCCGGTGCGCTTTAGTGATCCCGCGCGCTTTTCGTTTGCTCACGGCGGCAAGGATGGACATCCCTTCCCGGTGCCGCTTAAGACTTACGACGAGTCGCTGAACTTTCTGCGCACCGCGCTCGATCGCGCGCGCGCCGGCGCCGGAAGCGACCGGATCGAGTTCGGCCGCGAGAAACTGGACGCTCTGGGTCGCTTGAATCGTTTCGCCGAATCCGTCGAGAGCGTGCTGCAACCCCGAGCCGATTTCGATGCGCTGGTCCGTCACGAGCGCTACATTTCGCCTTCGCTCGGTGGTCGAACGGTGTCGGACGATCGGCCGCAGCACAATTTCTTCGTAGGCAAGAGCCGGCAGCGTTCGTTATTCTGACGAACGAGATGCCAGAGCTCCCCGATATCACGGTTTACCTCGAAGCGCTCCAGCCGCGCGTGATTGGTCACACGCTGGAGCTGATTCAACTGAACTCGCCGTTTCTGTTGCGCACGGCGGCGCCGCCGATTAGTTCAATTCAAGACCATGAAGTGCGCGAATTGCGGCGGCTCGGCAAAAGAATCTGCTTTGGATTTGCAGATAAACTCTGGCTGGTCCTGCACCTGATGATCGCCGGCCGTCTTCATTGGAAAGATGGCCCAACTGCCGTGGTTCCGCGGAAACCATCGAAGAACCACCTGGCTACGTTCAAATTCGACCACGGCTTGCTGACCCTGACTGAGGCGGGAACGCAACGGCGCGCGTCGCTGCATCTGGTTCACGGCGACGACGCGCTGCACGCTTTGGATCGCGGCGGCATTGAACTGTTTCAGAGTGTTGGCGGCAAGAGAACAGCGGCGAACTCGGGTCTGGGCAGTTTCATAAATGCCGAGGCCTTTGCGCGGGTGCTTCGATCGGAAAATCATACGCTCAAGCGCGCGCTGACGGATCCGCGGCTGTTCAGCGGCATCGGCAATGCCTATTCCGATGAGATTCTCTGGCGCGCGCAACTCTCGCCGGTGAAGCTCACGCAAAAACTGACTGATGAAGAAGCGCGGCGGCTGTACGAGGCCACCCGCGACACGCTGGCGGATTGGGTCCAAAGACTACGTGACGAAGCCGGCGGCAAGTTCCCCGAAAAGGTGACGGCGTTCCGCAAAGGCATGGCGGCGCACGGCCGTTACCATGAGCCATGTCCACGCTGTGGCGCGAACATTCAGCGCATCCGCTATGCAACCAACGAAACTAATTATTGTCCGCACTGTCAGACCGGCGGCCGGTTGCTCGCCGATCGCGCCCTGTCGCGCCTGTTGCGCGAGGACTGGCCAAAGAGCGCCGATGAGTTGATGTGACCCAGCGCCAGGGTCAATACCAGGAGTGGTAGCGACCGGATCAGGTGATATTCAAGCCTCTCCTGAATGCGGCTTGAGACTTGGTTTGAAATGGACGGGCCGCACCTGGCCCCGTCGCTACCGCTCCGGGTTCTGACACGTGTTGCCAACGGTGGCTCGAGTCGGGCAAGATCTCGCGCAGCCGTCTGAAACAAATAGTTAATTGCTCGCGTATCGACTGCGAACCCGCGAGAAGTGAAATCACTGAGGAGCGAATCGAATGTCAACCAGCAGAAGAAAATTTCTCAAGCTGTCCGCGCTGGCCGGCGGCAGCATCGGCGTCGGTCTGGTACCTGGTCTCGACACCCTGGGCAATTCACTCAACGCCGCGCTGGGACGAGCGCCGAAACCGCTGCGCATTCTGATTCTCGGGGGCACCGGTTTTACCGGCCCGTTCCAGGTAAAGTACGCGCTTGACCGCGGGCACAAGGTAACGGTGTTCAATCGGGGGAAGACCCATCCCGGTGAATTACCCAAAGAAGCTGAACAGCTGATCGGTGATCGCAACGGCCAACTCGATGCGCTCAAGGGCAGACAGTGGGACGTGTGCATCGATATCCCCACGAGCCTGCCGGTGTGGGTACGCGATGCCGCGCAGATACTCAAAGGCAATGTCGATCGCTACGTCTTCATCTCGACGATTTCAGTTTTCTCTGACGTTAGCAAACCGAACATGGATGAGAATGGTCCGCTGGCCGAATACAAAGGCGCCGACCCGATGAAAGAGACGCAGGAAACTTTGCGCGCCAATCTCGGTTTGTATGGGCCGCTCAAGGTGCAATCAGAAAAGGAAGCCGAGAAATGGTTTCCCGGCAAAGCGTTGATCGTTCGGCCCGGGTTGATCGTCGGTCCCGGCGACGAGTCGGACCGTTTCACCTACTGGCCGGTGCGGATTGAGAAGGGTGGCGAAGTATTGGCGCCGGGGACTCCGAACGATCCGGTTCAGTACATCGATGCGCGCGATCTGGCCGAATGGATTATTCGCATGGTTGAGCAAGGCACCGTCGGCACCTTCAACGCTACCGGCCCAAATTACAAGCTGATCATGGGCAAGATGTTCGACGGAATCAAAGCTGCGACCAAATCGAACGCCACCTTTACCTGGGCCGACGCTGATTTCCTGCGGGCCCAAAAAGTGCGAGCGTGGTCCGACATGCCCACCTGGGTGCCGCCGAAGGGAGATTCTATCGGCTTCTCGCAGATCAACTGCCAGAAGGCGATCGGCAAGGGCCTGACCTTCCGGTCAATCGGAGACACGACCAAAGCGACACTCGAATGGTTTCACAAGCAGCCCCCCGAGCGGCAGGCAAAGCTGCGCGCGGGCTTAACTGCTGAAAGAGAAACCGCAGTGCTGGCGGCGTGGCACGCGCAACAGAAACCCGGTGAATGATCGCCCCCGGACCCAAGCCCGGCAGCCGCGAGGACAGTCATCAATCTTAAAGAACATGAAAATCAAAGGACTAATACCAATCCTCAACGTATCGAATATCGTCGAGACCTTTGAATGGTTCAGCAAGCTCGGCTGGCAGAAAGGCTGGGACTGGTCTTGTGAAGAAGGCGAACCTCCATCTTTCGGCGCCGTCTGCAACGGCGAGACAGAAATCTTTCTCTGCCTGGGCGCTCAGGGCTCGCGTGGCGGACCGTCCCCGAAATTTGCCGGCGATGATGAGACTGGCGGCGTGTGGATGAGTTGGTGGCTGGAATCACCCGCCGCGGTCGACGAGGCGCACCAACTCGCCATCAAGAATGGAATGACCGTAACCATGCCACCCACCGATGAGCCATGGAACGTGCGCGAGTTCCACTTGCGCCACCCTGATGGACACACGTTTCGCGTGAGCGCCAGTCTGGAAGAGGAATGAAACCCGAACCCGATTCTCCGCGCGAGATCACGCTTCGCTTAGTTATTGAGAATCCGCCCGCCGGCGTCGATTTTGCGCTGCAACAAGGTCGCGGTGGCGGATTCACGACAGTGCAGACTCAGCGTTCCAGCGGCCGCGATCTGAAATTCGAGTTTCCGGTAAACGTCAGGACGAGCAAGTCTGGCGCGCCGGACTTTGCCGGACCATTTGTTCAGGGAGCGGCCGGCGAGCGTTTCTTCTATATCAACATCGGCACCTACGCGGGTACGCAACACGCCCAGTGGAACCGCCGTTTGAAGGTGCCGTTGTATGTGATTGGATGGAACGCGATCGAGTCCGGAAAGACACTCGCGGCCGCCATCCCGGGAACGGCCAGAGACGGCAGCCCGAGCTGCGCCTACGAATGGCGTAAGCGGGTGGATCCGTCATGGCAATGGGAGCCTCAGCAGCGATGACTAAACCAATTTACAAACGCGCGGTACCTTACAAGGAAGATGCCTTGAATCTGCCCGTCGCTGACGTTGATGCCGCAGTTCCCTTCTACGAACAGACCTTTGATTTTCGCGTGGTCGCAAGAACCGGCGAGCCACATAAACGAGCTGTCCTGGCGCGCGACGAAATTCAAATCGGGCTCGCGGAAAATGGCGGCGACCCAACCCAGGAAGGCTGCTTTTTCGAAGTGAGCGATGTCGACGCAGCGCTCGCGGAAATCAAAAGCAAACACGGGAATGTGTCTGAGCCTGACACGCAGAAAATTAAGGGACAGACCTTCAAAGCCTTCTTCGTGGTGGCGCCGGACGGCCTGTGTTATATGATCGCGCAGCCGCAACCTGACTAGGCCAGAGGCGTTAGCATACCAACTTTAGTTTGGGTCTTTCCCGGCCGGAGAAAAGTCGATTGTCTAACGCCACGCCAGGCGCAGCTGACAGAAACTAATGACCGCTGGATCGAAGTGACCGCGTGAACCGCCACCACACGCAACCAAATGCTCGCCGGCAATTCCTCATCGGCGCTTCAACGGTGGCGCTCTCAGCCTTCGTTAACCCGCGCCTCAGTTTCGCGCAGCAAGATCGCACCCGCATCATCCTCCTCGGCACCAAAGGCGGCCCGACTGTCAGCAGCCAGACGGGCCGGCGCAATTCATCTACGCTGCTACTGATCAAAGGTGTTCCTTATGTTATCGACTGCGGCTACGGCGTGTCGCGACAAATGATCAGCGCCGGTGTTTCACTTGATCGGCTGCGTTATATCTTCATCACGCACCATCATTCAGATCACGATTTGGAATACGGGGCCTTGTTCTATAACGCCTGGCAAACGCGACGATCGCCGCAGATCGACGCTTATGGCCCCCCGGGACTCCGGCGTATGACCAGGGACTTTTTCAACTATTTGAAATTCGATATCGACACCCGCATTGTCGATGAAGGCATGTCCGATCCGCGCCGGCTCCTGACCGTGCATGAATTCAACCGCAGTGGGTCAGTCATGCAGACGAGCGAAGTCACCGTCACGGCGTTCAGAGTGCGCCACCCTCCGATCACACAGTCATATGCATACCGTTTCGACGCCAGGGATCGTTCGATTGTGATTTCGGGCGACACTGCATACGCGCCGGAGCTGGCCGGGTTCGCGAAAGGCGCCGATGTTTTGATTCACGAGGCGATGTATCTGCCGGCAATTGAAAAGTTGGTCCAGCAGAATCCGGGCGCCAAACGATTACGCGAACATTTGCTTGCCTCGCACACCTCAACCGAGGATGTGGGCCGAGTCGCGGCGCAAGCCGGCGTCAAGACAGTGGTGCTGACGCATCTGGTTCCCGGCGACGATCCTTTGATTACCGACGATCAATGGAGCGCGGGGGTGCGGAAGAATTTCGCCGGGGAAATTATCGTGGGTCGGGATTTGATGGAACTCTGACTGCCTGCTGCCCTGCGCGGTGCAAACGGCGGCGACCGCCAGCAGCAGCCCAACTCGCTAAATTCAACTTCATTGCGCCGATTCCCTCTGTGGGAAGTAAGATGGGCGGCGAGGCGCCTCGCTTCACCTCGCCGCCAGGCTGAGCGGTACAAGGGCGAAAGAGAAAAGCCCCCGTGAGAACTCAGCCAAAAGTTGAGGTTAGTGGTTGGAAGCGAAGTTCCGTCCAGGAAACCGCTTCGACTTCCCGCCTTTAACCTGCTGCCCGAGTTCTATCGCAATTAAGCCTAACGTCCTGGCTTCTGCATTCTGCTGCGCTTAATCGGTTTGGGTCTAGGGATCTGGCGAGGATTCGGAGGCCCAAAACCACCGTGCTGATGATCACGCGCGTTGGTAAATATCAGAGTTAGGTGCCGTTGTCAATAGTTTTGCGGAACTTGCTTTCGGTGGTAGAATGCGTCTCCCGACATCCTGACATCACGCGCGAGCGAGTCGTCAGCTCAAACGATCAACTTCAAATTGCTTGCCCCAACATGCTTTGGAATGGAGGGCTCTTCCCCTGTGGCTAAACAGTCATCAGCAGCAATGAAAAAGGAATCGGATTCGCGCAAATCCAGCCGGGCGGAACAACTGATTGAGGACGCTAAGGCGCTTAGCGACGCGACGGACGAACTCAGAGAGATTGGAAAACGGGTGGCCGAAGAGTCCGAAGTGCCGTTAACGACACCAGGCCTGCATGGCGACCGCTAAATCCGGAATAGACGGACGTGATCACCGGTTGGACTGGTCACTAAAATGACGGCCGGGCGCTAACCCTGCTACGGCGCGCGCGTGTCGAGGGTCACTGCTCCTGTCTGTTCGAACGCTTTCCGATCTTCTCAACAGGACATGGTAGGTGGCTTGCGACACTAGCGATCTACCTGCGCCATCCGCTCGGGGCTGTAACGCGGCCCGGAAATTTTTTCGGGAGCAAGCGCGGCTTCGAGCCGGTTCATCTCTTCCCGATCCAGTGTCAGGTTGACAGCGCCGGCATTGTCTTCGAGATGGCGCCGCTGCCTGGTTCCCGGAATCGGCACCACATCATCGCCCTGCTGCAGCAACCAGGCGATGGCAATCTGTCCCGGCGTTGCCCCTTTATCATTCGCCAGCTCGCGCACCACCGCCGCGGCGCGCATGTTCGCGTCGAAGTTTTCGCCGGCATAACGCGGATCCCGGTGGCGAAAATCCTCCGGCGGATATTCCTCAGCCGGCTTCACGTTACCGGTCAGAAAACCGCGGCCCAGCGGAGCAAACGGCACCACGCCGACGCCGAGTTCACGACAGAGCGGAATAATTCGCGGCTCGAGATTGCGCTCCCAAAGCGAATATTCACTTTGCAGCGCGGCGATCGGATGTGTCGCATGCGCGCGCCGGATGTTGTCTTCACCAGCTTCCGACAGGCCGAGAAAGCGCACCTTCCCCTCGCGCACGAGCTCAGCCATGGTCCCGACCACTTCTTCAATCGGCACCTTGCGATCGATCCGATGCTGATAAAGGAGGTCGATTCGATCCGTGTTCAGCCGCTGCAATGAACCTTCCACAGCTTCGCGAATATGCGATGGCCGGCTGTCGGTTCCCGCGATGGCCCCGTTCTCGATCTTAAAGCCGAACTTAGTAGCGATGACGACACGATCGCGGCGGCCCTTGAGCGCGCGGCCCAGCAATTCTTCGTTCGCAAATGGCCCATAGACTTCCGCGGTGTCAAAGAAGGTCACGCCCAGTTCGATGGCGCGATGAATCGTCGCGATCGATTCGGTTTCGTCGCGCTCTTCAGCCGTGCCGTAAGCGCCGCTCATGCTCATACAACCGAGGCCGACAGCCGAAACTTCCAGGTCACTTCCAAGTTTGCGTGTTTTCATATTTGGTTTTAGTTAGCTTTCACCTACTAGATAACCTTGTTTTGGGCTGCGTGCAACAACTGCTCGGGTGGTAGCGGGTAACTTAGCCGTCATTCGTTACATTTAGGAGAAGCCGATGTCACGAAAAATAGAAAAAGCTGTCTATGATCGGGATGGCCCGGCAGCGATTGCCAATCGATCAAGTGTGAAAGTATTTGCCGTGAAATGAATCAAATGGATCAATCATGATTCTTTTCGGCAGCCGATCAGGATGGAAAGGCCCAGGTTTTCCCTCGCCGCCTGCCGCGCGACGCCGGGAAAGCCGGAAATGGTTGACACGTTTAGACAATTAATATATTGCTAAACGCGTTCATCAGCAGGCGGGACTTCCTTCGACTACTCAGGTCGCCTATCCAGAGCTCCCGCTTAGAGTTTTCTACTCCGGAGGAGAAGGCTGCGATGCCTGAAGATCCAGATCCGGTCAACCCAGTTGAGACCAGTCCGCTGCCTTGCGACACCAGGCCAACGGCGGCGGAGATGGCCGTTTATCGCTACCTTTCCGGGGAATTCGAAATGCAGATCAAGGCGCAGAAAACCAACGTCGTGATCTCGAGCGCGTTCGCCTGCGGCGTTTGGGTGGCGGGCCTGATCGGAACCGCTCTGCTTTATCGATCTACCGGACTAAGCGGAACGGCCCTGGAATATATGAAGCTGGGCCCGGCGGCCTTATCGAGTCTGGCTTTGCCATTCCCGCTCCGCTCCTTTCTTCAGTATCGTTTGAGAATTCCGATTTACCGTGGCTACAAGCGCTTGCTGGATGAAGCAATCGCCGCGGACACGCGCGTCGAGTCATATCTGATCGAAGACGCGCGAGACGCGTTGAAGGCCCTGCAAAAAGTGGATTAAGAACTATGTCTGCCAATCTAAATGCGCAACCGATGGAACTGAAGGCGATGGTTGCCGGAGCCGCCGCCAAAGAGCGCCGCAACCTGGGTGTCTCAATCGTCTTTACGCTGATCGTGCTGGCGATAGGCTTTGGCTGGATTGCCTACTCAGCCAATAAGGTCGTGAAACTGAAGGCGCAGGAAGCTGCGCTGAATGATGCGATTGCGAAAGCCAAAACCGAAGTAGCCGAGCAGGAAGGACTGCTGCGCAAGCTCAGTTTTGACATTGCCAACGTGAAGCCCACGCTGGATCAATGCAACCAGGGCAACGGTAATCAGGACACTAAGATCGCCGTGGCCGCGCTGGCCAGCGCGCAGGAGAGTGTGCAGGCCGCCCTCAACAATCCCATCAGGGTGGATCCCAAACCGCCCGGACAGACTCCGTCACCTGCCCCTGCGCTGGTTCCGGTTCCCAGCGTCACCAAAATGTCGTTCACAGATGCGGAGCAGAAAATCCGCGCCGCCGGCTTCACGGCTGTGCGAGTCGACCAGTCGGGAAAAGCGCCGCCGGGCACCGTGTTGTATCAGGACCCAATCCCCGGCCAACGCATCGCGGCCAATAGTCCGGTGACTCTTTATGTGGTGCCGGCGGCGGCCGCCAACATCAG
>Ga0126369_10004158_pt1 | contig 10571 bp, 5 predicted proteins | sample PanSoiMetaPlot_1_FD_109646 | JGI IMG/M metagenome (GOLD analysis project Ga0126369, IMG submission 109646) | Tropical forest soil microbial communities from Panama - MetaG Plot_1 | ecosystem: Environmental > Terrestrial > Soil > Tropical forest > Bulk soil | place: Panama | collected 2016-02-17
GGGCAGCACGATACACAGTGTAGGATTCACCAGCGCGGCGAATCCCCACAAACAACCGTAACCGGACCACATCTTTGACTTCGCATCGGCATCGCGCAGCTTGTACGTCATGCACAGAAGAACGGACAAAGTCAGCGCGGAGAGGCTCTGATCCCAGGTCCACTCAAGAGGAAACAGAATGGCCAGCGGCAAAAAAGCCCAGCTCCAGGCGGCCGCGATCCCGATTTTCCGTCCGAACAGTCTGTTCCCTAGCCAAAACACGGGCCAGCAGGTCAACGCCGAGAACCCGGAATTCATTACCTGGCAGAAATACAAGCCACCGCGGCTGGTTTCCGGATCAAACACGCGATAACCGATCGACCACAACGCTGGAAATACCGGTGCCAGCCAGGCGGTCGGTGCCTCGTAGCCGCGAAACGGATTCGAGAAGCCCTTGCCCGACGCCAGCGCCGAAGCCACGCACGCCGCTTCTTGCCCCACATTTCCCAAATTGACGTGGAATCGGTCTTGCGCCACGTAGCTTACGACCAGTAAGAGCACTCTTACCAGCAAAGCCGCGAGAACTACCCACGCGGTCCCTCGCAGGGTTTCTCTTAACGCAGGGTTGTCAACCAGATCTGAAGCGCGCATGTAGCTGAGCTTAGCCCAGTGTGACAACCCGCTCGATCAGCAGCTCGATGACGATGCGCGGTTGAGTAAACACGAGCCCTTGCGCTAGAACCGGGTTCGGTCCAAAGAGACTCCTCGGCGGGAGCCCTCTTCGTGGTGAGAATTGCCTAGGAACGGATGGTGCCCGTTCCCGCGTCCCACGTCACGGAGGCCTTACGGAAATACGACTCGTTCGCCATGTGGCAAGCCAGCGCCGCATTGTGACCGAACACTGCATCCTCAACCACCGGAGTGCGCGATTTCGAATGCTGGAAGAAATTCCAGAGGTGCGGCCGCACGTCGTCCCAAGAGTTGCCCTTATAAGTGTAGGACTCGACCAGCGGCTCCTTACCCGGAGCCGAATCGTGCTGCTCGTGCCACTGTTTCATGTACTCCGCTCGCATCGCGCTCGGATAGCCTGAAACGTAGTAGCACGGGTTTTCGTCCTTGCCCGATTGTGGCGAATAGGTGATCCCCAACTCGGTCACCTCCAGCGCTCCCTTCGAACCCTGGAAGCGATAAACCTCCGGCGACTCGCAGCCCGCGTTCAGGCGCAGGTACACCGGATATTTCCCATACTCAAATAGCGTCGCGTGCACGTCCGGCATATTGCGGCCATCCGGCCAGCGCAGAATTCCGCCCATTGACATCACGCGTGACGGCGGCTCGTTCCACGCCAGCATGAAGTTCATCCCGCTCACCAGGTGCACCAGCAGGTCTCCCGCCAACCCGGTGCCGTACTCTTTCCAGCAGCGCCACCGCGCAAAAATCTTCGCGTCAAACGCGCGTTTCGGTACCGCCCCCTGCCAGGTGTCCCAATCGATCGTGCTGGGACTCGCATCAGTCGGCGGCGGATATTCCCACGCGCCACAAGGATCGTTCCGGCCGAGCGAACCTTCTACCAGGTTCAGATCACCGATAATTCCCTGCGCCAACAACTCCTTGGCTTTTGCGCAGACCACCGAACTCACGCGCTGCGAACCAATCTGCACCACGCGTCCGGTCTTCTTGTACGCATTCACCATCGCAATTCCATCCGCAGGTGAATGCGACATTGGCTTTTCGCAATAGATGTCCTTGTCGGCGTTCACTGCATCTACTACCACCTGTTTGTGCCAGTGGTCCGGAACCGCCGCGATGATGCAGTCAATCTCCTTGTTATCGAGCAGCTCCTGATATTTGCGCGTCGTGTAAATTTTCTTCCCGACGATCTCCGTGGCCAGCGTGTGCCGCCCGTCGTACAGGTCCGCTGCCGCGACACACTCGACTCCGGGCAGGGTAATCGCCGTCGTCAGCAAACCCGAGCCCTGCATGCCCACGCCGATAATTCCAAAGCGCAACGTGTCGCTCGGCGGCACCACTTTTTCCAATGCAGTGGGAATGTACTCTGGCTCAATTAACACCTTGCGCGAGACTGCCAACGCTCCCGCCGTCCCGGCCGTTTTTTGCAGAAACCGCCGCCTTGTTGTTTTCATGGAAACCTCCGCAGAGCAAAATGAAATTGCGTTCTGGCGAACTTCGAGAACGAGTGCAAAACCGTAAGTGAAAATCCTATTTCAGCGATTGAATACTCACTTCTTTGAAGAAGACGACATCGTTGTCGCTGTGATTCTGCAAACCGAACCAGCCTTCGTTGGGTCGCGGCCCGCGCAGCGGCTCGAAGTCAAACTTGCGTTCTGGAACCGGCTGTCCCTCTGTATAGTCCGTCACCTTCACGCCGTTCAGTTCCACGATCGTGTGCGCCCCGTCGAGCGTGATAACCATCGTGTTCCACTCTGGCCCCGGCTTGCCCGGCTTCGCCAGCGGCTTCGTCAGCGAATAGAGCGTGCCCGTGATGTGCGTATCGTCTTCATTTGAAGTTTCGGGGTGATTGTCGATCTGCACTTCGTATCCATAATGTACCGGCATCCACGCCTCGCGTGGTTCGATCGGAATCCGAATGTACACGCCCGAGTTGTCGTTAACGTCGCGCATCTTATAAACAACGCGAATCCGGCAGTTGCTCACTTTGCCGCCTGCCCAATACAGCAGCCCCATTCCGCCGTAGGTCTTAATGAGCCCGTCCTCAACTGTATCGCCGCCCGGCCCAACGTGCTTCCACCCTGCCAGGTCCTTACCGTTGAACAACTGCTTCCACGCTTTGTCTTTCGTTTGGGGAACTGCCACAAGCGCTGCACCGAATGCGATACACCACAAGCCCACAAAGCCCAGAGCAACCGACCACTTCCGAATCATTGAGCCTCCTGAAATCTACGATCTCGCGACTCGGTTGCCTGACATGCTTGGCCGAGCTAGTAGGACAGATTGTGCAGATACTCATAACTTTTCTTGATGCTCTCGAACGCATCCTTCGGAAAATCGTGCTCCACAAAATAGTGCTTGATGCCGGCCTTCTCAGAGTTCGCGAAGATATGCTTCCAGTCAATCACGCCTCCACCGACTTCCGTCATATCCTCCATTTCCTTGTCCGGATCAGTCGTCGGCCCCTCGGCGCCTTTCGGCAGCTTCTTCATGTCCTTTACGTGCACCAGTGGAAACCTCCCGGGATACCTGTTGAAGTATGCGATCGGATCTTTCCCCGCCACGCTGATCCAGCAGAGGTCCATCTCCATCTTCACGTTCTCGGCTTTGGTCGATTCCAGCAGAAAGTCGTACGGCAGCTTTCCGCGCAGCGCTTCCGACGGCACAAACTCAAATGTGTGGTTGTGATAGGCGAACTGAACTCCCGCCTTTCGCGCCTGCTCGCCCGCTTTGTCGAACAGCTCAGCCGCCCTTTTGTACCCGTCCGGCTCCTTTCGCTGTTTTTCGTCAATCCATGGACAAACGATGTACTTGTGTCCGATCACGTGCGCCGCATCAATCTGTTCCGCCCACTTATTCTGCACCACGTCGTATCCCACGTGGCACGAGGGCGATGTCAACCCGCTCTTGTCAAGCAGCGCCTTAATGTCTTTTGGCGAATGATCAAAATAGCCCGCGAACTCCACTTCCTTGTAGCCGATCTGCGCGACTTTCGCGATCGTCCCATCGAAGTCGCTTTTCATCGCGTTGCGCACGGTGTAGAGCTGAACGCCTACTGCCTTCAGTTTGTGCTCCGCCGGTAACGTCCAACCCAGCTCCGCAGCCATTAAGCCAGCGGCAGTCGTGCCAATAAATTCGCGACGTTTCATCCGGGCCCTCTTTCTTCGGCGGATTTGCATGAACTGCTGCTAAATCGTTTCAGAACAGCCGCCCGGGAGTATACACCGGCTGAGCAAGTTTGCACCCACGATCCGCGGGAAGCCACTGGAGAAAAAAACAGGGCGGCGCGTGAAACAATTTGCGCCGCCCTGCGGGGTGAACAGAGGGAGAAACTTCTTAGAACTGGAACCGCAACCCGAACTGCATGCGGCGCGGCAAGTGCGCTCCGCTGGCGTGCAGGAAATTTGACGCAGCGATGCAACTCGGATCGCCAGCAGTCCCTACCGCGCAGTCCATCGAGTTATTGTTACCGTCCGGCCCCGTAATGTAGTACTGGGTGTGGTTGAACAGGTTGAAATTCTCCCAGCGGAAGTCGAGCGCATAGCGTTCGCCGAAGGAGAATCGCTTGAAAAGGCCGAAATCGAAGTTGATGCGCCCCGGATTCTCTAAAGTATTCCGGCCGACGTCACCGAAGGTAAGACCGGTCGGAATCGCGTACGCACCGGGGTTACGGAGTAGAGGTCCTCGAACGGTCGGTACATTCGATTGGACGGAAGCGTGCGGGTCGCCAACGATGTCAGGACGCGATCCGGTTCCCACTCCGTTGGCAACACCAGCGGCATCGCCAAAATCCGTGCCGTTGGTAACGCTGAAGTGAGTGCCGCTTTGCGCGACCGTGATGCCCGATACTTGCCAGCCGCCGAGCAATGTGTGCTTCAAGCCCGATCCTTTGAAGAAGGGAAGCGCGTACACATAGCTGACCGCCAGGTTGTGGCGAACATCGAAGTCCGAATCAGCACGGTTCGCACTGAGATCGTAGGAGTTTACGAACGCCCCATCATACCGATCGGACGAATTATCAATGGAATGGCTGTAGGTGTAGGCGACGCTCAGCGTGAGGTCTCCCACCGTGCGTCGTACCGTCGTCTGCAACGCGTTATAGCTGGAATTTGCCATATCTTCGAGCCTCGTGAGGTCCCCGAAGCCCACGTTGGGCCGAGCTGGATTCGCGTCGTTGCCGCAAGCTACCCCGAGGTTTACTCCCGCTTGCGGACCGTAGGGCGTTCCATTTGCCAGTGCACCGGTACTGGTCGCGTCGCAATCATCTGAAGTGATAGGTTGCCCCGGCGCAAACGGGTTCGCCGAGGCCGGAACCGGCGGCAGTTGATTCAAGTTCCGCTGCTGCGTCAGATGTGTGCCTTTGCTCCCGACATATGAAGCGGTTGCAATCACGTGGCTCGGCAGCTCCTTCTGTACGTCCAAGTGCCATTGCTGCACGTACGGCCATATGGCTTTGTTCGGAACTGAGTTTACGGCCAGCGGGAACAGCAGCCCGCCGCCGATATTGGCGTAACCGTTGATATTGAATTGCGAAGCGTTCAACGAAAACGGCGGGGACCCTTCGAGCGATTCGGTATTGGCCTCGTTGCCGTTCGTGTGTTCGTAGAAAATGCCGTATCCGCCGCGGATCGCCATCTTCCCGTCGCCCTTTGGATCCCATGCAAAACCGATCCGGGGGGCCGGATTAAAGAGATCGCCTTTCAAGCAGCCATCGGAGGAGCTTCCTCCCACGGTTGCACCCGGAAAGGAAGCAAGCACCTGGCTGGGAATTGCCGATGTCCCGCCCGGCCCGCCGCACTGCACGATGCCGTTGAACGGATTTCCAGGACCAGGCACAAAAGCTCCCGATTGTCCTGTCACTGAACCGTCGTCAATTACCGGCGAACCGGTGCTCGAGAAGGCTGTTGGTTCGAAGTTGAATGCTCGCCGGTACCGTTCGCGGTAAGTGCCAAATAGGCTAAAGCGCACCCCGAGATTCAACGTCAGATTCTTGGTGACGCGCCAGTCATCCTGGAAGTACGGCTCAAAGATCCGGTAGCGGTTGTAATACTTCGCCTGTAGATTCACTTGGGAGTACTGAGCGATTCGACCGGTCAGGAGGTCGGCGAAGGCGTTTCCTGTGCTGGGAATTGCTTTGTTGCTGGAATCGAACGTGAGAATGCCCTGAACGTAAGGCGAATTCTCTTCATTTTTTTGCGCAAACGCCGCATAGGCGCCGAACTGCAACGTGTGCGTTCTGATGATCTTGGTCACGTTGTCGCGATAGGTATACACCGGGTTTGCGTTATTCCATGGAAAGTATCCCGTGTCCGCTTGCATGGTGCCGCCACTACCGTACTCAGGATTGCTGCCCAACGAAATGGCCGGCAGCTTTCCGCCAAACCCGTTGGCAAAAAGCGAACCCATGGGGAAAGGACTGGGAAGCGCGGGATTGTTCACCGCATCCAGGAAGATGTGGTCGGCCGTGTAGCTCGCCACAAATTCGTTCAGCAGTGTTGGATTGATATTGGCGTTTAGGCGGGCCACAAAGCTGGTGCCGGGGCCCACAAACTTAGTCTGGATGTCCTGGAAGCTCGAACCGTTACCCCACAATGGATTCTGCGTCTGCGTCTGCCAGGAATCATGAATGTAGCGGAACGTCAGACGGTAATTGTCGGTGATATTGTGGTCGACCCGGATCAACTCTTCCCGCCAGGTTTCGGGTAGGGAAACCGTCTGCAAAACCGCCGGAAAACCGTTGTTGGTCGTATTGGCCTTCGGAACAAGGGAGAGCAGCGCTTGACCCACTGGATCGATGGGCACGATGTCTCCGGCAAACCGAGTGCCGGTAACGGGGTTAATCGGGCAGTCGGCTCCCGGGCAGAGATCTGAGAAGTCGCCTGTTCTTTCCGCGTCGGAAGGAACGTTGGGCGGTGGCGAGGTTGTGTACACATTCTTCTCGCGCCGCCACTCTTGCGACCAGAAAAAGAACGTCTTCTTCTTATCTGAGTTGTAATGTCCTGGAATGTATATTGGGCCGCCTATCGTGTATCCGAAATCGTGTTTTTTGTAAGGCGCTTTCGGCTGCGACGGATCTGCGCCCTGTTCCCAAGACCGCGCGTTGAAGACATCATTGCGCAGATACTCGAACGCGCTACCATGGAATGAACTAGTTCCGGACTTGGTTTCCACTTCTATCGTACCCGAACCGTTCCGCCCGTACTGTGCGCCGTAATTGGAGGTCAAAATCTTGAATTCGGCGATGGCTTCTGGATTTGGGTATACGTTGAGGGTGGAGTTAGACCCGTTGTCCATGTTGTCGCCGCCATCCAATTCCCAGTTGTTGTACTCGGTGCGGCCGCCGTTCATGCTGTATGCCACGTTGCCGTAAACGCCTACCTTGGCGTCATCCTGACCCGTTTGGCTGACGACGCCGGGTGCCAGGTTGACCAACTGCGTAAAGTTGCGGCCGTTCAGCACCAGGTTGTCAATCTGTTTGCCGGTAACCGTGCTGGTCAGATCGGAAGAAGTGGTTTCGACCTGTGCCACGCTCTCACCCGTCACTACCACTTCTTCGGTGATGGTCCCTACCGTTAGCTGGACGTCGACTCGTTGTTTTTCGGCAACGTTCAGCACAATCCGCTTGGCCGTGAATTTCTGAAATCCTTTGGCCGTTACGCTGAGGTCATACGTGTCGCCAGGCAGACCGGGGACTACATAAGCCCCATCGCTGTTAGTTGTCGTATTGCGGGTGATGCTCCCGGCGGTGTTCGTGAGCGTAAGTTCCGCGCCCGCCACCGCCGCCCCCGTCTTGTCCGTTACCGTGCCGCTGATGTAGCCCGTATCTTGCGCATTCAACCGGGTCGTCATCGCAAAAGCCGCCAGAGCGACCATGATTAGCTGAAAAAGCGTCTTGTTGATTCGAGGGTCCCATTGAAACGAAAACCACGAGGTTTTCACAATTCTACCTCCCTGTAAAAATTTCGATTTTCGACACAAGGAGAGATCACGCTGTGGAGACCGCGGACATGGAAGATATCCGCCAGACGAGAAAGACCCACCACGCCACCCCTGCCCACCCGACTTAATGGCACCAAGCTCGCTATTAAAACGAGTTAATATTGCAAATGTGGGGGTCTTGTCAAGGGTAAAAATGTAACGTCTTTCCTACATAGAAACACGGAGTTTCCCGGCAATGTACAGCCGCGGGACGACCAATCGTCGCCAAATCCGCTACTATGGAGCGCATACGGGTATACCCTTGCGTCTGATTCCGTCGGTTCTATCTGGTAGAAGGGCGCTTCGCCTTACTGCACTCCAAATGGCCATCCTCTCTTTTGGCCCGGTATGCCGGAGTCTTTCGCAATCACTGTCGTTAACGCAAAATCCCGCCACCATTTTTCGCCAGGGTCAACAAGCCCTCGCTTCCGGCAATCTCGACTCCGCCGAGTCATCCTTTCGCCGCGTTCTCAAAATCGACCCGCAATCCGCCGCCGCCCATGCCAATCTCGGCGTTGTCGCTATGCGCCGTAAGAATTGGGACCAGGCTCTCGCCGAGCTTCACAAAGCCGAAAAGCTCGATCCCAAAATGGCCGGCGTTCGCCTCAATATCGGCTTGGTCGAATACCACCGCGCCAACTATGAACAAGCCATCTCACCGTTGGCGTCTGTGATCCGCGACGACCCCGGCTCCTTGCAGGCGCGCTATCTACTCGGTCTCTGCTATTCGTTTCTTGAACGGCCAGGCGACGCCGTCACCACTCTCGAGCCGCTGTGGCCCCAAATGTCCGATCAGTTCGTTTACTTGTACGTCTTGGGCGTTTCCGCCTTTCATGCTGGAAACAAAGAACTGGATGAAAAGGCTACACGCCGTTTGATTGAGATTGGTGGTGATACGCCTCTATTTCACCTGCTGATGGCGAAAGCCATGCTCAATCACAGCGACGATGAGCGGGCCCTGGCCGAACTCAAAAAGGCCGAAGCCGGCGATCCCCGCCTCCCGTTTTTGCACTTCAATCTGGGCCTGGCTTACCAACACCTCCAGGACCACGAGCAAGCAGCAGCCGAATTCCGCAAAGACATCGCTGCCGCACCGGATCTTGCTTATAGCTATGAACAGCTCGCGCGCCTGTTACTACAAGAAGGCAAAGTACAAGAAGCACTTGAGCAATTTCGCGCCGCGTTAGCTCGCGATCCTCGCCAGTCGCAATCGCATCTTGAAGTCGCGCGCATCCTGATTCGCCAGGGCCAGGACCGGGAAGCGCTTCCGCACCTGGACGCCGCCGAAAAATACGCGCCGAAAAATCATAATGTTCGCACCGTGCGCGGGCAATTGCTCATCCGCATGGGCCGCAAAGAAGAAGGCCAAGCCGAACTCGCCGAAGCCAAAAAACTTTTCGCCTCCGGCATGGCGCTCGAGCAAGAAAAAATGAAAGAGCGACTGATCCCCAACCCCGAGTTGGCCCAACAACCGTGAGCCTGCTTAACGGCCTGGCCTGCAGCAGTCGGGTTTTATGCCGCTGCGGGGTATTTGCGCAATGAATCTGCTGGGGCCAGTGGCGGCTACAGGACCGGTCCTTCCCAGAATCCACGTGCCTCCTCCATCCGCTCTGCCACGGCCAGCACCAGTTCATCTTCAAACGGCCGGCCCACGATCTGTACGCCAATCGGCAATCCATCAGCCGATTTTGCCATCGGCACGGTTACGCTCGGGAAACCCACAAGATTCAGCCATTGCGAATGTCTCATCGTGTCTCGATAACCCGATCCGGGCTTGAAGCTTCCTTCGCCGTGCCGGAACGCCGGCTGAACACTCACTGCGGAGAGCAGAATGGGCACGTCGCGCAGCGCATGCAGAATTCTTTCCCGCTCGCGGTCCCTGGCTGCACACATCCCCATAAACTGCAGCATTGTCAGCGCTTTCGATCCGGCTGGCCGTGCAGCATCCAAATAGTCGCAAAAAACCGCGCTTAACAACCCTTCGCGCCCTCGAATCTCGCCTTGCAACAACTCTCCGACTACGGTCCCAAAGAAAAACCACCACAGTTCCAGTACGCGTTCCAAATTGTTCAGCTTGAACGGTTCCAGTTCGAATCCGGCAAAAGCCAAGTGCTGCGCCGCCTGCCGTACCGCCGTCTGCGTCTCCGGCGTTACCCGCCCCAGCGCATCCCCCTCTAAAATTCCGATCCGCAATTTTGCGTTTGACCTTGTACCTTCGCGAACCGGTACCGGCGCCGTCATCGCATCCCCCGCATCCGGCCCGCACATCAGATCGAACAAGATCCGCAAATCACCGATGGTCCGCGCCATGGGCCCCACAGCACCCAGCCAGCCAAACGCGCTCACACTCCCCGGATAGTGCCCGCTCATCGGAATCCGCCCCGGCGTGGGCTTCAGCCCGCAAATTCCGCAAAAATGCGCGGGCACGCGAATGGATCCGCCGCCATCGCTTCCGACTCCGCCCGCCGAGCATCCGCTCGCAATCGCCGCTGCTTCGCCTCCGCTCGAGCCACCGCAAGAGAACTCGGCATTCCACGGGTTGCTGGTCCTGCCCGTCAGCCGATTGTCCGTTTCATACGCCATCAGGAATTCTGGCGTCGCCGTGTTTCCGAGCAACACAGCTCCCGCCGCTCGTAGGCGCTGCACCAAGACCGCATCTCCACTGGGGCTGTAATCTTTCCGCAACAGCGATCCTGCTGAACACGGCCATCCCGCCACATCAATGCAGCTCTTTACTGTAAGCGGAACGCCGTGTAGTAGCCCGATTTTTCCGCCGCGCAGCAGCGCTTCTCCAGCCGTATGCGCATCGCGCGTCACGGCGTCTCGATCCATCTTCGCGAACGCATTCAGTTTCGGTTGTAGCTTCTCAATCCGCTGCAAATAGTGCTGCGCCAGTTCCTGTGGCGTGACTTCTTTATCCCGAA
>Ga0126369_10004160_pt1 | contig 10567 bp, 10 predicted proteins | sample PanSoiMetaPlot_1_FD_109646 | JGI IMG/M metagenome (GOLD analysis project Ga0126369, IMG submission 109646) | Tropical forest soil microbial communities from Panama - MetaG Plot_1 | ecosystem: Environmental > Terrestrial > Soil > Tropical forest > Bulk soil | place: Panama | collected 2016-02-17
CATGCCGCGTTCGCCAAGAATCATTCGCACCCTTGCCGCGCTTGATCGCGCCATCGGCGAGACACGCGGGCGCCGGACCCTCGCGCTCGTACCGACCATGGGAGCGTTGCACGCCGGTCATCTCGCGCTGGTGCGGCGCGCCAGGCGGCGCGCCGATCGTGTTGTCGTGTCGATTTTCGTCAATCCGACGCAATTCGCCCCGCACGAAGATCTCGGAACCTATCCTCGAACATTCGAAGCCGACGTCGCAGCACTGGCGAGTGAAAATGTCGATTTCGTCTGGGCGCCGACCGTCGACGCCATGTATCCGCAGGGCTTTTCGACCTCCATTACGCCGGAGGGACCGGCGAAGGTGGGGCTTGAAGATGCGTTCCGGCCGCATTTCTTTGCCGGGGTCGCGACCGTCGTGGCGAAGCTCTTCACCCAGTGCCGGCCGCACTTCGCCGTATTCGGCGAGAAGGACTATCAGCAGCTGAAGGTCGTGACCCGGCTCAGTGAAGACCTCAATCTGCGCGTCAAAGTCATTCCCCTGCCGACGGTGCGCGAAAAGGACGGGCTCGCCATGTCCTCGCGCAACGCCTATTTGTCGCCGCAGGATCGGGCGACGGCACCGGCGCTTTACCGCACCTTGGCCGTATGCGCCGAGCGGATCGCCGGCGGGAGCCTGATCGAAACCGCCCTCGCCCAGGGACGCGAGATAATCACTGACGCCGGCTTCGTCGTCGATTACCTCGAGGCGCGCCACGCCGAAACCCTGCAACCCGTGGCGTCGGCGCAGGAGCCGATTCGGTTGCTGGTCGCCGCCAAGCTCGGAAAGACCCGGCTGATCGACAATCTTGGGGTCGCCCCCCGCGGTGGCCAAAGGCGGGAAGCGTCTTAGGCCAGCCAGGCTCATCCACCACGGCGCGCGCGGTATGCGCTTGGGCTCACACCCATCACCCGGCGGAAGCGATTGTTGAACGTCGACAAGTCGTTAAAACCGACATCAAAGGCAATGGCAGAAACGGACTCGGCAGACCGCAGCAAGCGCACGGCCGCCCGATGCAGCCGCGTGTGCAGGACGAATTGATGCGGCGTCATCCCCACCACCCGACGGAAGGTCCGCAAAAAATGGTATGGGCTCATGGCTGCATCGGACGCGAGTTCATTCAATCCAAGACCACCGTGAGGTGTGCCTTGGACGAGGTCTTTGGTGGGATCTCGGCGGGGCGCTTGGAACGGCTCTTGGAACTCTTGGGACTCTTGGGACTCTTGGGCTAGCGCCTCGATCCGGCGCAGCGCAGCGGTGACACGTCGCTCGTCCCGCCGCCTGAACGTGTGCGTCGCGCGATCGCTGCCGTTCAGTGCTGCCGCGACCGCGCCGACGAGACTCACAGTCAACTCCTCGAATGCCGCGGTGTCGCCGTCATCGCGGGCCGCTTCGATCCTGGCAAGGACGGATGCCAGCATCGGTGTCGGCGGCAACCGCGGCACATCGAACTGAAGACGTCGCACGCCGGGCACGGCCACCGCGATCGCCTCAAAATGCTCCGGCGCGAATTGGAAGGAGAGGCAGCGATCCCCGACACCGTGCTCGTGGCCGCATTGAAAGCACTGCCCGGCATTGCCGAGGAGCAGGGATCCCGGACCGAGCACGGCGGCCCCGTGGGCCGAACGGTACTGAAACGTGCCCTCCATCACCGCGGCAACGCAAACGTTGTCGTGACATTCCTCGAAGGGGCGGTCATGTGGACCCGCCGAGCAGATGACGTCCGTCACACGCCATCCCGAACCAGACGCCAGAATCTGCGAAAACAATCCCATGACGGAAGATTAGCAATTTTTCCCAAGCGAAGGCGACGGGTGTGGTTGTACGCACGCCCATCAGTGACCGACCGAGGCCGACCTATGACGCCAGCCGCCCCCCAAACGCTGCTTGACGCGCTTCACACCGAACATTCCGCCCACGATCGTGCCGATAAGATGAAACTGTACGGTTGGCTCATCGGCAACTGGACGATGGAGGCGGTCATCCACCTCGATGACGGCACCGAGCATCGGGGCTACGGGCAAATTCACTTCGGCTGGGTGCTCGAGGGTCGTGCGCTGCAAGACGTCTGGATCCTGCCCGGTGTCTTCTACGGTACGACGCTCCGGGTCTACGACCCCGGTCTCGATGCCTGGCACATCCTTTGGAGCGACCCCTTACGACAGTACTACGCCCGGCAGATTGGTCGCGCTCGCGGCAAGGATATCGTGCAGGAAGGAAGCAACAACGAAGGCGCCGCAGTGCGCTGGAGCTTTACCGACATCACGCCGAACTCGTTTCGGTGGTTGGGCGAGCGCTCGCGCGATGGCGGCGTGACCTGGCAGCTTCAATCCGAGTTCCTTGTCCGCCGTGTGTCCGGATAGTGGCCCGCTCCACCAGGCCATTCGCAATCAAAAGAAGGACCAGCATCATGATCGATCACATCTCAATCGGTGTTCGCGACGTTGCGCGGACGAAGCGCTTCTACGATGCCGTGTTGGAGCCGCTCGGCTATGCTTGCTTGAGCGAGGGAGCGGAGTCGCTCGGTTACGGGCGCGAGGCCATCGCGTTCTGGGTCGGCGCCGCGGAACGCCCTGTCCCCGCGGACGACAAGTCGGGTCTGCACATCTGCTTTGTGGCTCTCACGCGACAGGGCGTGGATGCGTTCCATGCTGCCGCCCTCGCCTCGGGCGGACGCGACAATGGAGCGCCGGGTGTGCGCGCCGATTACGGGGCACATTACTACGCCGCTTACGTCGTCGATCCCGATGGCTATCGGGTCGAGGCGTATTGCGGATCCCCGCAAAAAGCGTCGTGAAACGCTACTTCTTCGCCGCCTTCAATGGATCTTTCACGGCCTCGAAAGTGGCGAATTCGACGTTGTAGAGCCCGCCGTTCACTTTCTCGACCTTGCGGACATATTCGTTGTGAACGACGTCCCGCGTCTCCGGATCGATGGACATCGGTCCGCGCGGGCTTTCCCACGCCATGCCTTTCATTGCCGCAAGCAGCGCTTCGCCGTCGGTTTGGCCGCCAGTCCTTTTCAGCGCCTCGTAGACGAGATGCATGGCGTCGTAGCCGCCGACCGCGATGAAATTCGGACGCTTGCCGTAAGCCTTCTCAAATCCCGCGACGAAGGACTTGTTCAGCGCCGAGTCATGCACGGCCGAATAATGATGCGCGGTCACGACCCCGACCATGGCATCGGTCATCCCCGGAAGCTCGTCATCATCGGTGAGGTCGCCCGGACCGACGATGCGGATACCGGACTTGTCCATGCCGCGTTCGAGAAACTGTTTCGCGAAGATGCCGGCTTGGTTGCCGGGAAAGTAGACGAACAGCGTATCCGGTTGGAGGTCACGCGCCCGCTGCAGAAACGGCGAGAAATCAGGGTTCTGCAACGGCACGCGCAGGGACTCGATGATCTCGGCCCCGCCCTTGAGCGCCGCGGTCTTGAACGTCGTCTCCGATTCAACCCCGGGCGCCCACTCGTTGACGATGGTCACGATCTTCTTGGCGCCGTTCTTGACCGCCCAGTCGGCGATGATCGAGGACGACTGGCCAAGGGTAAAGCTGGTTCGCACGATATAGGGCGACTTTTCGGTCGTGATCGATGCTCCCGACACCATCACCACCATCGGTATCTTGGCCTCGGTCGCGAGCGGGGCAATCGTGAGCGACGATGGCGTAATGCCACCTCCGAGGATCGAGATCTTGTCGGTGACAATAAGGTCCTGTGCGAGCCGCTTGCCGACATCAGGTACGCTGCCGTCGTCCTTGACGATCAGCTCGATCTTCTTCCCCGCGACACTATCGCCGTGCTCCTGCATGTAAAGCCGCGCGCCGTTGACCGCCGCCTTTCCGACCGTGTTGAAGGGACCGGTCATCGACTGCACCAGCCCGATCTTGACGGTCTCCTGCGCGCGCGTGTCGGCGACGGCAAAAATCGCAACAGCCGCAGCGAGTGCAATTGTCGTTCGTCTGCATATCATCTTGTCCTCCCCGTTGGTGTTTCCTTGGATTGCCGATGGCGGGCCGCACGGCGTCGGATCAGACCCGTTCCAGCACCGGAAGTTCCGGGCGCTCGCCTTGCGCCTTGCCGCTGATTGGAGCCCGCGGCAGCTTGGCCGTGCCGGGCTCCATGACGAAGGTCTGATCGAGGGAGTACCACGGCCCTTTCACGTCGGGCGCAGGCGCCGGCTCGTCGCTGTGGAGAATGTATTGTCCGAGCAGCGCCCTGGTGACGCCGAATTGCACGTCCGTCTCGATGTTCGGATCGTCCGGGGCGTAGATTTGTGAAATCAACGTCTTGAATCCCGATTTGTAAATCAGGAAATGCAAGTGCGCGGGGCGCATGTTGTGACGCCCTTGTGCGCGCAACAGTTCGCCGACCGGTCCGTCGATCGGGATTGGGTAGCCGGCCGGCTTCACGCTGCGAAAGGCAAAGTGTCCGTCTTTCCCGGTCGTGAACTTGCCGCGCAGGTTCATCTCGGCTTGAGTCGGATCCTGGTTCTCGTAGAAGCCCTCCGGTGAGGAATGCCAAATATCAATCTCGGCGCCTTCGATCGGCCGGCCGGATTGATCCTTGATCCAGGCATTGACGAACAGGGCCGGTCCGGGCGTCGGCGATCGCACGATCGAGGCGCCGTTTGGCGTCGGCGGTGAATTCATCCGCCAGAATGGCCCAAGCAGATTGGCGGTCGTCTCGGTCTGACCATTGTTGCCATTGTTCAGCAGACAAATGAGCGTGGAAAAGCCGAGCGAACCCGACATCAGGACGGCTTCGTTATGGGTCGCATTGGTATGCTTGCCGAGCGCAACGATGTAGGCCGTCGCGGCTTGAAATTCCTCCTCCGTCAGCTTCACCTCGCGCGCGAAGTCGTGCAGATGGCGCACGAACGCCGACATGATTTCCCTGAATCTCGCGTTCGGCGCGCGCTCGATCTCGCTCAGAACGGCCGTGGTGACGTCTTGTTGGTCTTTGATGATCATGGACTCTTCTCTGTTCGTTCTGCCGGCTTTCCGCCAGCCGCACTGAACGCATCATAGCACGGTGATCGAGAAGGTTTGCGTCTCCATCGACGCGGCTCGACCCGCTTGCCGGCCGTCGCGAGGTGGTTCGCTGCCCACAGACAGGCGTGTCCCCTTTTCGCGAGGCAGCGCACAAATCAGGCGGCTCGTAAGGGGCGCGTTTCAAGCCCGCCCCCTTTCGGCACACACCGCTCGCGAGATATCTCTGCGTGATCCAGTCGCAGCGCAACCCTCGTGCCCCGCCTCTGTTGCGCCAGGGCGGGTTGGAAACCCGCCCCTACATGGAGGGGCCGTCACCTATCGTGTCGAACGTCAATTGCCCTCAATTTTGCCCGTGACTGACAAAAACCGCATCGCCGCCGTCACAGCAGCCCAAGCTCCCGCAACTCGCGCCGCAGATGCTCGGGCATGTTCTTGGCCCCCGGGGCGGCACGATCGAGGTCGCGCGGCGCGCCCTTGGCATCGAGATAGCGCCATCCCTGGAATGCACGAAACGGCCGCGGTTCGACCAGCACCACCTTGCCGTCGAGCACCAGTCGACAGCGGCCTATCCCCTCCCGATCGACGAACGGACGCACATCGAGCAGGCGCTCGCGGCACATGATCTGACCGCGAATGACCCAATAAAGCGATCCGCCATCGAGCAGCTCTTCGGCGCGCTTTGGCACCATCCGCGTCGTGTGGATGTGTTCGCGCTTGGCCTGCCCCTTCTTCTTCGCCTTGGTTTTCTGTTTGATCCAATCCTCAAGATCTTTGACCGAGTCGGCGCCGACACAAAGCTTGATCAAATGCAGTGGCATGCGATGACCGTCCTCACACTTTCTCGATCGGGTCGACGACCACGATCTTTGCGTTTTCTGCGACCTGATCGCCGACGGCAACGGCGACTTCCGTAACCGTACCATCGCGTGGGGCCAGCACGGCATGCTCCATCTTCATGGCCTCAACCACGGCCAATCGCTGGCCCCTGCGTACCGCCTCTCCCTTCTTGACGAGAACCTCGAGCACCTTGCCATGCATCGGTGATGTTACCGTTCCCCCCGCACTGGATTGGATAACGTCGACCGCCTCGAAATCCAAGAGCTTGACGATGGTCTCGCGTGCCTCGCGCACGACGTAAACAGCGTCATCGGTCTCGATCACCCGCGCATCATCATCAGCCTCAGCGACGCCATCGATATCGACCGCAACGCCGTCCGCAGCGTAAGAGACCCGCGCCGTGACGCGTTCCCCGTTGGCGATCACCGGTAGCGTGATCGCGCGTGGACCTGACAGCTGAAATCCGTCGGTCGCGTCCCATGGCGAGGGTGGCGTGTCATCGTCGGCATCGCGCACGTGACGCATGTGCTGACGCGCGAGCAGACGCGCAGCCCCCAACGCTGCCGCGGCCTTGTCGAGAGGCCGCTGAACCGCTCCCAGCGCGGCGAGATTTCGTTCAATCAAGCCGGTATCGAACTTGCCTGCGCGAAAGTCCGGGATGCGCAGCAGCATCGACAGAAAAGCGACATTGTTGCGCGGCCCCACCACGACCGTCTGATCAAGCGCCGCGGTCAGACCCTCGAGCGCCGCCTGCCGTGTGTTCGCGTGTACAATCACTTTGGCGATCATCGCATCGTAAAACGGCGAGACCTCGCTTCCGACGTCGACGCCGGTGTCGACCCGAATGCCGCTGCGTTCGGGGAATTCGAGCGCGAGGATCCGGCCCGTTGACGGCAGAAAGCCGCGCTCGGGATCCTCCGCATACACGCGCGCCTCTATCGCGTGGCCGCCGAGCCGTACTTGCTGCTGCTGCAAAGGCAGCTGCTCACCGGCCGCAACACGAAATTGCCATTCGACGAGATCAACCCCGCTGATCGCCTCGGTGACGGGATGCTCGACCTGCAGCCGGGTGTTCATCTCCATGAACCAGAAGCGATCCGCCCTCAAACCCCCGGTCGCGTCAGCGATGAATTCCACCGTTCCCGCGCCGACATAGCCGACCGCACGCGCCGCTTCGACCGCGGCGTCCCCCATGGTCGCACGCATGTCCTGCGTCATGCCGGGCGCGGGCGCCTCTTCGATCACCTTCTGATGCCGACGTTGCAGCGAGCAATCGCGCTCGTTCAAATGGACGATGTTTCCATGCGCGTCGGCGAAGACCTGGATCTCGATGTGTCGGGGAGATCCGACATATCGTTCGATGAGCACCCGCGCGTCGCCAAAAGCCGACTGGGCCTCGCGTTGCGCCGACACCAGCGCGCTTGCAAATTCAGCATGCTTGTCGACGCGCCGCAGGCCGCGTCCTCCGCCCCCCGCCACCGCCTTGATCACCAGGGGATAACCGAGTTCATACGCCTTTTGCCGCAGAAAATTCGCTTCCTGTCGATCCCCGTGATAACCGGGCACGACCGGCACGCTCGCCTTCTCCATGAGCGCCTTGGCGCGATCTTTGAGGCCCATGGCGCGGATCGCGGCAGGCGGCGGCCCGACAAAGACGATGCCGGCCGCCATGCATGCTTCGGCAAAGGCTGCGCTCTCGGCCAGAAATCCGTACCCCGGGTGGACGCAGGCCGCGCCGGTGCGACGCGCGATCGCAACCAGCTTGTCGATCGCAAGATAGCTCTCTTGGGCGGGCGCCGGCCCAAGCAGATGCGCTTCATCGCAAACGCGCGTGTGCAGCGCCCCCGCGTCCGCATCGGAATAGACCGCAATCGTACGCAGGCCGAGACGCTTGGCCGTGCGAGCGATGCGGCAGGCGATTTCACCGCGGTTGGCGATCAGAACGGACGGCAGCATTGCTTGGTGGGACCGGCCAGTGTTTGGACGTCGACACGCGCGATCTTAGTGAGGAGCCCTGTTCCCGCCAGCGCAATCTGCGACCGTGAGCAGACGGCCTATTGCTGCGACGGCTCGGTGGTCGCGGGCGCAGACGCGGGCGCCAATTGCATCGGAGCCGTTGCACCTTGGGGCGTCGCCGCACGCGTTGAAGCAGCCGCAGCGCGCGGAGGGACCGCGGGCTTGCGTTGCTGAATTGGCGCGGCTGCCTGCGCCGGCGCGGTCGGCGCGCGTACGGCGGTTGCGTCCGCTTCGGGTGTCATGATGCTGACCGCCGGAATCGAACTGGCGGACGGATAATCATACCGGGATAGCGCAGCTCCGGGTCTCGCCGGCGTCGCCCCGATGCTGCCGGTCGTTGCCGCGCCGTTGTTCGCGCTCGTGCCAGAGGCGTCCGCGACCGGTGCGCCAGGCCTGCCGTCACGCGTCCAGTTGGACGAATAGCGGTCGACCAATCCATCGAACGTGCGATCCCTCAGATTGGCGCGCACGCGACTGGTGTCGTGCAAAAGCGCAAAGGTGTCGCACTGGGTGGGGGTGCAACTGTCGCGCAGCGAAAGCACCTGTGCGACGATGCCGAAGCGGTCGCTCTCGAGTGACTGGCGCAATGCCACCAAGGCGGGCCCGTAGCCCGGATCGACACGGCTCGTAAACTCAATGCCGTGCGCAAGCAGATTGAGCCGCGCTGACACATACGACACCGCTGCCGCCGTGACTTCCGGGCTGTTGAACAATGCCTTCTCGCAGGCGGTTTCGACGGCGTCGCCGGCAATGGCGTCGAGGCATGCGAGCGGCGAACCAGGCGCCGCCGCGCGCACTGTCAGTTCGCTGATCTGCGCCTCGAGGGCACGCCGTTCAGCCTCGCGATCACGCACGGCCATCCGATCGAGGAAGATCCAAACAACGAGAACGACTCCGATGAAGACGACGCTTGACCGCACGATCGCGCGCAGGATCTCGTTGGCGCTGGATTGGACGAAGGCGAAAACGCCTCCGACCACAAACAATCCCACAATCGCCGCAACCGCCCAAATCGGCAGCGCAAACGTCTCCGTCGCCCAATCGAGCATGTCGTTGCCCTTCAACCAGAAAGCGGAGTGCCATTGCGCCGAAAGGGGCCGGATTATGCCTCACTCACACAAAATCAGACAGCCCCGGATCGCAGCGGCAGCGGCGCCAGCCCCACTATGACCCAGCACACGCATGCTGGCCACCCTTCCCTGCGCGTGGCGACCCCGTCAGCGCGTTCGAAATGTCGCTGTAAACCTTTCGGATTTCGTCGTTATTGGACTGCCAGCGCGGGCAACGCGGGCGAGCGAATGTTGAACCCTGTCACCTCGCGGACACGGTCGCGCCGCACGGCGGGCGGCAACTCCGACGGTTCGCGTTGGATCTGTTGTGTGGCCTGGATTACCTTGGTAGTGGCGCCGGCGCGCGGTTCTTGTTTCGCGACCTTGGTCACACCTCCGCCATAACCTCGCGGCATTCGGCTAACCTTATGTACCACAAAGCGCCGCAGGATGGGCGAAGGCGCATTGCTGAGGCCATCCGCGTGGGCAAAATCGCGCAAGCCATAGCCCGTCGAAAGACGGGCGTGAACGCCCTGACGGCCCACGCGACCACGCAGTGACGCGATTTTGCCCGCCCTGCGCAGCACCGATGAAATCAATGTATGACCGCGTCACTTGACCGAGCCACACCAAACCGGGTTTCTGCTGTTCACTCGATCTGCGCCACACCGTTCGGAGAATAGAATGAAGGCCCGATTTCCGCTTCTGATGCTCGCCGCCGTCGCGCTCTGTGCGGGCGGCGCCAGCGCGGAGCCGTTGGTGACGCAGGGCATCGGAACGTCCAATTGCGCCCGGCTGACCACTGATCTGAAGCCGGCCGAGGGGCTGAACAATCCCGTGAACCTCATGCTTTATTCTTGGGTTCAAGGCTACGTCAGCGCTGCCAACATCGCGATGCTGGAAAGCGGCACCAAGCACGTCGACGTCTCCACGCTCGACGAGCGCAAGGTGCTCGCGCTGGTCCTTGATTTCTGCAAGGCCAATCCCGACCGCAAGCCGGTCAACGCGGTTGACGACTACATTCGCAAGGCAGGCAAGATCAAGGCAACCTGGGACACGGGAACGGTGAAGTGGAACGAATAGGCGGAACGCGCCTCGTGTGGCGGTTCAGAAGTCCGCAACATGCATGCCGCGAGCCCATAATCCGGACTTCTGCGAACTTCGGAATCGGACCACGAGCAGCTACTCAACCTTCGCGCCGGAGATCTTCACCACATTCGCCCACTTCTCGATGTCCTTGCGCAGATAGGCATCAAACTCGGCCGGCGTCATCACCATTGGCTCCGCGCCTTGCACCGCCCATTGCTGCTTCACATCCGGCAAGTTGACGACTTTGCTGATCTCGGCATTGAGCTTATCGACGATCGCCTGCGGGGTGCCTTTCGGCGCCATGATGCCGAGCCAGATCGTCGCCTCGTAGCCCGCCACGCCGGCTTCGGCGATTGTCGGAACGTCGGGGAGCACGGTCGAACGCTTGGTTCCAGTGGTGCCCAGCGCCCGGACCTGGCCGGCGCGGACGTTGGGCGCCATGGTGGTGATCGCATCGAACATCATCTGCACTTGACCGCCGAGAATGTCGTTGCGCGCCCCGGAGCTGCCCTTGTAGGCGACGTGAACGATGTCGGTTCCGCTCATCGCTTTGAAC
>Ga0126369_10004161_pt1 | contig 10567 bp, 8 predicted proteins | sample PanSoiMetaPlot_1_FD_109646 | JGI IMG/M metagenome (GOLD analysis project Ga0126369, IMG submission 109646) | Tropical forest soil microbial communities from Panama - MetaG Plot_1 | ecosystem: Environmental > Terrestrial > Soil > Tropical forest > Bulk soil | place: Panama | collected 2016-02-17
CGGCCGTCAAGTTAGGCGCCACGGTCCTCGACCGCCTGGTCGCTGCGATGAAAGATGAGCGGTGGCGAGTCCGGGAGCATGCGGCAAAAACTTGTGGCGAGCTGAAGGAACGGAAGGCCGTCGATGCGTTGATCGTCGCATGCCGTGATCGCGACGGGGCGGTGAAAAGTGCCGCGGCTGAGGCACTGGGTAAGATTGGCGATCCCGCGGCCGTGCCGGCCTTGATCAAGCTCTTCCGTGATTCATCCAAGATCGTGCGTGAGACGGCAGGTACGGCTCTGGTCTACATCGGTCAGGCGTCGGTGGATCCGCTGATCGAGACGCTGAAAGACAAAGACTTCGTCGTGCGCTGTCATGCGGCGCGAGCCTTGGGCGGGATGACGACGGACTATCAAATCGGCCGCACGTGGGTACGCGAACCGAAGGTGGTCGATGCGCTTATTGCGATGCTCAAAGATCCGGATCGGGCCGTTCGTGAAGATGCCACGATTGCGTTGGGGCAGATCGGCGATCCCCGGGCGATCGATGCGCTGATCGAAGCCATGAAAGACGGTGCGGTCAAGCGGCATGCCATCGCGTCGCTCGGCATGATCGGAGATGCTCGCGCGCTGCCCCCGGTTCTTGACGCCTTGAAGGGGAAGGGGATCAGACAGGATGGCACGCCGACACCCGGGTGCATCGTCAGCGAGGATGCGTTCATCAAGGAGGCGGCGGCGACAGCGCTGGGCCAATTCCGTGACCCCCGGGTAATTCCCGACTTGATCATGCTGCTGAAGGATGGTGTCTTGCGAGAGAAAGCGGCTGCTGCGCTGGCCGTCATCGGTGATGCAGCGATTGAACCGTTGATCGCATTCCTGCACGACCCCAAGGCCTCGGAAATCGGGGCGGAAGGCGAACGCGTACTCTCCTATGCTTCCGTCCGCCTGACGGCCAAGGATGCCTTGAGACAGTTAGTCCTCGAAACGTTGGAAAAGCTGGGCTGGACCCTGCCCCCGGAGGACTACACGGCAGACTCGAGCCAAGCCGACAACTTACGTGTCGATCGCCCTCTGGGGGAGACCGGTCGATTCGGTCCGTCAGGCGATTTGGCCCGCTAACATTCCTGTAGGAAGCAGTCAGCTGTCAGCTTCCGCAAGAATCGTTTCGTGACGGGTACAATCTTTTCCTGCTCTTCGACCGACGGCTGAAACCCGACTGCTACTTCCGTACCGCGATCCCGTGCGTATCCGCCGTTTCTTTCCCATCTTTCATGTTGGTGATGGCGGCCTGGCCTTTGTAATGACCAACCTTCCCCCCTGCGTCCACATGCACGACGCCCACCCCCGGGATAGTTCCTTTCGCATTGTTGACGGTCTTGTCATTGCCGGTCAACGGGGTGGGTCCGCGAAGTCCGACAAAGACGTACTGGCCGTCAGGCGACACATCCATCAGGTCCGGGGCAGGGTCCTTGTTGGCATCCGTTTCCAAATCGACGGAATTGACGCTCAAATTACTCAGCGTATCGATAATCTCAATGATGTTGCCGGCTCGATCCGCGCTCCACAGGTAGCGGCCGACTGCAGCCATGCCATGGGAGTCAGCGAATCTCTCGTCGCGCTGGGAGGCTAATTTGGCTGAGATGGACTTCGGCAGGTTCGACAGATCCAATGCATAGATGTCATAGGAGAGCGGCGCAATCGGCCAGCCGCCCCCGGAATTGATGTACATCGTGTCACCGACTTGAACTCCACCACAGCCGGCCGGATGGATCTGGTTGTTGTCCAAAGTCGTGACCACCTTCAAGGGCGTACTCGTGACATCCACGACGAGCAAGCCTCCGCCTCGAAGGGTCACGAACGCATACTTGCTCGATGCCTCCGTGATCGGACAAATGGGTGAGGTGTCCGGACGTTCTCCGCTCTCCAGCTGGGCCAGATTCATGACATCTTTCTCGGCGTCGAACGCGTATTTATGTGCCGTATAGTCGGTCCAGATGCGGATGAACTTCTTTTCGGCGATGTTGGCTGCGATGGCCATCTTCTGATCGGGTGTCGGCCAGGCCGCATGGACGTTCTTTCCCATGGAGAGGCAGGCTTCGGGCTTCTTCGTGGCGGCATCCATGAAGAGAACGTGACCGCTCAGGAACGAGACGATCGCATGGGACTGATCCTTACTGAAGAACAGCATGTGGGGACGACGAACGACTTTCTTCGTTGCGTCTTCGCAAAGCTTGTTGACATCCCCAGCGAAATCGATCGTCGCGGTTGGTTTGGCGGCCGTAGGGTTGGCCGCCAGTTGAGCTCCGTCATAGATGTACAGAAAGCCTCCGCTTTCCTTTCCCGTGTCCGATTGATCAGTCAACCAAACTTCGTAGGCCTCCGAGGGGGTCGCGAGCGGGACAAAGCACCCGATCAGGAGGAACACGACCGGGACAATTCTCTTCAGTACGGAACTCGTGGTAACCATGAGCGCCTCCATTACTCGAGGACCTGTAGGGGTCGTATGGTGTCAGAGAGGATGGTCATAGGAGCCAGGAAATTGGGACCTTGATGGTAGCGAGGGGGTACAGAGGCTGTCAATTGAATGGATGACGCGAAATTGTGATATCGGGGCGTGGACAGGGCTTCCGTTGACCCCTGGAAAATGGCTGTGTTAGGGTACTTGATCGCGGTCGGAGGATCCATGGGAGACATGGTGGCCGAACAGATTGCGGCGCTGAAAGATGAGGATTGGGCTATCCGAGAGGACGCCGCGACGGCACTCGGCACCCTTCGCGACCCTCGGGCCGTGGGGCCGCTGGTCACACTCTTACGAGATTCCGACCGCGCCGTCCGCGAGGCGGCGATCGGCGCCCTCACAGCTCTAGGCGAGCCAGCGGTAACGGCCCTTGGGGCCTGTCTCACCGATGGGGAATTGTCCGTGCAAGAGGGGGCCTCGGCAATCTTAGCCGTCATTGCGGATGCACGGGTGTTGGCTCCGTTGGTTGCGTCGCTCACGAGCCCCGATTGGATCGTGCGGATGCATGCGGTGAAGGCATTGGGGCATATCAAGGACTCCGGAGCTGTCGAACCCTTGATTCCGCTACTCCAGGATAAGGTGAAGGCGGTGCGTGAGGAGACATCCGCGGCACTCGCGGCGATCGGCGAGGCGGCCATTCCCTCCTTGCTGAACGCACTCACCCATTCCGACTGGCTTGTGCGGCTCCATGCAGTGGAAGCCTTAGCAAAGACACGATCCGCGTTGGCGGTTGAGCCGCTCTTGTCATCGCTCTTTAACGATCGCGATACAGCCATTCGCGAGGATGCTGTCCGTGCACTCGGTCAGATCGGTGATGCCCGAGCCGTCGATTTTTTGTTTGTGGTCATGAAAGAGCCGGGGTTACGACCGCTCGCTGTGGAGTCTTTGGGGCAAATCAGTGATCGGCGCGCGGTTCCGGTGTTGATCAACGTGCTCCAAGGCGTCGATCGACCGGATGCTTCTCGGGCGGTGGACGGGTGTGGCGATCATTGGGATGGAGAAATGGTCACCATGGGTGCGGCGGTCCGTGCGTTGGGTGCGATCGGAGATACGGCGGCAGTGCCGGCTTTGCTCAATGCCTTGCGTCAGACTGTGACTCGTGCGGATGCGGCGGCGGCGCTGGTGCGATTCGGCAACGCCGTGATCGCACCCTTGCTGACGATGTTGACGCAAGAATCGGATGAGAACCTTCGGTACCATGTGAAAGATACGTTGACGAAGGTGGGCTGGCGGCCTGGTCGTGTCTGAGGGGGACTGGCCGAGAGACCTGAGAAGGGGCTAGAGCTCCAGACGTACAAGCTCATGCTTACCCCTTTATGCACATGCCTCTCGCCTGAACAGGGGCTATGCCGAAGGAAAGCATCGAAACGCTGGTTGGCGAGCTGGTCCATGAAGAGGATTGGCGGCGAATGCGGGCCACTGCCGCCTGTTTGTCTGGTGGGCCGCGGGCAGTCCACGCCCTTGTGCATGCGGTGGAGACGGGCGTTCCGGCCTTGAAGGTGGAAGCCGCAGCCATGTTGGCGCGTGTAAAAGATCCGCAGGCCGGGGTGTCGTTGGTCAAGCTGCTCTGTGAAGCCGACGAACAGGTTCAGCGTGCCGGCGCGTCGGCATTGGAACAAATGGCGGGGGTGCTCGATCGAAACACTGCGTCGGCACTGGTGTCCTTGTTGTATGAAGCAAAGGACGAGCGGGCACGAGCCGTAGCTTCGCAGTTGCTGGGTGTGATTCCCAATGCAGTTCCCTCGCTGTGCGAGATGTTGAGGCATTCCGATCCAGAGGCGCAGATCATGGCTGCCACGATGCTTGAACAGTTACTCGACCCGCGGTCGGCCGATGCGTTCATCGACGCGATGGGGCAACCGGCGGTGCGGGAGACGGCTGTGCGTACGCTCAAGAAATTGGGAGCTATTCGCGAATGTATTGAGCAGCGGTTCAACGCCCTGCGTGAGATCGAAGGAGCAAGCGAACGCGAAGAAGCGCGCATGGCGACGGTCATTGAGCTGTTGAATATTGGCCGTCCGAGCGTCGAGATTTTAATTGAGTACCTCGAGGACGATGATTGGGTGGTACGCGAAGCGGCGGCTGATTTGCTGGGGAAAATCGGCGACGTCCGTGCCGTCAGTCCCTTGATGAAACGACTGGAGGTGGACAAGGATACAGGCGTCAAAGAATTGGCCTTAAAGTCGCTGGGGCTGATCGGGGACGCTCGGCCAGTAGAACTATATATTGAAGCGATTCCCATCCGTCCGCTCAGGGTCTATGCCATGGAGGCGCTTGCCAAGGTAAAGGATGTGGGTGTCCTCCGACCGCATCGAGAACTATTCGAACGGCTGAGAACCGATCGTGACGGGTTGGTGGCGTATAATGCTGGCTTAATTGCCGACAAACTCGCAGCGCTCGACGGAGAAGAGGCGGCGAGTCAGGAAGGATCGCACCACGATGCCTGACGATACCCAGGCAGATCGGATCGAACAATTAGTTTCAGCCTTGCGCGACGACAACGAGGCACTCCGCGACCATGCCATCGCCAGTCTCGGCCAGATCGGTGAGGAGGCCGTGCCTCAGCTCATTGGTCTGATGGCGGACGAGGATATGTTGATTCGAGAGGCGGCGACGAGTGCCGTTGTCCGAATCGGTCCCTCGGTAGTCGATCGATTGATCGAGGCTCTCACTGATGACGAATGGGCCGTTCGTGAACAGGCAGCCTCGGCACTGGGCAAGCTCAAGGACGCGCGCGGGGTCGATCCGTTGGTTACTGCATTGAAGGATCAAGATGGAGCTGTCCGGACCGCAGCTGTCTGGGCGCTCGAGCGAATTGGTGACTCCCGCGCCGTCCCGGGATTGATCGAAGCCCTTACCGACAGCACGCTTCGCGAAGATGTGGCAAGAGTATTGAAGAAGATTGGTGACGCGAGAGCAGTGGAGGCTTTAATCGAAGGATTGATGGGTAATAATTGGATGGTGCGGCGGCATGCGGCAGAGGCCTTGGGCAAGATTGGTGATCAGCGCGGGATTTCGCCGTTGATTGAATCCCTCAAGGATGAAGACTGGTTGGTGCGTCGGAACGCGGCTGAGTCGCTCGCGCGGCTGGGTGCGAAGCAAGCAATTGGCCCATTACTTCCCCTGCTGGAAGATGAAAACACGATGGTGCAGGAGACGGTCGAAGGGGTGTTGGCGAGTCTGGGTTGGAAAGCAGAGTAATCATCTCATTTTTGAACGTAAAGGAACCACATTATGGCTGACGAAGCTCCTGCGAAGCTGATTCAAATTGGCCCCAAAGGGGGCCCGAAGAAAGACGGATTCAACTTGGTGACAGAACGGGTCGTGGCCGTCAATCCGGAGGCGAAACAGTTCGAGGTTGAGCTGTTGGCCTACGATGGGAAGACGGTCCTGTTGGACGTCGCCGAAGAAGCGCTTGAAGATCTGAAGCAGATTAAGGTCGGAGATGGCGCGACGATTCGCGTCGTGGAGGAAGGCGGTCGCCGAATCGCGAAAAGCTTCAAGATCCGTGCGAAGGACCCCAACGCTGCTAAAGCCGACGCCATGCTATTGGACCTCAAGGATCCGCATTGGCTGAATCGAAAGTATGCAGCAGAAATTCTAGGGGAACTCAAAGAAACGCGTGCCGTCGGACCCTTGGTCGAGGCCCTAACAGATGAGGTGGGTGATGTCCGGCAACGGGCCTACGACTCCTTAATCAAGATCGGCGGTTCGGCTGTCCCGTCTCTCGTGCCCTTGTTGGTGTCCGAGGAAGACGAACTTCGGCAGTCCGTTACCGAGATCATCCGGAAGATCGGGAGGCCCGCGGTAGAACCTCTCGCTACCGCCCTCACTGAAGCTGACGATCGGCTGAAAACACGGATCATGAAAGTCTTGGACCGAATGGGGTACAAGCCGAAGCCAAAGGATGAAGCGAAGGCAGAGGTGCCTCGACTGGCCTAAGAGGATATTAAGAGTCCGCTTTTCTCATGCGCCCAACCGTTCTGCACCAAGGACCTGCCTCAGTCCAGGCGTTGTTCTCGCGTCGCTCAGAAGGTTGGAACTTTCAATAGAGAACGCCTCGTCTCAGGCTCGCTGTAGGGTCGCTAGACTATCTCTTCGACAATGATCGGGAGCAAAGTCGGTTATGCGAGGGCGGAAGGGCCCTTACTAGGTCGTCCGACCGACACATGGAGAAATCCGAAAGCCTCCACTTTGGTCGGCTCGTACACATTCCGCAGGTCGAACAGGACTGGTCGGCGCATGAGGGTTTTGAGCCGTTCGAAATCCAAGTTTCGGAACTGGTTCCACTCCGTCATGAGAATCAGCGCATCGCTGCCTTCTGCGGCGTGGTAAGCGTCTTGACATGGTATGAGGCCATTCACGGTTTGAGACGCTTCTTCGAGCGCGACTGGATCATAGCCACGAATTGTCACTCCTTGTTTTAACAAGGCCTGTGCAATCGCGAGCGCGGGGGATTCGCGTAAGTCGTTCGTGTTTGGCTTAAAGGACAGACCTAAGAGGGCGAAGGTTCTTCCTGTTAGATCTCCGATGGTTTCCCGGATTTTCTCCACCATCCGCTGCCGCTGCTCGTCATTGACCTTTGACGCCGCCCTCGCAATCTGCATGGAGTAGCCAAGCCGTTCTCCGGTTTGGATCAGAGCGGCCAGATCCTTTGGGAAACATGATCCGCCGAAGCCGGGACCAGCATGAAGAAATTTGGAGCCAATGCGCTTGTCGAGCCCCATTCCCTTCGCCACGACTTGCACATCAGCGCCCACTTTTTCGCAGAGGGTCGCCATCTCGTTGATGAAGGAAATCTTGGTCGCGAGGAAGGCATTCGACGCATACTTGACCATTTCCGCGGTCGGGATATCTGTGACGAGGAAGGGGGTCTCGATCAAGTAGAGCGGCCGATAGAGGTCCTTCATGATCGCTATGGCCTGTTCGCTCTCGGCCCCGATGACCACTCGGTTCGGTCGCATGAAGTCTTCGATGGCCGATCCTTCGCGAAGAAATTCCGGATTTGACACGATATCGAACCGAAACTTGCCGGACTGGCTGGCAGTAATGACCTTGCGTAATGTTTCTCCGGTTCCGACTGGAACGGTCGACTTGGTAACGATGACTTTGTAGCCTGTCATGTTCCGAGCGATCCCACGTCCGACTTCTTCGACGTAGGACAGATCTGCGGATCCGTCGGATCGTGGTGGAGTGCCAACCGCGATGAAGATCACAAGGGCCTTCTCGACTGCCTTCGCGATATCCGTGGTAAAGCTGAGTCGCCCTTCCTTACTGCCTTTCGTGACCAGCTCGGTAAGACCTGGCTCGTAGAACGGGACTTCCCCCTTCTCAAGTTTTCCGATACGTTTGGCATCGTTGTCCATGCAAGTCGCATTGACGCCAAACTCGGCAAAGCAGGCTCCCGTTACTAATCCCACGTACCCGGTTCCGATCACGCTAATATGCATAGAAATCGTATCCTCTTTACGATCTTGTCCGATCTGGCGGCAGTATAGCAATCGCCGATGGGTCCGGCAATGAAGTTATGGAAGTTCGAAGATCGAACCAGCTATGGTCCGGGCATTCGTTGACAGGATGAATAACGCTTGAGTACTATGCCTTCCTCATCCATTCGAGACCGGTGTCATGCCCATGCATACCGGGGCCATCCAGCGGCCTCTTGCGGTGTTGATGCAGCGAGTGCTACAGACCGTGAGTCCAGATGCTACTCTGCTAGAGGCGGCACAGCTGATGCGCGAGGCCAAAGTCGGAGCCTTGCTGGTCCAGGACCATGGAGATTATTGTGGGATCGTCAGTGAATCGGATCTGGTTCGCAGGTGCATGGCAGAATCTAAGCTGGCGCATGAGACATTAGTTCACATGGTCATGAGCCGTCCGCTCATCACGATCGACATTTCCCGATCCGCTCATGAGGCGAGTGATCTAATGGCGGAGAATGGGATTCGACATCTTGCCATCACGGAGGACGGTCAGGTGAGTGGCGTCATCTCCGTACGGGACCTCCTGCGCTATTTTAAGAATTGGGGAAGCTTGTGATGATGCGGTTCGGATTCTCACGAGCGCGATTGTACGTGATCGGCCCGCCTCCCGTTCCCGCTCTATGAAATCCAAAACAGCTCCTGCTCCTATTTCCCGCTGGTTCCTCCTGGCGACAGCGTTGATCACTGGTGCGGTTGTCATGGCGTTGGAGATATTAGGCAGCCGACTCTTGGCGCCTGTTTTCGGCAACTCGCTGTTCGTATGGGGTGCCTTGATCGGCGTCATCCTCGGAGCGATGAGCAGCGGGTATGCGTTCGGCGGTCGGATGTCGGACCGGCATCCCCCCGGCCACGTTCTCGCTGGGTTATTGCTGTTCTCAGGAGCTTGGACCCTTCTTATCGCGTGGCTCGGTCAGCCGGTCCTGTTCAAGGTCGCAGGGACGATTGACGATCCACGCTGGGGTCCCTGTGTCGCGGCCGCTGTGCTGTTGGCGCCGCCGGCATTTGGGTTGAGCGGGGTGTTGCCGGCCATGTTGCGGCTTGCCATCTGCAATCTCGAGTACCTTGGACGTCACACGGGGCGCATGATCGCCCTCTCCACAGTAGGGAGTCTCCTCGGCACTTGGGGAACCGCGTTTTTTCTGCTTTCTTGGATCGGCAGTCAGGCACTTGTGGCCTGGCTCGGAGCGATCCAAATAGGGCTCGGTTTCTGGTGGCTCTTGAGAGCGACAACAGCGCGACCATCGACGAGCGGGGCCCTGGCGCTCTGCGCGATAGGCCTGGGGGCCGGTGCGCTGCATCCGGTGCAGGTCCTGAAAACTCCCGTATACCAAGAAGACAGCCCCTATCAACAGGTTCGCATTCGCGACGACGACCTGTTTCGTTATCTGGTGCTGGACCGGACCTTCCACGCGGTCATGTGGAAAGCGGATCCGGTCACGTTGTTTCTTCCCTATAGTCAACTTATGGTGGCCTCATTGGCTTGGGTCCCTGACGCAAAACGCGGGCTCATCCTTGGTCACGGTGGAGGATCCTTGGCGAAATGGCTCGCGCACAGGTGGCCACAGCTCGAGTTGGATGTGGTGGAGTTCGATCCCACCGTGGTCCGTATGGCCGAGACATATTTTTCGTACCAGGCTCCGCCACAGCACCACGTGTACGTGAAGGATGCGAGAGCATTCTTACAAGCCACCGACCGAGCCTACGATCTGATCTGGGTCGATGTATTTGCTCGGCACATGGTTCCGTTCCATCTTACCACCGTGGAATTTTTCGCCGAGCTGCGGGCTCATCTCACTCCAGTTGGGATCGTGGCGGTGAATCTTGCGTCATTAGGGGAAGGTGGTGACCTTCTACGGGCCAACGCGGTCGTGCAGACGATGAAGCGCTCCTTTCCTCAGGTCGAATCGTACGCCGTCAAGGGACCGTGGAAGTCGGTGCAGACTCGTGCGGAGAACTTGATCTTTTTTGCCGGTACGCCGCTCGAGAGACAAGAATTCGCCGAGCTTGTCAACAAGGTGGGTGCGTTTGTCCAGCAGGATCGACTCCCCCGCGAAGCTCTCACGCTCTTAAATACGCATCGTACGAAACCGTGGTCTTCCGGAGTCGAGCTCACCGACGACTATGCGCCTTTCGATCTGTTAATGGGGTCCGGGGTTGCCGAACCCCAGCCTGACCCGATGGTAGTCAAGTAACTTGTTGAAAACACAAACCAGGTCTTGTTGATAACGAGTGGAGGTCGGAAGGTCTTTCCTCGCAACCCTGTCTCGAATAAGCGTCTTGCTTCCATTTTGAACGCTATGCTATAAGAATCCCCTCGTTCCGGAAGGACTTGCAGTACCACATGCGGCAGAGAAGCCAGCAAGACGGTGATAGCCACTCAAGCGTGGCGGTAGTCATCCACCAACCTAATCACATCTCTTCTTCTTCTTAAGGAGGTAGCTCATGGGCAAGACGATAGCATTGGTCTTCTTCGGCCTGGTTTTGGTTTTCGCTGCAGCCTCAGGCGTGTACGCTCACCAGGCGGGCGGTGTGGAGATTGGCGATCTGGAAACCGGTTCGGTCGTCGGCCAACCGTTCAAAGAATTGGA
>Ga0126369_10004162_pt1 | contig 10566 bp, 8 predicted proteins | sample PanSoiMetaPlot_1_FD_109646 | JGI IMG/M metagenome (GOLD analysis project Ga0126369, IMG submission 109646) | Tropical forest soil microbial communities from Panama - MetaG Plot_1 | ecosystem: Environmental > Terrestrial > Soil > Tropical forest > Bulk soil | place: Panama | collected 2016-02-17
CCCGAGCAAGCCGATCCGCATGATCGTCGGGTTCCCGCCCGGCGGCGGCACCGACGTCGTGGCGCGGATCATCACGCCCAAGCTCGCGGAGGGTCTCGGCCAGCCGGTGGTGATCGAGAACCGACCCGGCGCGACCGGCACGGTGGCTGCCGAGTTCGTTGCGAGATCGCCCAACGACGGCTACACGATCATGATGGGCCACGTCTCGGTCAACGCGATCGCACCGAGCCTCTTCCCGCAGCTGCCCTACGACGTCATCAAGGACTTTGCCCCGGTCACGCTCACCGCTTCGGTGCCGCACTTCATCGTCGTGCATCCGTCGCTGCCGGTGACCTCGTTGAAGGAACTGATCGCATACGCGCGAGCGCAGCCGGGCAAACTCAGCTTCCCTTCGGCCGGCAACGGCAGCACGCCGCACCTCGCCGGCGAGATGTTCAAGAGCATGGCAGGCGTCGACCTGGTGCACGTGCCGTACAAAGGCACCGGCCAGTCGATGGCAGATCTGCTCGCCGGCCAGCATCTCGTCGGGTTCGACACGATGCCGGCGTCGGCGCCGTACGTGCGCAGCGGTAAACTGCGCCCGCTCGCAGTGACGAGCGCGAAGCGTCTTGCCGAGTTTCCCGGCGTGCCGACCGCCGGAGAAGCCGGGGTGCCCGGGTACCAGCTCGCCACTTGGTATGGTGTCTTCGCGCCCGCCGGGACGCCGCACGGGATCGTGAATCGCCTGCACAGCGAGATCGCGAAGGCGATGCAGGCACCCGAGACGCGCGAGAAGCTGGTCGCGATCGGCGTCGACGAGACGGTAACCCGCTCGCCCGAGGAGTTCGCGGCGATCGTGCGCGCCGACACCGTGCGCTACGCAAAGGTGATCAAGGACGCCGGGTTGAAGATCGATTGAGGAGCGCGGGATGGCGACGGTGACAGGCAGCGGACAGATCCTCGGCGCAACGGTCGAAGGACTGAATCTCGCCAAGCCGCTCGGCGACGAGGAAGCCGAGCTCGTCGTGCGCTCGCTCGGGCAACACAGCGTTCTCCGCTTTCCGCGCCAGGAGCTGTCCGCGCGGCAGCTCCGCGATTTCAGCGCCCGCTTCGGCGAGCTCGAGATCAACGTGGCGAACGCCTACCAGGAGCCGGGCATCCCGGAGGTGATGATCCTCTCCAACATCGTCGAGGACGGAAAACCGATCGGGCTCGCGGACGCCGGCCAGGACTGGCACACCGACATGTCCTACAGCAACATGATCGCGTTCGCGAATGTCCTGTACGGGATCAAGATCCCGCACCGCGACGGCGTGCCACTCGGCAACACGGAGTTCTGCAGCATGCACGCCGCCTACGACGGCCTGCCCGCGAATCTCAAGCAGCGCCTCGAAAGCATGACCGCGCTGCACGACTTCAACAAGTTCTGGGAGATGATGCGGCGCGAGAAGGGGAGCAAGCGCCCGCCGCTCACCGAGGCGCAGCGCAGGGCGAAGCCGCCCGTCTCGCACCCGGTCTTCCTGACTCACCCGATCACCGGGCGCAAGGTGCTCTACGCGAACCCGGGCTACACGGTGCGCATCAACGAACTGCCGCAGCGCGAGAGCGACGAGGTGCTCGAGTTCCTCTTTGCGCACCAGACCAAGCCGGAGTACCGCTACGCCGCGTGCTGGCAGGTCGGCGACGTCTTGATGTGGGAGAACTTCGGGACGATCCACAACGCGGTCGCCGATTACCGGCCGGACGAGCACCGCCTGATCAAGCGCTGCCAGGTGATGGCCACCCGGTTTTTCGGTCCGACGGCGAGCGCGCGATGAGGTTCGCGAGCTTCCGCGGTTCCGGCGGCGAACCGAGGACGGGCGCGGTCGTGCGCGATCGCGTGATCGACCTGACCGACTTCGTCGCCACGCTCGGCGTGCCGGCGGATCACGCGGCGGCGCTCGCGAGCCGCGGCCTCGCGGCCCCGCCGGGCGGGATGCTCCGCCTGCTGCATGCGGGACCGCAGGCGATGCGCGAGGTCGCCGCGCACGTCGAAGCGCTGTCGCGCGACGACGCGGGCCAGCCGCTCGCCCAGACCGCGCTGCTAGCACCGATCCCGCGCCCGGGGAAGATCGTCGCCATCGGACGCAACTACGCGGACCACGCCAAGGAGACTGGCGTCGACCCGTTCGAGAAACCGCGGATCATTGCCAAGCTCCCGTCGAGTGTCGTCGGACCGGGCGCGGTGGTCCGGCGGCCGGCGCCGGTCACGAAGCTCGACTTCGAGGCGGAGCTCGCGGTCATCATCGGCGCGTTCGCGTCCAGCGTTCCGCAAGCGCGGGCGCTGGAGGTCGTCGCGGGCTACACCGCCCTCGACGACGTGAGCGCGCGCGAGTTCCAGTTCGACGTCTCGCCGCCGCAGACGACGTTCGCCAAGAGCATGGACGCGTTCTGCCCGATGGGCCCGTGGCTCGTGACCAGGGACGAGATTCCCGATCCGCAGACCCTCGAGGTGGCCTGCTTCGTGAACGGCGAGGCCATGCAGCGCGGTCACACCAAGGACATGATCTTCGCCGTCGACCGGCTGATCGCGTACATCACCCAGTACATGACGCTCGAGCCGGGGGACGTGATCGCGACCGGCACGCCCGCCGGCGTGGGCGCGTTCCGCAAGCCGCCGGTCTGGCTGAAGCCGGGCGACCGCGTGCGGATCGAGGTCTCGCGGATCGGGGCGCTGGAACACACGATTGGTTAGGGAGAAGTCATGCAGAAAGGATTCGCCCGATTCGCCGTTGCTGTCGCCGCCGTGGCGGCGCTGTCGAACGCGCCGATCGCCGCCCAGGACTATCCGACGAAGCCTGTCCGGATCGTCGTGGGCTTCGCCCCCGGGGGGCCGACCGACGTGATCGCGCGCCTCATGGCGCAGGACATGACCACTTCGACGGGACAATCCTTCTTGGTCGAGAACCGCCCCGGCGCGAATGCGATCATCGCCACCGAGCTCGTCGCGCGCGCGGCGCCAGACGGCTACACCGTGCTGTTTTCGTCGTTGTCGCTGCTGGTCAACGCCCTGCTGGTCGATAGCAAGGTCAAGTACGACCCGTTCAAGGATTTCGCGCCGGTCAGCAACGCCGCGGTCCTGCCGATGGTGATCGTCACCAGCCCGCAGACGCCGGTGAACTCGGTGCCCGAGCTGATCGCGCTCGCGAAACAGAAGCCCGGCGAGATCAGCTACGGCACATCGGGGCACGCGGGCTCGACGCACCTCGCCGGCGCGATGCTCGAGAACGTCACCGGGACGACGATGATCAACGTGCCGTTCAAGGGCAACGGCCCGGCGCTCGCCGAGGTAATGGCAGGCCGCGTGACGTTCATGTTCTACCCGGCAGTCGGCATCGCCGAGCAGGTGGCGCAAAAGCGCCTCAAGGTGCTCGCGGTCGGCACGCCCGCGCCGCACCCGGATTTCCCCGGCGTGCCGACAATGGCCGATGCCGGCCTCCCGGGATTCGAGGCGACCGCGCCTTGGGTTGGGGTCCTCGCACCCGCCGGCACGCCGGCGACTGTGGTCAACCGCCTGAGTCAGGAAATGCGCAAGTCACTCGCCCGGCCGGAGACGCGCGAGCGCATGAAGCAGCTCGGCGCGGTCATCGTCGCCGACACCCCGGCCGAGTTCGCGGCCTTCCTGAAGAACGACTACGAGCGCTGGGCACGGGTCATCAAAGCAGCGGGGGTCAAGGCGGAATGACGGCCGGCCGCATCGAAACCTCGGACGCCGCGCCCGCGGCGACGGCCGCGAAGCGTACGGCGTCCGTCCCGCGGAGCGCGGCGATCGCGCGCGCGTACTCGATCGCCGATCTGCGCGAGATCGCCAGGCGGCGCCTGCCGCGTGCGGTGTTCGACTTCTTCGACGGCGGCGCCGAGGACGAGATGACGCTCCACGGCAACCGCGCCGCTTTCGAGCGCGTGCGGCTCGCGCCGAAAGTCCTAGTCGATGTCTCGAAGATCGATACCTCGACCCGGATCCTCGGCGGTCCCTCGGCCCTCCCGATCGCGATCTCGCCGACGGGCGCCGTCGGCTTCGGCTGGCCGCAGGGCGACATCGGCATCGCGCGCGCCGCGGCGGCGTTCGGCATCCCGTACACGCTGTCGACGACCGCGACGGTGTCGATCGAGCGCATCGCGGACGCGGCGCCGGGGCGACTCTGGTTCCAAGCGTACATCCTCAGGCAGCGCGACTTCACCTTGCGCATGATCGAGCGCGCCCGGGCCGCCGGTTACGAGGCGCTTGTCGTCACGGTCGACCTTCCCGTCGGCGGCAAGCGCGAGCGCGATTTCCGAAATGACTTCTCGATCCCGTTCCGCTTCACGCGCCGGAACCTGCTCGACTTCGCGTCGCGTCCCGGCTGGGCCCTCAGCATGCTCCGCAGCGGGATGCCGGTGATGGAGAACCTCATCGGCTTCACGCCCGCGGCGACCAACACGGCGGCGATCGCTTCGTCGGTCGGCCGTAGCTACGACACGTCGTTCAACTGGGACGACCTCAAGGCGATGCGCGACGCGTGGCCCAGAAAGCTGCTCATCAAAGGCGTCGCGCGCGCAGACGACGCCGAGCGGGCCGCGGCGATCGGCTGCGACGGCGTGATCGTTTCGAACCACGGCGGCCGCCAGCTCGACGGCGCCATCGCGACGCTGGACGCGCTGCCGGCGATCGCGCGCGCCGTCGGTGGGCGCCTGGCCGTGCTGGTGGACGGCGGCGTGCGCCGCGGCGCGGATGTGGTGAAGGCGCTCGCGCTGGGCGCGCAGGGGGCGATGGTCGGACGCGCGACGCTCTATGGTGCGTCCGCGGCGGGCGAGTCGGGCGCCTTCCGAGCCCTCGAGATCCTGCAGGATGAGCTGGTTCGCACGATGCAGCTTTGCGGTGCCCGGCAGGTGAGCGAAATCGGCGCGGATCTGATCGCGCCACCAACAAGGTAGTCCGTCCCTCCGCCCCCCGGAAGCGTCACTGCCGCGGCGGCACTCGCGCTCGCCGCCACTGCTCTATCATTCGGCGGTGAAGATCCGGGTCGAATGCTATTCGGGCTACCGGGGCGACGAGGAGCCGCGCGCCTTCTGGCTCGGGAGCCGCAGGTTCGAGGTGGTCGAGCTGCAGGACCGGTGGCTCAACCCGGAGCGCCGGTATTTCAAGGTGCGGGTCGACGACGGGCGCCGCTTCATCCTCCGCCACGACGAATCCTCCGGCGAGTGGCAGCTCGCCGCGCTCGTCGGCCCGGAGCGCGGCGGGGCCGGCGGGGGTGTGACGCTGCACTGATGACGCTCCTCGCCGGGGTCGTCGACACCTCGCGGCGCGTCGCAGACACCTCGAGCCGGCTCGCCAAGGTGGACGCTCTGGCGGCGTGCCTCCGGGGCCTCGCGCCGCAGGAAATCGAGATCGCCGTCGCGTTCCTGTCCGGTGAGACCAGGCAGGGCAAGCTCGGCCTCGGCTACGCGACCCTACGCGAGGTGCGGACCGCCGCCGCGGCGGCGCCCGCGCTCACGCTGAGCGAAGTGGACGACGCGCTCGCGGCGATGGTGGCGATTCGCGGCAAGGGCGCGGCCGCCGAGCGCAGCCGGAAGGTCGGCGAGCTCTTCCACCGCGCGACGGACGCCGAGCAGGACTTTCTCTTCCGCTTGCTGATCGGCGAGCTGCGTCAGGGGGCGCTCGAGGGCGTCATGCTGGACGCGATCGCTCGCGCCGCCTCGGTGCCGGCGGCCGAAGTGCGCCGCGCGGCGATGCTCGCCGGCGGCCCTGGCGCGGTCGCCTGTGCGGCGCTCACCGCAGGCGTGGTGGGCCTTGCACGCTTCGCGATGCGCGTGTTCCAGCCGGTGCAGCCGATGCTCGCGCAGAGCGCGGAGGGCGTTGCGGACGCGCTGGCGAAGCTCGGCGCTGCGGCATTCGAGTACAAGCTCGACGGCGCGCGCGTTCAGGTGCACAAGGCGGGCGACGAGGTGCGTGTCTACACCCGCAGCCTGAAGGACGTCACGCCGGCGGTGCCCGAGATCGTGGAGGCGGTCGGCGCGCTCCTCGCGCGCGAGCTGGTCCTCGATGGCGAGACGATCGCCCTCGCGCCGAGCGGCGCACCCCATCCGTTCCAGGTAACGATGCGACGCTTCGGCCGCCGGCTCGACGTCGCGGCGATGCGCGCCGAGCTGCCGCTCGCGGTGTACTTCTTCGATGCCCTGCGCCGCGACGACGAACCGCTCGCCGACCGGCCCGCGCGCGAGCGCTTCGCCATCCTCGCCGATGCCCTGCCGTCGCCGCTCGTGATCCCGCGCCTTGTCACGGCGGACGCCGCGGCGGCCGAGGCGTTCTATGCCGAGGCGCTTCGCCAAGGCCACGAAGGCGTGATGGCGAAGGCGCTCGAGGCCCCCTACGAGGCGGGCAGCCGCGGCGCGAGCTGGCTCAAGATCAAGCGCACGCGCACGCTCGATCTCGTCGTGCTCGCCGCGGAGTGGGGCAGCGGCCGGCGCCGGGGCTGGCTTTCCAATCTTCATCTCGGCGCGCGTGACCCGGCCACGGGCGGGTTCGTCATGCTCGGCAAGACGTTCAAGGGCATGACCGACGCGATGCTCGAGTGGCAGACGCACGAGCTCCTTGCGCGGGAGATCGCCCGCGACGGGCACACGGTGCACGTGCGGCCGGAGCTCGTCGTCGAGATCGCGTTCAACGACCTGCAGGCGAGCCCGCACTATCCGGGCGGGCTCGCGCTGCGGTTCGCGCGCGTGAAGGGCTACCGCCCGGACAAAAGCGCGGGCGAGGCCGACACCATCGACGCCGTGCGCGTGATCTACGCCGCGCAAAGCGAGCGTTCGAGCGTGCCATCGGGGGAACGGGACGAGTAGACTGCCGCGATCTGCGAAGGCTTGCCACGATGCCTCGTACTAACGTTGCCCACGCCCTTGCGCCGGCAGCCGCTGCGCTGCTCGCGGCGACCGCGGTCGTCGTCGCCGGCTGCGCGTCGACCAAGGTCGTCGCGGAATGGTCCGACCCGCAGTTCGCCGGCCGCTCGCTGAAGGGCGAGAAGGTGCTCGTCGTCTGCGACGCCAGCGAGACGGTGATTCGCCGCATCTGCCAGGACCAGCTCGCCGCGCAGCTGACGGCTTCGGGCGCCGTGCCGGTCAGCGGTCCGGCCGACCTCACGGTCGGCCCTCCGCCGGCCAACGACAGGACCCTGGCCGCCGCGCGCAGCGCGGGCGCGAAGGCGATCCTCGGTTCGACGATCGTGCCTGACGCGACGGTGGTGAACCCGCCCCCGAGCGTCGGCTTCAGCCTCGGCGGCTTCGGGTTCGGGGGCGGCGGGGGTGGCGTCGGCGCGGGTGTCGGCGTCGGCCTTCCGGTAGGCAGCGCGCAGCCCGTCACCGGCTACGCGTCGGACCTGGTGCTGACCGACGTCGCGACCGGCCGGTTGATGTGGACGAGCAAGGTGACGGCGCCCGCTTCGCAGGACGTCGGCCGGCAGATCGGCGAGCTGGCGAGGACCGGCGTCGAGGCCGCGCAAAGAGCCGGATTGTTCTAGAGCGCGCGGCGGGCGGCTAGCCGGCCCCGGTCTTGCCGATCCGCAGCGCGACCGACAGCTCGTGGCGGCCGGCGCCGAGCGGCCACGCGAGCGCGATCGTCGCGCACTGCATGATTTTCTCGAAGCCGTCCTCGGATTGCGACACCGTCACGTGCGGCCGCGCGCGCACGGTGGCAGGCCGGCTCGCGAGAATCGCCACTGCGCCGCCCATGAACTGGTCGTCGAGGACGAGCTCGTTCACGCCCTCGACGTCGAGCGGCTGGCCGAATCCCCCCGCGATCTCGCCGCGCAGGAGGTAGCGGCCGGCGGGACCGTCGCAGCTCGGCATCGCGAGATTCAGCTCCGTGCGGAAGGTGCCGTCCGCGAGGCCCCGCAGGAACCACGTCACGGTCACCCGGCTTCCCTGGACGAGCACGAGCTTCTCGATGCGTCCAGGACCGCACTGCGCACGAAAGCTCGCGGCCGGCTCGACCGGTCCCGCGGGCAGGAGCTCGTAGTCTGCGAGCGGGTATTCGTGCCCGCTCGCGTCGACCCACGTGTCGCGGAACGACGAGCGGCCGTGGCCATCGGTCGCGAGGTCCTCTGGCGCGATCGCGTGCTTGGCTCTCACCCGATCGTGCGCGGACGCGATGCCCTCGCCGCCGGGATGCGCACGCTGCGCTTCGAGGGCCTTGCGATGGTAGTGCTCCGCGTGCCGCCGCAGCGTATCGCCGAAGTTTTGCGCGAGCGCGTATGCGTCCAGCTCGACGAACGACGCCGACCCGTCGAGCTTGACGACCGCCTGCAGCACGCCCGCGCGCAGGAAGAGCTCCTCGATGCCGTCATTGTCCAGATCGATCTGCTGGCGCTCCGCCCGCGGCGCGAGCTCGTCGAGCTCGGCTTCGAGCGCGACGAGCGCGCGATAGACGGCGCGCCGCAGGTGCGGCAGGTAGAGCCCGCCGAAGAGCCCGTGCCAGTACGCGTCGTTCGCCTGGGCGAGATGCAGCAGGCGCCGCAGCCGCTCGCTCTGCAACGTCTCCGGCAGATCCGCGAGCCGGTCGGAGAGCTGGAGCATGCGCTTGTGCATCCAGTTCGCCTCCGGGTAGCGCGAGAGGAAGTTGCGCCAGATCCCGCCGCGCAGGAACGGCTTCTCGGCTTCGTAGCGGCCCGCCTCCTTCTCGCGCGCGACCAGCTCCGCGTACGCGTGCGCCGCGGGCGCGGGCAAAGTCCACTCGTTCATCTCGATGTATGACGTCGTCGGCAGGTAGGCGATGCCGCGGCTCGCCGAGCGGGAATGATGCTCGCAAAAAGCGAGCGTCTCGATCCGGTCCGAGGCGAGCACGCCGCGGACGAATCGCTCCAGCCAGCCCTTCTGGTGGACCCACTCGTGCGTCTCGGGCCAGATGCCGAACTTCTCGATGTCGTCGAAGTAGACGGCCGCGCCGGCCTGCGCCGCGACGAACGCGACCGCGTCCTCCGCCGGCGCGAACGGGATCCGGTATCGCAGCCCCTCGGAGATCGGATAGAGATCGAGCCGCGCGCCGCCCTCCTCGGTGGCGAAGTGCCCGGTCAGCTCGGCCGCGCCCTTCCCCGCGCAGAGGAAGTGGTAGTCGTCGACGGTCACGTACCGGATGCCGCTTTCGACGAGCGCCGCGACCACGGTCGCCTCCCACACGCGCTCGGTGAGCCAGGCGCCGGTCGGCCGCGCGCCGAAGAGCCGCTCGAGCTTGGCCGAGAGCGCGGCGAGCTGCGCGAGCCGGTCGCGATGCGGGATCGCCGCGAGCACCGGCTCGGTGTCGCCGGCGCCGAAGAGCTCGACCTGCCCGCGCGCGACCATCTCGGTGAGCAGGCGCATGTCGTCGGGATAGAGCTCGAGCAGGTAATCAAGGAGCGGACCGCTGAAATGCACCGCGAACTTGAAGTCGGGGAAACGGTGCAGCGTCTCGAGGAACGGGCGATAGCAAAGCTCGTGGGCCTTGTCGAGCACCTCCGGAAAGTTCCCGGCGGGCTGGTGGGCATGAACGCCGAAGAGGAGCGCGGTCTTCATGATGCCCGACGCATCGCGCCGCCGAGCTCCGGGTGGCCGGTGCCGCGGCTAATCGGCTCGGCGATGGCGTCCGGAACCGGCAGCCCGAGGAGCCGATACAGCCGGGCCAGGTTCGCGCGATACAGCTGGTCGAAAGTCGTGACGGCGAACGCGGGGTTGTAGTCGCCCATCCACCAGAACCAGTCCGAGCTCTCGCAATCGGCGAGCTGGCGCTCGGCCGCCGCGAGTTCGGCTGCGCCGAGCCGCCCGCTGCCGGCCACTCGATCGAAGCTCTCCTTCGCCGCGACGAGGAGCTCCCACGCGCGGTTCTTCTCCGGCGAGCCGATCCAGGTCGTGAGGTCGCCGTGCACCCAGCTCCCCGCGACGACGCGCGGCAGCTCGGCCGCCTTCGCCGCCGACTCCGACGCCGCGGCGAAAGTGGCCGTCCGGATGACGGGGTGCGATGCGAGCTTGCCGTACAGCGCGTCGAGGAAATAGAACCCATTGTACGGGTAGTACTCCCAACAGTTCTCGCCGTCGAGGATCACGCTGACCACGGGCGTCGCGTCGGCGCCCGCGCGCGCCGCGATGGCCTCAAGTTCACCGACGAAGTGCGCGGCCGCCTCCGCGCCATCCCACTTCGCGTACTCGAACCCGATGAGATCGGACAGCCGGTCATCGCGGAAGAAGCATGCAAGCGCCGAGCCCGGCGCGCGCCACGGTCGGTAGGCGAACTGTGCGCGCTCCGGCATCGGCCCGCCGCTCGCGCGCAACGTGTTCGCGAGCACGCTCTCGCTCGAGGCCGTCCAGCGGCAGCCGCGCTCGGCAAGGAGCGCAAGCAGCGGCGCCGAGATCGCGCCTTCCGCGGGCCAGACCCCCGCGGGGGCCGCACCGAAGCGCCGGGCGTGAGTCGCGAGCGCTGCGTCGAGGTGTGCACGCACGCGCTCCGCGCCGCCCGGATAGGTCGCGGCCGCGGGAAGCGCGAGATCCGGGCGCGATTCGCGCGCCGCGCGAAAGTCGATGAGCAGCGGCGCGAGCGGATGGCTCTCC
>Ga0126369_10004164_pt1 | contig 10565 bp, 9 predicted proteins | sample PanSoiMetaPlot_1_FD_109646 | JGI IMG/M metagenome (GOLD analysis project Ga0126369, IMG submission 109646) | Tropical forest soil microbial communities from Panama - MetaG Plot_1 | ecosystem: Environmental > Terrestrial > Soil > Tropical forest > Bulk soil | place: Panama | collected 2016-02-17
ATCCCACGTTCTTCACCGTGGTGCGGGTGGGGACCGCGTCGTTCGTGTCCACGAGTGGCAGTCTGCGGGACGTCGGGCAGCGGGGGCTCGTTCGGGAGTTCCCCTAGCCGCGCTGCGGGTCGGTATCCCTCACCGCGCACGCGGTGAGAGTCGCCGGACGTCCACGCTCGTGACGGGGAAGCGGTCGAGCGCGCGCTCGAACCCCGTCTTGATCTCCTCCGCCATGTCGATCCGGTAGGTCCACTCGGCCGACGTCTCCTGCCGTCGGCGCCACGCCGCGAGACCGATGCGCCGGATGACCCGCCGGTGGCGATCCGGCGTCTCCCAGTCGAGGCCGTGGCACTCGAGGTATGCGATCTCCGGATCGAGCCCCGCCACGAGCGCCGCCCATTCCCCATAGACGGCCGCGTCCCGCGCCCGCGAGCGACCGATCAGCGCAGCTGCCGCGGCGCGCGTGAGCACGAAGGACGGAACGAGAAGATCGAACCGCTCGGCGACACCGAGTCGCCCGCCCATGAGCCGGTTCACCAGCACCTCGGTCGCGTAGAGCGGCAGGTGGTGGGAGCGGTGTGCCTTGGGGGTGCGCCCGATCACGAGCACCGGATGCCGTCCCGCCACGCGGAGCGTCGCGCGGAGCTCGCGGGAGGTGCACCGGAGCCAGTGCAGCGCGCGGTCGAGGTCGAGGTAGTGGATCCGACCAGTTCCATGCGCGAGCGCCGCCCGGATCGCGAGCCGGTAGAGCGGCCCGCGCACGTTCGCGTTAGGCGTTCCGGCGAGGATCCCCGCCTCGGCGAGGAGCGCCGTCAGGCGTGGCGCGGTGGGCGGACTGCTTGCGACGGCGATGCCGCGATAGAGGCGCGCGAGATGCGGTAGCGCGCGACGCAGCTCGTCGCGCAGCCCACCCCGCGGATCGTGCACCGTGGCGGCGAGCGCAACGTCGAGCGGTCCGAGCTCCCGCCGGCGTCGCTTACGTCGTCGCACCGAGCAGCGCCGCGGCCTCCTTGCGGAGACGGAGCTTGTCGGGCTTCCGCGTGCCGGTGCGCGGGAAGTCCGTCTCGCTGCGGAGGAAGAAATGCCGCGGCACCTTGTAGACTGCGAGCTCGCGACGACAATGGACGCGGAGCGCGTCCTCGTCCACGCCCGGGTCGGCAACCACGAAGGCGACCACCACCTCGCCGCGCACGGGATCGGGCCCGGGGACGACGCAGGCGGCGTGCACCTCCGGATGCCGCTCCAGGGCGGCCTCCACCTCGGCGGGAGAGACGGTCGCGCCCGCACTCTTGATCACGTCGCGTAGCCGGCCGGTGAAGTGGAAGGCGCCGTCGGCATCGAGATGGCCCAGGTCACCGGTATGGAAGAAGCCTTCCGCGTCGAAGCAGTCCTGCGGCTCGAGGCCGTAGTAGCTCCGCATGAGGCTCGGCCCATGCACCAGGACCTCGCCGTCGACGCCCGGCGGAACCGGCGCGCCGGTCGCCGGATCGACAACCCGCAGGACGACGCCCGCGAGGGGGCGGCCGTTGGAGCCCCGCCGGACCTTCACCGGATCGGTCGCACGCGTCGAGGTGACGCAGGTCGCGGTCTCACTCATGCCGTACGTCCCGACGCAGAGGTGATCGGCGGGACAGAACTTGGCGATGATGGGCGTGTTGCCGGCCATCCCCTTCCTGAGGGTGATGGTCGTCGCGGGGAGGCGCGGGTGCTCGAGCAGCGCGGGCACCAGGTTCGAGCCGATCAGCACTGTCGGGCGCTCGCGCTCGATCAGGTCGAGCGCAGCGTCCGGATCGGGCGCAGCCTGCAGCACGATCGACGCACCGGCGGCGAGCGTGGCGAGTGCACCGGTGACGAACCCGCCGCTGAAGAAGAGCGGGAGCGCCGCCCACCAGCGATCCTCCGGCATGTAGCCAAAGGTCTCGGCCAGGAGCCCGGCCTGATGGACGAGCGCCGCATGGTCGTGGAGCGGGGCCTTGGGCGCCGCCGTCGTCCCCGACGTGAAGAACACCGTCGCGAGCTCGGCCGGCGCGACCTCGGCCTGCAACGCGCGCACGACCTCCACCGGGACACCCTGCCCAGCGGCGACCAGGCGCTCCAGGTCGTCGGCCATCAGCACGCGACGGAGCGCGGGCACCTCGGGAGCGAAGAGCGCTCCGCCATTGCCGGTCAGTGCGGATGACATCTCGCCAAGGCGCGCGAGGTAGTCGTGGCCCCGGAAGCGCGGCTGCGTGACGAGGAGCTGGACGTCGGCGTGCACCAGCGCGCGGCGGAGCTCGGGCGCCGGCGAGAAGGTGTTGAGCGCGACGACGAGCGCGCCCACGCGAAAGCCGGCGAACGCCGTGAGGAGCCATTCGGCGCGGTTCGGCAAGAGGATGCCGATCCGCGTCTCCTTGCCAACGCCGAGGGTGACGAGGCCGCGCGCGATCCCTTCGGTCACCGCGGCGAGCTCGGCGAAGGTCCAGCGCCGCGTCCCGTCGACCAGCGCCGTACGCTGCCCGTGTCGCGCCGCGAGATCGTCGAGCCAGTCGGCGAGCGTCGCCTTCATCATCCGCCGACGACTCCCTCGGCGCGCAGGCTCTCGATCTCGTGGTCGGGGAGGCCGAGCTCCCGCAACACCGCGGTCGTGTCCCCACCGAGCGTGGGGGCGAGCGAATCGACGCGCGAGGGGGTCGCGCCCAAGCGGACGACCGGCCCGACCAGACGCACGCCGCCGAGCGTCGGGTGCTGGCGCTCGACGACCGTTCCGAGGGCACGGATCTGCGGACCCTCCAGGACGTCCTCGATCCGCTCGACGGCGCAGGCGGGCACGTCGGCGCGCTCGGCGAGACCAAGCCAGTGCGCTCGCTCGCGCTGCGCGAACTCGGCCTTCAGGATCGGGATGAACTCCGCCTTGTGCAGCACCCGATCGCGGTTCGAGCGGAAGCGGGGATCGGCGAGCAGATCCTCGCGACCCATCGCCGCCGCGTAGCGCTTCCAGAAGGCGTGCGTGAGGCAGGCGAGGATGAACCAGCCGTCGCTCGCCCGGAAGGCCTGGTAGGGGCAGATGTCGGGGTGGCCGGTGCCGAACGGTTCGTAGTGCGTGCCGAGCGTCAGCACGTTGGTGGCGATGTCGGCGAAGGTCGAGAGGACGGCCTCGAGCATGGCGAGCTCGACGCGCTGCCCGCGGCCCGAGCGCTCGCGCTCGAGCAGCGCACCCAGGATGCCGTAGGCCGCGTAGATGCCGCTCGTGATGTCGGCGACCGGCGGTGCGGCCTTGATCGGCGAGCCGCCCGGCTCGCCCGTGAGCCCCATGAGCCCGCTGCGCGCCTGGACGATCAGGTCCATGCCGGGCGCCTGCGCGAGCGGCCCGGTCGGCCCGAAGGCCGTGATCGAGCAGTAGACCAGACGAGGGTTGCGTGCCGAGAGCGCGTCGTAGCCGAGATCGTAGCGGTCGAGCACGCCGGGCCGGAGATTCTCCACCAGGACGTCGGAGGCGAGCGCCAGCCGCTCGATCAGGTCGCGGCCGCGCGGCGTCTGGAGGTCGATGCCGCAGCTCCGCTTGTTCCGGTTAAGCCCCTGGAAGTTGTAGCTGCCGACCTCGGGGGGCACGTCGCCAGCGTAGCGGATGCCGTCGCCGCGTCCGGGCTTCTCCACCTTGATGACGTCGGCGCCCATGTCGCCGAGGAGGGTCGTGCACCACGGGCCCGCCGCCTGGTGCGTGAGGTCGCACACGCGGATGCCCGCCAGCGGTCGTCGTCGTGCCGTGCCGTCCATCGGGTCACTGCTAACGCGTGGTTCCCGCGACCGTCAACAGGCGGGGAGGCGTCGATGGTGATCATGCGCGGGCACGGGAGGCAGGGGCAGGGGTGCCGGCTCATGGTCCTCGCGCATCCCCGCCTCGCCCTACAGCCGCCCACTCGCTGCGGAAATCGCCTGCACCCCTGCCCCTGCCTCCCGCGCCCTGGCGGCTCAACATCGGCTCGCCGCTGACGCTCGCGTTCCGTTCCACGGACGACTCCTGCTAGGCTCGGCGCATGGCGGAGAAGACGATGATGGATATCCTTCGCGCCGAATGCCCCAGTGCGGCTGAGGCGATGCAGGCGTTTTTCGGGGCGCTGCTGGGGCAACCACGGCTGGACGAGAAGACCAAGCAGCTCATCTACATCGCGGCGGCGGCCAGTGCGGGGCACGTGCGCGGGGTGCCGGTGCACGTGGCGCGGGCGAAGTCGATCGGGGCTACGCGCGAGGAGGTGCTGGAGGCGTTGCTGCTGACGCTTCCTGCGGCGGGCTTCGGGCCGCTCTCGCAGTGCCTGCCGGCGGCGATGGCGGTGTTCGACGCGTGAGTCAGGCTGGGGGGCGGCCCACCACGCCGGCCTTCATCAGGGCTGCGATCTGCTCGCTCGTGTAGCCGACCTCGCGTAGCACCTCTTCTCCGTCCGCGCCCAGCAGGGAGGCCGGCCGGCGGAACACGATCGGCGTCGCATCGAAGTGGATCATGGGGCCGCCCATGAGGACACGGCCGAGGGTGGGATGCACCTGCTCGGCGAAGCAACCGCTGGCGCGGAGGAACGGCTCCGTGAAGAGCTCCGCGAAGCCGAGGCAGGGTGCGGCAGGGACACCCGCCGCGGCGAGGCGGTCGAGCGCCTCACCGCGCGACATGTCGGCGAGGATGTGCTCGATGATCGCAGCCGATTCGCCGTCGGGGGGGTCGGTGAGGGCAACCGTCGTCCCGGCGAACCGTCCGAGCGCAACACTCTCGGCGTCGGTGCGGGCGGTGATGCAGAGCCAGCCGTCGCGACAGGCGAAGAGCCGCCGGCAAGCGCCAGGGCCGAGGAAGTCGCGTCCACCCCGCGCTCCGGGCACGCGGCCCCGATGCAGGATCATCTCGGCCGCCTGCGCGACGAAGGCAGTGCGGAAGAGGCTCACGTCCACGCGCTGTCCGCCACCCGTCCGCTCGCGAGCGAAGAGGGCGGCGAGCGTGGCGAGCGCCCCCAACGTTCCCGCGCTGTAGTCGGTGTACGCGATCATGTGGAAGACGGGGTCGCCGTCGCCCCCCTGTGCCTGCATGAGACCCGAGCGTGCCTGGAAGAGCGGATCGAAACCCGGGCGCGTCGCCAGCGGTCCGGTCGAGCCGTAGCCCGTGATTGAGGTGTGGATGAGGCGCGGGTTCACGTCGCGCAACGTCTCCCAGCCGATACCGAGCCGCTCCATCACGCCGGCCCGGAAGTTGTCGACCACGACGTCCGCCCGGCGGGCGAGGTCGAGGAAGATCTCGCGCCCCTCGGCGCACTTCAGATCGAGAACGAGCGCCCGCTTGCCCCGGTTCCAGCCGAGAAATGCGAAGGCCGCCAGGCGGAACGGATCGCCGTCGGCGCTCTCGATCTTCACCACCTCGGCGCCGAGGTCGGCGAGTAGCATCGGGCAGACGGGTCCGGCGATGAAGTTCGTCAGATCGAGGACGCGCACCCCTTCGAGGCAGGCGCGCGGAGGCGAGCCGGTCGCGGAGGCAACCGCACGGCGCCAGGTGGGCGCCTCGGCCCGCACGGCCTCCGTGTGGGCACACGGGAGGGGAGCAGGACGCGGCGCCGGCGCGGGCGTGTCCGAGAATGCCGCCAGCCCGGCGGGCTGCCAGGTCGGACCGAGGATGGGATCGTCGATCGGCACGACGAGGCCGAGTTCGCGCGCGTCGGCATCGGCGAGAAACTGCTCGCGGCTTCCGACCGCGCCGCAGGGGACATCCGCCTCGTCGAGCGCACGCAGCCACTCCGCCGTCGCGCGCGCCGCGAACATCGGCTCCAGCGCGGCGCGCACCAGCGCACGGATCTCCGGGCTCCCGAAGGCAAGCGGTGTTGTCTGCAGCTGAGGATGGGCGAGCAGGTCGACCCGCTCGAGCAGCATCATCAGCTTCACCCAGAAGCCCTGGGTGAGCGCGCCGACGAAGATCCAGCCGTCGGCGGTGCGGTAGAGCCCGTAGGTCGGGTAGACGCCGCGGGGATCCCCGCCCTGGAGGAGCCGCCCGGCATGATCGGCTCCGGTCACGTAGGTGCCACTGTTGAGCGCGATCACGCCGTCGAGATGGCTCACGCGCACGCTCTGTCCCGGCGCTCCGCGCCGCCGCGCGAAGAGCGCGCCCACGACACCAACGGCCGCGAGCATGCCGGTCATGTAGGAGACCATCGGCGTGACGATCCAGACCGGGCGTCCCGACCAGGACCACTGCATCGCCTGCACACCCGTCATCGCGGCGACCAGGGGCTCCTCGGCGGGGAGACCGCCCGGCGCCCCCAGGTCGCCCCACGTGGTGACACGGCAGGTGACGAGCCCGTCGGCCGCCGCCACCGCGGGCCCGGACTCGTCTGTGATCGTCAGATCCGCGCCGCGCGCGCAGGCGTTCCAGCAGGTGGCATCGACCGAGCGCTTGGCGCGGTCGAGGACGCGGCTCGCCGGGGTCGGGTGGGCGGCCTGGCTTTCGATGGTCACGACCTCGGCGCCGAGCGTCGTGAGGAGGAATCCCGCGAACGAGCCAGCGAGACCCTCCGTCCACTCCACCACGCGAACGCCCGCGAGCGGCGGCGCTGGTGCGGCCATCAGTGGGTGCGCCGGTCGACCATCGCGCCGGCATAGCGCGGCGGTCCGGCGTCCTCGGGGATCTCGCCCTCGGCAACCAGCGCGATGCCGAGGTCGAGCAGCACGGTCTCCTTGAGCCGGTGCGCGAGACGCGCGGCGAGGTCCGTCGGCGCCTCGCGGACCAGACCGGCGCGGAGGGTGGCGCGCTCGTAGCGCTCGCCAGCAGGGTGCTCGATTACCACCTGGAAGCGGCCGAGCTCGGGGAACTCCGCGACCACACGGGCCACCTGTGCCGCATGCACGAGCACGCCGCGGACCTTCCGGATGGTCCCCACCTGACCAACGAAGTCGACGCGCGGGGCCGGATTGCCGCAGCCGCACTCGCCCGCGCGCAGCCGGTACACGTCGCCCGGCGCATAGCGAACGAGTGGCAGCGCGCGCCGGCCGAGGTGGGTCGCGACCAGCTCCCCGGTCCCGCCCGGCTCGACGGGATCGCCCGTCGCGAGGTCGAGGAATTCGCAGAAGAGGTCACGGGCATGGAGGTGCATGCCGGCGTGCAGGTGGCATTCCACCGCAACCGGGCCGATCAGCGCCTCGCCACAGAGATCGAAGAGCTCGAGGCCGAATGCGCCCTCGAGCTCGGCGCGGAGCGCCGGAGGCAGCGCCTCGGCGGTCGAGAAGCCGAGGCGGTAGTGGAGATCGCGACGCGGATCCCAGCCGAGCTCGCGCGCCTGGTCGGCGAGGCGGCCGAGAAAGCTCGGGGTTCCCGCGTACACTGTCGCGCCGAGATCGCGGGCCACCTGGAGCTGGAGTGCGCTCGCCCCCGTGCCGCCGTTCAGCACGACACAGCCGTACTCCTCGAAGGCGCGATGAAGACGGAGCCCGCCCGGCATGACGTGGTAGGAGAGCGTCACGTGGGCAACCTCGCCCCGGCGGACCCCCATGGCGCCGATCGCCTCGCGCAGGACGGGCGTCCCACCGGGCTCGTCGGCCAGGCGCGGGATGTAGAGCGGGCCGGGCGAGACGTGCACGGCTGCGAGCTCCGAGGGGAAGGCGGCGAGGAAATCGCCGAAGGGCGGCTGATTGCGTTGCGCCGCGACGAGGTCGGCCTTGGCCGTGCGAGGCACGCGGGCACGCACGGCGTCGTAGTCGCGCAGCTCGGCCACCCGGAACCCGGCGGCCGCGAATCGCGCCCGGTAGTGCGGCGAACGCTCCTCGGCGAGGGCGAGCGCCTCGAGGAGCCGGGCGACGTCGGCCGGGGTGGGAGGCCACGACGGCGTCACGCTTCCTCCTCCTGCAGATGGCATGGTACAGGGCGGGCGTGCGCTACGGGATCGCGCTTCCCAACTACGGCGCGCTCGCCGACGCCGAGACGCTCGCGCACCTCGCCCGTCGCGCCGAGGCGCTCGGTGTCGACTCGATCTGGGTGAGCGATCACCTTCTGGCTCCGACCGGTGTCCGCTCGATCTATCCCTACGACCGCCGGCCCGATGCGAAGCCGGGGGACATGGGGGTGATCGAGCACTTCTACGAGCCACTCACCACGCTCGCGTACCTGGCCGGCCACACGAGTCGGATCCGTCTCGGGGTGAGCGCCTACATCGTGCCTTACCGCAATCCGGTGCTCACCGCCAAACAGGTGGCGACCCTGGATGCGCTCTCCGGGGGACGGCTCCTGCTCGCGGTCGGGGTCGGGTGGCTGCGTGAGGAATTCGACGCCCTGGGCGTACCGTTCGACGGGCGTGGCCGGCGGACGGACGAATACCTCGCCATCTGCCGCGCGCTTTGGATGGACGAGGTGGCGTCCTACGCGGGAACGGTCGCCCGGCTACCGCCCGTCAGGAGCGGGCCGAAGCCCCGGCAGAGGCCCCACCCGCCGCTCTGGGTCGCCGGCAATTCGGCGGCGGCGCGGCGCCGTGCTGCCCGGATCGGCCAGGGTTGGCACGCGATCGACCTCTCACCCGAAGAACTGGCGCCGCTGGTCGATGATCTTCGCCAGCGCCTGCTCGCTGCGGGGCGTCTACCCGAGGAGGTCAGCGTGACGCTCCGCAAGGGAATCCTTCCGCTCACGCGGGCTCCCGAGCCGCCCCACGCCCTCTACGGCCCGCGCGATACCATCCGGGCCGATGTCGCCGCTTACACGGCCGCGGGGTGCGACTACCTGGTCCTCAACCTCCGCCAGGCCCGGAGCGCGGCGACGCTCGAACGGGCCCTCGAAGAGGTGGTGGAGACGCTGAGCTGAGGTTCAGTGGCCGCCGGCAGGAATGGTGAAGCCGTAGATCCGCTCCGACCTCCCGCCGAAGTACGGTCCCTCGTACCAGCTGTCGTGCCAGCCGAAGCGGTAGTGCGGATAATAGTAGTAGGGCGGCCAGTACCCGTAGGGCACTGCCGGCGGAAAGAACACGGGACCTGGGGCCACCACGGGCGCCCCGACGAATCCGCCGAAGGGCGCACCTGCTACGAAGCCCGTGCCCCCGGCCACCACGCCAAAACGGGCGCTCGCCGGGGCCGCGCCGGCGAGCACCAAGAGCGACGCTATCCCGAAGGCGACGAGGAACTGCTTCATCTCTGGACCTCCTGAGCGGACAACACTGCGTACGCCCTCGAGTTGCGGATTTCAATCGTGGTGATGATGCCCCCATCCCTCGAAGCGATGCCCGAAGCGGTCATGATGGACGACGAATCGCGCGGGCGCCGCGTAGTAGTATCCCGGGTAGTAGTAGGGCGTCGGTGGCGCGTACACCACCGGCGGGGGCGGAGGAGCAGGGGTGAAGAACGCGAAGCCCGGAATCCCGATGAAGAGCGAGAAGTGCGCGTCGGCTGGGGCTGGTCGACCGAGCGTCATCGCACCCAGCATGGCGACCGCCAGAGCTGCCTTCGTGACCAGCTTCCTCGTCATGTCCCGAAACCTCCTCTGGGGTACTCAACACCGGGACCCAGGGGTGGTTCCGCTAGGGATCACGACCCAGCAGGAGTGCGGAAGTGGGCACCGTCGTCGCACCGGCCGCGAGCGCAAGCGCGGCGTCCGGTACCTGACACGTCGAGGTCCCGCGCAGCTGCCGCACCGCCTCGGCCACCAGGTTCAGACCCTGGATGTACCCCTCGGAGAGGCTGCCGCCCGAGGTGTTGGTGGGCAGGCGACCGTCGGGCCACCGCAGGTGGCCCTCGGCGGCGAATGGACCCGATTCACCGGCGCGGCAGAACCCGTAGGCCTCGAGCGCCAGCAGGACGAACGGCGTGAAGGAGTCATAGACCTGAATCGTGTCGACGTCGGTCGGCGCGCAGTCGCCCGCCCGAAAGAGGGTGCGGGCGGCCGCGACCGCGCTCGACTCGAGCGGCTCCGGGCGCACGTAGTCGGTCATCCGGCCAGGAAGGAACCCGGTCCCCTGCGCGGCCGCCCGCACGTAGACGGGCCGCTGACGCAGGTCGGCCGCGCGGTCGGCCGGGACGACCACCAGCGCCGCGCCGGCATCGTTCTCGAGGCAGCAGTCGAGGAGCCGGAGCGGCTCGGCGACGAAGCGCGAGGCCTGATGCTCGGCAAGGGTGAGCGGCGTCCGCATCAGGGCGACCGGATTGCGCGCGGCGTGGGAGCGGCAGGCGATCGCCACGGCGGCGAGGTGCGCCGACGTGGTGCCATACCGGTGCATGTGACGCCGCGTCACCATCGCCACCTGGTCGACCGGACGGACGAGGCCGTAGGGCGCCGAGAACTGCTGCTCACCGCCGACGCGCGCGCCGGTCGCCGCCCAGGGACGCGCCTCGGGGCTGCGACACCGTGCCCGCCAGGCGACCACGCAGCGCGCCAGTCCCGCCGCCACGGCGGCGGCTGCATGGCCGACCAGCGCGCAGCACCCCCCGCCACCATAGTCCACGGCGGCGAAGAAGGAGACGTCGCGCATGCCGAGGGCGCGGGCCACCTCGACGACCTCGTTCTGCTGGGCCGTCGAGCTGACCAGTCCGTCGACCTCCGCCAGCGTGACACCGGCGTCCGCCGCGGCGAGTGCGCCGCCCTGGAGCTCGACGACGTC
>Ga0126369_10004165_pt1 | contig 10564 bp, 8 predicted proteins | sample PanSoiMetaPlot_1_FD_109646 | JGI IMG/M metagenome (GOLD analysis project Ga0126369, IMG submission 109646) | Tropical forest soil microbial communities from Panama - MetaG Plot_1 | ecosystem: Environmental > Terrestrial > Soil > Tropical forest > Bulk soil | place: Panama | collected 2016-02-17
CAGAGTCATGAGTTTGCCGGAGCCGGTCGGGCACTCGACCTTGAAATCGTCGCCGTAGAACTGATAAAGGTTCAGCAATCCGCGGAGCAACAATACATTGACAGGCATCCAGACCGGCCCGCGCCAGTTGGAGTTGCCGCCAAACATTCCGGTGTTGGATTCTGCGGGAAGGTACTGAACTTTATATTCCTGTCCGTTGAGATGAAACGCGAATGGATGCTCCAGATGGTACCTGGAGAGAGAACGGATGCCGTGAGGGGCTAGGAATTCATTTTCATCGAGCATATATGACAGGATCCGCTCGATCTTCTGCTTGTTACACACGGAGAGAAGTCGCCGCTCCGCAAAGCCAACGAAAGTCTCATCTGCCGGGGCAATGTGCTTGAGCAGTTCGGGATGACGCTTCTTGAACATCTGGAGCAATTCTCGCAGCCGAGCATGCCGAGTCAGGATCCCGGATGCCGAGAATACGGTCGACGCGCACAGGGGCAGCAGTCCCACCATGGAGCGGACCTTCAGTCGCATAGAGTTTCCGTTCGGCAGATGGAGCAAGTCATAAAAGAATCCGTCGGAGTCATCCCACATCTCATCGTGGTTGTCACCGATGCGATCCATGGCATAGGCGATCCAGACGAAATGTTCCAGGAACCGGAACGCGATGTCTTCGTACAATGGGTCATACTCAGTCAAAGCGAGCGCTATTTCCAGCATGTTCTGGCAGTAGAACGCCATCCATGCTGTGCCGTCGGCCTGGTCGAGGAATCCGCCGGTCGGCAGGGGTGAGCTGCGATCGAAGACACCAATATTGTCGAGACCGAGAAACCCGCCGGCAAAGACGTTCCTTCCCTGGGGATCTTTGCGATTCACCCACCAGTTGAAATTCAGCATCAGGCCCTGGAAAGATCGTTCCAGGAAGCGCAGGTCGGCCCGGCCCAATTCCTTTTCAATGTTGTACAAAAACAATGTCGCCCAGGCGTGTACCGGTGGATTCACATCGCTGAAGTTCCATTCGTAAGCCGGAATCTGCCCGTTCGGGTGGGCGTACAGCGTCCGCAACATCAGCAGAAGCTGGTCTTTGGCAAAATCAAAATCAACCAGGGACAGTGCAAGTGTGTGAAATGCCAAGTCCCATGCCGCGTACCAGGGATACTCCCATTTGTCCGGCATTGAGATGATGTCGCTGTTAAGCATGTGAAACCATTCGATGTTTCGCACGTTGCGGTGTTTCGACCCCATCAGCGGGTGAGCTTCGTGCTCCTCCAGCCACTTATCGAGGTCGAAATAGTAATACTGTTTTGTCCACAACATTCCGGCTAAAGCCTGGCGGTGAACGCGCCGTTCGTCCTCGCTCAACGACTTTGGAGTGATGCGATCGTAGAACTCGTTCGCTTCGCCCACTCGCGTGTCAAAGACCTGGTCGAAGCCGGTGAATGCATCCGCGTCAGGTTTTTCGCTCAGTCGGAGTCGGACTACAGTACTCCCGCCCGCAGGGACTCGAAGACGATGCAGTGCTGCAGCTTTGGTACCCGTCTGGGCCGGGTTCACTGCTTCTTTGTTGCCAGATACGACGTACTCGTGAAAGGCATCCTTCACATACGGTGACGGATTGTGTTGTCCCCACAACCGGCTCGCATTCGATTCGTTTTCGGTAAAGAGCAGTTCCGGGTTGCCTTCGCATTGCAGCGTGCGGCTCCCAAGCTGAAGGTGAGAAGCCACAATCGCACCGTCCGTGAACCGACTGAGCGCAGGTTTGGCAATGTCCTGGCCCCACGACCATGTGTTTCGAAACCACAAGGTCGGAAGCAAACACAGCTCGGCCGATTCCGGTCCGCGATTATGTACAGAGACTTTGATCAACAGGTCTTCCGGATCGCCTTTGGCATATTCAACGAAGACGTCGAAATAGCGATCCGTGTCGAACACACCCGTATCCAGCAGTTCGTATTCGAAGTCTTCCCGCGTCCGGCGACGATTTGTTTCGACCAGATCCCGATACGGGAATTCCTGCTGCGGATATTTGTACAGGTACTTCATGTAGGAGTGAGTAGGCGTGCTGTCGAGGTAGAAGTAATATTCCTTCACATCCTCGCCATGATTGCCCTCGCTGTTGGTCAAGCCAAACAGGCGCTCTTTCAAAATCGGATCCCGGCCATTCCACAGGGCAATGGCGAAACAAAGTTGCTGCTTGTCGTCGGAGATGCCGGCCAGGCCGTCTTCGCCCCAGCGATAGGCGCGGGAGCGGGACTGATCATGGCTGAAATAGTCCCATGCGTTTCCGTCCTGGCTGTAGTCTTCTCGCACCGTCCCCCACTGCCGCTCGCTCAGGTAGGGTCCCCATTTTTTCCACGGGACCCCGGTCTCTCGTGCCTGGTTCAGGCGCCTTTGCTCAGCGGTTTCTGCGTATTCTAAAGGGACTTTCTTGGGCGGATTCATCGTCTCTCTCCTCTTATCCGGACACTGCCGCGATTCCCTGCCAAACCTCAATCACTTGTCTCACCACGGCACGCCTCCGCGAACTGTTGGTTCTGACAGTACCGGCAGCAGTGGCAAGCCTAAATACTGATGGCTCAGTCCCAGACAACCCAATCGCGCCCGGACAAGGCAAGGTTTCCCATGAAATATGCAGTGGTTCCGATCGGTGTGTTTTTGACCGCTATCGGAATGGCGCAGACTCAATCCGACGACTGGTCGCCGGCAAAGAGCTTGGGGATGTTTGCTTACCCGAAAGGACCAACAGGGTGCCGATCTGCAGCGGAAGGACGAATCTGAATGTTATGGTTCGGCCAAGCAGCAGAGCGGAGTTGATCTTCAGACCCCGGCACCTGCCGGCACTGGCGCCGCCGTCGGCGCCACAGCCGGCGCTGTACGGGGCCGGCGTCAACAGAAGAGGGCGCAGAAACAAGCCAGCGAACAGGCGCGCAGCAGACTGCTCAAACTCAACAGCAGGCAAATGCCCGACACCAGGCTTCACTGGACACATTCAAGAGGGCATTCTCGGCCCGTACGGACGCCCGCGGATATTCCGTAAACTAACGGTCAGTGGCAGGACGGGTCGTCGGCAAACTTCCCGCTTCCCAACATCTGCGCGAGGAAGCGACCGCAATTGATGATCTTTTGAGACTGCGGATCGTCACGCAGGGCATTCGCCGATAGCGCGTACTTCGCTGTATCCATAGATTGTTTTTCTTTCACCAGCCGGTTAGACCAGTCGCGAACCGCTTCAAACTCACTCCTGAGTAATTGGGCCGCGTCCCGGTCACCGCCTGTAGTTGCTGCAGTCGTAGCGAGTCCGAGATTGTGCGCGGCTTGTTCGCGGTAGTTGGCAGCCCAGGAATCTGTCACCTGGTAGTTATTCTGAATCGCATATGCCAGCGTACTGGCCCATTCGCGCATGGATGCGATCTCTTCAATCGCAGCCCGCATGAAATCGCGCGACAATTCTGAATCGTCGGCCGGAGCCGATGGTCGCTCCACCACAGGAGCCTGGTTGGAAGAGCTTCCATGCGACCCAGGGAGGCTCAGCACAATGGCGTTCGACTGGTACCGCAGAGATCCGCCTGTAATCTGCGTGAGCCCCTCGATGTCGACGTAAGAGCGACCTTCTATATCGCGAACGGCAGCTTGTCCGCTTTGTCCCTCGATCACTAGCACCCGAGCTTTCGGCTGGGCCGCCAATGGGGTGCTGGTTGAGAAACAGCCAATCATCCCGGCGATAACTATATTTGCCAAAAGGCGTTTCATACCAGTCTCCAAAGGTAAATGCGACGATGTGGAACCGTGGTAGCTATGGTTTGACCAGGGGGACCTGAGAGGCAAGCTGAAGTTCAATCATCATCGCGATCCGGCGGTCGATCTGAAAGAACATCGCTGTCTTCTTGTGAGAAATTACCTTCTCGAACTCGGGAATGAATTTCAGTCTCAGTTGGGTATTGTCTTGATCGAGAGCGAGCCACCGCTTGATGAAACTGTCAGCCTGCTCGTCGGTCATAGAATCGTAGCTCTTCGCGTACTCCTTGATCAGTCCGTAACGTACGTCGTTCACCTTGATCGTTTCTCCGATGTAGCGATCGTAAAGAGGCCAGAATTTTGTCGCCTCGGTTTCCGTCAACGGCATGTTAGAGGCCACGATCTTCTTCCGTTCAGACCGGATATCTTGGCGCATCAGTTGGACGTTGGCATCGTTGACCTGTTCCGTGGTCACAGTAGTTCCAGATGGCGAGGTGGACTGTTGCGCCGGAAGCATCACCGCCGAAAGCAGCACACAAACCGAGAGACAACACGAGTAAACGATATTGATCTTCAAGAGGATTCTCCCGCCGGATAATCCGGTGAAATAGGTGCAGCGACGCCTCACTGTCAGACGCCGCAGAGACTTATCCAGCATACTCCAAATAAAACCTCGGTCCACTATGGTCAACTGACAGGAATGACAGCATGCAGGAAGCGCCAGGTTTGAACGAAGGCGAGTTCTGCGGAACAAGCACGCGAGGCCTTACACGAATTGGTGCTGGTACTTCTACCAGTTTGGGAAAAGGGTCCAGACGTGGAAGATTAGACTCCAAGGAACGACTTTAGTTGTAGTCGGCGATGCCGAAAGGCGACGCGGACTGGGGTGTACAGATGAACCGCCTGAGATGGTTCTTGCGATTCCTGGCGCTGCTCCTTCTCATTCAGCCCCTTTTGTCACAGGGGACTGCCCCTGAGAGTTCGTCGGTTCCTGAGACGCGAAAGTCAAAGCGAACACGCACCAAGGACGACATCGAGGCAATCGGAAGCCGCAACATAGGCGGCAAAGGGTTCGGCAACTGGTACTCGGAGCCCAAAGAACGGAGCATGGGCCTGGAGTATTCGCATTTCGTTGAAGAAAACACGAGAGTCGTAGCGGATCCGACCGTATCCGAGTACGTAAACAAAATCGGCCAGAGCATCGCCCGTAACTCCGACCTCAAAGAACCACTCACGGTGAAGGTGATCGACTCCGAGGAAATCAATGCTTTTGCTCTTCCCGGCGGATTCCTCTATGTGAATACGGGTTTGCTTCGAGCGGTGGAAGACGAGGCAGAGTTAGCCGGCGTCATGGCACACGAGATCGCCCATGTCGCCGCGCATCATGCCGCTCGGCAGATGACCCGCTCGCAAATGTTCCAGTTGGCATCAGTACCTCTTATTTTCGTGGGAGGCGGACTGGGCGCGGCATTGCAGGAAGCTGCAAGCCTTGCCATTCCGGCAGGGTTGACGAAATTTTCACGAGGATTCGAAGCCGAGGCCGATTACCTTGGCGTGGAGTACCTGTACAAGGCTGGATACGATCCGCAGGCGTTTGTTGACTTTTGCGAGCGATTCCAGGCGATGGACAAACACAAGACCAGCCCGCTGAGCCGGATGTTCTCCAGCCATCCCCAGATGACAGACCGAATCCGGAAGACGCAAGCGGAGATTTCGACAATACTGCCTCCGCGAGAAATGTATCTGCTGTCCACGTCGGAATTCGATCTGGTCAAAGCGCAGTTGACGAAGCTTTCCACTCGGCACAGACCCGCCCCGGATCCGGCGGACTTCCCAACCCTCCGGCGCTCGACCAAGAACGACGAAAATGATGCGCCAACCGATGATCGCCCCCCCACACTGAAGCGGCGTCCAACCTCGACTGTGCCTTCTTCCGAACCCAAATCCGTCGATCAATAGGGGGGTGGGGGTACCGCATGCACTGTAACTTTTAGCAGTCGTGCTTTCCAACATTGAAACCGATGATTATGGTGACAAAAATGTCGGGAGCATTGCGCGAATAGAGGGGAGCATCGTCATGACATTCGCAGCTCATCGAACAGGTTTTCCGTGTGGCGCCATTCGAAATGTCATCGTCATTCTCTGCACCTTGATGCTGATTCCAGGGGATCTGGGACTAATGGCGATGCCGACGCCTCAAGCAGAGGCGCCATCGAATGAGGCCGCTGCCAAAATTCCCCCGGAGCAACTGGATTCGCTGGTTGCGCCGATTGCGCTGTATCCGGATCCGCTACTGGCGCAGGTACTGGCAGCTTCGACGTATCCGTTGGAGATCATCCAGCTTCAGCAGTGGTTGGGCCAAAACAAGAACCTCAAAGACCAGGCGCTGGTCGATGCCGTCAAGAAGCAGGGTTGGGATCCCAGCATCCAGGCCATGGCGGCGCTCCCGGACGTGGTCAAGCGATTGGCGGACGACATCAAGTGGACAACCGATCTGGGCAACGCATTTCTTGCGCAGCAGAGTGACGTGATGGATGCAGTGCAGCGCATGCGCAAGAAGGCCAAGGATAAGGGCTTGAAGTCGAACGAACAAATGAAAGTAGAAACCCAGACAGTTGAGAACAAACAGGTGATCGTTATTCAGCAGGCGAGCCCGCAGGTGATCCAAGTGCCGTCCTACGATCCTGTAGTCGTTTACGGCGCGCCCCCCTATCCCTATCCGCCCATTTACTACCCACCACCGCCACCGAGTGGATGGGCAGTGGCCGGGGGCATGGCACTCTCGTTCGGCATCGGCGTCGCGATGGGTGCGGCCTGGGGCGGTGGCTGGGGCTGGGGATGTGGATGGGGACACAACGATGTCAACGTCAACGTCAATAACAATTTCAATCGCAACACCAACATCTCGAACAGCGGTAACCGCGTCAATGCGCAGGGCGGGAATAGGAACACCTTTCAACATAACCCGCAGCATCGCGGCGGCACTCCCTATGGCGATCGAAACACGGCCAACAGGTTTGGCGGGACAACGCGCGGCGACTCTCTGAGCAATCGGCAAGCCAGTGCGCGTCGCAACCAATCTCAAGTTGGAGACAGGCAGCGAAACGGGGGGAACGATCGCGGTTCCGGCGGCCGGGGGGACTTGGGTGATCGTTCCAGCGGAGGCCGCCAACAGGCGGGCGTGAGCGATCGAAGCGCTGGAGGAAGAGATGGCGGAGGGCGAGGATCGCGCGACAGCGTTAGCGACAGGAGTTCCGGTGGTGGGGGTGGCGGCGACCGTGTCGGCAATCGGAGCACTTCGGGTGGCGGAGGATCGCGCGGCTCAAGCGCATTCGGCGGCTCAGGCAGTGGCAGCAGCGCACGAAGCAGCAGCTCTCGCGGTTCATCGAGCATGGGTGGTGGAGGTGGGAGGAGTCGGGGCGGCGGTGGGGGTGGGCGTCGGAGATAGATGTCCGTCCAGGAGGACCAGATACCATGAGATCGCGATCCAAGTCACACCTATTTGCATATCTGCTAGTGGCGTTGATACTAGGCGGCGCCTCGGCACCACTCGTCAATGCCCAGTCCACCGAGCCGCACGGACAAGCCGTATTCAACACGCCCGAGCAGGCCGTCGAAGCCTTAATCCAGGCAGCGGCCAAATATGATGTGGCGGCTTTAACCGGGATCTTCGGTCCGGATGGAAAGGACTTTTTCTCCTCGGCGGATGCCGTACGCGACAAGAACCGCGCCGCCGCGTTTGCCGAAAAAGCAGTCGAGAAGAACCGGGTGGCGATTGATCCCAAAAACAAGGCACGCGCCACGCTTTTGGTCGGAAATGATGAGTGGCCCTTGCCCGTTCCACTGGTGAAGAACGGTGGCAAGTGGTTCTTCGACTCCAAGCAGGGACACGACGAGGTTCTGTTCCGACGAATTGGCGCGAATGAACTCGATGCCATCCAGGTCTGCCGTGGCGTCGTCGAGGCGCAAAAGGAATATGCTTCGGAGATTCACGACGACTCCGGGGTGCACCAGTACGCACAGAAGATCATTAGTACGCGCGGAAAGCGCGACGGCCTGGTTTGGCGAAACGACGATGGTTCGCTGGGCGGCCCAATCAGTGAAAACGTAGCTAAAGCGATTGAAGAGGGCTATACAAGCAAGAGCCAGGGCTACCACGGTTATTACTTCAAGGTGCTCAAGGGTCAGGGGCCGGCTGCGCGCCTGGGGCGGCTCGACTACCTCGTGCACGGAGTCATGATCGGAGGATTTGCGCTCGTGGCGGTTCCGGCTGAATACCGGGTGACTGGAGTCAAGACCTTCATCGTCAGCTACGACGGCATTGTTTACGAAAAGGACTTGGGTCCGAACTCTTTGCAGATTGCAAAAGAGATGGAGCGTTACAACCCGGACAAGACATGGCACCCAACCGATGACCAGTGGCCAGAGGACGTGTCGTTTGATGCTGACTGAAATTCCGGTTATTGAAAGTTGCTATCGATCTTAGTTTTTCGCGCGTTTCCATGCGCCTGACGTGCCTCGGAGGCCAGATGAGACTCAACTCTCCCGCCGCATTGACACTGGTAATCGCACGCACAGCGGCTCATGCGTATGGACAAAAAGTGAAGGTTGGGTACGACAAAGAAGCCGACTTCTCCAAATTCAAGAGCTATACCTGGGCCGATCCGGCGACACCACCACAGAGACCTGCTCTGTATCAAAGTATCCTCGGCTCAATTGACTCGAAATTGGAATCGAAAGGCTTAAGCCGGGTCCAGAGCGATGGGGATCTCGTGATAGTTCCTGCCGGTACTATCGGATTCGGATTGAACATAGCGGCCGGAGCTCCGATCATGCCGACCTATAGCGGTCCGCCTCCATCGGTCAACGCAACGGTATGGACCGGAGCCGGCGGTCCGGGCGGCTCGATGGCCACAGCGGTAGGTGAAGGTACGCTAGGACTCACATTTGTCGACCGGGCTAATAATAAGGTGGTCTGGAGCGGGACGGTTGCTGACAAACTCGATCCCGAAAAGAAGGACAAGTCCGCACAGAAAATCGAAAACTGTATCGTGAAGCTTCTCAAGGAATTCCCGCCAAAGAAGTAGGCGCGACCTCAACCTGTGGGTTGAGGATTGCTGTCGCGACACACGTGATCTTGCGCAGGTGCGCGCCACCGCCCTTTGCGCCTACAAAGTTCCCGAATTTACGGCGTGGCTAAAGGGATACTGGAAGACAACTGAACATCCACCAGAAGACTGATGCGCCGGTCAATCTGGAAAAACCGCGCCGCCTTTACACCCGACACCGCCTTCTGGAACTGCGAGAAATATTTCAGACGCAATTGAACCAGTGCCTGGTCGGCATCGGTCCATTTCTTGACCATACTCTGGGCCTGTTCATCGGAAAGATTCTGGTAATGCGCGGCATAGTCTTTGATGACTGCTACTTTGGTGTCATTGATTTTGGAGGCTTCCGCCGCATAGGAATCGTAGACCGGCCAAAACTTCTGTGCCTCAGAGTCGGTGAGTGCCATATTGATGGCAACGACCTGTTTTCGTCCGGACTGAATGTCCTGTCTCAGCAACTGGATTTCTTGATCCGTCACCAGTGGAGTTTCTGTACTCTGAGCCGCCGAAGTCGCGGCCTGCTGCGCCGACGCGCACCACGGGAATAATGTCGTCAACAGCAAAGCGATTGCGAGAATCCTGGTCATCTTCATTCCTTTTCAAGGGGATTGGTGTGATGCGCTTCTGTTCAACACAGGGCGCGTCTTCGCTTGATTGGCGGTAAGGTAGGTCATCACTCCCGCCGCCGCCACTGGCAAAAGCACCAGCGGAGGTGGTGATACCCGGGATCGGCTGTTCTTCGGGCACCGGCGGCTGGTCGCCGGGGAGGGGAACGCCCGAGAGGAGCGAGATCCGCATCTGGATGTTCCGGAATTCGTCCCTTTGCTCCGCTCCATTCTGTCCGAATTGGGACTGACTTGCGATTTGTCTGAGCCGCTTGATCCTGGTGCTGGTTGGAGGATGTGATTCGAAGAGCCGGTCAACCAGTCGCGTTGGCGGATTGTCGTCTTGGAACGAAGTTTGCAGCAGGCCGCTCATGGCTGAGGGCTCATATCCGGCGGCGCTTAGATATTGCAGCCCTAATCGGTCCGCTTCAAACTCAAAATTTCGCAATAATTTCAGCGTCACGAGTGGACCCGCGTATCGACGCGCTATATATCCAGCCGGTCCTCCGGCCAGTATCAGCCCGCCCCAAAGACGTCGTCGCTGGCCGAGTTTGGTAAAGTGTCGCGCACGCACGTGGGCGGTTTCATGGGCCAGCGCCGCTGCCAATTCCGCCTCTGAGTTTGCCATCAGAATCAGCCTGGTGGTGATGTAGAGAAAGCCGCCGGGCAATGAATATGCATTGGGGGATACATCTCGCACGATCTGGACGGTAAAGCAACCCTTGAGACCTGCTTTGGTGACGAGGTTCTGTTCAATACGATTCAGGTACTGAATCGTGGTTGGATCCGTGACTAGAGTCGTGTGGCGCTCCGCCTCTTCCGCCAGTCGCTTGCCCAGATTCCATTCCGACTGAAGGATAGGGCCTCCCAATTGGGCTCCGGGTCGGTTCGCGCTGGGAGATCCGAATTCCTGGCAAGGAGGTGACGGAAACGCAGGTGGTGTCTGCGCCTTTGCCGATGAGGTAGCCATCGAGACCATCAAGGTCAAGACAACCGCGCACACTCGTCGCCGAATCACACCTTTCGTATAGAGCAGCCGGCCGTACTCTGAAACTGTTACAGATAACAGGGCTGTAGATGGCACACAGGGAACCCAATGTGCAAGCGCGCTTCTGTCACTTGTGA
>Ga0126369_10004166_pt1 | contig 10561 bp, 10 predicted proteins | sample PanSoiMetaPlot_1_FD_109646 | JGI IMG/M metagenome (GOLD analysis project Ga0126369, IMG submission 109646) | Tropical forest soil microbial communities from Panama - MetaG Plot_1 | ecosystem: Environmental > Terrestrial > Soil > Tropical forest > Bulk soil | place: Panama | collected 2016-02-17
ACGCTCACATCGAACTTTAGATTGCCCGTGACAATCGGCGCCGACGCGCCGAGCGCAGACAATCGAGCCGCGTCAGCGGCCGACTGCGCGGCCACGCCGCTCAGTGCGCCAAGCATCGGTCGTGTGATCGCGGGGAAGCGCGCATAGCTTCGTGCCGAGCGCTCGGAAAGCCGGGCGTTGACCAGATAGAGCGCTACGCCTGCGACACGCGCCTCGGCGATCAGGTTTGGCCACAGCTCCGTTTCGAGGAGGAAGCCCGCAGCGGGCCGGAAGTGCGCGTAGAAGCGGCGTACTGCAAAAGGGATGTCGTAGGGGAGCCAAGCCTGCTCCACCGAGTCGCCGAACAGAGCGCGACCTGTTTCGCGTCCCGTCGCCGTCATGTGCGTCATGAGGATCGCCGCGCCCGGGTAGGTGCCGCGCAAACGCTCCACCAACGGCGCGGCCGCGCGCGTTTCACCGACCGACACCGCGTGTATCCAGAACTGCGGCGCGGCACGCGTCCGATTCGATGACGCATAGCGGCCGAAGCGCTCGCCGATGTGCTGCCGATATCCGGGCTCGCGCCGCCCGCGCCACCACAATCTGAGCGGCAGCCACGGTAACGCGGCCGAACCCAGTACGGTATAGACCGCGCGCGCCGGTGACATCAACTCGCACCCCTTGTACTAAGCAGCTCGCGCGTCGCGGCCATGACCTGCTCCACCGTCGGTGTTTCGCCGTCTCCGCCCAGATCCCGGGCGTGCGCGCCCGTCCGCGCGACGCCTGCAAGCCGGGGGTCGGTTGCTACGAACAGTGCGACCGTCGGGGCGCCGAGCGCGGCAGCCAGGTGGGTGAGCCCGGTGTCCACACCGACCACGATCTCAGCACCGGCGAGCAGGGTGGCGAGCTCGGGAAGCTCACGCCGAGCCGGGACGATCGCTTGTCGGCTGCCTGCGGCAAGCCGCTCGCTGCGCGCGGCCTCGGCTGCGTTTCCCCACGGCAATACCACGGCGAGCCCAAGGCGACCGAGCTGCTCGAGCAGCGCGCCCCAGCGGGCATCCGGCCAGAGCTTGTCGTCGCGGCTGGTCGCATGGACCAGCACCGTGTAGGGGGCTTGCGGGGATTCCCGGGGCGCCGGCGGGCGAAGATCGAACCGGGGCGGGCCCGACGGCGCGTAGCCGAGGGCCTTACCGGCCAGCTGTCGACAGCGATCAATCAGGTGCTGCTGTGGGTTGATGCGATAAGAGTGGCGATAGAACAGAGTTGCCGCCGGCTCGCGAACGCTTGCGCGATCGGGACCGTGCACCGGCCCGCGCGCGAACCAGGCGATCAGTGCCCCCTTCACCTGCTCCTGCAGATCGATTACCGCGTCGTAGCGCTCGTGTGCGAGCTCGCGCCGGAAGGTCCGCATCTCGCGCCAGGTGGAGCGCGCCAGCACGCCGCGTCTCCACCGTCGCAGTGCGATCGTCACGACGCGACGCACGCCGCGATTCATGCCAACGAGTCCGACGAAGGGTTCCTCGACCACCCAGTCGATCTCGACACCAGCGCGATGCCGATGCAGATCGTGCACGATCGGCAACGCATGCACGATGTCGCCAAGCGAGGAAGGCCTGATGATCAGCACGCGGCTCATTCGCGGCTCGTGATCCAGGAGAGTGAAGCAGCGCTATCGCGCGTGCGTCCGGAAGCGGTGGCTTGCAGGCGGGTTTGCACGTAGAATTGGCGGCGCCTTGCGGGCGCCGGGCTTAAGAAAGAAACGATCGCCGCGCGCTCCCACGTTTGACGCGATGTCCGAGCCGCTCCCCCCGCTTCCGCTGACGCTGGTCGTAATCACTCGCGACGCGGGCGCGCAACTCCGGGACTGCCTCGGCTCGGCCACATTCGCTGCCGAGACGATCGTCGTCGATTCCGGCAGCCGCGATGATACCGTAGAAATCGCGCGCACCATGGGCGCGCGCGTGCTGACCCGCGACTGGCCGGGGTTCGGACCGCAGAAGAACTTCGCGGTGGCACAGGCCGCGCATGACTGGGTCCTGTGCCTGGACGCGGACGAGCGCGTTTCCGATGAGCTCAACGCTTCGCTTCGCGCAACCATGGCCCGTCCCGCACACTTCGCGTACGCAATGGCGCGCCGCAACCGATTCCTCGGCCGCTGGCTCTCCCACGGCGAGGGCTATCCAGACTGGAGCCTGCGCCTGTTCGATCGCCGTCACGCTCGCTGGAGCGACGACGCGGTTCACGAGCACGTTCTGACCGACGGCAGCGTGGGTCGCCTCGACGGCGACTTGCTGCACGCCTCCGGCGAATCGCTCGACGCCTACCTCGCCAAGCAGAATCGCTACACGACGTTGCAGGCCGAGGCGATGTATGCGCGGGGCGAGCGCTGCTCGTTGGGCCGGCTCTTTTTCTCGCCGCTCGTTCGCTTCGCCCGCTTCTACCTGCTGCGCGGGGGGTTCCTCGACGGAACCGCAGGGCTGGTGCACATCGCGATCGGATGCTTCAACAGCTTCTGCAAGTACGCGAAGCTGCGCGCCCTCGAGCAGGCCGCACGAGCACGGTGAGGACGCGTGAAGGTCCTAGTCACCGGCGCTGCAGGGTTTATCGGGATGCATCTCGCCGCACGCCTGAAGCGCGACGGCGCCGACGTGATCGGGGTCGACGATTTCGATCCGTACTACGACGTCTCGCTCAAGCGGGCGCGCGCGGCAAGGCTCGCGAGAGCGGGCGTGACGTGCAAAGAGATCGACCTCGCCGACACCGCGGCCACGCTCGCGCTATTTCGCGAGGACGCCTTCACGCACGTAGCTCACCTTGCAGCGCAGCCCGGCGTGCGCTACTCGCTCGTGAATCCGGGCGCGTACCTGCGCAACAACATCGACGCGTTCGGTTCCGTGCTCGAGGCTTGCCGCCACGGTGGCGTCGGCCATCTCGTCTATGCCTCGAGCTCGAGCGTCTACGGCGCCAATCACACGCTGCCTTTCTCGGAGGATCAGCGTGCCGACCATCCTGTAAGCCTCTACGCGGCAACAAAACGCGCCAACGAGCTGATGGCGCACAGTTACAGCAGTCTTTTCCGGCTACCCGCGACCGGACTGCGGTTCTTCACCGTTTACGGCCCGTGGGGCCGGCCCGACATGTCGCCGATATTGTTCACCCGCGCGATCCTCTCTGGCGAGCCGATCGCAGTGTTCAACCATGGCCGAATGCGACGGGACTTCACCTACGTGGACGACATCGTCGAGGGTGTCAGCCGAGTGATGGAGCGACCACCGTCCGCAGATTCGGAGAGTGGCGCCCCGCATGCGATCTACAACATCGGCAATCATCAATCGGTCGAGCTCGAGGCATTCATCGGCGAACTAGAGCGTTTGCTCGGACGCGCTGCGATCAAGCGGTATTTGCCGCTGCAGCCTGGCGACGTTCCTGAAACCTTCGCCGCGATCGATCGACTCTCGGCCTTGACGGGATTCGCCCCTGCGACACCGCTGGCTGTCGGCCTGGAGAGGTTCGTCGCCTGGTATCGCGACTACTATGGCGCGAGCGCGCCCTCGCGCGCATGATAGAATTCGCGCCCTTTCGTTAGAGGTCGGCAATGCTTCTGGTCACTGGCGGAGCCGGGTTCATCGGCGCCAATTTCGTTCTCGACTGGTTTGCCGCGAGCGACGAGCCAATCGTCAATCTCGACAAGCTCACCTACGCCGGCAACCTTGGGAACCTGGTCGCGCTGAAGAACGACCCACGCCACGTGTTCGTTCGCGGCGACATCGGCGACCGCGGGCAGGTCGAGGCCTTGCTTACGCAGCATCGTCCGCGTGCCGTTGTCAATTTCGCTGCCGAGAGCCACGTCGATCGATCGATCCATGGCCCGGCCGAGTTCATTGCAACCAACGTGATGTGCACTTTTGTCTTGCTCGAGGCCGTGCGCGGATACTGGAGCGCGCTCCCCGAGAGCGAGCAGAGGCGCTTTCGCTTCCTGCACATTTCAACCGACGAAGTCTACGGGTCCCTTGGTCCGTCCGACCGTCCGTTCACCGAATCGAGCCCGTATGCTCCGAACAGCCCATACGCGGCGTCCAAGGCAGCGGGTGACCATCTGTTGCGCGCGTATCGTCATACCTATGGCGTGCCGACGCTGGTGACGAACTGCTCGAACAATTACGGGCCGCGGCAGTTTCCGGAGAAGCTCATTCCGCTGATGATCCACCATGCGCTCGCCGGCATGGCCCTGCCGGTATACGGCGACGGCAACAACATCCGCGACTGGCTCTATGTCGGCGACCACTGTGCGGCGATCCGCACCGTGCTCGAGCACGGACGGCCGGGAGAGACCTACAACATCGGCGGCAATGCGGAGACGGCGAACATCGACGTCGTACGCACGCTTTGCCGCATCCTCGCCGAGATGAAACCGGGGCGTGACTATGCAAGGCAGATCGCGTTCGTGAAGGATCGACCCGGGCACGACCGCCGCTACGCGATCGATGCCTCGAAGATCCGCAGCGATCTCGGTTGGAAGCCGCAGGAAAGCTTTGAGTCCGGGCTCGCGCGCACGGTGCGCTGGTATCTCGACAACGAAGCCTGGCTCGCCGCGGTGACCAGCCGCGAATACCAGAAGTGGATCTCGCTCCAGTACGCCGAGGCGGCGGCATGAGCGCTCGCAAGGGCATCATCCTGGCCGGTGGCTCGGGCACGAGGCTGTATCCGGTCACGCAGGTCGTCTCCAAGCAACTGCTGCCGGTGTACGACAAGCCGATGATCTACTACCCGCTCTCGACGCTGCTGCTGGCGGGCATCCGCGACATCCTGTTGATCTCGACACCGGAAGACACGCCTCGGTTTGCGCAGCTCTTGGGCGACGGAGCGCGCTGGGGGATCCGACTCTCCTATGCGGTACAGCCCTCTCCCGACGGGCTCGCCCACGCGTTCATCATCGGCCGGTCCTTCGTCGGGCGCGAGCACTGTGCGCTCGTGCTCGGCGACAACATCTTCTACGGCCATGAGCTGCAGCCGCTCCTGCAGCGAGCCAACGCGCGCGGCGCGGGCGCAACGGTCTTCGCTTACCCCGTTGCGGATCCCGAGCGCTACGGTGTGGCGGAGTTCGACGCGCGCGGGCGCGTCCTGAGCCTCGAAGAGAAGCCCGCGCAGCCGAAGTCGCGCTACGCGGTTACGGGGCTCTACTTCTACGACAACAGGGTGCTCGACATCGCGGCGGAGCTCAAGCCCTCGGCCCGTGGAGAGCTCGAGATCACCGACGTCAATCGCGCTTACCTCGACCTTGGAGAGCTGGCAGTCGAAGTCATGGGGCGCGGCATGGCATGGCTCGACACCGGGACGCACGAGTCCTTGCTTGAGGCGGCGCAATACATCGAGACGATCGAGCGGCGCCAGGGACTCAAGATCGCCTGTCCCGAGGAGATAGCGTACCGGTTAGGCTACATCGATGCTGCAGCGTTGCAGAAGCTCGGCCAGTCGATGGCCAAGAACGCCTACGGCCGGTATTTGCTAGACGTGTTGCGCGACCCGGTCATTCGCTGAATCGAACGTGAGGGTCACGCCGACCGCCTTGCCGGACGTGCTGCTGATCGAGCCGCGCGTGTTCGGCGACGAGCGCGGATTCTTCTTCGAAAGTTGGAACCGCCGCGCCTTCGCCGAAGCCGGGCTCGAGGCCGAGTTCGTGCAGGACAATCACTCTTGCTCGAATCACAACGTGTTGCGGGGCCTGCATTATCAGATCGAGCACGCGCAAGGCAAGCTGGTGCGCGTGGTCGTCGGGGAAGTGTTCGACGTCGCGGTCGACATTCGACGCAGCTCGCCAAACTTCGGGAAAGCCGTCGGGGTCAGGCTCTCCGCGGACAGCAAGTCCATGCTCTGGATCCCGCCCGGATTCGCGCACGGCTTCCTGGTCTTGTCGGACAGCGCGGAATTCTTGTACAAGACGACCGACTATTGGTATCCCGAGCATGAGCGCACGCTGCTGTGGAACGATCCGGCGCTCGCCATCGCTTGGCCTCTAGACGGTGCGCCCAGGGTGGCGGCGAAGGATGCGGCGGGGCGACCGCTCGCCTCGGCGGACCTCTACCCCTAACGCAAGTGACGCAGCCGAAGATCCTGGTCACGGGCGCACGGGGTCAGCTCGGGTTCGAGCTGGCGCAGCTCCTTCCGTCCCTCGGCGAGGTGACCGCGCTCGACCACGCACAGCTCGATCTCGAAAACGCCGACGCACTGCGCGCTGCGATCCGCGCGTTGCGACCCGCATTGATCGTCAATGCCGCTGCCTACACCGCTGTCGATCAGGCGGAGCGCGAGCCCGAGCGAGCCGAGGCCATCAATGCACGCGCTCCTGGAATCCTCGCCGAGGAAGCCAAGAGGCTCGGTGCATTGCTCATCCACTATTCGACCGACTATGTTTTCGACGGTACTGCAGCCGAGGCTTACACCGAAGATTCGCCGGCGAATCCGCTCAACGCGTATGGATTGAGCAAGCTGCACGGCGAGCAGGCAATTTTCGCCAGCGGAGCCGCGAGCCTGGTGCTGCGCACGAGTTGGGTGTACGGGCTTCGTGGCCAGAATTTCCTGCTGACCATCCGTCGACTGGCGAACGAGCGCGAAGAGCTGCGCATCGTCGCCGACCAGTTCGGCACTCCCAACTGGAGCCGTGCCCTGGCGGAAGTCACGCGCGCCCTGGTGGGACGGGGGCTGGAGGCTCTTGTCGAACGCTCCGGGCTGTACCATGTCAGCGCGCGCGGCAGCACGAACTGGTTCGAGTTTGCGCGCGCAATCATCGGGCCGGTCGAAAGACCCCGCGTCGTGCCGATCACCACCGCGGACTATCCGACACCCGCGCGAAGGCCGTTGCGCGCGGTGCTGGCAACAGGAAAGTTGGAGCGAGTGTTCGGCCTGTCCTTGCCTGACTGGCGGACGACGCTCGAACGCTGCCTTGCGGGAGCTTAGTGGCGCGGCTGTCGCCGGACGATGATCTTAGACAGACCGGCTGTCGGCTCAGTCGCGATCCCCGGGAACAAGCTCACCGCTGCCATGGTCGGGAGAGGGCTCGGTCATGCCGGCGTTGAGACAAGGGAAGACATGTTCATCCGATTGACTGCAGCAGCGCTGTTGCTGCTCGCGGCAAACGCAGCGAGCGGCGCGACGACTGCCGCGCCGGCCGCAAGCTACTGGCCGCCGACAGCACGTATGGAAGCGACTGCGGTTTTACTGACGCCGGATTCGGGTCCTCGCTACACGCTGACGCTTCCGTCACCCGCGCGTGAGGAGCTGGCAAGTCTCGAGCGAGACGCGAGCGCGCGCGTGGGAGTCAACGTTCAAGCGCGCCGGCTGAGGGTCGGGTTCGCGCGACGCGGCCCGATGGGAGATCGCGCGATCGCATTGAGTACGATCCCCTGGCAGGTCTTGTCCGACGGTGGCGTGGGCGCTCGCATAGAAGTCAGATCGCCGGGCGCAAGAGCAATGCGCCTCGGCATCGATGCGCGCACCTCGGCCCCCGGCATCGAAATGCGCTTCGCGGGCTCAGGCCGGATGCAGCAGGTCTTTGGCCCCTACCTTGCTAGCGACATCGCGCGGGCGAAGCGTTACTGGTCGCCGGTCCTCGAGGGCGACACGGCAACCCTCGAGATCCACCTGCCGCCCGGTATCGGCCCCGATGCGCTGGAGCTCTCCATACCGCAGATCTCACATCTCGCACACGGCGCCGCTTCGCTGAGAGCCGAACCGGTCGACGAAATCGGACAGGCCGCGTCCTGCGAGCGCGACGTGGTGTGCGTGGCGACGCCGGCGATCTCGAGCGCAGCTCGGGCCGTCGCCAAGATCTATTTCTCGAAACGTGGCGATACGTTCCTGTGTACCGCCACCTTGATCAACGACTCCGTCTCGTCGAATACGCCGTACCTGTTTACGGCGAGCCACTGCATCGACTCACAACAGGCAGCGAGCTCCTTGCAGGCGTACTGGTTCTTCGATGCGGTGGCCTGCGGCAGCCTCGCGGTTCCGCCGTACGCCACGGTCGCAGGGGGTGCGGTGCTGCTCGCGCGCAGCGATGACTACGACTGGGCGCTGCTGCGCATGAACAACCCCCCGCCGGCAGGGGCCACGTTGTCGGCTTGGCGCGCCGAGCCCATCGACGAGGGCACACAGGTGAGCGTCGTGCATCACCCCGAGGGCGATCTGAAGAAGTTGAGCCAGGCCGTCGCGGCGGGCACCAGCCCGCTGCCTTCACTCGCCAGCGGAACGTTCAACGTCGCGTCGAACTACACGCTGGGCATCACCGAAGGCGGAAGCAGCGGAGGCGGCCTGTTCACGCTTTCCGTCAGTGGCGCGCTCGAGCTCCGCGGCTCACTGTTCGCAGGGAGCTCTTCATGCGGCAGGATGCGCAACCCGGACTATTACTCGCGCCTCGACGCCGCATTGCCACTGCTCGCGCAGTATCTGACTCCGAGTGTCTCCAGTCCTGGGCAGGTCGTCGTAGTCGAGTTCTACCATGCGGACCTGGACGACTACTTTCTGACCGCCAATCCTGCCGAGATCGAGGGGCTGGACACGGGCGTGATCCACGGCTGGGTGCGAACGGGATTGCGCTTTCTCGCCTACAGCGATCCCTCGCTGGCTCCCCCTGGCGTGAATCCCGTCTGCCGCTTCTACGTGCTGCCTCAGTACGGTGATTCCCATTTCTATTCGGCCGACCCGAATGAATGTGCGCAAACCGCGGCGAGATTCTCGACGCAATGGTTTTATGAGACACCCAATGCCTTTTACATCGCATTGCCCGACAAAGGCACCGGCGCCTGCCCTGCGAACACCCATCCCGTGTATCGGTTTTTGAGGAGCGCCAATCAACTCCACCATCGCTACACGGCCGAAGCGGATCTGCGCAATTGTCTCTACTACGGGGTAAACCCGAACGTTTCTGAGCCGGGATATTGCTCGGCGGCGACGGGTGACTGGATACAGGAAGGCTATGGAACGCCTCCGAATTCACCGGTGATGTGCGCGCCGGATAGCTAGCGCTGATCGCAACCATCGCCGGGCGTGTGTACGGCGCCGACCCGGGCGATGGTTACGATTTAAGGTGGCGTACCCTTCAGCAGTTGCGAGCGCAAGCTTGGGCTAGTGCAGCCCCGCGGCGTATTCGGCGACCGAACGCATCTCCTGCTCGGTCATCCGACTGGCGACCTGTGCCATCACCTTGCCGTTGACGTCCTGGCCCGCCTTGTCCATTCCGCGCTCGCCTGCCTTGAAGGCTTTGAGTTGCGCAAACGTGTAGTCAGCGTACTGGCCGGAGAGTCGCGGATAGCGCGAAGGAATGCCCACACCGCTGGGCGAGTGACAAGCTGCGCACGCAGGCAAGCCCGTCGCAGCGTTACCCCCGCGGTACAACTTCTGCCCGGCGGAAACGAGCGCGGGGTCCTTGGCCGCCGGCGGCTTTGGCTTCTGCTGTGAGAAGTAAATCCCCAGGGCACGCATGTCGTCGGGTGACAGATTCGCCACCATTCCTGCCATGACGGGATTGCTGCGTACTCCGCTCTTGAAGTGCGTCAACTGCAGCGTAAGATACTCGGCGTGCTGACCTGCGAGGCTGGGATTCACGGGACTCGGGCTGTTGCCATCGGTGCCGTGGCAGGCCGCGCAGACCGTGGTGACGGTTTGTTGCGCCTTGGCGAGGTCGGGCTTTCCACCTTCTCCCTCGGCCGAAGCCGGGTTCGCGGTCCAACAGACAGTCGAGATCACGACCAGCAGCAGCGCGGTTCGCATTCCAAAGCTCCCTGATTTCCACTCCGGACGCCCTTGCACCGGGCCGGCCCAAACAGGTTGTGCATTCTACCGAAAACAAGCGCCGCGGCGCAGACCGAGGTCGCGCATCCGGGCAGGACGATCGAATCCGATCCGCGCACCCTTTCGCGGGCGCGCAGTTTCTAACGACGGCTGCGGCGTGGAATCAGCTTCCCGCGGAGGGTGCCCCCGAGGTCGCCTTCGCGGGCAGATCGAACTCGGGCAAATCATCCGCGATCAATGCGCTTGCGCACCATACGCAGCTCGCGTTCGTGAGCAAGACGCCGGGGCGAACGCAGCACATCAATTTCTTCCGCTTGCGCTCGGGCGCGCTGCTCGCCGATCTGCCGGGCTACGGGTACGCGGCCGTCGCGGAGTCGACGCGAAGGCATTGGCAGCGGTTTCTCGCGCAATACCTCTCGGCACGCCCTTCCCTGGTGGGCCTCGTACTCGTGATGGACATTCGGCATCCGCTGACCGCGCTAGATCGTCAGATGCTCGACTGGTTCCTTCCTTCCGGACGTCCGACGCGAATTCTTCTTGCCAAGGCCGACAAATCCCCCACCCGCGAGCGGGTCAGCTCTCTCGCACGCGTGTGCGAAAGCCTTTCCGTGGAATACGCGTTGTACGCGGGGCAGCTCTCCGCGCAAATCTTTTCAGCCACACGGAGGCTTGGCATCGCCGAAGCCGGAGCCGCGATCATGGGCTGGCTCGACCCGTCGATACATAAAGAAAGGCCCCGGCATCAAGGGGAGTGACACGGGGCCAAAAACGCCCTGCGATCGGTGAAAACTCACAA
>Ga0126369_10004167_pt1 | contig 10561 bp, 12 predicted proteins | sample PanSoiMetaPlot_1_FD_109646 | JGI IMG/M metagenome (GOLD analysis project Ga0126369, IMG submission 109646) | Tropical forest soil microbial communities from Panama - MetaG Plot_1 | ecosystem: Environmental > Terrestrial > Soil > Tropical forest > Bulk soil | place: Panama | collected 2016-02-17
ACGCGCGCACATCTGACATCTTTGCAATCTCTTCGGGGTGTAGGCCTGATAGCTCATCGATGACGACGAGTCTGCGGTCATTGATTGGAATGACTCCCCAAGTAACGGCCCAATCTCTTCCACCAATCTGCTGCAGCCCTCCAACCAGGCCTGCAATAGTTGCCGCTTCGCCTCCAACGATCTCTCCTGCTCCATAATGACGTACCAGTCGTTCAGCAGCCTCAGACTTCCCAGTGCGAGTGTCTCCAACAATGAGAGACTCAATCCATCCTCTGTGGACAACCTGACCTCCGAACTTGAAGGAGAGCGGCGAATGGAACGTCAGATCCATGACCGCGTGCATCTCTGGCCGTCCGACGATCTTCGTGACGTGGCTTGCCAACTCTACTTCGATCTCTTTGAGCTTTCTGAGGGGCCGCTGACGACCGCGCGGCTGGAACCGTTTCATGAGCTTCTTAGAATCATCGTTCATCTCGAACCGATCTACGCTCGTCTCCTGCTGTTGAATGTCCCAAGCCAGGAACTCGTTTGCCTGACTGTCGGGATTCGGATAGAGCGCGCCGGTCGCAACAATGGTGGTATTGGACGACGTGTCGTGCCTGCCAACCGAAGTGATCTTGATATTCTTGTAGCTTCCGGTCTGCGTTCCGTCTGCGTGGTCGAGCGACGGACGCGCGAACAACTCCTCGACAGACTGATGCTCTTCGATCTCGATGTCGAGCTTCCCGCACTTCTGCGCGCCGTACTCGATCCGGATCATGTCGAGGATATGCATCCTGGTCGATCCGATCATCTCAAGGATCGCTGGACTGGTCGGCGGTATCTCTAGCTCCGCGTCTCCGGTATGCGCGTTCATCGGGCAGATCTTACACTTTGGCCCCGCGTCCTGGGAGCAATGTAACTTCGCCTTCCATGGGATGGAGTAGCCCGGTTCCTTCTTACCTTTGATCGTGACCTGAAGCTTGACCGGATCTCCTACGCGCTGAGCGTCGAACGAGTCCAGGACGGTGATGACTCCAGGATCCCCGTTTCGCTTCTTGAGCGGAGCGGCTTCGGCCAGGAGCGATTCGAAGTCGGCGTTGTCATGTTCGCGCCAGAAGTCGGATAGATCCTTGCCGTGCTTCTCTTCGATGGGGTATGGTAGGACAACGAGTCGAACGTCTGCGACTCTTCCGAGCGAGCGCGCGATCTTGTTGGCCCCGTTCTGTCCCTCATGATCGCAGTCTTGCGCAACGAAGACGAGCTTGTCCTTGAATAGCTGGTTCCAGCGAGGGTGCCAAGTCTTCGCGCCGGACGTTCGGGTGACCGCCGCGTAGCCGTGCTGTATTGTCGCGAGCGTATCCCACTCGCCCTCGCAGATGATGATCCGGTCGGAGTCGAGCTGACTGATCGGGTAAAGCTCCGTCACGCGCATCCCTCGGACGCTCCAAATCTTGGTCTTCATTCCTTCGCGGTTGGAGTACCGTCGCACGTTCCAGATCTCGCCCTTCAGCCCGCGTACCGGGATCGTGTACGCCTGCTTGGCTCGATCCCAGCCGATCTCGAAATCAACTAGCGTCTTGGTATGAATCCCGCGCTCGACAAGGTAGTCGCACGCGGTCTCGTCGTCGAGCAGAGCGGCATGCCATCCGTGGATCCGGCCTTCGGTGATAACCTCGGTCGAGTCTGAGTGCCGGGGAGCGCCGCCGTTGAGAGCGGCCCTCCCCGGATCAACCCAGTGACTCTTCTGTGCTATCAGGTCGGTGATCCGACCGCCGCCACAGCCCGCAAAGCAGTACCACTCCCCTGTGAGGGTGTTCAGGGAAGCGGAACGGTTCTCGTCTTCGTGTAGCGGACATGTCATGTCCCACTCGCCGTTCGACCGAGCACGCCCGATCAGGTAAGGCTTGAGAAGACGGAGATGGCGTTGCGAGATAGCCATGGGGGCGAGCTATCGCGCTATCAGAAAGGCTCTGCGGCCTTGTCGTCGTCGCGGAGCGCCGAGACCAGCTTATCCTTCGTCACCCTTCCGCTGATCTTGATGTCCGCGTCCTGCTCGTTCCGAGTGGCGACCTCATCCTTCAACTCCTGAAGCTCCCACTCGTCATAGTCGTCCGGCTCGCCCTCCTCGCCGCTGCCGTCGCCCGCGCCGTTGACGACGTTCGCCGCCGATCCCGCGAGAGCAACGATAGCCTCGATGAGCTTGGCCCGAGTCTTGCGGCCGGTGACGTTGCCGGAAATGCCCAGGTCTTCGACGTACGCCTTGATGTCGTCGTCAGCCCAGTCATCGTAGAACTTGGCGTCTGTCCGAAGATCCTCCAGCAACTCTGGATCCAGGTCGAGACCGCCGCCGTTGGCCGAGGCGTCCGCCTCTGCTTCTGCCTCCTCCTCGCCGCCCTGGGCCTCCAGGATCGCGGCGATAGCCTTGTCGCGATTGAAGCGACCGCGAGGAATGTCGATGCCCTGCTCCTTCATCTCTTCCTTGATGTCATCGACGCTCCACTCTGCCAGCTCCTCGGCGGTCAGCGGCTCATCGTCGCCGCCGCCCTCGGGCAGATCCTCGCCATCCTCTTCGATCTTGCCTGGTGCGAACAGCGAGCGAACCCGCCCGCGATACTCGCCTTCCAGGTTGGTGTCCGCCACGACCTTGACGTTCACCTTCTTGCCTACCTGCTTGGCCGTATCGAACTGGCCTTTGGCCGGCAGCTTCAGCGCGTCAGTCAGCTCGCGGAACTTCCAGCCGTGAGCCGCTTCGTTGTATCCCTGGTCGTCGGGTGTCTTCACGTACGTCCAGAGGCGAGCGTACTCCTCGCCAACATCGACAACGACCTCCAGGTCACGAACGGGATCGCCGTTGGCCTTCTCCGTCCGCGCCGTGATGGACGCGATCTTCCCCTGGTAGAGACCAGGCTGCGGCTGTTCCCCGCCGCCGCCGGACTCGACATTACTGACGTCGTACTTGATGACTGCCACTTATCGCTCCCTCCTTCTTCTTCTCGTTGTACGTCCATTGGTCGAAGGCCGACCAGCTTGGATCGCCTTCAACATTTCGGGTAGGGTCGGGTTGACTATGTCTCCGGAGCCGAAGACAGAGCCACCGTCGGGAAGCTTGATTTGGCATTTGGCGTAGTAGTTCTCCGTCGAGTTGGTATGGAGCACGCGGACTGTTCGCTTCCTTCCACGCGTCTCGCGCTCCTGGATGCTCCCGTAGCCGACGATGTTCATCATGCCGCAGATCTTCTGGGGCATCATCTTGCCCTGAACCCAGGGCCATAGACACGACGGCGTTACTCCGTTGTCGTTCGGTTCCCACCAGAACGAGTGAGCGGTTATCCCGAGATTGACTGTCCCCGCTCCGACCGTATGACGGATGTACTGGCCGAGACGCCACATGTTGACTCGATACTCGCCTCGGTCGGGCCCAAACTGTTCTCTATCGCGCCGGGCAAGACTACCCACTGGCCCTTTGCGGTCAAGTACATCACCGTAGACATCGTCGAGTCCAACATCCTGAAGGAGTGAAATGGAGTCGATCCAAACCCAGTCATACTTCCCGCCTTCATGCTGGACGTATTCCAGCGTCTCGAATATCTCTTCCCAACTCGCCACGATGACCTCTTCGCAGCCTGAGCCGATGATCGGGTCTGTATGGTCGATAGGCGGTCGGATGATCAGCGTCTTGTAGTCTTTCCCGCCGGTGCCGATCAGCGTCGTCTTGCCCCAGCCGATGTCGGCGTGGATAAGCATGCTTATTTTCGACGACGCGCCGACGGGTTGAATATTCGGCATGGGCTACCTCGTTTCCTCTGTGTAGATAGTATGGGCATCGTATGGATCCCAGGTCTTGGACGCCAGATCGCGCATCTCAACCCAGTCCGCACCGATCTCGTGCAGCTCGCAGAAGTCAAAGCACCAACATCCTGGGCAAGTAAACTGGCCCTGGTTCTTATACGCGCTCGCTGGCGGCGGAGAACTACCGTCACGCTCTGCCTCGGCGCGAATCGTCTCCATGTCTAAAAACTCGGCAAGCACCTGTTCCCGCGCTCGCTCGCGCTCGTTGAAATCGCGGAAGATTTCGGTGCGCGTGAAGTACGGCGCAGGTTGCTTCTTGCTGACTGATCCATCTTTGTTCAAGCTGAATCCATCTGTATCTTTCTCCCGTTGATCTGGGAACGCCTTACGGAGATGATTGTAGATCATCCCGGATGGACGCTGGCTCGGCTTGAGGAGTCCCTTCTCATAGATCCAGTCAAGGCCCCACGTCCAGTAGCCGGTCGCCTGCGAATCGAGTGAGAGGTACATGACCTGGATCGCCTTCGCGGTCTTGTGATCGACTATATGGATCTTCCCGGTGACGCGATTCCTGATGATCAGGTCGAGCGTACCGACGTACCAGAACCACGGCTCGTTGAACGACGAGCCGCCTGGGAATCCCTCGGATGGACGGTAGACCATCTGTTGGAACGGTTGTTCCGTGACGAGTACCTCCCACTCGTCGTCGCGCCCGTAGTGCTTGACGTAGTGGTCGAGCATCGCAACGCCTAGCTCGCGCGCCTCGGCCCAGACCTCATCCGCTTCTAGATCGTCAACGCGGAATCCGAACTCACCTTGCGCCTTGGCCTCCGCGTCGTAGTAACGCAGGAAGCTATCGCTTGGTTTGGGCCCACGGCGGACGCCCTTCTTGTAGTAGTCCGCGAGCGCCATATGAATCAGCGAGCCGAAACGTAGCGGCGGGATGTCCGTTTTGGGCTTGAGTACCTCTTCGAACTCCATCCACCACTTCCACCGACACCGCTTGAACGTACCCCGCTCGGAGGTACGCAGCATAGGTAGGCCGTCGCGCGGTGGAGCGTGTCGGGTCGCAACGACGGCCCGCCTATGCTGCGCGATCTGCGAGCGCCGCCTTGTTCGAACGATTGAGTTTGCCACGTGGTATCCCTCCAGTCCTGACGAGTCACATTGGGGGATCCGACACTATCCCCCGCGAGCGACCCCCGCGCCATCGGGACTCGTCAAGCACCGACGGCGGCGGGGGATCGCCCGACGAGGGAGACTCTACCGGAACCGGAGTTGAAAGTAAAGAAGCCGCTCCGAGCGGGAAGTTTACGTTGACGCACACGCGCGGCCTCGGAACTGGGTTGTGTTGCCAGCCACGCCCGCGCGAATATATCGCGCCTCCGCGCGAGGGCTGCGGGCGCTCGCCCATGCACGAGATCGCGCACGTACGCGCGTAAGCGACCCGCGCGAGTGAGATGGGAGGCTCAGAGGCGCGGCTATATAGGGTGGCCATGGCGGGCCAGAATCCCCCGTAGGGGGATTCTGAATCCCGCACATTTGGCCCTTGGTACCCACCTTCCCTCAAGAGAACCACTGTCCCATCGCCTTTAGCTCGGCTTGGGTCATCTCTTCCGGGGCGTCTTCAGATACATCCACTCGCCGTTTCCGGGGCGCTTTCTTCGCGTTGAGCAGCTCGATTCGCTGCTCCATCTTGAAGTTCGCTCGTCTGATTCCGAGCCAAACTCCTACTGCCAGACTGATGAAGAAGAGGATCTCCATTTCATTTCACCCCCTTCAGCATCTGCCGTCGGAGGTCAAGCACGTTCTTGTTCACGTCGATCTTCTCATCGTTGACCTTCTTGATGTACTCTTCCACTGTGCCCTTGCTCCGATAGACGAGGGCCGTCACTTGATGATTTCTCGTCGTATCCACGGCTCGGTCAGTGACCTGAGTCTGATCATCTGGATTCCAGGTCTCATCGAGTACATGCACGTCGCTCGCGCGATTCAGCGTGATCCCGACACCGGCTGCCGCAGTCACCAGGATCGCGACCCGGACACGACCGGCTTGGAAGTCGGCCATGATCCTGTTCCGATCCTTCTGCTTGACTGCGCCCGAGATGATCTCGCACTTGATACCGTAGCGGTTCAGGTACTTGTAGATCATCTCGGCGGTCTCGCGGAACTGAGACGCGATGATCGCTTGGTCTTCGCCGTCCGGATCCTCAGGATCAATACCGCGCTCTGCTAGGTTCTCAAGCAGATGCGGGATCTTACCTGACTCCTCGGTCGCCTTGACCTTCATATCGACGCGACCTGTCTCCTCGTCAACTCCGAAGACCTCGACAGAGCACATATGGTTCGCGAACTGCTTGAGCCTCGTGTACTCTGCGAGGATTGAGGTAGCAGAGAGATGGTACTCATCGATGCGAACCTCGGCTTGGCGAGCGAAGGTCTCATACTGCTTCGCTTGCTTCGGCGTCATCTCGCACCAGACGTCCAACCACTGCGTCTCTGGAAGCTGCGGCAGAACTTCAGCACGAAGCCTGCGTACAGCGTGCGGAGCGAGCGACTGGTAGAACGCATCCTCTCGTCCGGGGATGATGTTCCCGATCATCTTATGATTGCCCCAGGTCGTCTCGATGACCAGCCACTGAGCAGCCCAGCGCCACTTCGACGTGAACTTATCAGGGTCTAACCAATGGAGCGCGCCCCAGAGCTTGACCGGCTTACCACCCATCGGTGTTCCGGACAGAGCGTACTTCCGGCGAGCCTTGATCGCCGTGGCAACCTTCGGAAACCTGTTCTTGGCCTCCGGCAAGCCCGTCTTATGGAACTCGTCGATAGTGAACGAGTTCCACTCCTTGAGCTTGGGGAAGTTACCGCGCCGGATCATATCCGCAGTAGTCACGAACCAGAACGGCTTGCCGTCGGCTAGACACCGATCAACGATCCGTTCCGCTTCTGCCTTCTCAGCGAGGTTGAGGTCGCCCGAGAAGGTGATCACGGTATGACCAGTCCACCGCTCGATCTCCATACGCCAAACACTGTCCAGCGTCGTCTTCGGCGCGACGACAAGGTGCGGGCCATCTTCAAGATCGCTCTCATAGATGGCACCGATAACCTCGGTCGTCTTGCCGAGCCTCGGCTCCAACAGGTTCAGGCAGGAAGTCGTAGCCATGAACTTCACGTCCGCCCGCTGATACGGACGGAACCACTTGGCGAGTTTCGGGAGTTTCTTGCTCAGCTTCAGTTCCTTGAGCGGCACGTCATCTGCCGTCGCAAGGCTCTTCAGCGTCGTCTCCTTCTTCACCTGCGTCCGGCCCCACGCCTTGAGTGCGTTCCCGAGTTCAAGTCCGTCACCGAACTCTTCTCGCAGACGCCTCATGACGATCAGGTCGAGCGGCAGTGTCCATAGTGGCCCGCCGTTCTGAGCGTTGACGAACCTGGCTCCGAGAGGCTTCAGACGATTCATCGCTAGTACGGCCTCAGGGCTGTACCGGAAATGAACCGCGCAGCGATCACCTTCCTCTGTTAGCTCGGCGAAGGCTTGCATTCTGTCCTCTCTTTCTACCTCTGTAGATTGCGTACACCTCACTGCCACGGGCGGCGAACTGCCAGTCGTGTTGCGGTTCTGGAATGATCACCATCCGTGCGTGTAGGTTCGACTGGAGCTTGTTCGCCTGGAGTGGACTCTCGCACGTATGTATGAGAGCCCAGTGACCAGGCTTCTTGACAAGCGGCTGGAGGATCTCCATCCACTTGCCAAACTGATTTCCCTTTCTTGGGAGATCCCTGACAAACTCCAGCTGTTGTGTAGCTGGCGTTCTCTTTCTCATAGTACCCTCCTTATCTTGACGGCCAGATGCACGCCCGGAGTTGAACCGGGAATACCCGTCGTGCATATCAAACTATGTCGGGGGATCCGGGCGAGGGTACCAATCTAACCCGGATCCCCCGTCGCGCAGCTCAGAGTAGCCTATCTACCCCAGCGCGCGAGCTTGTAGGAGCTTGTATAAGCGTCTTCAAGGCTATAGCCTAGCCGATCTCCCGTCTCGCGGGAACGCGGCCTGTACGGAAACAATAGGGACAGCTCCGACCGATGATCGTAGTCGGTAGTTCCTGTTGTCCTTTCTTCACCCTGAACGGACGCAACCACTCCCGTTCTGCTACCAGGAACGGACGGTCAGCCGCCGTGCCTGGACAATCCTTCCGCCCGCACTTGACGATCAAGAAGCCGGGGAAGTCCTTGCTGCGAGTCGCCTGGTACGGGGGCAACTTGCTGACGAACTCTTCTTGCGTTCTCATCGTACGATCCTTTCAAACGCGAGTCTGTAGGTGCAGAGGAAATCCTCCACCGTGTCCGCATCCTTGTTCCGGAGTATGGCCGGCAGAAGTTCCATTGGGAAGGTTTGCCACCAGCCCTTCGTATCCAGACCGAGAGCTTTCAACCCCGCCAACGTACCAGCGTGGAGATAGATCCGGTCAGGCTTCAGGTTGAGGTAAGCGCCGAACCGAACAGCCACGTCGTACGTCGTCATCGGCCCGATGCCTTTTGGCGCTCGCAGCTCGATAGAGTTGTACAACATGCCGAACGAATCCGACTTGCACAACGCGTTGATAGAACCAACTAGCTTATCCTCTAACAACGGGAGTGTCTTACTCACCTTCGACTGGTGGTTATGCATCTTCCCATTCGGACGCTTGCTCCTCACCGCTCGACGCAGCGCGTCTAGGGCTGTTATGTCTTGAGCGCACGCCTCTGGGATGTTGTCTCTGAACCGACAGACTGGACTCTTGGGATCACGCCGCCTCCGCTTGAAGTCGTACCATAACGCTGTCATGGTAGTCATCTCGGTACGCGGTGGATCGCGTTCCCATTCCTTCAGAATGTCTACGGTACCCTCCTTGGTTTTGGAGTCCGGTTGAACTCCGACCGTCCCATCTGACTGGGACGGCCGCAGCTCACCTTCCGGTACGTCTTGGATCATTCAGCCGGATATCAGCGGCAGCCAATGTCCGAAACCCGCCGGGATCCGTGAATACCTGAACGAGAGATTTCTTGCGGTCGATGAGGTAGCCGTCTTTCTCATAGGCTCCTCTCGGCAAGAACTGCCTGAACGAGATCACCAACAAAGGCCCAATCACGAAAGGATCCAGACCTTCGAAGTTGACGATGGCCCAGAACCGGCGACCAGGCGAGAGCATACTCTCGATCTCACTTGTGTCGCCGGTTCTGGTTGCTTCTATGGCTGCCGTCAGGAAGGGTTACGACCTGCCCGCCGCTCGGCGCGCGTGCGCGACCGGCGAGGGGTGGCGGCTGCGGTCGCCCGCTTGCCGGTGGTCGTCTTGCTCCCGGAGCGGCCACGGCGAGGCGTGGTCTCCTCCTCGTCATCGTTGCCGTTCTTCTTGCCACGGCTGATGACCGACTCGGCTGCGGCCTCCTCGCCGCCGTACAGCTCCTTGACCGCCGCGACCGAGATGTCGGCGCGAGCAGCGATCAGCTCCCACCGGTTGTTCTCGACATCGCGTGCCTTCTTGATCGCGGCTGCCGAGTCCGCGATCTCGCTGTACTGCCCGGCCTCGACCAGAGCCTTGCTCCAGGCGAGCGAGCTGATCTGGCCGACGGTGACGCCCAACTCTGCGGCTGCCTCCGAGTGGCCGATGCCCGTCTTCGCGAGCCGCACGAGCTTCTCGTGAGTCACGGGCTGGGTGTTCTCGGTGTTGCGTCTTGCACGAGGCATATTGCTCCCTCCTATTACGGTTGTTGGTACCCAATCCGCCTACTATAGCGGATGGGGCGGTACCCGTCTACCCCTGGATTTCCAGGGGAAACGTGGAGAGATGACCTCTCCGCACCCCGGACTGTCAGATCCGGGACGCGCGGAGGTCACCGCAACTTCAGCGTTTCGTACTCGTTCTTGATGTTCTTGGCGAAGTACGATCCGGTTGACTCAGCATACGCGAGAGCTACGGCGCGCTGCCGGCTCACTCCCATGTACACGTACCGCCCGCCGTCCTTGAACTCCACGAACAGGAGCGGCGGCGGATTCGGTATCCTGGGCCATGCGACCCAGGCGATGTTCGAAGACTGGATGTACCGCAGGTTACACGGCACGACGCCTTCAGGAGTCGGAATGTCGAACTCGAACTCCTTGGCGTAGTCTTCCTCAAAGCGCAGCGGCATTACTCAGCTCCTCTGCATACAGGGCCGATCCCGAGAGACCGACTCAACTCGTCCGTGAGCGTCCGACCGCAGACGTAGCAGCGACCGATCTCGCGACCGAACCTGGGGCCGGCATCCGGATCGACTTTGATGGCCTCCAGGATGCGCTTCGCCTCGGATGCGTTGCGGATCGGGTAGCGCGTATCTGACGCCCAGACATCCACGAACGTCTTGTAGCGTCCGTTCTTCACCGAGTAGAACATCAGTGTGCCGTCATCCTTCTCGACGGCATACCGTCCATCCTCGACATCGAACGCCTCTTGCCCTTCACGACCGCCTGACTTCTTCCACGGCAGCGCGACCAGGACTTCGATGACCTGGCTGACACGCTGCTTCGGAAGCTCGGTGGGGAAGTCCATGTTGGTCTCGTTGAGCCAGACAATCTGGATCTCATTGAGACTCGACAGGTCTTTCCCATCGCGCAGAGCACGCAGGTAGTTCATCTGCGGCTCGGTAGCCGTCGGGCCTGTGCTCTTGAACTGCTCCGGCACAGGTGTCCGCTTTCTCATTTTGGTACCCTCTCTTTCTGGAGCGGTATGCTCCGGAACGCCCGCACGCAGCGGGCGAACCGCAACTACC
>Ga0126369_10004168_pt1 | contig 10560 bp, 6 predicted proteins | sample PanSoiMetaPlot_1_FD_109646 | JGI IMG/M metagenome (GOLD analysis project Ga0126369, IMG submission 109646) | Tropical forest soil microbial communities from Panama - MetaG Plot_1 | ecosystem: Environmental > Terrestrial > Soil > Tropical forest > Bulk soil | place: Panama | collected 2016-02-17
GATTTCGCGGAGACGTTTGCTCTTCTTCTGCGCGGTCCTAAGTATTTCCGGAGCCGCATCGCGCCCCGTCCGTCGTCGGAGCAGATTCCTGCTCTCGTTCGTTTCTTTCCGAAAGAATTCTGCCCGACCCTGGGGGACTGAATTCTACGCTCTCGCGACAGCAACTCCGTGACTACAGTGACGACGGGTTTTTACTTGTCTCGGATCTCATCAAGGCAAGAATCGTCGAACGTGCACATCGAGCGCTGATCGCGCAGATACATGACCCGCATTCACAGTCTCATCACGAATTCGTCAGCGACCCGGCAGTTCTTGCGTGCTTTGGCAAAGAGGTCTGCTCAGCGGCAGCAGCGATAGCGGGTGCCCGCACGCGATTTACGCCGCCAAAGACGACGTACACGATTACTGTCTTTCCGAGTCCCGATCCTTGGGAGTGGCCGGCACCCCACATCGATCATGCCCTGAAGGAGGATGCACACTGCACCTTTCCACCACCATTTCTTGTCGGCTGCCTCATTTATTTGAACAGCGTGCCGAAGCACTCGGGCGGCACTGTAGTCTGGCCAGGATCGCACCGTCAGTTGGAGGCTCTCGCGTCTGCTCATCCAAACGAATACAAATACATGTGGGAGCTCAATCGAGACATCACGCCAGCAAGCTTGGCATTACCAATAGAAATCACGGCACGCGCGGGCGACGTTTTGTTTTATCACTACCTTTGCGCCCACTCGGGAAGTACCAATACTGGAGCCGAACCCCGCTTCGCCTTGAATCACAAATGGTGACCCTGACTAAAGGGATGTCACCACAAAGACACAGAGACACAAAGGTCTGGCAGCTTAATTTTGAGTGCTCATTTTCATTGAGCTGCCAGACCTTTTGAACCGGTTCCGCGTTTAGCCCGCGGGGATTCCATCCATCACACGTTGAATGTTGGGCGTTCCGGATCCGACCAATTTCAACTTCGGCGGCTTTTCGAGAGCATCAAGAAGCGCCCTAGTAATTTCGTCGTCAATCTCTGCGGAATGCTCCAACTCGAGAGGATAACGGATCACGACCTCGAGTCCGCTTTGAGTGAGGTGAAGGCGGCTCTTGGGTTCAGGAAGATCGACTCCAAGGCTGTACGCATTTTCCATCAGGCGGTGCTGCTGAATGATTTTGTCGCGATACTTCCCGTACACACCTTCGACTGCTGAAAGCATGCGTTTCTCAGCGTGGTTGTAGTCGTTGTCTGGAGCGAGGATCAATTTGACTTCGTGCCATGCAAAATTAGTACCCGGAATCTGTTTGAAGAAGCTCGCGGTGGGTTGAAACACAATGGAATTGGAGAAGACGACCACTCTGCCTGTCGGCTGCGGGTCCGTTGCCGTTCCACCGAGTTCCACGAGATGAAGTCGAACGAGTCCGATATCGACGACGTTTCCAGTCACTCCGGAGATTTGGATCCGATCGCCGACTCTGACGCCATACTTGCCAACAAGGAAGAAATATCCGGCGATCGCCAGAATGACGTTCTGCAGAGCGACTGCAATTCCCGCCGTGATCAGACCAGCAAATGTCGCAAGTGAACCAATCTCGGTCGCGAGCGCGAACGCGATCGTCAGGCCGACCGCGAACCACATCACGATTCGCCGCAGCAACAGAAACTGATAACGGCGCCGGATGTCTTTGACGTATCGATACGTCGCTCTCCGCCAGATCTCTGCGAGTGCGAAAACCGCAGCCAGGGCGAACCCAAGTACCACAGCCCTGAGGATCAAACTTTTCAGCTCGACGGAGTATTCGCTTTGGGCCGTGTTCCGCCAGCGTGCAAGATTCTTCTTGTATAAATCGATCATGAGAGCCTGCCGGCCCAGGGGCACAACCAGAGTAGAGACCTGCTTAAAATCTGCGGTAAGAGTGTCCAACTCCCGTTTCTGCTGTGCTAATTGTTCCGGCCCGCTCGTGTCAGCCTGCTTGGCCAATTCCTCACCGCGTTCCGCGGAGGCTGATAGATTTCGGATTAATGGTCGTCGTAAAGTCTGCAAAGCCTTCGAAAGAGCATCGGTCAATGCGATCGTCTGGTCGAGGGTTCGAGTCTTCCGAGAAAGCGCGAAGAGATCCGTGAGCAGATCGAGAATACCCGATGGCGGCCCATGTGCTGTGGTCTGAGCGAGAGTAGGACTTTGGGTCGGTGAACCGTTCGTCGGCTGGCTTGCCGTTTTCGGCTCGGCCTCTAACTCCGGAATGGATTTTTGGAGTTCATCGATTTGCGCAATCAGACTGCTTCCGGCACCGGCCCCTCCCGCAGAGCCCATAAACTCGACAATGCTCCGGAACGTTTCACTCCGAGTCTGGGCCAGATTCAATTCACTTTGAACCTCGTCGATCGTAATTTGCAGCTTTCGCCGGTTTTTTTCCGAAGCCGTCTCCAATTTCCGTTTCAAGTCGCCCAGTTCGGTCTGCGCTTCTCGAACATCCGCTTCGGCTGATGTTGCCGCGCGGGATAGACCTCGATTCCGGCGGGGTGCATCAGCGGCATTATCAGGCGCCGGCGCCTTCTGCCGTGCCAGCAATTTTGCGTTGGATCGGGCGAAGTCGAAAGACAGCTGAAGCACCTGCTTCGCGACCTGTCTGTCATCGTTGAAAAAGCGAACGTCCGCCGGATCGACCGCGATCTCTTCTTCGACCGACAAATGACGATACCAATCGATCGCCTGGTTGAGATATGCGAGCGTGTCTTCTGCGCTTGGCAGAGGCGCTGGTTGAGCCTGCAGAAACATCAAAAATAGAGATATCGTAAGCATCAGTTCAAAGGTACTCCGTTAATTCGGGGTCAGACGCCTAAATCACCCAATCTCAAATTGATAATAGGGTCGTTCTTCCCAAAATTGGTTTGACTTGCACACTCACGGCGATTAAGACTAGCGCCGCTTTCAATTCGGCACATACAAGCGATTTTTAACGCGAGGTGAGGCATGCGAGGAAACTACATTATAGCGACTGTTGCTTGTTTGATGTTGGCGGTGACAGCGCTTGGTCAGGTGGGAATCAACGCTACCCTGGGTGGAACGGTTTCGGATCCGACTGGAGCTTTGATACCGGGCGTCGAAGTCACCGCGAAAAACGTGAATACCGGCGTCGTTTCGACATCCGTCACGAATGAAAGCGGCGCGTACCGTTTTCCAGCTTTGCAGCCGGGCAATTACGAAGTAAACGCGGCACTTCCCGGATTTCAACCGCAAGCATTCCGTCTCACGCTGGGAACAGCCCAGCAGATCAACCAAAATTTCACGCTGCAGGTCGGCACGGTCGCTCAGGCTGTCGAGGTGACGGCCGCCGCGGATGAGTTGCTGACGGCTGTGACCGCATCGGTGGGAACGGTGTTGCCCTCGAACCAAATGAAAGAACTGCCTCTAGTGTCCCGCAACGTGATGGATCTTGTGACAACAGCGATGCCTGGCGTCACAGGGACGGGAAATGCCGACTCGACCTTCGCAGGCATCACAGCTAACGCATCGGCCAACGTCTCCATCGCGATGGACGGTGTAACGATGAACACCGGCCGTCATACGCAAGGCCTGAAGCCAACGTTCTTCGTGAATCCGGACATGATCGATGAAATGCGTGTCGTCGTAGCGCCCGTCGATGCCGAAGGGCGCGGAGCAGCGCAGATTCAAATGCGGGCGAAGAGCGGAACGAATCAGTTTCACGGCGCAGCGACATGGAATATTCGAAATTCCGCTCTGAATGCGAACTCGTGGTCGAACAATCGCCTCGGCAATCCTCCGCTGTGGTACAACCGCCACGAGACCACAGAGAGCGTGAGCGGGCCGATCATTAAAAACAAAACATTCTTTTTTGTGTTGTATGACAGAAACGATCAGGCGCAGAAAGAGGTCACGAGCGCAGCTGTTCTGACCCCCTTAGCGCGGCAGGGCATCTTCCGCTATTTTCCGGGCGTCAATAACGGCAATGCGGATACCACCGCTTCGGGTCAAGGGAACAATCGGATCGCCGCAGTTGTAGATAAGGCAGGCAATCCCCTGGATCCATCTCAAATTCCGGGCGCGACCGGACCGATGCGCAGCTTCAACGTGTTTGGCGACTCACTGAATCCCGGCGATCCTTTCCGTACACAAAAGGATGCGACGGGCTACATAGCTAAGATCATTGAAGCCATGCCGCAGCCGAATGCGTACGACGGTGCTTCACTTCTCCTATTTCAGGGAAGTTGCACCTCTTGTCCGACACCAACACTAACGCCGGTAGCTAATGCGACTACGGTTGACGGCCTCAACACCGCAGTCCACCGCTGGGTGCGACGCACCGTCGGTGCTGATGCGGGCGGCACGGGTCAGATCATCGATGCCTACAATCGGAATCAGATTAATATCAAGATCGACCACAACTTCAATCAGAAGCATCGCCTGAGCGGCACCTGGGTCCGAGAAAATCACTTCACGGACAATCAGGATTTGTCACCCTGGCCTAATGGCTATAACGGCGAGACGATTGAGAAGCCGCGAGTCCGCACGTTGAACTTCACGTCCACTTTGACTGCAAATCTTCTGAATGAATTCCGGTACGGGTATCGATCGACATCGCTGTATTGGGATCCTGCCATTGAAACCCCCGGTGTGAAGGATAAGGCACTGGCTTTCCTGCCGGTGATCAACGGATATCCTGTTTACATTCGGCCTACTCTCTTCCCGCAACACGTCATCGGAGCAAGCAGCGATTTCGGCAATAAGAGTCCGCTCACAACGTTCACCGACACGATGAGCTGGACTCACGGCAAACACGCATTCAAAGGCGGACTCGAATTCCGCAACGCGTACACGTCGGGCTATCAGCCAACGCCGGCCACCAGCCAGACGTTGGGCCTGATCCCGACAGTTACCGGAGGCGCCGGCGGCGTTCAGGTAACTGGAATTACCACGTCGATTCCAGGTTTGCTGGCCACCAACGTAACGATGGCGCAGAATCTTTTGATGTTCCTGGCCGGGTCTGTCGGCAGCACTTCGCAGAGGTTCGAAACCTGGGAGCCGACTGACACGCAATTCATCGACTACAAGGACTCGTACCACCATGCGGGTCAGCCCGAGAACACCCGCGGCAAGATTCGTGAAAATCATCAGAACGAATTCAATTTCTTCTTCAAAGATGATTGGAAAATCCGCCCGAATTTAACCTTGAACCTTGGCTTCCGATACGATTTGTTCCGCGTGCCGGATTTCCGAAGCGGCACTGGCCACTTCTGGACACGCGGACCGGTTGACGGAAATGCAGGATACTTCGGCATTTCGGGCCGCACCTTCAACGACGGCTTCCACAACGCCGGGGTTACGAAGAGCGGGCCCACCGAAATCGTGCTGATCGGCAAAGACAGCAAGTATCCCGATCTGGGACTCTGGCCAAGCGATAAAAACAACTTTTCGCCGGCAATCGGGTTCTCATGGGCGCCGAACTTTGGCGGCAAAGACAAAACGACGATTCGCGGCGGTTATCAGATCTCATATCTTCTGCCCGGTAATAGTCTTTCCTGGATCGATGCCGATTCGGGACGCCTACCCGGTCTCGAGTTTTCCGCAACCGATTCGGGCGGTGCAACGTACAGAGATCTGAACAACATCAGCTTCCCCTTGGCATTTCCGTCATCGATCCCTGAGAAAGTTGTTGTCGCGGCAAACAATCGGTCGACAGCCCAGGCGTTCTACGCCCCCGACTATGTATCGCCTTATGTTCAAACATTTACTCTTGGCATTACGCGGTCGTTGCCGTCGAGCATGATTCTCGATGTCCGTTACGTCGGAACACGGGGCGTGAAACTTCATTCCACGCTGAACTACAACGAGCCGGATTTCCAGTACAACGGACTCCTGCAGGCGCTCGCTGTGACCCGCGCAGGAGGTGACGATCCGATGTTTGATCGAATGTTCAAGGGCCTCAACTTCGGAACGAACGCGGCGCCTCTTATCGTCGGGCAAAATGTCACTGGATCCGGGGCGCTACGGCGCAATACGGCTTTCCAAACCAATTTGGCCAACGGGGATTTCCGTGCTGTTGCCAATACCCTCAACACAACCAATATCGGAGTAACCATCCCGGCAGGCCAGACCATTGCGGGCGCGACGCTTGCGTCGAGCGGATTGTTCCCGGACAACTTCATCGTTGCGAATCCGCAGTTCTCAACGATGGAGATGCGAAACAATTCCGATAACTCGACCTACCATTCGATGGAGACGCAACTCACTATGCGGCCGAAGCACGGTATTTCCTACCAGGCGACATGGACCTGGAGCCGTGCAACCGGCGTCGCAGGCAACACGCCTGCAGGTGGCGGCATCACCGCCACGTATCGAGATTTTCTCAATCGTCACGCCGACTACACGGTTGCCAGTTTTCACCGCACGCACAATTTCCGCGGCTACGGCACATTCGAACTGCCGTTCGGTCCAGGCAAATTGCTGGGCAGCAACGCGCCGAAGTATGTGGCTCACGTGATCGGAGGATGGCAGTTCGGAACGACCTTCAATGTGTCTACGGGAGCGCCACTGCTCGTCGTTGGGCGGAATACGATCAACCGGACCGGTACGCCGGATATCGTCGGTAACTTTCCGCGAAACGGTAAAGTCACGTGGGGCAGCACATTCGGAAACTATTTCGGTGGTGCTTACCAAAGAGTGCCCGATCCCGCCTGTGCGAATGTCGCGCCGGACGGCGGTCTGGGCACATTTTGCACGAATACCGCAATCGCCGATGCCAGCGGCAAAATCATCTTGCAGAATGCCGCGCCAGGACAGCTCGGTACGCTGGGATTGAATCCGATGTACGGGCCGGGAAGCTGGAGTCTCGATGCGAATCTTCAAAAGCGCATCCGGTTTGCAGAATCGCGAAGCTTCACACTGCGCATCGATGCCAGCAATATCCTGAACCATCCGACGCCCAGTAATCCCAACCTGGATATCAATTCCGGAACCTTCGGTGAAATCCAGACCAAGACTGGTAACCGAACCCTTGCAGGGCAACTCCGTCTGGAGTTCTAAACCTCTCCAGGAACTCTCCGGCGCGACAGGACGCGCCGGAGAGGCCTCACGCCAATAACTCATGACGGATTGGGACCGTCGCCACCGCGAACGTGAACACGAGATCGACGAACCTAACCCCGTCGTTACGAACTTCGCTGGACAGATTGCGCCCGGATCGGCTTTAGATCTCGCGTGCGGCACTGGACGTCATGCGATCTGGCTTGCCGAACACGGCTGGACGGTAACGGCGGTGGACGTGTCTCGCGTCGCAGTCGACATTCTGCAGCAACGGACTTTGGAGAGAGGCATTGCGGTAAATATCGTCCTCGCGGATCTCGAACGTCACGAATTCGCGATTGAACCCGCATCTTACGATTTGATCGTTGTCTGCAATTATCTCCAGCGCGATCTGTTCCCAGTTATTCGTGCCGGTCTACGTATCGGCGGCGCGGTTATTGCCGTTATTGCGATGGTCGACTCCAATCCAAATGCTCGACCGATGAATCCTGCCTATCTCCTGAATCCTGGAGAACTCCGCGCACAGTTCGAAGGATGGGAATTGATCCACGACTTTGAAGGCAAACCAGGGGGAGTCGTCCTCCGTCGGGCGACAGCTGAAATCATCGCTCGGCGGCCGCCAGGTACATAGATGGTGTGTGGGCAACCCCTGTCGCCTTCGGCGGCTATAAAATAAATCTCCCCCTCGTGAGGGGGAGACGCGAGCGAAGCGAGCGAGGGGGTCGCTCAGACATCATCTTGAAAGCAGCGAATTTGCTCTCAATCTCGTCTCTTCACGTTCGCAATACTGAGGTAAAATCGCGCAGGTTTTTTGAATCCACAAGGGAGCACAAGTAATGTCGGAATGGACATTTGCACAGACAGACAGAGCGGACGAGTTAGCACACCTTCACTTCTTTTCGATTAACAAGAGGCAAGGCGATGAGATTATCGAGTTTCGGATTACGGTGAAGGAGTACGCAACTCCGAATCATTTGTCCATGCGGTTCTATGCCGAGGCCGACAGACAGACTAATCAGAGGACCGTTCCGTACACACCCAGCGGGTGGGGTCAGACGCTTCTGCAGGCGCTCAGCGATTGCGTGAAAGCGATTCAGCGCTTTCCATACGAAGGAGATTGAAGTCGTGGCGCAGAAGAACAACAAGCGGCCACTGTCTCGCCGAAACTTCCTTGGGACGACTGCGGGAGCCGCAGTAGCAACGGTCACTGGGCCGTTGGAGCTCATGTCCGCTCAGGTTTCCGGCGGAGGGCCTGCGTCTGGACAGGACCTCACGCTCACGAATGGCCGCATTCACACCATGGATGCGAAAAACACGATCGTAAGATCTGTGACTATTCGGAATGGACGGTTCGTGACGGTTTCTGACGCGGCTCCTCGGTCGACCGCAGGCACTCGCGTTATCGACTTGAAAGGCCGCACCGTCATTCCGGGGATCATCGAAGGACATATCCATAGTGTGAGCCTCGCGAATCGTCCCGGCTACCACACAATCCTGGAAAACACGACTTCCATTCGCGAAATTCAGGAAACGCTGGCGGCGCGACGTCGTGAAGTGCCGGAAGGCCAGTGGATCACCTCCATGGGCGGATGGCATCCGAATCAGTGGGCGGAGCATCGCCATCCAACCAGGAAAGAACTCGATGATGCGGTTTCCGACCGGCCGGTATTGTTGTATGAACGGTTCACCGGTCCGGCAGTGACGAATACTCTCGGCAAGCAGTTCTTCGACGCCGCTGATGCCGGTCCGAAGGTTCATCCGAATATTGTGCCGGTGCGTGTCGGCGAGACTGGCGCCATTGCGGCCGCCGGGTTCACGGGCGGTGGTCCGTCGGCTTCTGCGCTGTACTACCTGCGCCGAATGCAGACATTCGAGGACAAAAAGCGAAGCACAATGGACGCGATGAAGTATTCGGCCAGCGTGGGGCTGACGGCGCATCTCGATCAGGTGTTGTTTCCCACGCCGGGACCGCTGCATCCGAATCAGATTCTCTCGAATCTCGATCAATATCGAATGTACGATTCGTGGCTTGCCCTGCATCGCGAGGGCCGCACGATCATCCGCTTGCAGATGAATTTTCTGCAGAATCAAAATGATCCGGAGTTACCGGAACTGAAGGAACGCCTGCGAAACCAATTCCAGTTCTTCGGCGACGACATGATGATGACCGGCGCAATCGGCGAGTGGGCTGCTCCTCTCGCCAGCGGCGCCGTATGGCGAGAGGCGCAGCGCCTTGTTGGGCAGGCGGGGTGGCGCAACGAAAACAGCGTTGGCAGTCTGGCCGACCTGACGCAAGTGGTCGAAGCGTATGAAGCCGTCAATAAGGAATTCGACATTACCAATTTAAGATGGATGGTCCATCACGTTCCGGTCGTGAACACGGATCTGCTGACACGCCTACAACGGCTCGGTTGCGGTGTGCAGATGGCCGCATTCCGTTGGGTCACATCGAATGATCCTAAAGTGGTCGTGGGTGCGCCGTTCCGAACGATTGTCGATCACGGCATTCAGGTTGGCATTCACGGCGACGGAGTGCATATAGCACCGCTGAATCCATGGCTCCAAATCTACTTCGCGACGACGGGTCTGAATTCATTCGGCGCGCGAGTGAACGGCGACCAGCAGATCACACGGCAGGAAGCTCTTCGGCTTTTCACGCGCGGAAACAGTTGGTTTCTACGGTTGGAAAATAAGATCGGCTCGATTGAACCTGGTAAATTGGCGGATCTGGCTGTTCTCAACAAGGATTATTTCAGCGTGAAGGACGAGGAGATCAAACAGATCCGCTCGGTCCTTACGGTGGTTGACGGCAAGATCGTCCATAACGAGATGTAGCGATGTGGAGTTCAGCATGAAAATCATTCCCTTCTTATTCGGCGCTCTGTTCCTATTCGCAGGGGCTGCGTTTTCGCACCATTCATTTTCGGCGGAATACGACGCCACAAAACCGGTGACCGTGACCGGAGTGGTGAAGAAAGTGGAGTGGCAGAACCCGCACATTTGGTTCTACGTCGAGGTTAAAGACGAGAGTGGGAAAGTTACAACGTGGGGGTTCTCCGGTGGACCTCCAGGCATGTTGGCCAGGAGAGGAATCACAAAGGACGTCTTAAAAGTTGGTGATGTTATCAAGGTCGAGGGCTTTCGGGCCAAAGATGGTTCCAACAATGGTTCGGGCGGCAATGTCACGTTTGCCGACGGCCGAAAAGTTTTTGCCGGCTCTGCGGAGGACGTTGCTCCGCGAGAGTAAGTATGCAGGAACCACAAAGACACAAAGACACGGGGGGGCCGGAGCAATCGGGGGACAGACATCGAAATTCGTTTTTTAATTTCGTTGTCTGTCCCCGAATCATCTTCGATTGCTCCGGCCCCCCCGTGTCTTTGTGTCTTTGTGGTTTCTTCGTATGTGCGATCCTGGCTTTGATGCCTGCACTCTTGCACGCACAGAGTATTCCGCGAACGTCCGAGGGGCGACCAAATTTCACTGGCGTATGGGCGGGTCCTGGGTTTACTCATCGCGTCGGCCCCGGCGATA
>Ga0126369_10004171_pt1 | contig 10559 bp, 10 predicted proteins | sample PanSoiMetaPlot_1_FD_109646 | JGI IMG/M metagenome (GOLD analysis project Ga0126369, IMG submission 109646) | Tropical forest soil microbial communities from Panama - MetaG Plot_1 | ecosystem: Environmental > Terrestrial > Soil > Tropical forest > Bulk soil | place: Panama | collected 2016-02-17
CGAAGCCGACCGCGCGCAGCATCCACCAGACGCGCGCGGCCCACATGTTCACCGCGCGGTCGTAGAGCACCACCCGCGTCCCCTCGCCGACGCCCAGGCGTGCCATCGAGGCCGCGATCTGGTCGGTGGGCGGCATCATGTAGAGGGTCGCGGCCGCGCGATCGCAGAGGTCGTCGGTGAGATCGGCGAAGCCGCTACGAGGAATGTGTCCGGCGCCCCATGTCGCGCGCCCGGACTCGGCCTTGTAGCCGCCGTCGGGCAATGGGTGCAGGATCGTCGTGCACTCGAGCACGCGCAGATTCGGAGCCTCGAGATTCGCCGCCAGCCAGTCGGTCTCGACGAGGTATTCGGGATGTGTCCAGGTCATGGCGCGCACGGTAGCGCCGGGCGCGGGGCTTCGTCAAGCCAGGCGGCCGATGCCCCAGCCGGTCAGCAGGAACACACCGAGCACGATCAGCACTGCACCCGTGATCAACCGCCAGCTCAGCCGCTCGATCCCGCTCGGGAACCAGTAGGCCAGGACGAGCACGAACAGCGGTGAGGTCCCCGCCAGCGGCACGACCACACTCACCTCGCCGAGGCCGAGCCCGAACAGCAACAGGAAGACGCCGGTGTTCTCGAAGGCGCCGCCGCCGGCGAAATAGAGAAAGCTCTCGCGATCGTAGCGGAGCGCGCCCAGATTGCCCGAAGCGACCACGAACGCCGTGGACGCGATCAGCGCGGCGGTGATGTTGATGGCCGAGTCGAAGAGCGGGCCCGCGAGGCCGAGGCCGAGCTTACGAAGGATCGCGACGACACCGAAGCACATGGCCGATGCGAAGGGGTAGATGAGGTCACGCGGTCGAAATCCCACGTAGCGTCCGCTCACCGACAGCAGGATGGTCCCGAGCACGACGACCAGCGTGCCGGTGAGAATGGCGAGGGTGACCCGCTCGCCCAGCAGGACGACCGCGAGCACCGTGGAGATCAGCGGGGCCAGGTTCAGGATCGCTGCGGAGACCGAGGCGCCGACCTTCTGGATCGCGGCCACGCGGAAGAGCCGCCCGGCCGCGGTGCCGACCACGCCGGAGGCGATGAAGTACGGCGCCGCGTGCCAGTTCCACTCCTCGCGCGGTACCAGCAGGAGCACCGCCGCCCACAGCCCGACGGCGCCGACGGCGACGTTGAGCCAGAAGCCCGCGTAGAAGTTCGAGCGCCGCAGGCCGCGCTGGATCAACATCGTCGCGACGGCCGAGCAAACGGCGCTGGACAGCGCGAGCGCGTGCGCAGTCAACCGGCTCACTATACCGGATGACCGGCGGCTCGGCTTATGATGAGTCGTGGCCCACCCGCGGAGCCGCACCCTGCCCGATCTGCTCGACGAGATCACCACCCGCGACCCGGCGCACGAGCTCATCGTCGGCGCGCGCGAGCGCCTGAGCTACGCCGAGACACGCGCGCGGGCTCGCCGGCTCGCCAAGGGCCTGCTGCGGCTCGGCGTCGGCCGCGGCGACAAGGTGGCGCTCTTGATGGGCAATCGCCCGGAGTGGCTGGTGATCGACTTCGCCGTCACGATGCTCGGCGCCACACTGGTCCCCATCAGCACCTGGTCGCGTGCCCGCGAGCTCGGCTACGTCCTCGACCACTGCGACGCCACGACTCTGATCACGATCGCGCGCTTCGGCGGGCAGGACTATCTCGGCATGCTCGCGGAGCTCGGCGGCCCCGGCCGGGCACGGCTGCCGAAGCTGGCGCGGGTCGTCGTCGTCGACGGCGAGCGTAGCGGACTCACGCCGTTCGACTCGCTCTGGGACCTCGGCGATGCGGTCGACGACGCCGAGATCGACGCCACGCAGCGCGCGGTGAAGGCCGAAGACGTCGCCTACATCCTCTACACGTCGGGCACCACCTCGACGCCGAAGGGCGTTCAGCTCGCGCACGGCGGCCTCGTCGAGAACATGTGGAACATCGGTGAGCGCCAGCACCTGACACCGGCCGACCGCATGTGGATGGGCATCTCGCTCTTCTGGAGCTTCGGCTGCGCGAATGCGCTGCTGGCGGTGATGACCCACGGTGGGACGATCGTGCTACAAGAATCGCTCGAGCCGGGCGGAGCGCTGGCGCTGATCGAGCGCGAGCGCTGCACGGTCTACTACGGCACGCCGAACATCGCGCTCGCTCTCAACGAGCACCCGGACCGCGCGCGGCGCGATCTCTCCTCGCTCCGCACCGGCGCGGCGATCGGCCCGCCGCCGGCGATGCAAATGGTCATGGATCTGGGCGTCCGCGAGATCTGCAACGTCTACGGCCTCACCGAGACGTACGGCAACTGCAGCGTCACCGACGCGCACGATCCGGCCGAGATCCGCCTGACGACCGTCGGCCGGCCTCTGCCGGGCATGGAGATCCGCATCGTCGACCGCGAGACGCGCCGCCCGCTGCCGGTCGGTGAGGTCGGCGAGATCCTCGTCCGCGGCTATCTCACGCCCGGCTATTACAAGGATCCGGAGAAGAATGCGGCGGCGTTCGACGCCGACGGCTTTCTGATCACCGGCGATCTCGGCGCCCTCGGCGACGACGGCCGGCTCCGCTTCCGCGGCCGGATCAAGGAGATGGTGAAGACCGGCGGCATCAACGTCGCCCCGCTGGAGGTCGAGGAAGTCCTGCTCGGGCATCCGGCCGTGGAGCAGGCGTACGTCGTGGGCCTGCCGGACGCGCGCAAGGAAGAGATCCTCGCCGCGATCGTCGTCCTGCGCGACGGCCACGACGCCGCGCCCGAGACGCTGCGCGCGTTTTGCCGGAAGGGGCTGGCCGCATTCAAGGTGCCCCAAGAGTTCCGCGTGATGCGACGGGACGAGCTGCCGGTGACCGCCACCGGCAAGGTGCAGAAGTTCCGGCTCGCCGAGATGCTCGGCCGCGGCCACGACGCGGCGAGCGCCTGATGCGCATCCTGCCGAACGACTGGCGGCGGAATGTCTGGGCTCTTACCCTGACCGTCTTCATCTCGTTCGTCGGCTTTCAGTTCTTCTCGCCGTTCCTGCCGCTCTACATCCGCGAGCTCGGCGTGACGGACCCGGCGATGATCGCGCTGTGGTCGGGCCTGCAGGCGGCGGTCACGCCCGCGATGTCCGGGCTTCTCTCGCCGGTCTTCGGGCGGCTCGCCGACCGCTTCGGCCGCAAGATGATGCTCATCCGCTCGCTGGTCGGCTTCGTCGTGATCGTGGCCGCGATGGGGCTCGTCACCTCGGTGCAGCAGCTCTTCCTCGCGCGCGTGATCATGGGACTCTTCGCCGGCTTCACGCCGATGGTGATGGCGCTGGCGACCACCGCGGCGCCGAAGGACAAGGTGCCGGCGGCGATCGGCATGGTGCAGTCGGCTCAGCTCCTGAGCGTCGCGGTCGGCCCCGCGATCGGCGGCTACGTCGCCTCGCACTTCGGCATCCGCTACGCGTTCTTCGCGACGGCCGCCCTCTGCGCGCTGGCGCTCGTCGGGCTGATCGTCTTGTTCCAGGAGGTCTCCCCAGCTACGGGCGCCCAGCGCCAGCCCGCGGCGAAGATGCCGCTCGGTGACGTGTTCAAGTATCCGCATTTCGCCGTGGTGATGGCGCTGCTCTTCGTCGCGCAGTTCATCGACCGCGGGCTCGCGCTCCTGATCCCGCTGCAGGTCGCGCACCTGCCCGGCATCGAGAAGATCGCCGCCATCTCGGGCACGATCGTCTCGATCGGCGCGATCGCCGCGACGACGTCGGCCAACGTCGCCGCGCGCCTGGCCAAGGAGATTCCCGCCGGTCGGATCTTGCTGATCGGTCTTATGATCGGCGGCCCGCTGTGCGCCGCAATGGCGCTGCCGCGCGGCTGGCCGATGCTGCTCGTGCTGCGGCTCCTCACCGGATTGTGCCTGGGCGCCGCGATCACGTTGACGTACTCGCTCGGCGCCATGATCGTGCCCGCCGAGCATCGCGGCGCGGCCTTCGGCTGGCTGGGTCTCGGTCTTCAGATAGGCACCGCGGCCAGCCCGCTGGCGAGCGGCGCGATTGCCGCCGCGAGCATCCCCGTCGCCTTCGTCTTCGACGGCGCGCTCGCCTGGGTGGCGGCCGCGCTCTTGCTCTTCGGCGCGCGCGGCCTGCGCCGTCGCCCGGCTCACTAATAGCGCGGTTTTCGCTTCTCGCGAAACGCCGCGACGCCCTCCTGGAAGTCGGCGCTGGCCCGCACTCGGTCGCCCAGCTCCTGCTCGAGCGCCTCGCGCGCGAGCGCGTGGTCGGCGATCGTCGCGCTGATCTGGCGCTTCACCGCCTGTACCGCCGACGGGCTGTTGGCGGCGATCGTCTCGGCCGTCTCGAGCGCCCAGGCCATGAGGCTGTCGGCCGGCACCACGCGGTTGACGAGCCCCAGGCGTGCGGCCTCGGCCGCGTCGATGAGCCGGCCCGTCAGCAGGAGATCCATGGCATGGACGTAGCCGATCTGCTGGGTGAGCTTCACGGTGGCGCCGCCGAACGGATAGATGGACCAGCGCACCTCCGGCAGACCGAAACGCGCGTGCGGCGCCGCGGCGCGCACGTCGGTGGACAGGAGCAGCTCGACGCCACCGCCCACGCAGTCGCCGTTGACGGCCGCCACGATCGGCTTGGAGAACACGTGATGCTTCAAGAGCGCGTGGCTCACGACGCGAGCGGTTTCGGGCGACGCGGAGAGGTCGCCGCTCATATCCGCGCCCGCGCAGAAGGCGCGGGCGCCGGCGCCAGTGAGGACGACGCAGCGGCAGCTCCCGCGGTCCAGCTCGTCCCACAGCCGCGCGAGGTCGGCCATCATCTGGCGCGACATCGCGTTGAGCCGCGGCGGGTTGTCGATGGTGAGCACGACCACGTGCCGGCCGTGCTCGCGGACCTGGATCTCCACGCTCAGTCGCCCTTCAACCCAGGGACGACGACGACCTTGCCGAACGCGCGGCGATCGGTCAGGAGCTTGATCGCCTCCACGCTCTTCTCGAGCGGCAGGCGGTGCGAGATGCACGGCCGGAGCTTGCCCTCCTCGTACCAGCGCAGGAGCTCGTCGACCGACATCCGCAGCTTGTCCGGCGCGTGCCAGCGGAAGTAGCGCAGCGAGGTGCCCATGGCGGACCGATTCTTCACGAGCAGCCGGTTCGCGGGAATCTGCTGCACGCCGCCCACGAAGCCGACGACCAGGATGCGGCCGCCCCAGCCCAGCGCCGAGAGCGCCGCGTCGAACAGCTCGCCGCCGACCGGATCGAAGCAGACGTCCGCGCCCTTGCCGTCAGTCAGCGTCATCACCCGGTCGGTGAGCTTCTCGGTCGCGTAGTTGACGAGATCGTCCGCGCCGCGCTCGCGCGCCACCGCAAGCTTCTCGGCCGTGCTGGCGGCCGCGATCACGCGGGCGCCCAGGGCCTTGCCGATCTCCACGGCGGTGAGGCCGACGCCGCCGGCCGCGCCCAGGACCAGCATGGTTTCGCCGGGCTCGAGGCGGCCCTGCCAGCGAATCGCGACGTGGCTCGAGATGTACGCGACAGGAAACGCGCCGGCCTCCTCGAAGCTCATCCGCGCAGGGATCGCGAAGGTCTCGGCCGCCGGCGCCACCGCCATCTCGGCGAGACCGCCGTAGGCGAGGATGGCCATCACGCGATCGCCGGGCTTGAGCCGGGTCACGTGCGCACCGCACGCGGCGACGATCCCGGCGGTCTCGAGCCCGGGGCTGAACGGCAGATCCGGCTTGGTCTGATAGCGGCCGGCCGTCATCAGTGCGTCCGCGTAGTTCACCGCGGTCGCCTTCACGGCGATCAGGACGTCGTCAGCGCCGGGCGTCGGCGCGGCGACCTCCGCCAGCTCGAGACTGTCCACCTCGCCCCACGCACGGCAGATCACGGCACGCATGGCGTCCTCTAGGGTAGCGCGTTGAGATACTGAGGCGGCTTGCGCGCCTTGGTCGCCTGCTCGAACGCGTAGGCGAGCTTGATCAAGGTCGGCTCGCTCCAGGCACGCCCCATGAACGTGATGCCGACAGGCAGACCCATCGCCGCGCCGGCCGGGACACTGACGAGCGGATAGCCGGCCAGCGCGGCGCTCTTGGCGCTGCTCCCGCGGAACTGATCGCCGTTGATGAGGTCGACCGGCCACGCCGGCGTCGTCGTGGGCGCAACCATCGCGTCGAGCTGCTGCTCGTCCATGGCAGCGTCGAAGCCTTCCTTGCCCGCCAGCCGGCGGCACTTCTCCAGCGCCTCGTGGTACTCCGCTTCGGTCAGCTCGCCCTTCGCTTGCGAGCGTTCGAGCCACTCCTGGCCGAAGTACGGGAGATTGTCGCGCGGATTGCGCTTGTTGAACTGGATGACGTCGTCGAGCGTCCGCACGTGCGCGCCCGGCGCCACGCTCGCCAGATACGCGTTCACGCCGGCCTTGAACTCGTACTGGAGCACGATGAGCTCGGCGGCCGTGAGCGCGGCGCGGTCGAAGTTCGGGATCTTCACCGGGTCGACGATCACCGCGCCGCCGCTTTTGAGGACGTCGAGCGCCTGGTTGACGATCGCGTCGGCCTTCGGGCTGTAGCCGAAGTACCCGTCGCGGGGCACCCCGATGCGCGCGCCGCGGAGCCCGTTGATGTCGACGAACTTGACGTAGTCGGTCTGCAGGCGCCCGGAGCTCGCCTGAGTCGCCGGATCGCGCGGATCGACACCGACCAGCGCGCCCAGGACCGCGGCGGCGTCCGCGACAGTACGCCCGAACGGGCCGACCGTGTCCTGGGTCGCCGAGATCGGGATCACGCCGGCGCGGCTGGTGAGCCCCACGGTCGGCTTGATGCCGACGACGCCATTGACTCCGGCGGGGCAGATGATCGAGCCGTCCGTTTCGGTGCCGATCGAGACCGTGACGAGATTCGCCGCCACGGCGATCGCCGAGCCCGAGCTCGAGCCACAGGGCGTGCGGTTGAGGACGTACGGATTGCGCGACTGGCCGCTGCGCGCGCTCCAGCCGCTCGAGCCCGGCGCGGACTTGAAGTACGCCCACTCGCTCATCGAGGCCTTGCCGAGGATGACAGCCCCCGCCTGCCGCAGCCGGTGCGCGATCGTCGAGTCCTCGCGTGGCCGCGCGCCCACGAGGGCCAGGGCGCCCGCCGTCGTCTCCATCTTGTCGGCGGTGGCGATGTTGTCCTTCAGCAAGATCGGGATGCCGTGCAGCGGGCCGCGCACGCGCCCGGCCTTGCGCTCCTCGTCGAGGGCGCGGGCGATCGCGACAGCGTCCGGATTGATCTCCTGCACCGAGCGCAGGGTGGGTCCGCTGCGGTCGACTGTCTGGATGCGCGAGAGGTACATGTTCACGAGCGTCTCGGCGTCGAGGCGCCCCGCCGTCATCGCCGCCTGTAGCTCGGCGACCGTGATCTCCTCGACGTTGATCCCGGCGCCGGGAATGCGGACAGTGCCGCAGGCTGCCAGCAGCGGGGCGACGGCCATGCCGGCCGCCGCGATGCTGCTGGTTCGCAAGAAATCTCGGCGCGTCGAGCCCGTGATGCCGCGAGCCTCACTCATGTCAGATCCCCCGGGATGCACAGCGTGTGCAGCAAGATCCCGATCATATCTGCGAAAAAGGACTCGCTGGCCGTAATTTGTCAGCGGTCCGGAACGACTGCGCCAGCCTGTCCAGTAGCGGACCATCGACCCGAAGTGTCCGCTTTCCGCTAAGTCCCCGAGAAATCGGAAAGCCGCCGTCTGAAAGGCCTCTGGCATCGCCCGTGCACTTCCATCGATTGAGAATGTTGAGCGAGGAGAGCTCCATGACGAGATCGTTTGCAGCGGCCCTCGGTGTCCTGATGCTCGTTGCGGCGCCCGCAACGGACGCCCGCGCGCAATCGAAGCCCGCGTCCCAGCCCGAGGTCGTGTCGACTCCCCCGGCCGGCGCCTTTGCGTCGTTGTCGCAAGGCAACAAGCGGATCGCGACGGCGCTCTTCGAAGCGCAGAACACGACCGGCGGCGTGACGACGATGACGCTCGAGCAGATCGCACAAGAGAACCGGAGCGGCCGCAAGTGGGGCGACGTCTTTCGCGACATGAAGTCGCAGGGTCTGATCGAGGCCGAGACGCTCGGCCAGGTCCTCGGCCGCTACGACCGCGCCCGCCACTCGAAGAGCTGAGCGCGTCGCGCGTCTTCGCCGACCCGATCGACGCCGCTCAGCGGGGCGGCGCGCCCACCACCGAGGACTCTCCCGAGCACGATCGCGGATCGTCGCTCGATGCGTGTGAGAGCAGAGGCGCCAGCCGGCGGGCGAGCATCTCACCAACCACCCGATGGCCGGCGGCGTTCAAGTGTCCGTCTCGCCGAAAGTACGGGCTCTCGCCTCGCCGCTCGGCCAGGCGCAGTGACGTCAGAGCCTCCACGTAGGGAATGGCCGCGCGCTCGAACCAGGAGATGAAATGTCGCTCGAGGTCGTCGAGGACTGTCGGCGTCTCCGCGTGCGTCACCTGGTTTCGCTCGGGAATCATGAGCACGACCAGCTGGGCCCCGAGTTTTCGCGTGTCGTCGCGGGCGATCCTCAGCAGCTGCTCGGTGATCCGCAATGGGCGCGACCACGTGGCGAGGTCGGGCGCGGGGCCCTCGAGGACACCCAGCCGCGTGAGGACAGGTCGCGAGAGCAGCGTCTTCAGCTGCGCCGTCGACAAGACGTAGAGATGACTCCGGCTGGCCAGCCAGATCTTCGTGCCCAGCCAGAGGCGTTTCGAGAGCGAAAACCGGTGCTCGACCAGTCGGATGGTGTCCGCATCCTCCGCGACGAGGGGCAGACGAACGTTGTCCGCGAGGTCATTACCCGGATAGAACCCGAGCACCACCACGCAGGGTCGAAGGCGCGGACCATATCGCCGAAGCGTGAGGACCTCCTGGTGCGTTCCGTAGGCGGAGACCGCGAGATTGACGACCTCGAAGCGCCGACCTCGCATGAGGCTCTCCAGCTCTCGACGGAGAACCGCGCCGAACGTCTCTTCGTAGCGGACCTGGAGCCCTTCCGTCTGGCTGTCGCCGATGAGCAGGATGCGAGTCGTATTCGACGCCGGGATGGGCTCGGGAATCGGGCCGCGAAAGCCCCACGCGTTGTACGCCACATCGACGGCGTACTCGCCCTCCCGGGCGTAACGGAATCGGGCGCCCGGGCGATTGACGAAATAGAGTTGGTCGTCGAGCTGGATGTGCTGAAGGGGCTGCGGGGCGATCAGCCGGACGGCGGCCTCGGCGAGGGCGCCCGCCGCCACGGTCCCGAGAGCAAGAGCGATCAGACGCGCTGCGATGCCCTTCAAGCTCAACATTCCTTCAGGTGCCTGAATCCCCGCTCGGGTCGGCGGTCGATCCTATTTCATTGGTGCACCGAGGTACAAGGCTCGAGCGGGCCGACTCGACCCGAGCGGGCGACCCCGGTCAAATTCTGCAGGCCGACGTCGGACAGATGACGTAAACTCCGGACACAAATGCAGTCGCAGAACTTCGAGACGTCGACCTCCGGTAGCTCCGTGTCGGCGCTCGTCGGACATCGTCGTTGATCGCCAGGGTTCGGGCCCGTCTGCTCGTCGCGAGCGAGCTCCTCGGTTTCTTCTGGGCGGTCCGCCTGTGGTGGCTGATTCCGATGGTGCTCGTCCTGCTCGCGAGCTCGGTCATGCTCATTCTGGCCTACAGCAGCGCGATCGCGCCGTTCATCTACGCACTCTTCTAGTGGTGGCGAGACTCTCAGCGATCCTCGGATCGGTGCGGGCCCGGTGGATGCCGATCGCCCGGGCCATCGGCGACTTCCAGGCTCGGCTGCTCTTGACGCTCATCTACTTTCTGGTCACGCCACCGTTCGCGCTCGCCGCTCGCCTGGTGCGCGGACGCTTTGAGGGCGTCCCCGGAAGCGGCGCCAAGCTGTGGATGGAAAGACCGCGGACGGAGAATACGCTGGCGGCAGCCCGCCGGCAGTATTGACGTCGCGATGTACATCCTGGGGATCTCGTGCTTCTTCCACGACGCGGCTGCCGCCCTCTTGTGCGACGGCCGCCTGGTAGCCGCCGTCGAGGAAGAGCGCTTCACGCGCAAGAAGCACGACCCGGAATTTCCGTCCAACGCGATCCGTCACGTGCTGGCGGCGGCCGGCATCGAATCGGGCGACCTCGACTACGTGGTCTTCTTCGAGAAGCCCTTCCGCAAGTTCGAGCGGATCCTCCTCACCGCGCTGGGGACCTACCCACGCGGGTCGGGTCTCTTCCGCAGCGCCATGACGACGTGGCTCACCGACAAGCTGTGGGTCAGCGCGCTCATCGCCGAGCGCGTCGGAGTGCCACGCGACAAGATTTTCTTCTCCGAGCACCACCTCTCCCACGCCGCCTCGGCCTTCTTCTGCTCTCCCTTCGAGGACGCGGCGTTGATGACCGTGGACGGAGTCGGCGAGTGGGCGACCGCGACCACCGGGTACGGAAAAGGCACCGAGCTCCAGCTCACGCGGGAGGTGCGCTTTCCTCACTCCATCGGGCTGCTCTACTCGACGTTCACGGCGTTTCTCGGATTCGAGGTCAACGAGGGTGAGTACAAGGTCATGGGGATGGCGCCCTACGGGCGGCC
>Ga0126369_10004172_pt1 | contig 10557 bp, 12 predicted proteins | sample PanSoiMetaPlot_1_FD_109646 | JGI IMG/M metagenome (GOLD analysis project Ga0126369, IMG submission 109646) | Tropical forest soil microbial communities from Panama - MetaG Plot_1 | ecosystem: Environmental > Terrestrial > Soil > Tropical forest > Bulk soil | place: Panama | collected 2016-02-17
CCGAGCACGATGTCCACGATGTGGAGGTACTTCTGGATCGACGCCACGAGGTGCTCCGGCGCGCTGTTCGCGTACCCGATGTCGAAGATCTCGCGCCGCACGGCGTGGACGTCGGCCAGGGTGTCGGCGACCACCACGAGGCCGCTGTACGGCGACGTCGGCCGCGTGAAGTTGCGGCTGTCCACGCCGGCGAGCGCCCACTGGCGGGCCGCCTGCGTCTGCTGGATCGGCACCAGGAACTCGCCGTCGTCCACCGTCTGGGCCACGACGCCCACCACGCGGGCGAGGGACCAGCGGCCGCGGAAACGCGGAGGGGCGCCGCCCGTGCCGGCCACGACCTGCGGCGTGCTGAACTCGATGACCGACCCGATCACGTCCTGGAAACGGTTGAGGTCCAGGTTCACCCGCTCCATATATCCCTGGGTGACGGCCACCTCGGTCATGGACCCGCTCGCGGGCAGGCGCCCCGCGAGCACCGTGATCGGCAGGTCGCGGAAGCGCGAGAGGTCGGCCCCGATCAGCGTCCCGAAGTACTCGTCCGTGTGCTGCCGGCACGTCGGCACCGGATCGGCGGCGAACTCGTCGTAGTCCGGGCAGGGCACCACGAGCGCCGGCATGGCCAGGACGGGCACCACCGTCGAGACGTACGGGCTGTTCTTGATCTTTTCCAGCTCCGCATCACCGAGGTCGCGCCGCGGCCCGCTCTTCAGCGTGTCGGTGTCGAAGCCCGACGGGTCCGGCAGCGCGGCGTCGACGTGGATGGCCGCCGCCGGGCCGCCGTGGCTGAGCTGGCTGACGATCCGGCTGTCCGCGCCTCCGGAGATGCTCAGCAGCGCCACCAGGAGGGTGGTGCCGAGCGCCACGCCCAGCCCGGCCAGGAGGCTGCGTGCCCCGCGGCGCCGGAGGCTTCGCAGCGCCAGCACGGCGGCGTCGGACCAGGTCACAGCCGCACCAGCTGGCCGCGGCTCAGCCTGAGCCGCTGCTGCGCGCGAGCCGCGAGCTCCGGGTTGTGCGTCACGACGACGAGTGTGCAGCCTCGCTCGGCCCGGAGGCGCTCGAGCAGCTCCATCACCCGGACGGCGGAGTCCTCGTCCAGGTTGCCGGTCGGCTCGTCGGCGAGCAGGACCGCGGGCCGGTTGGCCAGCGCCCGGGCGATCGCGACCCGCTGCAGCTCGCCGCCGCTCAGCTTCGGCGGCCGGTGGGCGGCCCGAGCGGCGAGGCCGACCTCGTCCAGCAGACCCTCCGCCTGCGTCTTCCGTTCTCCCCTGGGCAACCCGGTCAGCGTCAGCGCGAGCTCGACGTTCTCGCGCGCGGTGAGCATCGTGAGGAGCCCGAAGTCCTGGAAGACGAAGCCGACCCGGGCGCGGCGGAACCGGGCGAGCTCCCGGCCCCGCAGCGTGGCGAGGTCCTCACCGCCGACGCACACGTTGCCCTGCTGGACGGGCTCGAGCCCGCCGAGGATCGACAGCAGTGTGCTCTTGCCGGCGCCGGACACCCCCGTGACCGCCGCGTAGCCACCGGCAGGGACGTCCATCGCCACTTCGCAGAGGATGGTCAGCGAGCCCGCGCCCACTCCGTACCGGTGCGTCAGGCCCCGGACCCGGATCACCGTCCGACCTTACCGCGAACCGGTCCCGGCGACCAGCAGCCCGCCTCGCCGCCACACACTGTTGACAAGATAAGATGTGCCGGTAATATTACTAACTAGTAGTACTGACTAGTACTTGGGGGGATATCGGCGCCAGGGTCGGAGGGGACCGCCTCCGGCCCTGGCCCATCCGCGCGGCCGACTGACTAGGATCCGGGGATGACCGAACCGCGGCTCGAGCCCCGGCCGGCGCTGCTCTTCGACCTCGACGGCACGCTCGTCGACTCCGTGTACCAGCACGTCCTCGCGTGGCAGGAGGCGCTGGCCGGCCTGGGCGTGGAGCTGTCGGTCTGGCGCATCCACCGCCGCATCGGCATGAGCGGCGGCCTCTTCGTCAACGCGCTCTTGCGCGAGACGGGCCTGGCGCTGGGGCCCGACGACGTGCAGCGTCTGCAGGCCGCCCACACCCAGGTCTTCGAGCGCCTGCTGCCCCAGGTCCGGCCGCTGCCCGGCGCGGCACGGCTGCTCGGCCGCCTGAGCGAGACCGGAATCGCCTGGGCGATCGCCACCAGCGGCAGCCGCGCGACGGCTCTGCCCGTGCTCGACCTGCTCGGCGTCGTCCCCGGCGTGGTGGTCACGCGCGAGGAAGTGCCCTACGCGAAGCCGGACCCCCACCTCTTCCTGACCGCGGCCCGGCGTCTCGGCGTCGACATGGTGGATTCGATCGTCGTCGGCGACAGCGTGTGGGACATGCTGGCGGCGCAGCGGGCGAGGGCGCTCGGCGTGGGCCTGCTGTCGGGCGGCTACGGCCGCGAGGAACTCGAGCGGGCAGGCGCGTTCCGCGTCTACGAGGACCCGGTGGACCTGGACCGGCACCTGGACGAACTGGGCGTCCGGCCGCCTCCCTGACCGGCTCACTCCCGTTCGGCCCCGACCACCCACGCGATGCCGGCGCACCACGCGGCTACCAGGATCAGCAGGCTCGTCCAGTGGGCGAGCGCCACGCCGAAGCCGCCGGCTGCGACCAGCGCGCCGACGGCGGCCGGCTGACGCAGATACCGGTACGGCCCGACCGGCAGGGCGCCCTCGCCACGCCTGGCCGCGACCGCCGAGCGGAACAGCCCTCCCGCCTGCCGCAGTGACCATGCCCGCAGTGCCAGGCCGCCCCACATGACGGCGAGGCCGAGGACGAGCAGCAGCTCAGGCGCCCCGGGGAGCGCGCCCGCCGGCAGCCGGGCGACGCGCACTCCGATGACGAATCCGGCGCCGGCGCTCGCCAGCAGCACCGCGACGCTGCGGGCCTGCCTCGGCCGGCCGCGCCCGTGGAGGTGGTTGAGCACCGCGGGGCCCGCCACCGCCATCAGCTCCAGCCAGATCCACGCCGCCCAGGTGACCGTGAGCAGGGAGCGGAGAACGCCCATGAACCCTCGGCAGGGTACTACCCGGTGTGCGGCCGACTCGGGCAGGGGCCGAAAATGGGACCGTGGCCACGACAGGACTCTGGTTCATCGCCGGGTACGTGGTCGGCTCGATCCCGATCGGCCTCATCATCGGCCGGCTCGCGGGCCTGGACATCCGGCGCTACGGCACGGGCAACATCGGCGCCTCGAACGTGCTGCGCAACGTCGGGCTCCTGCCCGCCGCGGTGGTCGGCGTGGGCTCGTTCGTGCAGGGCCTGGGGCCGGCGTGGGCCGCCGCCGACCTCACCGGGTCTCCTGCGGCGACCGCCGCAGCGGCCGTCGGGTCGGTGACCGGCTACGGCTGGTCGTTCCTGCTCCACTTCCGGGGCGGAAGGGCGGTGGGCGCGGCGACGGGCGCGCTGGGGGCGCTCTCGCCCGTCGGGCTGATCCCGCTCCTGGGCCTCTACGCGGTCGGCGGCGTGCTCCGGCAGCCGGCGCCCGCCGTGCTGCTGGGCCTTCTGGCGTTCCTCGCGTCCCTCGGGTTCGGCACGCACCCGTGGGAGATCGTCGCCGGAGCGATCTTCGTCGTCGCGATCGTGCTCCTCAAGCGGCTGGACGGCGTGCGGGAGGACCTGCGGTCGAACGCCGACCGCCAGGCCGCAGTGCTGTTCGACCGGCTGGTCTTCGACCGCCGGCCGGGCCAGCGCCTGGTGGGCCGCAATGACTGAGCCGACGCGGGTGCGGGTGGTCGTCGCAACCAGCACCTGCCTCACGGTCGAGCAGGCCAGCCAGCTGGGCATCACGCTGGTGCCGCTGCGGATCGGCGTCGACGGCCGCGACTACCGGGACATGATCGACATCGGGCCAGCGGAGCTCTACCGGCTCCTGCGCCAGGGCGTCCTCCCGACGACCGCCTCGCCATCGGTCGGCGACTACGCGGCGGCGTTCGAGGCCGCGCCGGGGCCCATCCTGTGCCTCACGGTGGGCAGCCGGATCTCGGCCATGGACTCGGCGGCGCGCCTGGCCGCGGAGGCCGTCCCCGAGCACCGCGTCGAGATCGTGGAGACCGGGACGGCCGCGGGCGGCCTGCGCCTGGTGGCGCTGGCAGCGGCCCGCCTGGCCGGCGAGGGCTTCGAGCTGGAGCCGCTCGGCGAACGCGTGCGTGAGATCTGCGCTCGCGTCGAGATGTCGGGGATGCTCGAGACCGTCGAGTACCTGGCGCGCAGCGGCCGCGTGCCGGGTGTGGCCCACTGGGGCACGTCGGTGCTCAGGGTGCGGCCGGTGGTCCGGTTCGACGCGGGCAGCGGCCGCCTGGCCACCCTGGTCCGCAGCCCGCTGCGCGGCCTCGACGAGATGCGCAAGCTCGTCCGCCAGGGCGCGGCCAGGCAGGGCGCCGGGCCCTGTGGGGAGGGGGTGTTCTGCACCGTCTTCCACGGCGACGCGGCCGGCCTGGCGGAGGAACTGGAGCGCCGGCTGCGCCAGGACCTGCCCGGAGCCGACCTGTCGATCTCGGAGATGACCGCGGCGATGGCGATCCACGTCGGTCCCGGCGTGGTCGGCGAGGCCTTCTACGTGGACCCCGCGGCGTCTACGCGGGGCGGGGCGCCAGCCTGAGCCCGAGCTGGCCGGCCAGGGTCTCCGCAGTCGCGAAGCCCTGGTTCGCGGCCAGCACCGCCCCCCGCTCGTCCAGCACCGTCGTGGCGGGAACGGTCAGGACGCCGAACGCCCGAGCCACGTCCGGCCGCGCGGCCGCGTCCACGTGCAGCACCCGCACCTGCCCTCCGGCGAGCTCCTCCAGCGCGACCAGCGCCGGCCGCTGCGCGCTGCGACACGCGATGCAGCTCGGCGTCGAGAACGCCACCACGGTCGGACGACCGTCGGGCTCGCCATCCAGCGCGGCCCAGAGCTCCGTCACAGGGACGGCGCGCAGCCGCCGGAGGCGCCGGGCCGCCAGCAGCCGGCCCCAGACGACGAAGACCGCAACCAGCGCAGCCACCGCCGTCAGGGCGAGAACGCGATCCACGGTCGAGTCAACGGCGCGCCCGCGCCACCACGAAGCACAGGACGCAGAAGTCCGCGATCGCGTCCAGGGCAACCATGACCGCGATCCCCAGCGCCAGGACCCAGGCGACGATCGACAGGTCGAACATCAGGAGCACCGCCGAGACGATCCAGACCCCACCGCCGATCAACCGTGCCACCCGCCGCGTCTCGTGATCCTCGTGGACGTCGCGCCGGCGCAGCAGTCCGGCCGGCTCGAGCACGCGCCAGGTCAGCTGGCGGAACACATCGGCCGGCCACCAGAACCGCCCCACGAGCATCACGATGCCGGCCACTCCCAGGAGCACGCACGCCGTCTCGCCCTGGACCAGGAACGCGAGCGCGACGAGCGCGATCATCGCCCACTGGTGCACCTTCCGAGCCGTCACGTCGTACAGGGGCAGCTCCACCCCCATCTCGCTCATGTCGTCGACAACGCCGGTCCGGCGCGGACTCATTCCCCGGGGGCGGGAAGCCGGGGATCGATCGCAACCTTGCCCACGCCGGACGGGTGGAGCAGCGCCTCGAACGTGGCGGGGACCTCGGCCAGGGCGATGCGCCTGGTCACGATCCGCGCCACCTCGGGACGGGCCGCGAGCAGGCGCAGCGCCTCCTCGAAGTCGTCCTGCCGGGAGTTGATGCTGCCGCTCACCGTGATCTCCCGCGTGATCCAGAACACCGGGATGACGGTCACCTCGGCCACCGCGATGCCGAGCAGCGCCACCCGGCCGCCGGGGCTGGCCAGGTCGATCGCCTGCTGGATCGCCTCCGGCCGGCCCGAGCACTCCAGCACCACCGGGGCGCCGTCGACATCGGGACGCACGTCCCGCGCCCTCGCGAACACCGCCTCGGCGCCCAGCCCCAGGGCGAGCTCGCGCCGGACGTCGACCGGGTCGACGCCGAACACGCGACCGGCGCCCAGCCAGCGCAGGGCGGCGGTCGCGAGCAGGCCGATCGAGCCCAGGCCCAGCACGATCGCGTCCTCGCCCGTCACCGCGCCCACGCGCCGGATGCCGTGGATGGCGACGGACAGGGGCTCGGACAGGCACGCCACCTCCGGTTCCAGGCCGGCCGGCAGCCGCCGCAGTCGGTCGGACCGCGCCGCCATCAGCTCCGCGTACCCGCCCGGCCTGGTGCTGCCGCTGCCCGTGAGCGACTCGATGCAGCGGTGGTAGCTGCCCGCCCGGCACTCGTCGCACGCGCCGCAACCGCCGCTGGGCTGGAGCACGGCAGCGTCACCGGCGTTCCAGCCGTCGACGCCGGCGCCAACCGCTTCGATCACGCCGGCCACCTCGTGGCCGGGCACGCCGATGAACAGGCCGCGCTTGTAGGACGTCAGGTCGGAGCCGCAGATGCCGCAGGCGGTGACGCGCAGCAGCAGCTCACCCGCCTCCGCCTCCGGCGCCGGCAGATCGACCACCTCGAGGCGCTCCGCCTCGACCAGGCTGACCGCCCTCACATCAAGTTCATCTCGGCCACGATCCGGAGAAGGGCGCACTCGACCTCGGGATCGGTCTCGACGTTGACCACGGCCGGCCGCCCGCTGTCGCAGGCCCGGCGCAGCGCCGGCCGCAGCTCGTCGAGACGCGTCACGTGCTCGCCGTGCGCGCCCAGCGACTCGGCCAGCCGGTCGTAGCGGGTGAAGCCGAGCTCGGCCGCGACGCGCGGCCCCTCGTAGCCGAGCTCGCGATCGAACTCGTGGCGCACGTCGCCCCAGCCCGCGTTGTTGGAGACCACCACCACCACGGGCAGCCCGTGCCGCACGGCCGTGTCGAGCTCCATCGCGGACAGGCCGAAGGCGCCGTCGCCGGCGAACACGAACACGGGCTCCTCGGGCCGCGCCGCCCTGGCCGCCAGGGCGAACGGCATGCCCACACCGAGCGTGCCGAGCGCCGTCGTCGTGGACAGGAACCGGCCCGGGCGCTCGGCCGGGAAGTAGGCGAGCGCCCACGCGAGCGCGTCGCCGCCGTCCGCCACCAGCGTGCAGCCGGGGCCGGCCTCCTCGCGGGCATACCGGGCCACCTCGCGCGCGGCCGCGCCCGCGTGGACCATGGCGCCCTCGTACCCGTCGACCTGCTGGTCCCAGCCCATCAGGGAGGTGGCCACGAGCTGCTTCGCCTCCGCCAGCCACTCGTTCCGACCGTCGGCCGCGACGACGGGCCAGCCGTCCGCGAGGTCGGCGGCGACGGTCGCGACGTCGCCGACCAGCGCCAACTCGGGCCGGCGGTTGCCGCCCAGCCCGTCCGCGGTGACGTCGACCTGGATCACCTGCTGCTGCGCGCTGAACAGCGGCGGCCGACCGTAGCCGAGGTTCGCGTTGAACGCGCTGCCCAGCACGAGGACCACGTCGGCCACGATGAGCGCGATGCCGGCGTGCACCAGCGAGCCCAGGCACCAGGGGTGGCCGTCGGGGACGAGCCCGCGGGCCGAGCTCGTCGTGGTGACCGGGATGCCCGCCGCCTCGCTGAGGCGGGCGATGGCGTCTCCGGCGCCCGACCAGAACGCGCCGCCGCCCGCCAGGATGAGCGGGCGCTCGGCGGCGCGGAGCAGGTCGCGGGCCCGGGCCAGGTCGGCGGCAGCGGCGGTCGAGCGGGGGACCTCGGCGGGAAACCCCTCCAGGGACTCGGCCGGCGCCGGCGCCTCGGCGGCGAGGGCGTCCTGCGGCACCTCCAGGTACACCGCGCCGGGCCGGCCGGCCCGTGCGCGATAGACGGCCTCGGCCACGTATCGGGGGATGCGGGCCGTCTCGTAGCAGGTGGCGGCCCACTTGACCCCGGGCGTGGCGATGGCCCGCTGGTCGAGGTCGGCGACCGCGCCCTGGCCGGCGACGCGGAGGCCGCTTCGGCCGCCCAGCAGCACCATCGGCACGTTCCAGAGGCCGGCGTCGAACAGGCCGCTGAGCGCGTTGGTGAAGCCGGGTCCGGCGGTCGCGACGGCGAAGCCCGGTCGGCCGGTGGCGAGCGCCCAGCCCTCGGCAGCGAACGCGGCCGCCCCCTCGTGCCGGGTGTCGATGACCCGGATGCCGGCAGGCACGCACGCGTCGAGGACGGCCATGACGTGACCGCCCGCCAGGGTGAAGAGCGTGTCTACGCCGGCGCTCCCGAGCGCGTCCGCGAAGAGTTCGCCGCCGTGCACCGTCGTCGTCGTCCCCATCAAGGAGACCTTACCCTGTGGTCCGATGGTCGAGCCGGCGCCGCTCTCTCCCCGTCGCCAGCTCGTCCTGAACCTGCTGTGGTTCGGCCTGAACTTCCAGACAGCCGCGCTGCTGCCGGTCGTGGTGCCCACCCAGATCCTGCTGATCGTCGCGCCGGGCACCGCCGGGAGCGCACTGCAGGCCGGCTACCTGGGCTGGCTGGCGGCGGGCGCGTCCGTGGTGGCGCTCGTCCTGCAGCCGCTGGTGGGCGCCCTGTCGGACCGCACCCGCTCCCGGTGGGGCAGGCGCCGGCCGCACGTGGCCTGGGGAACCGCCGTCGCGCTGGCCGGCGCCGCCGGCCTCGCGGTCGCCGGCCAGCCGTGGACGTACGCGCTCGCCTTCCTCGTGCTGCAGGCCGGCAGCAACGCCGCGACGGCGGCCTACCAGGCGCTCCTGCCCGACCTGGTGCCCAGGAACCAGCGCGGCTCGGCGTCCGGCTTCCTCGGCCTGATGACGATCCTCGGCAACGCGGCCAGCTTCGGCCTGGCGGCGGTCCTGCTGGCGTCCGCGTCGGCGAGCCGCCCGGGCGTCATCAGGTCGGGCGCCGCCGCCTTCTATGCGGTCACCGTGGTGGTGCTGGCCGCCAGCTCCGCCATGACGGTGGCTGGCGTCGCGGAATCGCCCAGCCGGGACCTGCCGCCGGTGCCGCGCCGCAGCCTGCGGGCGGGCCTGGCGGCCTGGGCCGAGCCGTGGCGCATGCGCAACTACCGCTGGGTCTTCGTCGCGCGCTTCCTCGTGATCATGGGCCTGACGCTGTTCCTGACGTTCGTCGAGTACTACTTCGCGCAGGTGGTCAGGGCCCCGGACTTCGTGCAGGCAACGGCGGCCGTGGTGCTGGTCGCGCTCCTCGTGGCGGTCGTGAGCGCCGTTCTGCTCGGCTTCCTGTCCGATCGCACTCGACGGGTGCCGCTGGCGTTCGCCGCGACGGTCGTGATGGCGCTCGCCGCGATCCTGTTCCTCGTTGGCGGCGCGGCGATCCCGCTGTGGTGGCTCGGGGCGACGTTCGGCCTCGGCTATGGCGCGTACTGGAGCGTCGACTGGGCGCTGGCCGTGGACTCGCTGCCGTCACTGGGCGCGGCCGGGCGGGACCTGGGCATCTGGAGCCTGGCCAGCACGCTGCCCGGGGTCGCCGCACCGGCGCTGGGAGCGGCGCTGATCGGGGCTGGCGCCGCGCTCGGGCACACGCCGGCGGGATACCAGGCGGTGTTCGTGGCGGCGAGCGTGTCGTTCGTGCTCGGCGCGGTCGCGGTGCTGGGGATCCGTGAGGGGGCCGCCGGCACCGAGAGCGCGACGGCCTGACGAAGGGTCAGAGCAGGCGGTACGCGACCTCACAACGGCGATACGTCTCCGCTGCCCGGCGGTCCAGCGACACCAGCTCCGCACCGTGAGCGCGGGCGCTCATCGCAACGATAGCGTCGTATACGGCTCCGCCGGCGATACCGCGCTGATGCAGCTCGCCCACGAGCTCGCGGAGTTCAGCGGCCGAGAGCACGAGCGGCTCATGCGGAAATCGATCGCGGAGAAACTCGACGACGAGTGCGGATGGCACGCGCTGTGCTCCGGGCAGGCGCGTGAGGACCGAATACGCCTCCAGCGCACAATGACCGATCAAGCGCGGATTCCGCTCGAACGCTCGGAGAGCGGCGGGGTGCGATTCGTGCCATGAGGCGCAGGCCGCGATCACGACACTGGAGTCGACCGCGATCACCGCCTGCCCGATTCCAGGATGGCCCTCACCTCAACGGCGGTCAGCGTCGGCAGCGGCTCCTCCGGCTCGATCACGGGACCCTCGGGCCGCCGAACCAGACGCATCGCCACCGGCGCCGGCTGGATGACGATCGCCCCGTCGCGCTCCGTGACCTCCAATCGTGTTCCTGCCTTGAGGCCCAACGCCTCGCGAAGCGCCTTCGGGACCACGATCCGTCCGGCTGCGTCGATGGTGGCTACCATACCATCGAGTGTACCACCTGCCATGCCATTCCCCGACCCAGGTTACCGCGGCGGGCTCGGGACCTCGCGCCACGTCCGGCCCGCGTCCTCCGTCAGGAACAGCGCCCACCGCGCCGCCGGCCCCTGACCCTCCGTCGCCGCGCCGACCGCCACCGATTCGTCGACCGGCGCGAGCTCGTGGAACGACCGGCCCGACGGCAGCTGGCCCCGGCGGCTCCACGTGCGGCCCGAGTCCGACGTCACAAACGCCGACCCGCCCCCCATCAGCCAGCCCGCCGTACCGCTCACGAACGCGGCGCCGGCCGTGAAGACCGGGTCGGCGAGGTTCACGTCGACGCCGGCCGGCGCGTACTCCGGCGCGCCCCAGCTGTCGCCGCCGTCACGCG
>Ga0126369_10004173_pt1 | contig 10557 bp, 7 predicted proteins | sample PanSoiMetaPlot_1_FD_109646 | JGI IMG/M metagenome (GOLD analysis project Ga0126369, IMG submission 109646) | Tropical forest soil microbial communities from Panama - MetaG Plot_1 | ecosystem: Environmental > Terrestrial > Soil > Tropical forest > Bulk soil | place: Panama | collected 2016-02-17
CACAAGCAGCTCGGCCAGCGCGACACTCAACGCCGAGATTGGAATCAAAAGAAGTAGCAGCCCCTTGGCCGCGGAATTCAATAGCCGGTTGAGTTCGTCCAACTTCCCTTGAGAATAAAGTTGCGAGAGAAAAGGAAAGGTGGCAACACCTACGGCATGCCCAACCACTGCCAGCGGTACGCGCATGAGGTTCTTTCCATAGGTGAGCCAGCTGATTGAGCCGGCGGGAAGATACGAACCAAACCAGCGGAGCAGCCATTCATCCGTCACCACAATCGAGAGAGCCAACATGATGGGAATGGCGAGCCTGAGAAAGAGCCGGAAGCCCGGATGCGAAAAATCAAAGCTTACCCGAAATACGCAACCGAGTCGGGCCAGCGCAATCACCTGTAGCAAGAAATAGCCGAAGATACTTCCTGTCAGAAGGCCAATAGCGAATCCCGTCATCCCGAGTCGCGGCGACAGGAACCAGCCACCCAGAATTACCCCAAGATTCGCAATAAGTACTCCCGCCACCGGCATCGCAAATCGCGCGTGTGCATTCTGCACAGCGTTCAGCACGACTCCGATGCAAAGGAAGAACTGTGCAGGCAACATGATGCGCGTCAACCGCACGACTTCGGCTTTTTGTTCCGGGGCAAACCCCGGAGAAATAATTCTCACCAACTCCGGAGCGTAAATTTCTCCAAGGATGATGAGCGCGATGAGGAGCCCGCCCAAAAAAGTGGCTACGGTCGAGAAAACGTGCCAGCCCTCTTCGGTTTTCTCCGCCGCCAAATACATCGTAAAGACAGGCAGAAAAATTGCCTCCAAAGCTCCGCCGGAAAGTAGGTAGTTGAGGAAATCGGGAAGCATAAACGCCGCATAGTATGCGTCTGTCGTTCCGCTGGAACCCATCAAGTGCGCGACGCTCCATTCCCGGATGAAGGCCAGGAACCTGCTGAGCAACACCCCAATCATCAGCAGGCCGATGGACCTCGTAAGCAACTTTCGTTGGACCATGGATGTCATAGCGTCACTGAGAAAACCCCATTAGCTCCAGGCAAACACTCACCGCCGCGCGCGGAATCTGTACCAGGTAACGTTTCCAGAGTCTTTTCGGTTCCCGCACCAGTCGATACAACCACTCGAGGCCATAGTCCTGGAAGAAAATTGGAGTTCGTGTGACTCGGTCTGAGTTGATGTCAAAAGCTGCGCCGACTCCGAGCATCACTGGAACTGAAATACTATTCCGATGGGCATACATCCATCGCTCCTGCTTAGGAGTACTCAGCCCGACCCATAGAACGTCAGCCCTCGAAATTTCAACCATTTCCCTGACTTCTGCATCTTCTTCGTCTGTCAAAGGCCGGAACGGCGGCGTATAGGTCCCTGCAACGACAATCCCAAACCGATTCTCAAGTTTGGTGGCCAGCTGTTGCGCCACGCCGGGCGCTCCGCCGTAGAAAAAGTGGCGATACTGTCCTCGCGTCTCCGCGCAAAAGGTATCGAGCAATTCTGGGCCATATACACGCCGGCGGATGCTTATCCCGTGGAACCGGGCCATCCAGACGAGCGGCATGCCATCGGGCACAACTAATCCCGCAGAATTCAATATCGTTCGAAACTGAGGATCTTGCTTTGCCTCACTCAGCCCATGCATTCCCGTAACAGCCACGTAAGCCCCGCGCGACCCGGAGTCGATCCACCTCCGCAAGTGAGAGACTACCTCCGTCATCTGCATAGCATCGACGCGCACGCCAAGAACCATGTAGGATTTACGATCCGCGCTCGACGAATTCGCCTGAACGACTGGCGTGCTAACCATGCCGTTAAACCCCTCGCCTTGAGATCACTTCTGCGACTCTCTCTTCTGGTGTACCGCCCTTGTTTTTGCAATCATGCGCGGCCTCCTCGAGACGAATGTCATTCGGCCCGGGCCGCGATTCAGTGGTCCGTCTCAATACCGCTTCAAACACGTCAATCAATTTTTGGGAACACACTTCTGAGTTATAGAGCGACTCGCCTCGTTTGCGCGCAAATTTACCCCAGGCCATTGCCTTCTCCGGATAGTCGATCAAGAAACGGGCCTTTTCAGCCAAATCAGGTGGATCGCATGCTTTAAAAAGGAGGCCAGCCTCTCCGTCGGGAACGATTGAAGGCAGTCCGCCAATTCTCGAGGCAATAATCGGTTTGCCCGCCGCGAATAGTTCTAGCGCTACGACAGGAAAATTTTCATACCACTCCGAAGGAATGATGCCGAAGCGCGCACCGCGCAGTACTTGCCACTTCGCCTCGCCTTCGCGAAAACCAAGCAGTTCGACATTTTCGAGGGAAAGTTCCTTTATTATCTTCCGCAATTCTTCATCCATTGGACCCGTGCCCATAATCTTGAGACGAAACGACTTCAGCTGGGCGAACGCATCCAGAAGCGTCAGTAATCCCTTCTCGCGCGACAATCGACCGGCATAGACCGCATAATCGCGGGCGCCATCCCACGAGTCAGGGAGTATCGAGGTCATGTCCAGAGAATTAGGCCGAATAAAAAGCTTTCTACGCGGCACTCCAGCGTCCGCAAGCTTTTCAGCATAGAAAGGGTTCAAGCAAAGGAACCCATCAATTTTATCGAGCATTCCGGCGAGCCGATTGACGCCAAGAGACATCGCATAAATGGCACTGTGCACGCGACTCTCTCGAAAACATTTGTGTATTACCGCGTGCCCATAATTTCCGTCCTTGCAACGCTCGCAACACTGCTCATCGACGTAGAAGAGCCCGTTGGGGCAGAGTAAGCGAAAATCGTGAACGCACTGTACGCTTGGCACTCCTGCGGCAACGAGCGTGTGATAAACCGAAGGGGACAGCAAAGGAAACACATTATGGATGAACGCGATATCAGGCTTTTCAGTTGCAATGACCAGCAACAGTTCACGCTGTGTCCGCTTTGAAAAAATAGTGTTTACAGGGAAACTGAGCTTTTCCATCCATCCAATCGAGTGCAGCTCGTTGTTGTGCCTCGTGAAAGGAATGACTTTATGGCCTTTCGCCGCGAGTCTCTTGATCTCAGCCGACACAACTGAATCTTGCCCCCCATACTGTTGAAAGAAATTGTGTATCAGCAGGATTTTCATGAGGGCACCTGCCTTGCGGCCCGAGCGCAGGGAATCCTTCTCATTGCGCACCGCACGATTCCGCCGGATTCAGTGTCGGCTTACCGAAAGTAGAAGTCTCGTCGCGAGGGACGAGGGCACGCCATGCTTTCCAATCCAGCACTTGTCCCTGTTTGTCGCCGCGCACGTCAATCTTGAACGCGTTTGCCGGCTGCGGACTGAACCAGGTATTCTTTCCACCGGCAAGCGTGTTCAAAAATGCGTTGGCGACATCCGGGTCCGCGCTAAGAGAACTCATCAGCACTTGCTTGCCATCGGAAGAGACAATCAAGTTTCCCGTGACCGAAAAATCTTTCGTAGAAACAGAAATTGGTTCATGGGTCTCCCAGTCTTTTGCGTTTCTTGCCTTTACCCTGCCATCAAGAAACACCTGCGCGATCTTGTTTCCATATAGCGTGGAATTTTCAATCGAAACCTTCTCGGAATTCAGAATGCGCACACCCTCGGCCCCATTCGAACATATCCGCGATCCCTCGACCTGGATCGGCCCCTGGTTCGCTTCCAAAAATAAGCCGCTGTAGGAGTTTTGGGAAAGGTTGGCTTCGGAAATCAGTACGTCGCGATCATCCGTGTCAAACCACAGCCCAACCGATTGGTTCGCAAACGCACGGAACCGCGTGACAGTTACGTTATGTGCCCACATTAACTTGGCGCCGCCAACGTCCCAGAAAAAGAAGTGGCCGCCTGCACCTCGCCAGTTGTTGTAGGAAGCTTCGTCATCTTCGTAGACAACATTCTTGAGTTGAAACCCATGAAAGCCCGCGCCGCCGTTGTGAGCCGCTATCGCCTTCTTCACGCTGGTATCGGAGACGCCATGCAATTCAAGGCCGTGAAAACTGTTCCAACGAAAAGTGCAATTCTCAATCCGGGCTTCCGAGGTATTGAAAAACTGCACCGCCGCACCGGGTAAGCATGTATTTGCTTTTTCAAACGCGATTCCGCTTACTTGGATTCCGGAAACCCCGTTGTCACTCAGGAGCTTCGGCCGAACTGCAACCTCTACCGTCGCCCGCGAAATGTCGAAATCGGGAGTGAGCCGCAGGTAGATCACTCCGCGGGGATCATCTACAAAAAAGGTTCCCGGTGCCAACTCAGCGCGTGAAAGAACCTGTCGAACCAGGTTTTGGTCGACAAATACCATTTCACGGCGAAGAGCAATCTCGCCAATGTCATTCGGCCAGTGCGGTGGCACTTTGCATAGCCCACCTTGCGATGACCAGGCATGCGTGTACTCGTCGGGAGACTCATCCGATTTTTGCCAGCCCGTCCAAACATCCGCCCCGGAAATGATGACTGTGCCGGGAGTAGCGGCCTCGATCGCTATCCGCGGCCCCACATTCATATTCTTGCCGGTGAGTTGCAGAGACTCCCTATAGGTGCCCGGCGCAATCTGAATTCTTGTTGACGCGCCCTTGTCATACGCGATGAGCGCTTGTTTTAATGCAACGCCGATGGATTTCAGAGGTTTCTGCTGAGATCTTCCTTGATTTGTATCGATGCCCTTTTCTGCATCGACATAGACAGTTTCAGAAAAATTTGCCTCACCTTGTCCCGTCCGCGCACCGATAGGAACCTTCCATGCCAAACCGGGAACACTTTCGCTCGCGCACGCAAGTGCGAGCAAAGTAATCTTGGTGACCCAGCGCATTCGACCTGTGCCAATCACGTGATTATTTAAGGCTCCTTCGAACAAATTCGGCGTACGCAACGAGCAACAGAAATGGCAGTGCGGGGTGATGCACCAAATTACTCACAAAAAACGCGCGAATGGTCAGAACCGTGAGCACTCCCATGCACTCAGCGGAAAAACGGCTTTCGTTCAGGGAAAGACGCATGGAGCGTGTTCCCTTCGCCGTGTACAACCACACCAGACAAAGCGCAAACAGAAGAAACAACAGGCTGAAAAGTCCGGTGTCCAATAAAGGCTCCAAAATGCTGCTATCGATGTCCGCAAGTTCGGGATGGTTTGCGTGAGGCATGACCACAAACCTGCCCCCTGCAAACGCTCCCCATCCGATCAGCGGTCGTTCGACGATGAATTTCCAGGCGATGGCCCACCACTCCGTGCGACCCGTGAGAGTTTGGATTTCGTGCTGTTGTTGGCCACGCAACAAGAAATCCCAGACCGTAGCGCCCACGCCGCTGACGATGGCAACAAGCGCTCCACACATCGCCAGAACCGCACCGAACACGACCTTTCGCGCCAACACCAGAAGCACTACCATACCAAACAGAAATCCGACGATTGCCGACCGACAATCGGTCATGATCATCGTGATCACACTGAAAGCCAAAACAGAGTTGTACCAACCGCGAGTCTCTTTCGCTTCTGGATAGAGCAGCAGGCGGCCAACGCTCACGGTTCCCAACAGCGCGCCAAACGTTCCAAGTCCGTTGGATGTCTGAGCAGGCCATACGCCCCAGAGTTGAGGCAATGGCAATGGGTGAAACTCTCCCATTCGAAAACCATCTGACGGATCAAGAATTGCGGTCACCCACGCGAGAACCATCAACACGCCAACGATTGCCCAGAACCAATCAAACAGCCGCCTGTAATCTTCCGCAGAGCTGAAGGAAGCCACAATCGAGGCAGCTAGCACGATATCGAAACCATACTCGACGGACTTATACAGACTCCATACGGGATTCACCGACCACGTGACGGAAAGAATGCAAATGGAAGCGAACGCCACTAGAGGAACAAAGATCCCGGACGTTACCTGACGTAGCCATGGAGTGCGGCCGGTAAACAAACGCAGCAAAAGAGTTGATGTCAGGGCGACGTCGAACACAATGCGCACGATCGTTCCTGCATCGAACGGGTTTGAGCTAATGTCCTTGACGTCTCGCAATTCAGCGTGGAAGTTCAGCCCGCTGACCACCGCGATCAAAATCAGCCAATGCCACAATGTCAGCGAGGCAAACATCGTTCGGGTAGCTTGCATGCCGAACCGCAACGCTGGAATGAACACAAACACTAGAACCAGGGGCGATAAGATGATCAATACGGTGGCAAGCGAACTCTCGAAGGCTGTCACTGCCCTCAGCGCCAACACCGCGAGTAGCGCGTAGATCAAGAATTCTCCGAACCACAGTACTCTGTTCATGGAATGGACTCTCGACTCTGTCTTGCGATCCTTTGCGAAACCCGTGCGCTCTTTGATTGTCCTTGGGCTCTTGCGGTGGCATCTTGCTGCGTGGCGACCAATTCATAGATTTCATTAATTTGGGCACCCTTTACATCCCAGTTGAACTCAGCGCGAACCCGCCTGCGTGCTGCTTCTCCCAGCTTCCATCGAAGTTCGGGGGCAGCCGCCAAGCTCCAAAGTCCTTCGGCGAGATCTCGACATGCTTGTTTTGGTTCAATTGGCGGGACCTTATATCCTACGGAGTTATCCACCTGGAGCGCAGGTCCGCCGAGGTCAAAGCAAATAACCGGGCGGCCACAAGCCATCGCCTCCACGCTGGCCCAGCCACTCGAGTCGTGCAAGGTGGGATGCAGCATTGCATCGCATTCCGAAATCTTGGCGAGCAGCTCGAGCCTCGGAGTCTCTCCGAAAAAGTGAACCGAACTTTGGAGACCAAGTTCGCTTACGCGACTCTCCAGATTCCCACGCTCTGGCCCTGATCCGAAAAGCCAGTACTCACTGTTGGGGAAGCGTTTGTGAAACATGGCGAAGGCATCGATACCCAAATGAAACCCCTTCCAATGCAACATCCTGCCCACGCTGAAGACTCGGAATACTTCCGCATTTCGTTTAGGTTTTCTCGCGAGTTCTTCAATTTCATCCGAAGGAAGCGCCGCATGTGGTAGGACGGTCACCGTCTTGCATCCCATCGCACGAAGTTGCGTCGCGGTTTCTTCGGTGGCAGCGAGTGCCATTGCTGCCCGACGGGCCGTGTACCGAACGAATGGATCGAAGTATCCTCGCATCTGACCTACGCTGCGCATCCACTCCTGAATCCTCCCGCGCAGGCTAAACGAGCTCCAAAAACTGCTGGGACAAGATTCAGCGCCGCCCACTGTGCCCCACACAAAGGGCACACCCAACTTCGGAAGAAAGCTTGGAAACCAGCAAGTGCCAAAGGTTATGTGGTGCACAAGGTCGAATCTCACCTCATGCTGAAGCCTAGTCATCAACCGGTAGGCACCGATTTGCCAAAGGTAATAATAAAGGTGGATGCCGCGGTTGCCTTTCTTCCAAAATTTCGCCCATTTCGGCAGATCGAAATAAAAGACATTTACGCCCGCCAATGGATTGCGCTGCAATTCATCCTCTATCGCCGACTGGTTGTTTTTACGAGTGATCACCCAGACATCATGTGAGTCTGCGATATGGCGCATCCAATTCCAGCCGATTCCCGGCTCCGAGCCGCTTCCCGGTGCGCACGCATACGCGGAGAGCAAGACGCGCAGTCGTCTGCATTTCTGGCTCCTCAGTGGATGCCCGCCAAAATCGGGCGCCTTTCGATCCGGAAATGAGCTGCTAGACAATGGCATCATCCTTCAACGCCGTTGCGCTCCCCATCGAAAGACGTGGAACAAGCGATCCAGAAGGTGCACTGCTACTAAGTGCATGGCGCAGGAGTTTTGCGCGATATGCAATTCCATTCGACGGCGATTGTTCCAGCGAAAGCTTCGTTGCTGAAAACAAAAGATAAAGAAGATACACGGCCCGGGAGCAATGACCTTGCTCCATCCATCGACCCGGTCCCGGCCCTTCATTGAGTAATGAATCGGTCTGCGCAAGGAAATGAAGCGCATCCCAGGCACAGGGCAGATCATCGGCCGCCATTTCCCAGTCATAAATATGAAGTTTGTCGCCGCACACTTTCGTGTTCCATGGAGCGAAGTCACCGTGAATAATGCCGCATTCAATTTCTTCCGACGCGAGGTCAAGTGAAGCCTCGCGCAGAGCTTCCCTTCCAAGGTCGCGCATTGCTGTGGAGAAGTTCGCGGTAGAAAAGTAATCACCCACGTGTTGGACAAGATTCTGTCCTGATCGACGTACTGAGCGAATTTGTCTAAGTTCAGCCAAAAATTCCTCGTGAGTCTTCGTGAATTGCCCAGGACTGATAGCGCCGGGAACGTTTGTTTGAAACAACAAGAAGCTCTGCTTCCATTTCGAAGCATGGAGCACGCGCGGAACATGTGGCCGCATTCTCGCGTATCTGCCCAATCGCTCAAGAAACCTTGCCTCGTGCTCAACGCGAGCGATGGCTTTGTCAGTGACTGGAACCTTTATGTAACCGAAAAATTCGCCCCGGGAACCCCTGAATTGCACAGAAAGCTTTGTATGACTTCCTGGCGTGCCGAGACAAAAATTGTAAGCCGGCCCAGAAACTCCGGTAACTTCCCGCGTCAGGACGTCGATATCCGGAATTTTTTTGGACGCGAGCAACATTGTGTTTCTAGACCACCCCGGCCAATCCATGCGGACAAACGCTTTTGCCAGTGCCTTGATAACGGAATTTCGAACTGAGCGCGGCTGAAAAGTTTCCAGACCTGAAACGGCCTGTCTCGAATTGCCAAGAGGAAGCATCCAACGTGGGCTTTCTCCCGAAGGAAGAATGCCGTACCGACGCACGTAGGAATAACCGCGCTCGCTCAGCGTCGTCGTCGTTTGTTTCGAGCCCGGCGTGCAGAAAAAAACGTCTGGCAACTCGCCTGTCTTTGGCAATGCATCACGAAAAAGAGGAATATGATTCCCCGCTTTTGTGCCAAAGAGTAGGGCGAGCCCCGTGTGCAGTCTCGTTTCACCCATCGTCAATGGTTGCGTATGATCGTTCATAATACGGACTAATCTTCCGCCAGCCAGGCGGTGTGTCTTTGCTCAAACCGGCGGGACAAGAACTCGGCGACAACTCGGCAAGCCCTCAAAGCCGAGACATCAATGTCACATCCCGTTTGAACAATCGAATTGCGATTTACGAAATACGGTAAACCGCGGTACGCTCCACGCAATCGCCGTAACTCCACCATTTCCAATTCCGGCTTCCGGCTAAGAATGGTTGTTTCCTCTGCGTCAAAAAGCATCAAAAGATCCGGCGAAGGCACTAGCTTGCACAGAGCTTTTGCAACCCACACGGGGCCGCCAAATCGCGAACGCTTTGGATCGACCATTACGTCGTAAAAATATCTGTCGAAAATCACGAGAGAAGCGCGGACCATCGAAGGACGAATGCGAAAAAGGAAGCCGACCCAATAGTCGACAACGAACCCGATCGCGAAAAGGGTGGAAGGCAGCGCTTTCCGTGGCTTTTGTGCATGCGGATTGACAATCAGTGAGGTGTTTGCGCGTGGAGCAAGTAACTGTGGACGCCAGTGGTAGAACTGCGTTCGACTAAAGACCTCAGCGAACTCGCTGGCCATTCTCTCCAGTAAGGTACTTTTCCCTGATCCGTCGGGGCCAAGTCCGGCGAGGAGCATACCGACCGGACGTGTGAATCGCGAAGCAAGCCTGACGCTCTCCGACCAGAAATACCGGAGAAGTTCCAAAGGGTGATTTAGAATCGCTTTTCGCCAAGGATTCAACCGGCGCTCACGCAAAGTTTTGTTCAACGATCCATTCAGACAAGCGGCAATTACTTCCCGCGCCGCTTTCCTGGTAAGCAAGCGCCGCGCTAATTCATAAGCTTCGTTCATGCCTAGATTGCGAGCAAGCAAAGCGAGTTGATCAGCCTGCTCTGCATTCGCACCACCTTTCCAAATGCGCTTGGCGAGAAGGTACAGAAATGCGGATCGCGGCCCAGCAATCCAAAAATTCCGGAATCTCTGCCGTTCCTCGATTAGTTCTTCGACGCGCGGCGCTGGAACACCTCCATAGACGTGTTCGAAAGTGACGTCGACCGGAATCGACAGAAATTCAGAATCCTCCTCCCAACAAAAAACGAATCGATACGCTTCAACTCCATAGTGAAGACATTGCACTGGTTGGAATCCTGCGGTCTTGAGACTGCGAATTACTTTGGTCAACCGGGGGCGATCGTCAGGATGAGCAGAAATATCGAGATCGCTTGGTAATTCGTCAGGCAGTGTCTCCCACGCATGAAGCACGCAATAGCGGACGTCGAAGCGATCCAGCAACTCGAAAAAAAAGTTGAGAAACTTCGAAACGCGTGAAGCATGCGCCCATTCCGGCTCGATGCCGATCGACACTTCAGCAACAACGCGTCCACCCAAGGCTTCCGTGTCATTCGCGCTGATTTCGTTTGTACATCCGGCTTTTGCCGCTTCGCTCACACTGCTCCAGTGCCACGCAGCACGGCGGGTATCGTGCGCGCAAGAATCTTCAGATCCAACCAGAAGGACCATTCATCCAAATACTGAATGTCCATCTTCATCCACTGCTCAAAAGTAATCTGATTCCGCCCATTGATCTGCCAAAGGCAGGTAAGCCCCGGGCGC
>Ga0126369_10004174_pt1 | contig 10556 bp, 12 predicted proteins | sample PanSoiMetaPlot_1_FD_109646 | JGI IMG/M metagenome (GOLD analysis project Ga0126369, IMG submission 109646) | Tropical forest soil microbial communities from Panama - MetaG Plot_1 | ecosystem: Environmental > Terrestrial > Soil > Tropical forest > Bulk soil | place: Panama | collected 2016-02-17
CGTCCTGAGAAAGATCGAGAGCGTAGACGTTGTTCGGGAAGGGCGTATGGACGTACATCGTATTGCCGACGACGAGCGGTCCGCCTTCGTGGCCGCGCAGCACGCCGGTCGAGAAGGTCCAGGCGACCTGCAGCTTGCCGACGTTCGAGGGGTTGATCTTGTTGAGCTTGGAGTAACGAGTATTGGCGTAGTCGCCTGCCGGCATCACCCAATCTTTTGCGTTCTGCGACATCTTGATGAGTTCGTCGCTGGCCCAAGCGCCGCTTGCGGTCAGCGCCGCCACGGAGCCAAGGAAGGTTGCTAGTAGCTCCTTGCGCATGCTGGAATCCTCCCTCGTTTCGTTCAGTTGGCTCTCAATGTCCCGCACCGACATCGGCATGGAGACGCTTTGCCGCTGATTGCGGATTGGAGTTTCCTGACCGCTTCCTAGCTGGTCGGAAGGGCAAAGACTTGCCCACGAGCGAAACCAATTTGCACAAAAGTGAAGCGGAATGGTATTTTTCGCTTCTTGCCCGCCTTCCCGAACTCATCGCCTATGGTGCTGCAGAGCCAATAGGCAGGGCGATCGCCACCGGAGCCCCGACGGCAGATGTTTTTCTTGACGACAAAGCAACTTGGTCGGAGGATTGGGTGCGGGGTGTTAGGATTGGAGTTTAAACTCTAATGATCGCCTCGAGCTGAGGCGAACCGGTGGCTGGAAATGTCCGAAACAGTCCACTCACTCAGCACTTCCGGATTGTCGCCGAAAGAGCAGATCCAGCGTTGGTCGGATGCATTGGTGGACCTCTGCGGTCGATTTGACGTTGACCCGCTGGAGGCGTCATCGCTGGAAGGCCGTATCAACTACACGACTGTCTCCTGCCTGAAGCTTTGCCAGATCGAGGCCAGTCAGCACCGGATTGGTCACACTGATTGGTGGATCCGATCGACTGAACATCCCTACATCAAGATCCTGTTCCAGACGGTTGGAATTTCCTATTTCGAGCAGGACGGTCGGCGCATCGAAATGGCGCCGGGCGATTGTCTTGCCTACGACGTCTCGTGTCCGCACACGATCACCAACCCGATGTTGACGCGACATGAGGTCGTCATCGTGCCCAAGGAGCTGCTGCGGGAACGCGGCTTCCATTCGGAGAAGATGTCGGCGTGCAAACTTTCCTCGCGAGCCGGCACCGGCCGGATCGCGCACGAGTTCGTGCATGCCGCATTTGGTGAGGCGACGAGACTGTCGCCGACCAGTGCGGCCGGCGTTGCCGAATCGCTGATCGATCTCCTGTTACTGCCGCTTCGCGAGGCGGATACAGCCTTCGATCGGGTCGGTCCGGAAGCGATGCGCGTCCGGGCTCAGGCCTTTATCCGCGAGCATTTGCGCGACCCCGACCTCTGCATCGACCAGATCTCCGCTGCGCTCGGCTGCACCAAGCGCTACCTGCACATGCTGTTCAGCGAAAGAGGCATAACCGTCAGTGACTACATCTGGCGTGCGAGGTTGCAACATTGCCGCCAGGAGTTGGAGACGCACGGCGGAAAGACGATTACGGACGTCGCGTATTCCTGGGGCTTCTCAAGCTCATCGCATTTCAGCCGCGCCTTCCGGAAATCCTTCGGGATCGCTCCGTCCTCAATCCTCAAGGCGCAACGCGCAGCCTCGGACAGCGATTGACTTGCCGCCCGCTTCGACTATGCGGGCTCCGTCAGCTGCCAGCATTTACTGCTCGAGTTTGACCGGCGCTTTGTCGAATTTGTGCAAATAGGCGATCAGATCCTTGATCTTCTGCTCGTCCTTGACGCCGGCGAAGACCATTTTGGTACCGGGGATCTTGGCCCTAGGGTCCTTGATATACTCCGAAAACGTCGCCTCGTCCCAAGTGACTCCCGAGCTCTTGTTGCCATCGGAGTAGATGAAGCCATCGACCGAGCCTGCCTTGCGTCCGAACAGGCCGTTGAGCATCGGACCGACGCCATTTTTCGCTTTATCGCCGGCCTGATGACATGCCTTGCACTGGACAAACACCTTCTCTCCAGCCGTGGCATCCTGAGCGTAGCCTTGGCCGAGGCCAGCCGCCATGAATAGAGCCGCGAGAACAGCTTGTTTCATTCACCTTCTCCTTCCAGCAGGGCGGCCGAACGGCGATTTGGTCTTTCGAGCGGAAGGCGGTTGGACATTGGCATCCCGATACCCAACCCTAACCGATCGCACTAATGCGATATGACGCGCGATCACGCAAGCTACCGGACGCGGACATTCGCAAAGCCAGACCGTCAGGCTTGAAATCAGAATTGAGAGCGAAGACAGCTAGAAGCGCGTCGTCCCGCTCTAGGATCCCGTCGAGGCGCCCGTGCAGGTGCTGGGCCTCGGCTTTGTCCCGCGCTTGTCGATCGGCACGTTGCAATTGTCGATCCGCTGCTCATCCGTCCACTTCCTGCCGAGACGCTCCTTTCCGGTCAGGGGCATCTCGGCCGGCGACTCCACCTGTGGCTTCGGTGGATCGGGCTGCTTATCTTGAGCAGATGCTGAAAAAGCAAATCCGACCGTAAGCAGGGATGCGAGCAGTCCTTGGTAGAAGGAATCCATCGATGGCTCGATCATGGGCTGTTCCTGGATACGTCTCAATTGTGGCACCCTCGCAGTTGCAAAAACTGAGTAACGACGTGATGGTAGCGCTGGGCACCAGCGCGGCTGCTGTATTCGCCCGGCCGATTGGCGTAGTTGACTACGATAGGTCTTTTGGAATGAATCTCATAAACTTGGTCCTGACGGTATGCACGGTGTTGTCGCCGACCACCTGCGAAGAGCAGCGTCTGGTTCTTTCTTGGGATGGCTCGCTTGCGCAATGCGCGATTGCGGCACCGCCCTATATCGCTCAATGGGTGGGTGAGCACCCGAAATGGACGGCAGTCAAATGGCGTTGCGAATATCCTTTCGCCAACAACAAGGCAGAGACAGGCGGAGCGACACCGGCGGGCTGAGCCCGAAGAGGCGAAACAGCAAAACGCTACTTGGTGCAGTCTTTCAGGTCCTTGTCCGTTATTGAGAACACCACGTCCGCTTTGATTTCGATATCCCGGACGATGCATTGCCTGGCGTCCCGGTAAGTGACCTTGGCGTCGTAACGCCCGGGCGCCACGCCGGTGATGGGCAGCCGCTCGTCGTGATCGACCTCCTTGTCCTTGTCGTTCAGCGTCTGGTTGGGACCCCATTCGTTTTTTCCTGCCGGAGACAGCTCAAAGCCCGAAATGGTCGAACTGGTCAGATTCCAGAACCGGATGCCTTTGCCCTGAGCGAATAAAGAGCCGGTGGCGGCCAATAAGAGCGCGATCGAGGCCATGATGAATCGCATCTACGGGATCCTTCTGGCGGAAATGGCTCGCATCTTCATTTTCTGATCACATGCTCGAGATTCTTTGCATTGTCGAGGTTTTTCGCCCGTTCGAGACCAACTGGAGCGATCAACTTCGCTGACCCGAGATCCGCACCATCGAAATCGGTGTCGACGATGGTGACCCCGGTCAGATCGGCCCCGCCAAGCTGGGCGCCCTTGAGTGACGCCCCTGTCAGGTCGGCGCCCTTCAGTGAGGCAAATTGCAGATCGACGCGAGACATATCGGCGCCACGTGCGTTCAGTCGATCCAGGTTGGCGGATTTTAGCACCGCGCGCATGAGCCCCATCGACTGGTTGCGCATGTCGGCGCCCAAATGCGCGTTCGCAATCGAGGCGCCGACCAGGCTCGCGCCGGTGAGGTCGGCAGCTACTCGTGCCTCCGATAGATCGGCACCATCGAGACGAGCGCGAGCCATCTGCGACGCAAAAAGCGTGGCCCCCTTGAGGCTCGCGCCAGTCAACTCCGCCTCGACCAGCCACGCCTGGTCGAGGACCGCATGGTCAAGTCTCGCTCTGTTGAGCTTGGTCTTGTTGAGGCGTGCCGCGCGAAGAATCGCGCCGGACAGATTGAGCCCGGAGAGGTCGAGACCGGACATTTTTTTTCCGGCAAAGTCGGCGGGCGCGGTGCCGGTCGCATTACTAAGCGCAGTCTCGACATCTTCGCGAGTGATTTCGGCCGAGGTCATCTCGGGTGACGACAAGTCAATGTGACGCATCATGTCCTGCGCAGGCGCTGCTGCAGTCACAGCGAGGCCAAAGCAGAGCATTGCGGTTCCGATCGCTCGCTTCATGGTCAACTCCGCAGCCTGCGTCCGTTTAGCACGCGCTTCAACCAATGCCCATCAGGCGCGATCGCCATTGATCCGCCGTGACTCTCTTGTGCGGTTCCCTTACGTTCCCTCAGCGCGCCAGGAAGCGCGAACAGTGCATGTCCGGTTGCCGAATCACGCAATTTGGCAATCGTCGCCTCATCAACGCGTGGGATGCCAGTGTCCAATTTGGGTAAAGGCAGATGTCGCACCCGCAGGCACGGCCAGACTGCCAACCGAACCGGCAATCACATTGTCGCGGTCGGTGCCAGGTCGTACAAAGTCGGAGATATCCGCTAGTTGACCAGCCGGTGAGTAGGCCTGGGTGTTTTCATCACGGAGCCATGATGGTTGCGGTAGAGCGCCACTCCGAGACGCAGCCTGGTGCTGCTTTGCTACCCGCCCTGGCGATCGAGGGCGTAAGCCACTCTTATGGGTCGCGGCAGGCCCTTGCTGATGTCAGCCTCTCGATTCCACCGGCGACCTTTGTCGTCCTGCTGGGGCTCAACGGCGCCGGCAAGAGCACGCTGTTCTCCCTGATCACACGGCTCTTTGGGACGCAGCGGGGACAGATTCGCATCTTTGGTCACGATATTGCACGAACGCCGGGCGCCGCTCTGCGTTTGCTTGGTGTGGTGTTCCAACTGCGCACCCTCGACCTCGATCTGTCGGTGATGCAGAACCTGATCTACCACGCGGCGCTTCATGGCATCGGGCGACGAATTGCGCTCGACCGCGCCAAGGATCTGCTCGCGCGAGTCGAGCTCTCCGACCGGGCCGAAGACAAGATCCGCAAGTTGTCCGGCGGCCAAATGCGCCGCGTTGAGATCGCTCGCGCGCTCCTGCACCGACCGCGCCTGCTGCTCCTCGATGAGCCGACCGTTGGCCTCGACATCAGGGCGCGCGCCGATATCCTGTCGCATGTGCGCAGCCTTGTTGCCGAGGAAGGCGTCAGCGTGTTGTGGGCGACCCATCTTGTTGACGAGGTGTCGGACGCCGACACCGTCGCCGTGTTGCACCACGGGCGACTGCTCGCTTATGGTCCAGCGCAAGAGGTAGTCACGGGCGTACACGCGAAAGACATCGGGTCGGCTTTCGCACGATTGACCGAAAGCAAAGTGAGTGGACCACCGGAGCGACCAGCATGAATTCAACCACACTAGCACTCGCTCCCCAAACAGGCTTTTCGCTGGCACAGTATGCCATATGCCTGAATGGCATCGTGTGGCGGGAAACCCTGCGTTTTCTGCATCAGCGCGAACGGTTCATCGCGGCCCTGGTCCGTCCCCTGGTATGGCTGTTCGTCTTCGCCGCCGGCTTTCGGCAAGTCCTCGGCTTTTCCATCATCCCGCCGTACGAAGTTTATGTTCTTTATGGAGAGTACGTCACACCGGGTTTAATGGCGATGATCCAGCTCTTCAACGGGATGCAATCGTCTCTCTCGATGGTCTACGATCGTGAGATGGGCAATATGCGCACGTTGCTCGTCAGCCCCTTGCCACGCTGGTATCTTCTGAGTGCGAAGCTCATCGCCGGAACCGCGGTCTCGCTGTTGCAGGTCTACGCTTTTCTCGCCATCGCATGGCTTTGGGAGATCGAGCCGCCACCCATCGGTTATCTCACCGTACTTCCGGCGCTGATTCTCTCGGGACTGATGCTTGGAGCACTCGGCATGTTGCTCTCGTCCATCATCAAGCAACTGGAGAACTTCGCGGGTGTGATGAATTTTGTGATCTTCCCGATGTTCTTCGCCTCGTCCGCACTCTACCCGCTATGGCGGGTTAAAGAGGCAAGTCCGGTGCTGTACCATATCTGCCAGCTCAATCCCTTCACACACGCCGTGGAGCTCATTCGCTTTGCGCTCTATGGCAAACTGAACGAGGTTTCACTCGCCGTCGTCTTCGGATGCACGGTGCTGTTCATGGTCGGGGCGATTGTGGCCTATGATCCATCGCGAGGCTTCGTGGCCCGCCGCGGCGGGCCTGGGGAGGCAGCGTGAGGCCTCTTGTGCCTCGCAGGCACATGATCGTCCTCGGCTGTTGGCTGTGGGTGTTCGGCCTCGGCTCTTTGACAGCGGAACCTGCACTTGCCGCCGACACTGTCCGGCTCGCCGTTCAGAAGACAGGGACGCTGGCATGGGAAATCGATGTCGCGCGCACGCACGGACTGGACAGCGCTGCAGGCATCACCATCGCGTCAACCGAGCTGGCAAGCCCCGAGGCCGGCAAGATCGCGCTGCGTAGTGGCACCGTGGATATCATCGTCACAGACTGGCTGTGGGTGTCGCGCGAGCGCAGCCTGGGCGCGAATCTCGTCTTTTACCCCTACTCTAGCACGCTTGGCGCAATCATGGTGCCGATGCCGTCCTCGATCAGGAGCCTTGCCGACCTGAAGGGGAGAAAGCTTGCGGTCGCCGGCGGGCCGATCGACAAGAGCTGGCTTTTGCTGCAGGGGGCGATGAAGCAGGAAGGGATCGATCTCAAAACCGATGCAGCGATCGCCTACGGTGCGCCGGTGCTGCTCGCCGAGAAGACCAGACAGGGCGAAATGGATGCCACGCTCAACTACTGGAACATCTGTGCCGGCCTCGAAGCCAAGGGCTTTCGCCGTATCGCCGGCATTGAAGACATTCTGCCGAAGCTCGGCGCCAAGGGTCGAACGGCCATGCTCGGTTATGTCTTTGATGCGGGCTGGGCGGCGAAGAATCGAGACCGAATTGGCCGCTTCATCGAGGTCACCCGCAAGGCGAAGGAAATCCTCGCCACCTCGGATGCCGAGTGGGGCCGCATCGCCCCGCTGGTGGGGGCCATTGATCAGTCAACCCTCCAGACCTATCGTAAACGCTATCGCGAAGGCATCCCGCGCCGCTCGATCGACGACGAGGAGGAAGACGCGCGAACGCTTTTTCGCGTGCTCTCGACGCTCGGTGGTCGGGAGTTGGTCGGACCTGAAAAAGAGCTCGCACCCGGCACGTTCTATCGGGTTGGCTCCGGCAGCTGACATGGAGTCGATGTCTTGATGGCTCGGCTGGCATCGCTCGCCATCTTCCTTGCCGCCTGGTACGTAGGATCCGCTCTCGCCGGCGAGCAGATGCTGCCCTCACCGACCAAGGTGGCAGTGGCGATTGCAGCGGAGGCTCGTTCCGGCGATCTATTCTTCAATCTCGCCGTGACGCTGGCGCGCGTGTTTCTCGCCTTTGCGCTCGCCATGGCCGTCGGCACCGCAATCGGCCTTCTCATGGGGCGCGTGGTGCTGGCCGACCGTTTGGGCGACCCTTGGCTCGTCCTGCTCCTCAATCTGCCGGCTCTGGTGATCATTGTCCTGGCCTATGTCTGGAGCGGACTGACGGAGGCCGCCGCCATCCTGGCCGTCGCGGTCAACAAGTTGCCGAACACGGTCGTGGCCGTACGCGAAGGGGCGAGGACGCTCGATCGCGGCCTCGACGAGATGGCGCAAGCGTTCGCACTGCCGAGATGGAAGATTTTGCGGCACATCGTATTGCCGCAACTTACCCCCTACCTGGCGACGGCGGCACGATCTGGCCTGTCGCTGATATGGAAGATAGTGCTTGTGGTCGAACTGCTCGGCCGGCCAAACGGCGTCGGGTTCGAGATCGGAATTGCGTTCCAACTGTTCGATGTGACCCGTATTCTGGCCTACGCTATGGCCTTTGTTGCTGTCATCCTCGCGATCGACACTCTGTTGGTGCAACCCCTTGAACGACGCGCGTCCCGTTGGCGACTTCGGAAGGCTTGAAGTCCGCATCATCCGGAAAGCTTTTGTGGCAGTCTCCGGTGAGCGAGCGGACGTTTTGCGCGATGTAAGTTTCGGTCTCGATCGCGGACTGATTGGCGTACTGGTCGGCCCTTCCGGATGCGGCAAGACGACGACGCTCCGGATCATTGCTGGCCTCGATTCTGACTATCAGGGAAGCATCGTGCGGCCTGCGGCCGGCAGGCTTGGCGTGGTCTTTCAGGAACCACGTCTGCTCCCGTGGCGGACCGTGGAGGACAACGTGCGGCTTGTCGCGCCGGGTGCCGACCCAGCCATGCTCGCAACCTTGTTCGAGGTCTTGGAGCTCACGCATCACCGGTCGCACTACCCGGGAGAACTTTCGCTCGGATTGGCGCGCCGTGTTGCCCTGGCGAGGGCGTTGGCGGTAGCCCCTGACATTCTCCTTCTCGATGAGCCGTTTGTGTCCCTCGACGATGCGCTCGCGACACGTTTGCGCGACGAGCTGGTAACGCTGGTCGACAACAGGGCCCTGACGACTCTGATGGTCACACATGACATCGACGAAGCCGTTCGTCTGGCGGATCGTCTTTTCTTCTTGTCTTCCCGTCCGGCGCGCATGCTGGCTGAAGTGCCAATCGCGACACCGCGCGCCGCACGTACGACCGCCGATATTGCATCGATCAAGGCCGAGATCGCTCGACAGCTCGGCGCAGCCACCGGAATAACTTCTACGGGTTGTCAATGCGGCAGTGGCCAAGAGATCGCACGTTAGCCGGGCGCCGGCGACTTCTGGTCGGCCTCGCGAGCAGTGCTGCGACTCTTGGCGTGCGACGACAGGCGCGAGCGCAGGCTCGGGCGGATGTATCGCTCTCTGTCGAATATGGAAGTACCGGCACTGCCATTCCGGCGGACTTCATCGGGCTCAGCTATGAATCCGCTTTGCTTGCCTCAAGCGATTACTTTGTGCCGCGCAACTCTTCTATTGTCGGACTCTTGCGTGTGCTTGGCGCCAACGGCGTTCTGCGCATCGGCGGCAACACCAGCGAGCGGACGGTCTGGAGCGGCGCGGGTTCGTCTTCGCCAACCGACGGCTTTGTGATAACGCCGGCGACAATCGATGCGCTCGCCACGCTTCTGCGCGCGCTCGGCTGGAGGCTCATCTATGGCCTCAATCTAGCGCGCGGGACTCCGCAAGCAGCCGCCGATGAAGCGGCCTACGTTGCGGACGCGGTCGGCCCCCAACTGCTGGCCTTCCAGATCAGCAACGAACCGGATGGCTTCGGACGCTGGTCAGCCGTGCGTCCGTCAAGTTACGACGTCTCCGACTTTCTTGCCGAGTGGCAGCGCTTCCATTCAGCGATCCGTGCCCGGCTGCCGGAGGCGCCATTTGCCGGGCCAGCCGTCGCAGGAGAAACGGCGTGGATCGCGCCATTCGCGGAAACGGCGCGCGACAGTCTGGTGCTGTTGACTCGCCACTACTACTCCGACGGCCCGGCCCGCGCCCCGCACATCAATTTGCCGAGGCTGTTGTCGTCCGCCCATCAGCTCGATCCTATCCTTTCCGATCTCCAGAAGATCGCCCGGACATATCACTTGCCGTATCGCATCGCCGAAACGAACTCGATTTTTGCCGAAGGTCACCCAGGCGTGAGTGATACTTTCGGCGCGAGCCTCTGGGGCCTGGAGCTCATGTTTCAGGTCGCCCAGGCCGGAGGGTCGGGCATCAACTTCCATGCCGGGGACGCCAAGGCCTATACGCCGATAGGGTCAGGAACGGATGGACGTCACGTCGCACGGCCGCTTTTTTACGGCATGCTGATGTTCAAGGAGGCTTGCGGGGAGGCGGCCGAACTGGTGCCGACCCAATATGATGCGAGCGGCATCAATCTCGCAGCCTATGCTGTGCGCTCGCGAGACGGCTCCCTGCGCGTCTGCCTCATCAACAAGGACCTGTCGCGGCCGGCGCAGGTGCGCATCGATGTGGGTCGACGCTTTGCCAATGCATCAATCCTTCGGCTGGCTGCCAGCTCAGTGGATGCAACCACCGGCGTGACACTCGGTGGCACGACAGTCGACGATTTCGGCGGCTGGTCGCCCGTTGTCCTCGAGCCCATCCGGCCGGGTACCATGATTGCGGTAGAAGTCCCCGTGACCAGCGCCGCCTTGCTGTTGTGCAGTAGTTGAGGTGCCAGGCGCGGGGGTGCCGCGCGCAGCACAGGGTCTCAGCCCTGCATGCTCTGCACCTGTTGACGGATAGGCAAACGGCGGATGCGCTTGCCTGTTGCTGCGAAGATCGCGTTGCACAGCGAGGGCGCGTCTGGTGCTCCGTGGGCTGGGGCGATGCAAACGAGGACGGCGTGCGCTGCTACACGCCAAGTGGCGACCTCTTGGGCAAGATCCACATACCCGAAACGGTCGCAAACCTGTGCTTTGGCGGCATGCAGCGAAACAGGCCGTACATCTGCGGCTCGACATCGCTTTACGCCGTCTACACAAGTGAGCAGGGCGCCTTGAAACCCTAACGCAGGCACAAGAGACGCGGGCTACCCCAGAGGCAGCCCGCGTTGCGGCTTCGACAGCCCGCGTAATGGGAACCCTCCGACCGAGCTGCGCAACCGGATTGTCCAGC
>Ga0126369_10004175_pt1 | contig 10556 bp, 5 predicted proteins | sample PanSoiMetaPlot_1_FD_109646 | JGI IMG/M metagenome (GOLD analysis project Ga0126369, IMG submission 109646) | Tropical forest soil microbial communities from Panama - MetaG Plot_1 | ecosystem: Environmental > Terrestrial > Soil > Tropical forest > Bulk soil | place: Panama | collected 2016-02-17
AAGCGGGAGTTGCCTCGGCAGTTCGCGTTTGGATTCTCCTGCGTCACGGCCGCGTCAGCGGTTTGCGGCGAGGCGAGCGCAGCTTTGTAGCAATCCACAGTCATGCTGTCCGGAGCGGTGACATCGAAGCTCCGGAAACTGGGACTGTGATGACCGGCGAGCGACGGCTTGTTGGGAATGTCGCGGACGGCTTTGGAAATGTCGGGATACTCTTTGTGGCGCTTTTGTTTGGTGGCCTCGACGTCGTTTGCAGAAATCACGGTGACGAATTCGCCGTAATTTCGATAGCTCAAGCCTGCGCGGGCGGCGGCATCCCAAAGATAGAGCGTTTTCGGCTCGCCAAGATCAGTGAAGCCCTGGTGGTAGGGAAGATGTTTTTCGAGCAAAACGGTTAGCGCAGCAAGCGCGTCGCCATTGAATTTATCGAGTTGCAATTCGCTGGGAGGTTCGTAGTCCGGCAAGCGGTTGTAACCCTCGAAGTCGTAAGTGCGGCCGCGGTCGGAATAATTCCAGCGAAAGGCTTTGTCGACGTAGTCGGTGGAAAAAGCCGCGGTGGACCAGGCGTGCCCGTCGGGGCTGGCTTCGGAGTTGACGAAGAAGCGGTCGAAAAGGCCGAAGCGCTGGGCGAGCGCGTGATGATTGGGCGTGATCGCTTGCGCGGCGCCATTGGGGCGGCGCGCGGTTTCGCTGTTCCCGAAAATCGCGAAAGCGGGCTCGCCATCGGCGGGATGGCCGTCGCCAGAAGTTTTCATATCGCCGAAGACCTGATCGTAAGTGCGGTTTTCCTTGATGATGTAAACGATGTGTTTGATGGGACTTTCGCCAGCAAAAAGCTTTGGCGGTGCGAAATCCAGCAAGCCGTCGTTCTGCATGGTTTGCTGCGTGTAATGCGCCAACGCGGGATCGTCGGGAAGCGGGACGGCGCTGATATTTCCGGAAACGATCGAGCCGCTGTACTGGCCGCCTTGACTGTTTTTGTCAGGCTTTGCAGGAAACGCCACGTTCGGAGGATTGGGTGTAAAGCCGGTACCGCTCACGTGCATCGAGGAAGGTTCGAACCCCGTCCCTTTGCCGTTGCCAATGAAGAGCCTTCCATCGGCTACGGCCACGGCGGAAGGATATTGTCCGGTAGGAATGAAGCCGAGGATTCTTGATTTGGAGGCCTGGTCATTTTTTGATGGGGATTTTGCTCCGCGCGCTTTTTCCGAAAGTGATACAACTGCCACGGCGTTGCTATGGGCGTTAGCAACGTATAGAGTCTTCTCGTCCTCGTTCAGGGCGATACCCTCAGGACTTGCGCCTATCAACACACTTTCTGACAGCCGCACGTCAATTCGTTCGATCTCCTGATCCGAGCTAGTGTCGATGACGGAAACGCTGTCGGCGTTCGAATTGGCCACAAACAGGCGCGTTCCTTCGGAGTTCAGAATCATCGCGGTCGGATGGCGGTCCACTCCAATGTATTTTTGGACTGTGGCTTTGCCGTTGAGAGAAATCACCACGACGGAGGAATCGTTCCAGCACGAAACATAAGCACGTGCTTTCTTTCCGGCCTCGACCACGACGACGCCGTACGGGTAAATGTTTTCGCTGGGCTTCCCCTGATGATGTAAGTCGAGGCGGTGCATTTGCCGCGTTCCGTTTAGGTTGCGAACAATTGTGACGCTGTCACCGAGGTTGTTGGCGGCCACGAGCGTGGCGCCATCCCGGGTAAGCGCAATCCCCGTGGGATAGAGCGCGGCCTTACCTTTGTTGTAATCCTTTGGTGAAACTTCTCCCGGGTTGCTCAAAGCGAAGAAAGGCGCAGTGATTTTCGTGTCAGGTCCGGGTGAGGCCGGCTGAATCGGCGCGGACGTTTTTGGATCAAAGCGGAAGATCCACATCTTGTTTTCGAAGCCGCCGGAAACGTACACCGAGAAACTCCCGTCGGCGGCCGAAGCAGGCGCAAAGGCAATGCCGACATTGGCGCTTTGCGGTGTGGGGAAGTAGACGTTTTGGATCACCACGGGATCGGGGCTGGCATCGAGGTCAATGACGGCAACGGATTGCTGCGCGTGGTTCGTGTCATCGCTGAATTGCACGCCGTATCCGCTGTTCACGACCAGGAGATAGCGGCCTTTTCCGTTGCGCCCCAGTTTGTCGGGGCTGCGCAGCATGTTCATGGGCATAGCCCCCACGGCGGGCAGTCGCGTGCTCGCGTCCATCACGAGCGTGCCTGCAGGAGTGATGGGGCGTCCTTCTCCGGCTGGCTCCCGCTGGGCCTGCATCGTTGCTGAGAGAACGAGTGCCGAGACGAAGATTCCCGATAGAAGTCGGAGTGTCATGAGTTCACCCTGTCGAAACAAAAACGAGTATTCCTTCCAAGCGTCTTTTTGTGCGGCTCTAAATGTACCCGCAACCGAGCTTAAGCGAAAATTATTTCAGGGCCATGAATTGAATCGGCGCCCGGCAGACGGAGAAGTGATTTGACCGGAAGCACGGCACCTTTTACGATGAAGGTTGCGTGGTCCTCAGCCGCCAAATACAGCCAACGGACTTTTCATGAAAACAAAACTCCTGCTTTCCTTTTTCTTGTGTTTTTTGCCGTTGTGTTCCGCGCCGGCGCAGACGCTGGATGAAATCGTAAAGAAGGTCATCAATGCGCGCGGGGGAATCGAGAAGATCAAGGCAGTGCAATCCGAACGGATTACCGGCCGCGTGGCATTTGCACAAGGCATCGAGGGCACGCTAACCCTGGAGCTGAAGCGCCCGCACAAGTTGTATTCGGAGATCGGTGTCGAAGGGCAAAAAGTGCTGCGCGTTTATGACGGCAAATCCGCCGGGTGGACAGTGAATCCCTTTGTTGGGAACAAGGGCGTTGTGGAAATGTCGGCAGATGAACTCAAAGGGATGCCCGATGAATCGGACGGGGATGGGCCGCTCGTGGATTACAAAGCCAAAGGGTCGAAGATTGAATTGGTAGGGAAAGAAGACGCCGAAGGCAAAGCGGCCTACCGGCTGAAAATCACGGGCAAAAGCGGAGAGATAAGGTCCTATCTGATTGATGCTACAACATTCCTGACGACGAGATGGGAAGGAATCCGCAAGGTCGGTGATCAGGACCTGCCGTGGGAGTGCGCGCTTTCCGATTACCGCGAAGTGGAAGGGTTGAAGTTTCCGTTCAAAATTGATCAAGGCAGCCCGGGTACAGAATTCAGACAAACGCTCACCGTGGAGAAAGTCGAGATTAATCCAAAACTGGATGAGTCGCACTTCGCCAAACCGGTCGTCGCGGATGCACCTGCCTCCTCCGCGCCAACGGCGCCCGCTAAGCCTCCTTCGCGGTAAGGCTGACATGACGAAAATAGTTCAAATAGTTCACGGAGTTCGGCGAGTGCGATGCCGGTGATAAAGGTCGGCCACGGAATAGGTCAGCCCCAGAAAAAATGTGACACGCGGAAGGTTGCCGTACGCCGCGACGTAGAGTCCGCCGTCGAAGACCACACGGGAAGAAGGACTGTAGGTCGGCGCGACAAGGATGGTCATCGTCGCAGGATTCCCGGCATTGGCCCGGCTGAATCCCGCAATTTCCGCCGTGTACGCCCATTTCTCCGAGAGAGGATGCGAGTAGGAAAGCGCGGTGAAATAGTGGCGGTCAAATCCAGCGCTTCCTGGCCTGCCAACAAACTGAACGCCTTCGTTGACGTCAAAATGATGCTTGCCGAAATCCTTGCTTACCAGAATTTGCGCCAGGTGTTGCATGGCTCCCGCGCCGAGTTGCGATCGTGCGGTGGGAATCGTGGCTACGTAAAGAAATGAGAGGGTCGGGCGCGCATTCTTCTGCGGGAACAATTTGTATTTAAGGCCCGCGCCAGAGTCGCCGAGTCCTGCGACCCCGTCGTCGCGCTCGATGGGATTGTGCAGAAACCACAGCTCCAGATTTTTGACTGCGCCGAACTTCAAAAGGCCGTTGATGTTCTGGTGCCCATCGGCTGCCTCGAGGCCGTATTCAATTTCGAATATGCCGGGCTGTACCATCTCCGCAGTGGAAGCAAACGTAGGCCGGTTTGGAACGGCAGTGATTTGTCCCGAAGTTGCGTCCTGCGGAACCAGGGAATTGGGCGAGTTCTGTTGTTGGGAAGTTGGGTTTTCCAGTCTTTCCTGCGCATCGGCGTTCCCCGGAAAGGCAAATCCAAGAAAAAAGAGAAGCATCATCGCGCCGCGGAAAGATGATTGTTGGATCGAGGAAGTCATGTTCGATGGGCCAAAGAAAAGTTTAGCAGCGCCACAGCCGGCCGCCTTGCTGGCGTTGCCGGTGGTTCTCGTAAGACACGGCCATTCGATAAGTGCCGCTTGTTGCAAGCCACGATTTGACGTTTCCGCTATGCCCTGGGCTATCCTTCTTTTTGTGAATGAAGTGCAAGCTTCTGCGAAATTTGAAACGGATCCCGGGTTGTGCGCCGATTGCCAGCACTGTCGCCGGGTGGAATCATCGCGCGGCTCCGCATTCGTGTTCTGTGAGTTGGCGTTTCGTGACCCCACTTTTCCCAAGTATCCGCGTCTGCCGATTCTTACGTGCAGGGGCTATGAGAAGAAGGATGAGGGCGCATAGCCGAGGCGGCTGGTGGTCACCGGAGGAGTCACTTTGCGGGGTACGCTCGATCTAGGCCTGCTGACCTGCATCGTGGTAAGCATCACCACTGAGAGGAATCACGCGCAGAAAAAAACAGGGCGTCTGCGTGACGCCCTGCTGAGCCAGCAAAGTAGAAACCAGGGTTCTTCAAACTACAGCCGGATTACTCCGGCTGCGGCGGTTGAGGCGGCTGCTGCGTTTGGGGCGGTTGATCTGGTTGCTGATTCGGGCGGTTCGGATCCGCCGGCGTCGGGGTGGAAACCGGAGTCATAGGCGGCGTAGCACCGGTGCTCGAAGCCAGTTCAGATTCCCTGTATTTCGGCGCGCTGATGTAACCGTGAACCGCATTCCGGCTAATCTTGTTCACCACGATTTGCACGGGCTGTCCGCCAGTTTCCGAATGAATCCAGATGGGCTCGTAGAGATTCACGCGCTTCTTGTCGAGCCGGTTGTCATCCACAACCATGCTCAAGTCATAGTTGGCGTGCTTGGCGTCGGTCCTGTGCAATGAGAGCGTAAGCGGGCCAAAGCGCTGGAACTGTTTGGATTTGGTCAAATCGAACTCAAAGTAGTTGCGCTCGCCGCGCTTTTGCAGTACCACCAGCTCCTCGTGGGTCTTGGCGATGGAGCCGTTGAGCTCGTCTTTCGTGGAGCTGAGACTACTCGCAAGGTCGGTCCGGTTCTTGGCGACCTCATCTTGGGTGTCCTTCAATTGCTTCCCTTGGTCGTCCAATTGCGCCTTCAACTCTTTGTAGCGCTTGTCCGGCGCGCCGCGCTTTCCAGAAGTCTTCTTCTGCTCCGCCGCCTGTTCGGCCGCTTGGGCAGCAGCTTGCTGTGCCGTGACCATGTCATTCAATTTCGTGGTTACAGAATTGAGCTGGCCCTGCAGTTGGTCGATCGTAGCGCTGGCCGCAGACTGCTGCTGGCTCAGATGGCCGACTGCACTTTGCTGGCTGTAGCCGTAACCAAACGCCAGTCCGGCAACGACCAGGAGAGCCACCCCGGCGATCAAAACCCAGCGGTTGATGCCTCCCGATCCAAACTGCCAGCTGTTTTCGTTGTGACTTTGCCCTTCCATGTTCTCTTCCATTCCCGCTCCTCCTCGATTTCTCGGCTCCATAACGCGAAGCCACTCAGGCAGAAGGCTTCCACAGTTGTGCTCTTGGGTTGACGAGAACTATGCTCTGTGATTTGCGTCTTCAGCCGAAGCCCCGCTTTTCACAGCAAAGAAGTGGCCCAAGAACGAAATTCTGGTACGCCGCTAACTCTCGCAGCGCCAACGACTAACAAGGCACGAAAGGGAGGATGCAATGGCGTCCCTGGTACTAGTCCTTGCAATTTTGTCCTCGTTTCGAACGACTTTCCACAGTGCTAAGTGTGAAAGAGTTTTGTTGTTCCGGTGCAAGATTTCCCGTTTCTTCCTCGTGTTTCGTTGCTGCGAACCGACCCGTGTGCTAGCATCCGCCGTGAAAGAGGAGCGTTCCAGGGAATCTTTCGATTCTCCTTCGCCTCCGCCCGCTCGGAGACCCAGGGCCCTCGCCAGATTCGAGGGCAAAGAACCGCAAGAAGCTTCAATGAGAACAGGAGCTCTTCCTCCTACAGTGGAAAACTCGATCGGGCGCAAGTCCGTGCTTGAAACCAAGCGGCGGACTTTCGCGGCCATGGCCTCACGCGGGTCGCCGAAACGTGATTCGCTGGCACCGCAGAAAAAAGGAGAGTCCGCATGAAACCCTATCTCACCAAGGACATTCGAAACGTTGGCATTGTAGGTCACGGCGGCACCGGCAAGACGCAACTGGTGTCGTCGTTGCTGTACACCGCAGGTATGACCCCGCGGTGGGGAAAAGTTGCGGATGGCAGCGCCACCACTGACTGGGACGACGAAGAGGTGGCGCGCAAAATATCGATTCAAACGGGCCTGGCATACGCCGAGTGGCCCGCGACGCCGACCGGCCCCTCCGGCTCGTCTGACAAGGTAAAAATCAATCTTATCGACCTTCCTGGGTATTCCACCTTCATCAACGAAACAAAAGTTTCGCTGATTGCCGCCGATGCCGCGCTGATTGCCGTCGACGCGCACGTGGGTGTGCAAGTCACCACCGAAAAAGTCTGGGATTACTGCACCGAATACGATATTCCCCGCGCGTTTGTGCTTACGTGGATGGACCGCGAGCTTTCCAGTTTCGAGCGTTCGATGGAATCACTGACGGAAGTTTTTGGACGCAACGTTGTCGCGTTGCAGTTGCCGATTGGTTCGGAAAAGGGCTTTCGCGGCGTCATTGACCTGGTGGCCATGAAGGCGCATACCTACAAGCCTGACGGCGACGGCAAGCCCACGATGGAAGAAATTCCGGCTGCGCTTGCCGACGAAGCCAAGGAAGCACACGAAAAGCTCGTGGAAATGATCGCGGAAGGCGACGACGAAATGATGGAGGAGTTTTTCCGCGAAGGCACCATTCCTATTCAGGACCTGATTCCGGCGGTTCGCAAAGCCATCGTCCACGAAAAGATCTTTCCCGTCCTGATGACTTCCGGGCTGCACAACATCGGCACGGCCAGCTTGCTCACTTTTCTGGCCGACGTTTTTCCGCATCCGGACGAGCACGCGCAAGTCGGCTACAAAGACCCTGCCGGCAAAGGTGATCGTGTCGAGCGCAAGTATGACGACAGCCAGCCGGTTTCCCTTTTCGTCTTCAAGACTCTTGCCGATCCTTTCGCTGGGCGCATCAACTACTTCAAGGTGAAGAGCGGCGTGCTGAAAAACGATGCCACGCTGGTGAATTACAATCGCAGCACGCCGGAGCGCTTGCAGCATACTCAGGTCGTCCAAGGCAAACAGCTCACCGAAACCGGCGAGCTGCACGCGGGTGATATTGGCGCGATCGCCAAGTTGAAGGAAACCACCACCGGCGAAACACTGGGCGACAAGGCCGCGCCGATTTATTACACGCCGGCGCGCTTGCCGGAGCCTTCCATCACTTTTGCCATTGAGCCCAAGAGCCGCGCCGATGAAGACAAGATCGGCGTGGCTATCCACAAGATTCTCGAAGAAGACGGTGCACTGCGTTTTTCGCGTGATACGCAAACCAAAGAATTCTTGCTTGCAGGATCCGGCCAGCAGCATATCGAAGTCGTCGTGGCCAAGCTCCAGAAGCGCTACAACGTGAATCTCACGCTGAAGCCGCCCAAAGTTCCCTACCGCGAAACCATTCGCGGGAAAGCGGACGCCGAGGGCAAGCACAAAAAACAGTCCGGCGGGCACGGGCAGTTCGGCGTATGCCGTGTCAAGATGGAGCCCATCGAGCGCGGCAAGGGCATTGAGTTCGTGGACGACATTTTCGGAGGCGCCATCCCCAAAAACTGGATCCCGTCCGTCGAGAAGGGAATTCGTGATTCCGCCGCGCGCGGCTATTTGGCAGGCTTTCCCGTAACCGACTTCCGCGCCATTCTCTACGACGGAAAATACCACGACGTCGATTCCTCGGACATTGCGTTCAAAATTGCCGGCTCCCTGGCCTTCAAGGAAGCCATGAAGCAGGCGCGGCCAGCGCTCCTAGAACCCATCATGAACGTGGAAGTCTACGCTCCGGACCAATACTCCGGCGACCTGATGGGCGACCTCAGCTCGCGGCGCGGGCGTATTTCAGGCAGCGAAGCGCGCGGGCACAACGTCATTATCAAGGGGCAAGTGCCGCTTGCGGAAATGCTGAGCTACGCCACCGACCTCACGTCCAAAACCCAAGGGCGCGCGTCGTATTCGATGGAATTTTCTCACTATGACTACGTGCCCAACGAATTGGCGGAAAAGGTAATCGCGGCGCACAAGGCCGCCCACGGCGAAGCTCTGGTCGAAGAAGAAGCCTGACCGCCGTTTTCGGTGTATGCTTTGGCCAATTCCTAGGAGGGCCTTATGGCAACGACGGTCAGCCAGACAGCGCCCATGGCGGCAACGTCACCGGCCGTTCGGCAGGCGACGCCTCCCGGAGTCGCGGCTGCGCGTAACGTTTCGATTGACGCATACCGTGGCCTGGTCATGCTGCTGATGATGGCAGAAGTGCTCCAGCTTTCGCATGTCTCTGCCGCATACCCTAACAGCTTGTTCTGGAAGGTTTTGGGCTGGAATCAAACACATACGGAGTGGTTTGGCTGCTCCCTGCACGACACCATTCAGCCGGGATTCTCGTTCCTCGTCGGTGTGGCGTTGCCGTATTCCATCGCCAGCCGCATGGCCAAGGGCGCGAGCTTCGCGAATTTGTTCCGGCACGCTTTGTGGCGTTCCTTTGCGCTGGCGGCTCTGGGTGTGTTCCTGCGCTCGATGGATCACTCCATAACCTATTTCACGTTTGAGGATACGCTCTCGCAAATCGGCTTCGGCTATCCGTTCTTGTTCCTGCTCGGATATTTTTCCTCGAGGATGCAATCGCTCAAATGGGTCTGGGTGACGCTCGCGATTATTCTTGTGGGATATTGGCTGCTGTGGGCTGTGTATCCCGCGGCGCCTGCAAATTTCAACTGGCCGGGCGTGGGCGTCTCCGCAGAATGGAACGCGCAGCACAATTACACGGGATTCGCGGCGCATTGGAACAAAAACTACAACTTCGGAAATCGTTTCGACCAGTGGTTCCTGAATCTTTTCCCGCGCGAGCATCCCTTTGTGTACAACGGGGGCGGCTACCTCACACTGAGTTTCATTCCTACACTGGGGACGATGATTCTCGGCTTGATTGCAGGACGTTGGATGCGCGACTCTTGGCCGAGAATTCCCATGAAGAAAATGCTGCTTGCCGGGGTCGCCGGAATTGCGCTCGGGCTGGCGCTGCATTACTCGGGCATTTGTCCGGTCGTGAAACGTATCTGGACGCCCTCGTGGACCATCTTCAGCGGCGGCATCTGTTTTTTGTTCCTCGCCGCGTTCAGCTGGGTGATTGACGTGAAAGGTTTCAGGAAATGGTCGTTCCCGCTGGTGGTCATCGGCATGAACTCGATTGCGGCCTACTGTATCGCGCACTTCTTCGAGGAGTTTTTTGTTAGCACCTTCCGCATCCACCTGGGTGCGAACTTTTTCGGGTTCGCTGGCGCAGGCCTGCAGCCGTTCTTTACCGGCGCCGCGGTTCTGCTTTGCTACTGGCTTATGCTTCTTTGGATGTACCGCCGCAAACTGTTCCTGAAGATCTGAAGAGAGGCCAGCCGTCAACACCGGCGGAAGAGGCCTTTCCCGCCCAATTTGTCCAGCTAAACGCCAATTTGGCGGCTGTCATTCTTCGCGGATAGAGGGCAAACTCATAGCCATGAAAATTGAAAAACAGCCCAAGCGCGCCGCGCCGAGTCATCTTGGTCCGCAGACGAAGGCGATTCATGGTGGGGAGCCGAATCGCTACGGAGTGAACGGCCCCATCGTGACGGAGATCATCCGGTCTTCGACGTTCACATTTACCAACACGGAAGAGATGAAGGAGTGGGCCGAGGGGAAGAACAAGGCTTACATCTACACGCGCTACGGCAATCCCACGTTGTCCGTTGCGGAAAAGAAAATTGCAGCGCTCGAAGGCGCGGAAGCGGCGGTCGTGGCCGCTTCAGGCATGGCGGCGATTTCCTCTTCGCTATTGGCCGTGTTGAAGGGCGGAGACGAACTGATCTCCACGGCGCAGCTTTATGGCGGCACGTACCGGCTGATGCGCGACGTGTTTCCGACCTGGGGAATTACGGTCCATCACGTGCAACCAGATCTCGGCGGCATCGAAAAGCTCGTTAATGCGCGCACGCGGGCGTTGTACGTCGAGACCCCGACGAATCCCACGCTGCGGCTGGTGGACATTCACAAAGCGGCCGCGTTCGCCAAGAAGCACAAGCTCATCTCGCTGATCGACAACACCTTTGCGACGCCCGTGTTGCAAAACCCTATCCCGTTGGGCTACGACATTGCGGTGCACAGCGCCACGAAAGC
>Ga0126369_10004176_pt1 | contig 10555 bp, 6 predicted proteins | sample PanSoiMetaPlot_1_FD_109646 | JGI IMG/M metagenome (GOLD analysis project Ga0126369, IMG submission 109646) | Tropical forest soil microbial communities from Panama - MetaG Plot_1 | ecosystem: Environmental > Terrestrial > Soil > Tropical forest > Bulk soil | place: Panama | collected 2016-02-17
CGGCAAAAAACGAAAGTGACCGCGATCGAGATCGATGAGAGCGGGGTTCGAATTCAGACCGCAGCCGGGGAGGAGATCAAGGCGCGCTATGTAGTGGACGGAACCGGCTATAAGAGCATTGTTGCTGATCGCTTCGGACTTCGCGAAAACCCGACCCGACTGAAGCATCATTCACGCACTTTGTTCACGCACATGGTTGATGTCCCTGGGTTCGACGATTCCCACAATCCGTTGCTGCTTTCCTATCACAAAGGTACCTTGCATCATTGCTTTGAGCGCGGCTGGTTCTGGGTCATTCCATTCAACAATCACGAGCGCTCCACGAATCCTCTTATTAGCATTGGATTGACGATTGATCCACGGCGCTATCCGAAGCCGGAAATGTCTGCGGAGCAAGAATTCCAGAAATTTCTGGAGCTCTATCCCAGCGTCGCCGCACAATTCGTGGACGCAAAGTCTGTTAGACCTTGGGTAAGCACTGGCCGGCTGCAGTATTCCTCGAAGAAGACCAGCGGTTACCGGTACTGCCTGATGTCGCATGCGGCGGGGTTTGTCGATCCACTGTTTTCGCGGGGTATGGTGAATACGGTCGAAGTCACATACTCTTTGCTGGACCCGCTCCTGAATGCGTTGGCTACTGACAATTTCGACGAAGCAGCCTTTGCCGGTATTAACGAACTACAACAACGAGTCCTTGATTACAACGACCGCCTGGTGAATTGCGCCTTCATTTCCTGGGAAGACTTCGACTTGTGGAATGCGTGGCTGCGGGTCTTCGGTATTGGTACATTTCTGGCGGAGTTCCGATTGATGAACGGTCTGCACGATTACAGTGCGAGCCGGGATGTGCAATGCCTGGCTGGCGATACACGCAACCCTATATTCACGGAATTCGAAGACCCGGATTATCGGGCATTCTTTGATTACTCCGTCGAACAAGCGGAGGCAGTCGAGGCACGCACGCTTTCCGCTTCGGAAGCGGCAAAACGGATCTTCGACGCAACTGCGCAATATGAGTTCCCGGTCATGATTCGCCGAGATTCGCTGGTTCGGGCAGGGTGGATTCGCGGGCAGGATACCCTCACGGAGCGAGATTTGAAGTATGTTCGCAGTGGGTTCCGCTGGGCGCTGACCTCACCAGACACTCGTGACGTGGTCTCCAGCTCGGACACGTTCTTCCGGTGGTGCGCGCGCAGGCCCGATCCGCACCTGGTTGCGGCCGCGAAGTAGTCCTCAGGACTATTTGGTGAGCTTCACCTTGTCTTTGGCGCGTTGAATCAGTTCGGTTTCAATTGCCGCCCAATGATCGTGTGACTTGCCGCCTTCTTCGAGGTCACCTGCGCTGAAACCAGTGGGACGAATGTCCTCTCCGTAGATGATCATCAGCTCTTTTCGTTTTTGTTCATCCAGCAAATGCACCAGGCGAACGTACATCATCCCTTGTGGCATGCGATAGCCCTTGCTTCGAATCAATGCTTCAACGTGTTCGCGGTCTGAACCTGGTTTAGTCTCATCGCCCTGCTTTCGCACCCAAGTGTCCACGTAAAAATCCATGCCGCCGAGCTCAGCGTGTCGAGGCGAGTCATAGGTATGGTGAAGATCGGGCTTGGCGGGAACATACGCTTCGAACTGCACCCAATACAGGCGCTGAACTTGGTTTCGTTCGTCCGCTTCCACGAAAGCGTGCAACTCGGCGTCGGCGACGTCGTACAAAAGCCAGCGGTCCGCCCCCACATACTGCACTGCCTTGGGCAGTTCGATAGTTACCTTCGGATCGCGATCTGAGATCAGACGATGGCCCTCTACCTTCCGTTCGGGAGCCATGGCCTGCGCAACCAGGCAAGTGCAAACAAATGTGATCAAACAGATTTTTGCTCTGAAATCACGGACCATGATGATGACCTCGATGTTTCCAAGGTTACCTAGCCATCTGACCGGTGTCAGCACTTCTCGGGGTTGTTAGGATGCCAGAAGCAAGAAACTGAGAGCTCAATCTACGTTAGAATAATAGAAGAGCTATGGCGTTCAAGCGACTGTAGCCGAGTCATTCCATTCGTATGCGACACCCACGTCGGCCAGAAAAGCATACCCACTGTCGATCCTGCCAAACGCCATTCGACTAATTGTTAGGCGGGCAGAAAAAGGGTCCGCAAACGCCGCTTTCGGCTGGAATGTTTTGTTGATTCCGAAGGCTCCGCTCATTGTTGCTAACTTTTGGGAGCATCTAAAGGTCTGAATCTTTTTGAGGAATGATGAAATCAGATAACGAAAACCCGTGATGTGGCGGGACGGGGCATTCTTACTCATAAGTCATTGTCAATAAAAGACAGTAAAGCGCTGTGATCCGAGAAACGAAGGGTAACTATGGCAAAACGGATGTTGCTGATGCTGGCCGTGGTCATCGTGGTAGTGGCTGGCTTGGGATTCGTAAAGTATCGCCAGATTGAAACAGCGATGGCCCAGGGCGCAAGTTTTCAGCCGCCACCAACGGCTGTCACCACCGTGGTCGCGCATAAGGAGACTTGGCCGTCCAATCTGGGCGTGATTGGTACGGCTACGGCGATTCAGGGAGTGACGGTAAGCGCGGACCTTCCTGGTACGGTCGACAAGATTTACTTCGATTCCGGCAAATGGGTCAAAGAAGGCGAAGTTCTCGTCGAGCTTGACACCCGCCAGGAACGTGCTCAATTGGCCGCCATGGAAGCAAATCGCGACTTAGCGAAGATCAATTACGACCGGCTGCGCCAACTGGTGGAGCAAGGCGTCCTGGCACGCAGCGAATACGACAACGCAACAGCTCAGCAAAAAGCTACGGAAGCACAGGTCGGCGAGATCCGAGCCACCATTGCGCGTAAGACCATTCGCGCACCATTCTCGGGATTGCTAGGAATCCGACAAATCAGCCTCGGGCAATACCTTGCAGCTGGGCAAGCGATCGTTCCGTTGCAGTCTTTAAGTCCGATCTACGTAAATTTCGGAGTGCCCCAGCAGCAAACACCACAGATGAAGGTCGGACGAAAACTACGGGTTACAAGCGATGACCTTCCAGGCATTGAGTTCGGCGGGCTGGTTACGGCGATCGATTCCGTTGTGGATCAATCCACCCGCAACGTTCAAGTTCAGGCGACATTAAGCAATCCAGGAGGCAGGTTGCGCCCAGGCATGTTTGTACAGGTACAGGTCGGCCTGGGAGAAAACCGGGAAATAGTACCGCTACCCGCCTCGGCGATTAACTACGCGCCTTACGGGGACTCAGTTTACGTAGTTACCGACCTGAAGGATCCGAAGGGAAATTCCTATCGAGGAGTGCGCCAGCAGTTCGTCAAAGTTGAAGGATCGCAAGGCGATCAGGTGGCAGTAGTTTCCGGCCTCAAGCCCGGAGATGAAGTTGTGACTTCGGGAGTGTTTAAGCTGCGGAACGGCGCTGCGGTCCAGGTTAATAACAAGGTGCAACCCGAAAACAGCAAGAGTCCCAAGCCCGAGGATAGTTAATGAAGTTTACGGACCTATTTGTAAAGCGCCCAGTTCTGGCGATTGTGGTCAATCTAGTGATATTGATCGCCGGACTGCAGGCCATACGTTCGTTAAGTGTTCGACAATATCCGCGTAGTGACATTGCAGTCGTGTCGGTGACAACGGTCTACGTGGGCGCGAATGCTGACCTGGTGCGTGGGTTCATCACGACTCCATTGGAGCGAGTGATTGCCAGCGCTGACGGCATCGACTACATGGAGTCGACGAGCGCTCAGGGTCTCAGCACGATTCAAGTCCACCTTAAGCTCAACTACGACACCAATGCCGCCTTAACACAGATTCAGGCTAAGGTTGCCCAAGTTCGTAACGATTTGCCACCGGAGGCCGAGGCCCCGGTGATCGAACTGCAGACGGCAGATACGCAGTTCGCGGCAATGTACCTAGGGTTCTCTTCTGCTGACCTGGATCAGAACCAGATCACTGACTACCTGACACGCGTCGTGCAGCCAAAACTGAGCGCTGTCAGCGGCGTGCAACGCGCGGACATCCTGGGTAACCGCACGTTCGCGATGCGTATCTGGCTTAAGCCAGAGCAGATGGCAGCACGCGGCGTCTCGCCTTCAGATGTGCGAGATGCGCTTGCAAAGAACAACTACCTGTCTGCTGTTGGCAGCACCAAGGGCTCGATGGTGTCGGTGAACTTGGTGGCAAATACCGATCTGCGAACTTCCGGCGAATTCCGTCAGTTGGTGGTGAAGCAGCAGAATGGCGTCGTCGTACGCCTCGGAGAAATTGCTGACGTTGTTCTAGGTGCCGAAAACTATGACCAGGATGTACGTTTCAATGGTGAAACGGCCACCTTCATGGGCGTCTGGGTTCTACCGACGGCAAACTCGCTGGAGGTGATCAAGCAGGTTCGTGCGACCTTACCCCAAATCAGCGAGCAGTTACCAACCGGCATGAAGCTGGGTGTGCCCTACGACTCAACCGAATACATTCAAGATGCGATCAATGAAGTCCTTCATACCCTAGTCGAGACGCTGCTGATCGTGGTGGTGGTGATTTTCTTATTCTTGGGATCGTTCCGGTCGGTGCTTATACCTGTCGTTGCTATTCCGATTTCCTTGATTGGTGCGGTTTTCCTGATGCTGTTGGCAGGCTTCACGATCAACCTGCTCACATTGCTTGCAATTGTGCTTTCGGTTGGACTGGTCGTCGATGACGCCATCGTGATGGTGGAAAACGTTGAACGGCACCTGCACCTCGGCAAGTCTCCGTTGCGAGCAGCGAAAGACGCTGCACGTGAACTCGTCGGCCCGATCATTGCTATGACGATCACCCTGGCAGCGGTTTATGCCCCTATCGGTATCCAGGGAGGTTTGACAGGGGCGCTGTTCCGGGAGTTCGCTTTCACGTTGGCTGGTGCAGTGGTTGTTTCCGGCATCGTGGCCCTGACCTTGTCTCCTATGATGGGGTCGCAGTTGTTGCGTGAGGGTGCGTCCGAGCGTGGGCTCGCGGGTTTCATCAACCGGCGATTTGAAAGTGTGCGCAATCTTTACATCCGGATGCTGACCGGAACCTTGCGCTATCGGCCAGTAGTCCTAACTCTGTGGCTGATCGTCGCCGTTCTGATGGTGCCTTTTTACATGTTCTCGCAGCATGAACTGGCGCCCGCCGAAGATCAGGGTGTCGTCTTTGGCGTGATCCAATCATCGGCGAACTCCACGATTGATCAGACTAATCTTTTTACGACTCAGGTCTACGATGTTTACAAGTCATTCCCGGAGAGCGGCAGCGTCTTCCAAATCACCAATCCGAGCGGGGGCTTTGGCGGCATGGTTACGAAGCCATGGAGCCAACGGAAAAAGACCGCGCAACAGTTGCTGGTGGAATCCACCGGCCCGCTCTCGAAAATTCCTGGCATACGTGTGATTCCGCTGACGCCTCCGCCATTACCTGGTGGCGGAAATTTTCCTGTCGACTTTGTGATCGCGTCGGCGGCCGAACCGAGGCAGCTGACTGACTTTGCCAACCAGCTCGTGCAAAAGGCGATGGCGAGCGGCATCTTCATTTACGCCGATACAGACGTGAAGTTTGACCAGCCGCAAGCAGAAGTGGTGTTCGATCGTGACAAGCTTCGCTCGCAGGGAGTGGATCTTAGCCAGGCCGGGCAAGATCTTTCCACAATGCTGGGTGGGAACTACATCAACCGCTTCAGTATTCAGGGAAGAAGCTATAAGGTGATCCCGCAGGTAAAACGTGCGGAGCGGCTAACCCCTGACCAGCTTTCGCAGATTTACGTCAAAGGATCGAGCGACAAGCTCGTACCGCTCTCTACATTTGCAAGCCTGCGCACGACGACGGAGCCACGCTCGCTGAACAAGTTTCAGCAATTGAATGCCGTTCGCATTCAGGGAGTAGTACCACCATCGGTCCCCCTGGATCAGGCTCTGACTCTGCTAGAGACGGAAGCTAAAAAGATTCTGCCGCAAGGGTTCACGGTCGATTATGCGGGTGAATCGCGGCAGCTTCGTGTGGAAGGCAGCAAGTTCCTCGGCACGTTCTTCCTGTCGGCCATCCTTATTTACCTGGTTCTGGCAGCGCAGTTCGAGAGCTTTCGCGACCCGTTCATTGTCCTGGCAGGATCCGTGCCATTGGCTCTTTCCGGCGCGCTCATGTTCTCGTTCCTTGGACTGACGACTCTTAACATTTACAGTCAGGTTGGGCTGATTACGCTCGTGGGTCTGATCGCGAAGAACGGAATTCTGATCGTAGAATTCGCGAACCATTTGCAGGAAACCGGTCGGACGAAACTGGAAGCCATTATTGAAGCTGCCGGCACCCGCTTGCGGCCAATTCTGATGACCACCGCGGCTACGGTTTTCGGGCACTTCCCTCTAGTTCTTGCGACAGGTCCTGGTGCTGGGGCGAGAAACAGCATCGGTATCATGCTCGTCAGCGGGATGATCATTGGTACGGCATTCACGTTATTCGTGGTGCCCTCTATCTACATGCTAGTCGCCCGTAGACACGTCGGCGAAGCGCAAGAACCGGAAGTAGATGCTGACGAATTCCCCGAACCGGTCGAAGCGGCATCTTAAGCGATCTTGTCACTCAGATGGGGATGTGCGCCTTAGGACACTTCCCCACTCTGTTTCAGCACTCTCTGCAACAGCCTCAACTCACAATCGCATAGGTGGGACGTCCCGTTCGATTACAACCACAAGCTCCCAGTGAACATCCGAAGGACCCGTGGCAACACTGCAAAATACTCATCCCTTGCCAAAAGTCGCTGTGGGTCGACACGTCTGCTCAGAATCCATCCATCTGGAGAACTACCGGACTTGGGTCGGCGATGACCTAATAGACGAAATACAGGATGTGAGCCGGGATCTTCGCGGATTGCGCGTTTGCAACGTGAATGCGACTGCTACGGGAGGCGGCGTGGCGGAACTGCTAAGCCGCATGATTCCGATGCATCTCGCACTTGGAATAAACGTTGACTGGCGCCTGATCTACGGGGATAAAGAATTCTTCACCATCACCAAAAGCTTTCATAACGCGTTGCAGGGCGCAAAACTCACTCTCACGTCAGAAATGTCGGACATTTATCTGGAGCATAACCGGGCAAGTGCCGACCTATTGCCGGATGACTACGACGTATTCATCGTTCACGATCCGCAGCCCGCCGCGTTACGGCACTTCAAAAAGCGCACAGGTTCTTCGAAGTGGATCTGGAGATGTCACATAGACAGTTCCGAGCCGAATTCCCAGGTTTGGGACTTCCTGCGTCCTTACATCGAAGACTACGACGCGGCTGTATTCACGATGGAGGCATTTCGCCCGTCAGACTTGAACATGGCGAGGATCGTATTCATCCCACCGGCAATTGATCCCGTATCCACCAAGAATATGGAGCTTCCGGATAGCGTCTGTCAGCGGGCAGTCGCGGAAATGGGACTTGACCTTCATCGCCCAATGCTAGCGCAAATCTCGCGGTTTGATCCGTGGAAGGATCCGCTAGGTGTCATTCATGCCTATCGCATCGTGAAGAAGACCATTCCGGGGGTTCAACTTGCCATGATCGGCGCCATGGCTGGCGACGATCCCGAAGGGTGGGAGATTCTTGACAAGATCAATTCTGAGGCGACAGACGACCCAGACCTGTTCGTCTTCACCAATCTGACTGGAGTGGGGAATATGGAGGTGAATGCGTTTCAGCGCGCCGCGAATGTGGTCTTGCAAAAATCAATCCGGGAGGGATTTGGATTGGTAGTCGCGGAGGCGTTCTGGAAAGCAAAACCTGTGGTTGCTGGTCACGCGGGGGGCATCCCAATGCAGTATCCGAAGGGGTATGAGCAGTATCTTGTGGGAAGCGTGGAAGAGTGCGCCGAAAAAGTCCTGCTTTTGCTTACTCATCCAGATGAGGCAGAGAAGTTTGGACGCGCCGGCAAGGAAAGAATTCGCTCTGAATTCTTGGTCCCAAGACTTATTCGCGACGAACTTCGCCTCATTAGGGACGTCATTCGCTAGCAAAGATAGAAGGCTTCCCTCTTTTCTCCTCAACCATGACGTTTAAAGTATTGAACCGCACGCTCGCGCGCCTCTGCCGCTCTGCGTGTTGAAAATGTGCCGAGATTACGACGTCTTCCGGTTTTCGGGTTTTTCTTGCGTGAGTACAGACGATACTGACCCGACGACAGTTTGCGAATCATGAATCACACGCCCTAGCGACAATTCTTTGCCTTGGATGCATCGTCACGAGCCGGAGGTAAATTCAGCTTTGGAAGTGCAGCAATCGCCGTCGAGGTATCAGGTAATGCGGGTATGGCCAGAGATGGTTTGCGGATTGACAATAAAGCGAGACCTCGAGGTGAAATCTTATGCAGGCCGTTACGGGAATATTTTTGTCGAAGGATCAAGCACAGAAAGCGGTGGAACGACTTCGGTTGGCGGGCCTTCCGAGCGACAAGGTTACGCTACTCACTCCTGGAAAGGGAACGGAAGCAGAGTTGAAGGCCATTCCCGTGGACACGACCGAACAGCCGGGAATGGGAAAGGCTATCGGCGCAGTTATTGGTGGCGCCGCTGGATTATCTGGTGCGGCCGTAGCGGCCATCATACCTGGAGTGGGACTAGTGACTGCAATCGGCCTGCTAGGCGCAGCCGTTCTGACGGCAGCTGGAACTGGCGTAGGAGCCGCGGCGGGAAAATCTCTCGAAAATTCTATGTCTCATGGATTACCGGAGGACGAGATATTCGTTTACGAGGATGCCCTGCGCAAAGGGCGCAATATCGTGGTGGCGTTAGCCGAAAATGAATCGGAGGCAGACAAGTTCCGAAAATTGCTCAAAGAGGTAGGAGCTGAGGCCGTCGACGCCGCACGGGAGGAATGGTGGATCGGCCTGCGGAGCGCGGAGCAGGAGCACTACTTGAAGTCGGCGATAACTCCACGGGTGCTACGAAACTTCGACGAGGCCGAGAAATACTATCGCATGGGTTTTGAAGCGGCTCTCCACGCCAGGGCACGCTGTAAGGAGTTCGATCAGGTATCACAAGAGATGGCCAACAGGGTCGAAGAGCTGGAAGAACAAAATCCAGACGTCGAGCTCGCCGAATCCTACACGCGCGGGTATCAGCGGGGTCGCGAATACTACCAGCGCCTATGTGACCAATCAAAGGCTGCTTAAGGAGGAAATCGCATGCCGGAAAAAGAGACGATTGAACGCGCTCAGGAAGATGCTCGCGAGGGAAAATCTCCTAGTACCCAAGCGGGAGAATTTGTCAGGGAAGAAATGCATCACATCAGAGAAGGAAAACACGGGGCCAGGTCTACGAAGCAGGCAATCGCGATCGGCCTCTCTAAGGCGAGACGGTCTGGAGTGAAGCTCCGAGCCCCACGGAAAGGGAAAGCATCGACAGGTACGCGAAGGCAAGCGAGCCGCGATCTCGCCAAGGGACGAAGCGGTCGTCGTAAGAAGCCATCTGCCCGACGTTCACGTGCAACGCTTGGTGCTCTGAAAAGAGAAGGCAGAAGCGCGGCCTCGCGCGGATCCCTGTCGCGACAGGCGCGGCGCACGGCTCGCACACGGGGAAGAACTGCTCGTCATCGCTCGGCAATGAGAGCTGTGCGAACAAAAGGTGTGAGGGGACGTTCCCAGGCGGCGCGCAAAGCAGCTCGAACACGCGCGAAACGTAGGGGATAGATCTTCAACTTGGTTTGCAAACGCTGCCCTCTGTGCTCCGGGAGGGCACCATTTCTGTCTGAGTGAGCCCACAGGATAAACCGCTGCGGTTCCATACCTTCCATACACCGTGTTAAGATAAATGCGATCCGAATAGCCCACTGCCAGCAGGCGAAGTGATCCCATTAAGCTCCAGGTGAAAGATTAGTTGTAACCGGATGGAGATACACGGGTTCATGTGCGGAAGTGGTGGAACTGGCAGACACACCATCTTGAGGGGGTGGCGCCGAAAGGCGTGGGGGTTCAAATCCCCCCTTCCGCACCATTTAGATTTCAGGAAGAGGAAGGTTCATCAGCACTCGTCTAACGATGGTTCGCTGATTTCAGAAATAGAACATGATCATCACACTGGTTACGATCGTTCACATTATCGTTTGCTTCTTCATCATTATCGTAGTGCTGCTGCAGAGCGGTAAGAGCGGTGACATAGCGGCTGCTTTCGGCGGGATGGGCAGCCAGACAGCATTTGGACCACGTGGAGCAGCGAGCGCACTCTCAAAGGCCACCACCTGGTCGGCAGTCTTGTTTATGGTGACGTCCATTACGCTTTCGATTTTCGCGTCAAAACACACTGGGCCGAAGTCGGTATTACAAGGGATGCCGAACCAAACAAAGTCGACACCTGCAGCGCCCAGCCAGCCCGCCCCCGCGACACCAGCAAACCCTGCGCCGCAGCCGAAGTAGTTCGTCGAGTTCTTACTGGAACTCCCATTCTCGGGAGCTCTTGGTTTGAATAGCGATTGATTTTGGTGTTTCCGGATTATTGACGAGCTTATGATCCACGAGATCTTCCCCGTTGGGCCTCTTCAGTGCAATTGCTCCGTCATAGGTGACGA
>Ga0126369_10004181_pt1 | contig 10553 bp, 7 predicted proteins | sample PanSoiMetaPlot_1_FD_109646 | JGI IMG/M metagenome (GOLD analysis project Ga0126369, IMG submission 109646) | Tropical forest soil microbial communities from Panama - MetaG Plot_1 | ecosystem: Environmental > Terrestrial > Soil > Tropical forest > Bulk soil | place: Panama | collected 2016-02-17
CAAGGGCACCGGCAATTCGGAGCTCATCCTTGATCGCAAGGTTGCGGACAAGCGTACCTTCCCGGCGATCGATATCACGCGTTCCGGCACCCGCAAGGAAGAGCTGCTCACCCCGTCGGACGTGCTCAAAAAGATGTACGTGCTCCGCCGTATCCTCAATCCCATGGGAACGATGGATGCCATCGACTTCCTGCTCGACAAGCTCCGCAATACAAAGAGCAACGGGGAATTCTTCGAATCGATGAATACGTAGACAGCGGCTTGTGGGCCTCGGCAACCCAGGCTTTGGTGAGGCTGCATGAGGCTCACGGTGCCAAGTTGGTACAGTCGGTTGCGTGCAGCCGCCCTACGATTGTCGCGCGGCAGAATTCCGTTTATTTATCGAATCGGGTTGCTGTGGCTGGCGCCGCTAGCGATCTAGGTGGATTTCCAAGCCGCAACAGAACTTGTCTGCCCTCCCGATAGTTATGTGAGGGTATGATTTGCATACGGGCATCTCAATGCGCGCCGAAATTATGAATTCGGATTCAGCGCTTGAATGGCTCTTCGCTGGTTCATTTCGAAACGAAACGGGCGACGTCGGGAAGAGGCCGCCATCAAACTCTGCGACAACGGCCGGACCTCCCGTGTCAGACATTCATCGGACCGCACACGCGGGGCCACGGTCAGCTGAAAGTCATCCCGCCGCGATCAGCTGCGCCGTGAGCTCCGACTTCTTCACTTTACGTGTCGGTGTCATCGGCATCTCTGCGATCAGCTCAAGGCGCTCCGGCCATTTGATTTTGGCCACATCGTGTTGCGCCAGCCATTGACACACGTCGGCAAGCTCAAGCTGCGCGCCCTGCTTGAGCACGGTGAAGCAACAGGCGCGCTCACCCAACACTGCGTCCGGCATCGGCACGATCGCACATTGGGCGACCGCGGGGTGGCGATCGATCACGATCTCCACATCGACCGGATTAAATTTGATGCCGCCGCGATTGATCAGCTCCTTGAGGCGGCCGGTGAATTGGACATTGCCGTTCCGGTCGAGCCGCGCGAGGTCGCCGGTGCGGAACCAACCGTCGGAAGTAAATGCGGCTGCTGTCGCGGCGTCGTTGCCGAGATAGCCGCTGAACACTGAGCAGCCGCGAACCTGCAGCTCGCCTTCTTGGCCGGGCGGCAGAGGTTCGTCCGCCTCTGCAACCCGCAGCTCGGTCCCGGGACTGGCACGGCCGGCCGTCGTCGCACGTACGGACAGCTCGTCGCTTGGTCGCGTGAAGCTTCCCGCCTGCAGCTCGCTCATACCCCACAGCTGCAAGACCTTGCCGTTTGGCATGCGATCCTGAACGAGACGGGCGAGCTCAGGGGGACAGACGCTGCCGGAGATCATTACGAAGCGCAGAGAGGAAAGCCGCTCCGGCGATAGCAGTCCTTCATGGTGGCAAGCGGTCAGATGCGCAGGTCCGACGAACGCGCCGGTCGGACGCAACTGATCGAGCGCTGCCGCGAAGCCAGCCGGAGTGAACGCCGGGAGCAAGGCCGTTGCCGCGCCGGCGGCCAATGCGAGATTGATCGAGAACAGCCCGTAGAGATGCGTGAATGGTGCCGCCGAGAGCAGCAAGGAGGTTCGGTCGATTGCGAGCTCGGGCGCGCTCAGCCGCGCATTGGCGAGGAACTTGCGATAGGGAACAGGCACCGCCTTGGGGGCGGCCATGGTCCCCGAGGTGAACAGCAAAAGAAAGGTATCGGTGGCTCGCGCACGTTCGAAGTCGTTGGCGCCTTCGGTGTTCGTGCTCGAAAACGCGAGAGTGCCTGCTGGCGGATCGTCACCGACAGCGATCACATGCTGAAGGTGCGGATACCGCTTGCGCACCGACAGCGCAAACTCCGCCGGCCGATAATCTTTGGCGGCGGTCACACAGACGAACGCCCGTGCCCCGCTGTAGCGCAAGAGCGGTTCGACCTCGGCTCCGCGATAGGGCATGTGCAACGTCTGCAAGACAGCACCGACGTAACTGGCCGCGAGATAGGTGAGCACGAACTCGGGAATGTTCGGCAACTGCGCGGCAATGACGTCGCCGCGGCGAAGGCCGAGGCTACGAAGGACTTGGGCGAGTGCGCGCACACGGGTGTTCAGTTCGAAGTAAGAGAGCGAAGAATCGGTTCCAAGCAGTGCGGTGTGCTGCGGCCTCTCACGCTCGTTACGTTCGATCCAATCTCGCAACGTCTCATCGTTCCACCATGCTTCTGGTGCCGACGTCGAAGCGTCGCGAGCATGGCTCATGCTGGCGCTGCTGTTCTTGTCTCGGCCACGTCGGCATGACGCGCGAACACGCGATCGCGCCACGTCACGATCGGATCCGATGGTTCGAGCACTTCGAAAGCGCTGACGATACGGGCCCATTGGAACAGACTGCCGAGGATGTAATCGGCGTAGGCAGGAGCCGTGCCGGAAAGGAACGGCTGGGCCTGCAGCGTTTTACGCGCGGGATCGAGCGAGCGCCGAAATGCAACGATCTGCTTGTCACGTCCGGCCGCGACGTCTTCGAGGGTCGCACGAAAGGCCGCTTCCATTCCTTTGCGAAGGTGCGAGGCATCTTCCGCGCAAAGAAGACTGACGACGTCGAGCATGAGTAGCGGACCGAGCCTCGGCACCAATTGGCGATCGACCCAAACGTTGATGAAGCGGGCCAGGCCGCGGCCGGTGTCGCCACCAAACAGCGAAGCCCGATCGGCGAACGTGTCCTCAAGATGCTCGGCGATGGACCAGGAATCGCAAATCACCTTGTCGCCATCAATGAGGATCGGCACTTTGGTCTGGCCGCTGAAAGCGATGCTCGCCTTGTCGCTAATGCCCACGGGGACGCTGCGAAAAGTGAGACCCTTGTGCGCAAGTGCGAAGCGGGTGCGCCAGGAAAACTGGCTGTAGAGCTGGCCGTCACGGCCTCCGAGTTCGTAGAGCGCGAGCTGTGTCATAACCGCGTCCGCATCGCTGCGACCACGTCTGCGATCTTTGTGGGATCCCTCACAGGCAGCGAGCAAGTCTCACTGACGCACACGAGGGCGGCAGCGCCATGGACGCTGGCAAACGCGGCGCGTGCCGGGTGCTGCGCCGGAAGATCGTCCGCGGTTGGTGCGCGCAACACGATGCGGTTGAGATACGGCAGCGCCAGCGCGGCTGCGGCATACGAGTCCGTCTCATGTCCCATCACCACGATTTCCGCGGCAGCGAGGCGCAGATCGAGCGCGTTGAGCAGGCTGATGTGGCTGAATAGATTCTCCGCCGCGAGCGGCAGCAATCCATCGAACAGCGTGTCGGTTCGCTGGCGCCAACGATCGTCACCAGAGAGCTGCGCGAGACGCATGAGATTCTGCGCGGTCAAACCATTCGCATTGGGAATCGCTTCGTCGAGCGTCGATTGCGGACGGATCACCAACCCCTCTGCATCGTCTGCTGTGAGAAAGTAGCCGCCGGTCTCCTTGTTGGCGTAGTGCTGCTCGAATGCCTGCTGCCAGGCGAGAGCGCGATCGAGATAATCGTGCTCGCCGGTCGCCTCGAACAATGCGAGCGCCGCGCGGACCATCGCCGCGAAATCCGAGGCGAGACCGGGATAGAGCAATTTGCCGTCGCGCCACGAGTGACCGAACCTATCCGCTCGTGTCATGTCGCGTGCGATGAATGCGAAGGCGCGCTTCGCCATCGCAAGCCAGGTCGGTTCCTGTAACTGCGAGGCGGCGTTGACGAGCGCGGCGATCATCAGCCCGTTCCAATCGGCCAGCACCTTATCGTCGAGACCCGGCCGGACACGGCGGGCTCGGGCCGCGAGCAATCGCGTGCGCAGCTGCGCAAGGCGCGCTTCGTCGTCATCGGACGTTGGCGCGCGCTGCAGCCGGTTGAGGATGTTGTGCCCTTCGAAATTGCCATCCGCGGTGACGTCATAGTGGCGAGCGAAAAACTCGCCGTCGTCTTTGCCAAGAAGATCGATGATCTCCTGCAGCGACCAGACGTAGAATTTGCCCTCCTCGCCTTCGGAATCGGCGTCGAGCGAGGCCGAGAACGCGCCGTCCGCCGTCGTCATCTCGGCGGCGATCCAGGCGACGGTTTCGCGTGCGCGCTGGGCAAACAACGTGTTGCTGCTGCGCCTGGACGCGAGCGCCAACATCTCGAGCAGCTGGGCGTTGTCGTAGAGCATCTTCTCGAAGTGCGGGACGAGCCATTTCTCGTCGACCGAATAGCGCGAGAAGCCGCCACCAAGATGATCGTAGATCCCGCCATCGCACATCTTGGCGAGCGACAGCTCGACCAGCTCGAAGAAGCGCGGATCGTTACGACGCAGACCAGCGCGCCACAGCAACTCAAGCATCGAGCATTGCGGAAATTTCGGTGCGCCGCGCAAACCGCCGTGGCTGTGGTCGAAGATCCGTCCGATCGATGCCGCGGCGGAATCGAGCTCGGGCGCGCCGATGACGACACGCCCGGAAGGCCGCGCCTTGTCAGCAAGGCGCGCCATCAGCGCTTTACGGTTGTTATCGATTTTCACCGGCTCATCGCGAAAGAGCCGCGCCACTTCTGCCAGCACGTCGACGAACGCAGGGCGACCGTAACGGGCCGCTTTTGGAAAATAGGTGCCGCCCCAGACGGGTTCCCCCGCCGGTGTCAGGAACATCGTCAGCGGCCAACCGCCCTGCTCGCCCAACAGGTGCAGCGCGGACATGTAGATCTGATCGATGTCCGGTCGCTCTTCACGGTCGACTTTGATGTTGACGAACAGGTCATTCATCACCCGCGCGGTCTCGTCGTCTTCGAAGCTCTCATGCGCCATGACGTGGCACCAATGGCAGGCCGCATAACCGACCGAGAGCAGAATGGGTTTGTTGGCACGCTTGGCCTCCGCCAACGCGTCCGGCCCCCACGGCCACCATTCGACCGGATTGTTCTTGTGCTGCAAAAGATAGGGGCTGGTCTCGCGCGACAAGCGATTTTCCGCGGAAGGATTGGGTTTCTCGGCCATTCGCACACGCCCTTGGGAGAAAGAGACCCCCTCCTTCATATAGCTACGCTTTCCGCCTGCGCGGCAATCTGATGATATTCCGCCATGCCGCAACCAGGCGACACGATCTTTGCGCTGTCCTCCGGCCGTCCTCCGGCGGCCATCGCAGTCGTTCGCATCTCCGGACCCCACGCGGGCCCTGCTCTCAAAGCGCTGACCGGGCGCCTGCCGGAGCCGCGGCGCGCGGCGTTTGCCCGCGTACGCGATCCATCGAGCGGCGAGATAATCGACGAGGCGCTCGCCCTGTGGTTCCCGGGCCCCAAGAGCGAGACTGGTGAAGACACTGCCGAGTTGCAATTCCATGGCGGGCGGGCGGTGATCGCCGCCGCGCTCGGTGTGCTCGAGCAAATTCCGGGTTTGCGACTTGCGGAACCCGGTGAATTCACTCGTCGTGCGTTCGAAAACGGCCGACTTGATCTCACCCGGGTCGAGGGCCTCGCCGATCTCATCTACGCCGACACCGAGGTCCAGCGCCGGCAAGCTTATCGCCAACTGCAAGGTCTGTTGGGGGATTGCGCGGAGGCTTGGCGCACCAAGTTGATCGAAGTGATTGCCCTCATCGAGGCCGGAATCGACTTCTCCGACGAAGCCGACGTGCCGGACAACTTGCTTCGCCCGGCTCTCAATGCTGCGCAGCAAATCCTCGAGCAGATCCAAAAGACGCTGGCGGACAATCGACGCGGCGAACGCCTTCGGGATGGCCTGGTGGTCGCTATCGCCGGTCCGGTTAATGCAGGCAAATCGAGCCTCCTCAACCGAATCGCACGGCGCGAAGCGGCGATCGTGTCGCCTATCGCTGGAACCACCCGCGATGTGATCGAAGTGCATCTCGACCTCAATGGCTATCCTGTCACTGTCCTCGATACGGCGGGTCTGCGCCCGAGTGAGGACCCGGTTGAACAGGAGGGCATGCGGCGCGCAATCGAGCGGGCGCAGGCGGCAGACCTGGTGCTGTGGGTGGTCGACGTGTCCGCCGAGGACGAACTGGCATTGGACGATGTGGCGCTACAGTTTCCGGAGACGCCAAAATGGCTGGTCCGCAACAAGGTCGACCTGATGGAGGCGCCCGCGCCGGACAAGCAAAAGCCGATCGTTTCCAACATCGGCTATCGCCCATTTTCCATTTCGGCCAGGACCGGTGTCGGTTTTGACGAACTGCTGCAGAAACTCTCGGAGCATGCCCGTAGTCATATGGGGTCGGCAGAACCCGCGTTGGTGACCCGGCAGCGGCAACGACGCGCGCTGCAGGAAACGGCGGAGGCCCTCTCACGAGGAATCGGCGAGGGAAGGGCCGGACGCGAGGATATCGTCGCTGAAGAGCTTCGTTTGGCGGCGCGGGCTCTGGGGCGACTGATCGGTCGGGTCGATGTGGAAGACATTCTGGACGTCATCTTTCGGGATTTTTGCATTGGGAAGTAGCGGCTGCGAGGCTGAACTGGGGTTTCACGTGAAACGGCTTCACATGAGAGACAGGTGCTCAACCGCCATTAACCATGCGGCGGTCGGTTATCAGGAACGTGCTTTGACCCCCCGGATTTCGTCAGCTAGAAGCCCGCCCATTCGAGGATTCTGTGCACGGATCGATCCGCGGTGGATACGCGCTACGACGTCATCGTGATTGGTGGTGGGCATGCCGGCTGCGAGGCCGCGGCGGCGTCCGCGCGTGCGGGCGCAAAAACGGCGCTCGTCACCCATCGGTTCGCCACGATCGGGGCGATGTCGTGCAATCCCGCCATTGGCGGGCTCGGCAAGGGACACCTGGTTCGCGAAATCGATGCCCTGGACGGTCTCATGGGCCGGGTGGCCGATCGAGGTGGCATTCAATTTCGTGTGCTCAATCGCCGCAAGGGGCCGGCAGTCCGTGGTCCGCGCGCTCAGGCCGACCGCAAGCTGTATGCCGCCGCTATGCGGCGTTCGATCCGCGAAACGGTCAACCTCAAGGTCATTGAGGGCGAAGTCGACGATCTGGTCTTCAGTCATAGCGGCATCGATGGGGTCAGGTTCACCGATGGACGCATGCTTGGTACTGGCGCCGTGGTGTTGACCACTGGGACGTTCCTGCGCGGGCTCATCCACGTCGGCGAAAATCAGACCCCGTCGGGCCGCGTGGGGGAGGCCCCTGCCCTGGGTCTCTCGCTCACCCTTGAGGCCGTTGGATTTGCCCTTGGCCGTTTGAAAACCGGAACTCCGCCGCGGCTTGATGGACAGACCATTGACTGGGCTGGTCTTGAAATGCAGCCGGGCGAGGATCCGCCTGAGCCATTCTCGGTTCTCACCGAGCGCATCGAGAATCCGCAGATCCAATGCGCGATCACGCGTACGACGGAGGCGACCCACGCCATCATTCGGGCGAATGTGCAGCGTTCGCCGATGTATTCGGGCCAGATTCAAAGCCGCGGCCCGCGCTATTGCCCCTCGATCGAGGACAAGATCGTTCGCTTTGCGGACCGCGACAGTCACCAGATTTTCCTCGAGCCGGAAGGTCTCGACGACACAACCGTCTATCCCAACGGGATCTCGACCTCTTTGCCGGAAGACGTGCAGCTCGCCCTCGTCGCCAGTATCCCCGGGCTTGAACGGGCGAGGATGATTAGGCCGGGTTACGCCATTGAATATGACCACGTCGATCCACGCGAACTGCATCCCACGTTGGAAGCCAAACGGATGCGGGGGCTCTACCTCGCCGGCCAGATCAACGGAACGACTGGCTACGAAGAGGCGGCAGCGCAAGGGCTCGTTGCTGGCCTCAACGCGGCTTCCCGTGCGGGTGGCGGTGGAGACATCACGTTCGACCGCTCGGAAGGCTATCTCGGCGTGATGATCGACGACCTGGTCACGCGCGGTGTTACCGAGCCGTATCGCATGTTCACCTCGCGGGCGGAGTATCGTCTGACCCTGCGCGCCGACAATGCGGACCAGCGGCTGACCGACAAGGGGATCGCGATCGGGTGCGTCGGCGCCGAGCGGAAACGGCGGCACCGAGCCAAGATGGACGCCTTGCGCGAGGCGCTGGCGTTTGCCCGGTCGGTGGCAGTAACACCGAGCGAGGCCGCACGCTTTGGCTTGGCGCTCAATCGGGACGGTCAGCGCCGCACCGCCTTCGACCTCCTGTCCTATCCGGACGTTTCGTTCTCCGATTTGGCCCGCATTTGGCCCCGCTTCCACGAGCTCACGCCGGTCATCGCGGAGCAATTGGAAATCGACGCCAAGTATGCGGTCTATCTCGAACGGCAGGCCGCCGACGTGGCTTCGTATCGGCGCGACGAGAGTCTGATTCTGCCTGACGACATCGACTACGCGGTTGTGACTGGGCTTTCCAATGAGGTGCGCCAAAAGCTCGCCGCGGTTCGTCCTCGCACACTCGGACAAGCCGGCCGTATCGACGGAGTCACCCCCGCCGCGCTGACCTTGCTTGCGGCGACGGTGCGTCGTCAGCGAAAGGCCAGGGCATCGGCGGCAAGGCGCTGACCGCGCTGTCACGACTATGCGCCCACAAATGACCTCGACTGAACTTGCCGCCGATCGCGCGCATGCGCTCGCCTTGACCCCCGTTTCACGTGAAACCGAGGCGCGGCTCGATGCCTTTGTCGATTGTCTGCTGCGGCGGCAGCAAACGACCAATCTGATCGCCTCATCGACCGTGCCGCACCTGTGGACCCGTCATATCGCCGATTCGCTGCAGCTGCTGGCGCTCGCGCCGGATGCATCGGTTTGGCTCGATCTCGGCTCCGGGGCCGGCTTTCCCGGTCTTGTCATCGCGTGTGCGCTCGCTGGCCGCAGTGGGGCGGTCGTCCATCTGGTCGAGAGTATCAACAAGAAGTGCGCATTTCTGCGCGACACGATCGCGGCGACGGGGGCGCCGGCCGTCGTCCATTGCGAGCGGATCGAGGATTTTGCCAAGCATTTCAATGATCGGGCGGATGTGATCACCGCGAGAGCCCTGGCGCCGTTGCCGGTTTTACTCGGCTACGTACAGCCGCTCATGAAAACCGGTGCACAAGCCCTGCTAATGAAGGGTCAAGATATAGAGGCTGAATTGACCGACTCATCCAAATATTGGAACATCCGGGCCTCGCTGGTTGCGAGCAAGACCTCCGCGTCCAGTAAAATTGTCATCATTGACGGCATAGAATCTCGCAAGAGCAGGGGGTGAAGTCTCGCCGCCTCGCGCGACAAGCCCCATTTGATGACGAGATCGAAGACGCTTGAGAACGCAAGAATGGATGTCACGCTATGACCGACACCTCAGGTGAGATCGTCGCTTTTCGCGACAACGTCGGCAAAATGTCCCTTGAGCCGCCGCGTGTCTTGGGAATCGCGAACCAAAAAGGCGGCGTTGGCAAGACCACGACCGCGATCAATCTCGGCACCGCGCTCGCTGCTATCGGCGAACGAGTGCTGATTATCGACTTGGACCCTCAGGGTAACGCCTCGACGGGTCTCGGCATCGATCGCCGCAATCGTCGCTTCTCGACCGCTGACGTGCTTTTTGGGGAAGCCCTGTTGCGCGACACGATCGTTACGACAGCGGTGCCACAGCTCGATGTGGCGCCCTCGACAATCGATCTCTCCGGTTTCGAGCATGAGGTCGGCCAAGCGCGCGATCGTGCGCTGCGGCTCCGAAGCGCGCTCACACCGCTCAACGACGGCAAGCCCGGCAATGTGGATTACAGCTACGTACTCGTCGACTGCCCGCCATCGCTCAATCTGCTCACCGTCAACGCGATGGCGGCATCAAATGCCGTGCTCGTGCCGTTGCAGTGCGAGTTCTTCGCGCTTGAAGGATTGTCGCAACTGATCAAGACGGTCGAGCAGGTCAAGGAGTCGCTCAATCCGCAACTGACCATCCATGGCATCGTGCTAACCATGTACGACACCCGCAATAAATTGTCCGGGCAGGTGGTGGCCGACGTGCGCGAGTACATGGGCAAGAAGGTCTACGACACCATCATTCCGCGCAACGTGCGCATTTCCGAAGCACCGTCCTTCGGCAAGCCGGTGCTGGTCTATGATCTCAAGTGCGCGGGCAGCGAAGCCTACCTGCGGCTGGCGACCGAGATCATCCAACGCGAGAAAGATCTGAAGGACGTGGGCTGACCACGTGATCTTTGATCTGGGTAGGGCGTGGCACGCAAGAAAGCGATGCCCAAAGTTCGGGAGATTCGAACGTGGCTGAAGAAGCAGTACGATCGCGACTGGGGCGAGGGCTTGCGTCACTCATCGGCGATATGGCGGTGGAAACTTCCACGCCCGATCGCAACCGGCACCAGCGTCGCGTTCCGATCGATCGCTTGCGTCCAAACCCGCGCAATCCTCGGCACAACTTTTCCGAGGCCGAGCTCGACGAGCTTGCGACCTCGATCGGCGAGCGCGGGATCATCCAGCCGATTGTCGTGCGCAGCGTTCGCGGCTCCAACGATATGTTCGAGATCATCGCGGGCGAGCGGCGTTGGCGAGCGGCGCAACGCGCGGGCACGCATGATGTTCCAATCGTTGTGCTTGAGGTCAGTGACAGCGAGG
>Ga0126369_10004182_pt1 | contig 10552 bp, 9 predicted proteins | sample PanSoiMetaPlot_1_FD_109646 | JGI IMG/M metagenome (GOLD analysis project Ga0126369, IMG submission 109646) | Tropical forest soil microbial communities from Panama - MetaG Plot_1 | ecosystem: Environmental > Terrestrial > Soil > Tropical forest > Bulk soil | place: Panama | collected 2016-02-17
CGAACGTCCAGACCTTGCGGCCGGCGGTGGCGAGGATCCCGCGGCTCTCGAGGTAGCGCATGAAGCGCGCCTGGTAGATCGCGGTGATCGGGCCGAGGCCCATCGAGCCGGTCGGAAATTGCCAGAACTCCGGCATCAGCCAGGGGTGGCAGTACGACGAGAGTCCCGCGCCCCCGATGTCGCGCCGATAGTGGGCGAGGTGCTCCTCGGTCAGCCGCCCCTCGAGGAACGCGCGCGCGTAGACCCCGGGCGCCGAGTGCGGCTGGAAGTACACGAGATCCCCCGCTTGCCCGGCCCGGAAGAAATGGTTGAAGCCGACCTCGAAGAGATCTGCAGCCGACGCGTAGCTCGCGATGTGGCCGCCGAGCTCGGCGTGCTCGCGGTTCGCGCGCACGACCATCGCGAGCGCGTTCCAGCGGATGATCGAGGCGAGGCGCTGCTCGACCTCGAGGTTGCCGGGGAACTGCGGCTGCTCCTCGAGCGGGATCGTGTTCTTGTACGCGGTGTTGAAGACCGGTGGCAGCTTGACCCGCTTCGCGCGGGCACGATCGAGCAACTTCTTGAGAATGAAGGTCGCGCGGTCCGGCCCTTCGGCCTCGACGAGGGCATCGAATGCCTCGAGCCACTCGCGGGTCTCGACGGGATCCAGGTCGGGTGGCGTGACGCGCCAGAACGTCCAGGGCGCGATCTCGTAGAGCTGGGTCATGGCGGAAACCCCGGAAAAAAAACCGCTGCGATCGTAGCGCCGATCGCGAAGCATGTGTTTCCGAAACTCCCGCTGAAATAGCCGGTTTTCAGCATGATATGCTGCGAGATCTATTGGGGATAACTTGATATGCTGCAGCAACCCGACGGAACCGACTGGAAGATCCTCGACCGTCTGCAGGACGACGCCCGACTCGCTAACGTGGACCTCGCGCGGGCAGTGAGCCTGTCGCCTTCGCCCTGCCTCGCTCGGGTGCGGCGGCTAGAAGAGGAAGGCTTCATCCGCCGCTACGTCACGCTCCTCGACCCGGTCAAGCTCGGGCTCACAGTGAGTGTCTTCATCCAGGTGACGCTCGAGAAGCAGATCGAGCCGGCGCTCGACGCCTTCGAGAAGGCGATGCTGGGTCGGCCAGAGGTGATGGAGTGCTACCTCATGACCGGCGACGCCGACTATCTTGTCCGAGTCGTTGTGCCCGACGTGCCGGCGTTCGAGCGCTTCATCGTCGACTTCCTCTCGCGCGCACCCGGCGTGGGCAACATCAAGTCGAGCTTCGCGTTGAAGCAAGTGAAGTACCAGACCTCGCTCCCGCTGCCCCGCCGGGAGGCGCAGTCGCGGGCCGCAAGCGCGCCGCACCCGCGACGCGCGAGACGCTGAGCCCGCGGCCCGGCTAGCGGCTACTCCTCGCCCCACAGCGGCTTCGCGAGCTCGCCGCCGAACCCGGTGAGCATGGCGTTGAAGCTCACGCTCAGACGGTCCGCCTCGCTCGCGTTCGGGTCGACCGAATGGGGCAACCAGGCCGGAAACACGAGCAGTGTTCCGGCCGCGACCTTCACCACCACTTGATCCGTGTTATAGGAAGTGAGCGCCGAGACCGGCGGCCGGAGGACGCCGGCCTGCGGGCGCGGATCATGGAAATTGATCGTGTCTGCGCCGTCCTGCACCTGCACGTAATACGCGCCGCTCAGGAAGTTGTTCGGATGGCTGTGCATCCGGTGCCAGCCGCCCGGCGCGGAGACGTTTCCCCAGCAGCCGGTGATCGCGAATTGGCGCGGCGCGACCTTCAGGAACTCGAGGACCTCACCGACGGCGGCCTCGATCACCGCCACGAGGTCGGCGCAAGGCGCGCGCCGGTGGAGAGCGTGCCCGGATTGCCACAGCGTCCCACGGGGCCGAGCCATCGGCGCGAGCTCCTCGAGAAGCGCGCGGACCGCTGCGTTGATCCCTCGGAAGACCTCGGCCTCGAGCTGCGCCTTCCAGACAAAGGCCGGGAACAGCCGCAGCACTTCCGAGCTCGCGAGACGAGCGGATCCGGAGCCAACCATCGCGCCCTCCGATCCCGGCCGCCATGAATACGGCCCGACGGCGTGTAACTTTAGACCGGATGCCGCAAGGTGTCCGAGCTGAACCAGGACCACGACAGTGCCATTCGCCGTGCCCGCCGCGACCGCCCCCAAGACCGTGCGCGCGCGCCTTCTCGTCGTCCGCGTCGCGCCATGATGCTGCGTGGTGCGGTAGCGACGATGGTGCTCGCTACGGCGCTCGCCGGCTCGTCCGCTGCAGTCACGCGCTCGATCGACGTCGCGATCGGCGCGCTGTCCGCAGCGGGCTTCGCAGCGAAGGGCGTTCGGCTCGAGCTGGATGGCGAGGGGCTCGCGCGCGCCACGTTGCGCATCGGCGAGCTCCAAGCGCTCGCGCGCCGCTGGCGTGACGTGACCATGACGTGCCCAGCGCTTCGCCTCGAGGGCTCGGTGGTCGCGTGCGACAGCGCTCGCCTCGAGGCCGCGTCACCCTATCCGATCGCCTTCAGCTACGACCTCGCAACCGGCGCTGCGCACGTCGTCGTGACGCCGGGCGCTGGCGAGCGCTGGAGCCTCGAGGTCAAAGGAGGGAGAGCGCGGCGCGCCGTTCTGACGCTCGCCGCTGCACGGCTTGCGCGCCTGCAGGATCTCGTCGGCGAGTTGCCCGTGAAGGTCAGCGCGGGAACCGCCGATGGCGAGCTCCACGCCGACATTTCCGAGAACGCGGCGGTGCGGATAGAAGGGCAAGCGACGCTCCGCGAGGTCGCGTTCGCGGACGCTGCCGGGTCGCGCGCCGGCGAGGGGATCGGCGGGGAGATCGCGGTGCAAGCCCGCGCCGAGCGCGATGCGTGGCACTGGCATGTCGACGCCGCATGGCGCGCGGGGGAGATCTATTGGGCTCCGGTGTACTCGAAGGGCGGTTACCGGCTCGTCGCCGACGGGGCGCTGACTCCCGGTGCGCTGGAGGTGGAGAAAGCGATCCTCTCCGCCGACGACCTTGGCGAGATGCGCGCGAGCGCCTCGTGGGACCGGGCAGGCACGCGGCTGGTGCACGCGCGCGTGGAAACCGGCGAGCTCGCGGCCGCACCGCTCTATGAGCGATTTCTCAAGCCGGTTCTGGGCGACAGCGCGTTCGGCGAGCTCCGGACCGAGGGACGACTCCGCGCGAGCGCATCGTGGGACGGCGGGCGCCTTGCAGCAGGCGAGGTCCTGCTCGACGACGTCTCGGTCGAGGATACGCGCGGCCGTTTCGCCCTGTTCCGCGTTCACGCCGCGCTACCGTGGCGGGCCGGCGCGCGCAGCGAAGGCCGCATCGGCATGTCGGGCGCGGAGCTGCGGCGCCTGCCGATCGGCGCCGTTGGGGCGGCGCTGACCATCGGCCCGGATGATGTCCGCGCCGAGCGGCTCGCGATTCCGGTGCTCAGCGGGCTCCTGACGCTAAGCGATCTGCGCATCCGCAACGCCCCCGAAGGCGTCGCCTGGCAGGTGCACGGGGAGCTCTCCTCGGTGCCGCTTGATCTGCTGCTCGCGCACCTCGGCTTGCCAGCGATGCAGGGCACCGTGTCGGGCGAGATCCCGCTGCTGCGCTACGAGCGCTCGACGCTGCAGGTCGACGGGCAGCTCGTCATACGGGTCTTCGACGGGATCGTGAGTGTCACCGACCTCGTCATCGACCAGCCGCTCGGGCTCGCGCCTCGGCTCCACGCGCATCTCGACGCGCGCGCTCTCGACCTCGAGCGCATCACACGCACCTTCTCGTTCGGCTACATGACCGGGAGAGTCGATGCGCGGGTCACCGATCTTGTGCTGTCCGACTGGATACCAGTGCAGTTCGACGCGCGCCTGGAGAGCAGCCCGGGCGACTTCCCGAAGCGCATCAGCCAGGCCGCCGTGAAGAGCATCTCGGCGCTAGGGGGGGCCGACGCGACCGCGGCGCTCCAGCGCACCTTCCTCCGCGCTTTCGAAACGTTCGGCTACTCGAAGCTCGGCATCAGCTGCCGCCTCCAGAACGACGTCTGCCGGATGGGCGGGATCGAGGACCTCCCGCAGGGCTTCGTGCTCGTGCGAGGCGGCGGCCTCCCTGCGCTCACCGTGGTTGGCTACAATCGCGAGGTCGGGTGGATCGAACTCGTCACACGGCTGAAGCGCGTAACCGATGCCAACGTGAAGCCGACGATCGAATGAGACGAATGCACCGCTTCCTGCTCGGTCTCACCGGCGCGGCTCTGGCCGCCTGCGTGACCATCAACATCTATTTTCCCGCCGCCGCAACCGAGAAGGCCGCCGACAAGATCATCGACGAGGTCTGGCAGCTGGGCGGGCCGACGGGAGCGCCCGGCGAGAAGCCGGCCGCGAAATGACGGTGCGGCTCGGGCGAACACGAGGTGAGGTCATGACTCGACGATCGTTCTGGTCTGAGGTCGCCGCGCTCGCGCTGCTCGTGGCCGCCGGCGGCGCGGCGGCGCAGGCTAACCTCGACATCGACACCCCCGCGATCCGCAGCCTCACCGCGAGCCTGCAGCAGCGGCACGCCCAGCTCGCGCCGTATTACGCGAGCGGTGCGGTCGGGGTCGCTCGCGACGGACTGATCGCGCTGCGGGACCCCGCCGCGGTGCCGCTCGCGCAGCGCGCGCAGGTGAATGCTCTGGTCGCCGCCGACAACCAGGACCGCGCGGCGCTCTACCGCGAGATAGCGCGTGCCAACGGGCATCCCGAGTGGGAGGCCGATATCCGCGCGAAATTCGGCGAGCGGTGGATCGCCAAGGCCCAGCCCGGATGGTGGGTCCAGGACGCGAGCGGGGCCTGGCGCCGGAAATAGCGCGCGCCATCGCGGGCACGTCGCGTTGCGCAACGCATGTCCCGGGCACGCCCTCCAAAGGTGGGTTGAGGGCTCCGAGGTCGAGATTCCGTCAGCGTCCCCTGCACCTTCCCCTCGGCCTAACCTAGCGATCTAGGCCGATGTCGGTATGGAAGGGCCTTGGGCGATCGTCTACAGTGCGGCGATCCATGGGAAAGATCGCGTCCTCGCTCGCGCTCGCGGGACGGCGGCCGACGTTTGCCGCCGGCCTCGCCGCCATCCTCGCCGTCGCGGTGACCCAGGCGGCCGCTCAAGGATTCAAGTTCTCGCAGGAGGGCGACGCCGACCGCGCCGCGGAGTCGGCGCGAGCCGAGCGGATCGCCGCGCGCGTCTCGACGCCGTGCCGGCAGGCGATCAAGGACAAGAAGATCGTGCTGGTCATCGGCGAGCAGCAGACAAACGGCCAGGTGATCGCCCAGCAAGACAATTACGGGCCGCACTTTCAGGTGATCAACGCGCGGCTCCGCGCGCTCGGGCTGCGCACGTTCACGCCGGAGGAGATCCGCAAGCAGATCGCGCAGGCCGAGATCGACGCGTACTTCCGGAATGATCCGGACGCCGCGCTGTCGGCCTCGAAGCGCCTCGGCGCGAACTTCGTGCTGCGCGGTCTGATCGTGTCGCAGGCGAGCTACAACCCGATCGTGCGCGTCAACCAGGTCGCGGTGGGGATGGGCTTTACGCTCGCAGCGGCGAACGGCAGGACCGTCGCCGACGCGGCAGCGAACGCCGCCTCCTACGCGGGCCCCGACGTGCGCTCTATGGCGCTCACGCTGCTGAACGAGCAGGCGGACGACGTCGTCTCGAAGCTGTACAGCGACTATTGCCGGAACGCGGACGCTCCGGCCCCGAAGCCGGGGGCGAAGTGAGCGGACCGCGGCCGGAAGCGATCCTTGAACCGCCGGCGGGCGGCAACTTCTTCTGGGAGGTGTGACATGAAGATCCTTGGTGTGAGCCTGATTGTGTCTGGTCTGGTCCTCGCGGGCGCGGCGAGCGCGCAAAAGCCCCCGAGCTGGGGCGCCGAGTCGAGCGCCTCGCCGACGGCGGGCAGCAGCACCTCGCAGCGGGCGAACGAGGCCGCCGACCGGACGATGTACCGGGACGTCGCGTACACGAATGTCGGTAAACAGGGTCCGGCTCTCGTGGTCATCCCGGGCGAGATCAAAAGCAACAACGCCACTTTCCTTCACAAGTTCACTGCGAACAACATCGCGGACTTCGCCGAGCTCGAGCTGTCGAAGGCGAACTTCCAGGTGCTCGAGCGCTCGAACCTCGGGCCGCTCCTCAACGAGTTCGCGCTCGCGTACAACCTCGGCGACCCGCAGCAGGCGCGCAAGAACCTGCAGATGGGCAAGCTGCGCACGACGAAGTACGTGGTCAAGTTCGACATCCTGAAGACCGAGCAGGTTGCCGCTGCCCAACAGGGCTTCGACGGCCGGCCGATCGGGCAGATCGCCGGAATCCTCGGCGCGTTCTCGGGCTCGCGCGGCGGCGCCGCGGCCGGCGCCGCGGGCGGCACCGCGGTCGGGTCGGTGCAGACCGGCGACACGAGCGGCGTGTGGGTGATCGGCATGCGCTACAAGATCATGAACGCCGAGACGACCGAGCAGGTGGCGCAGGGTTACACCGAGGAGAAGATGGAGGTCGGTACGACCAAGACCTCGGTCCTCGGCGTCAGCCAATCCGCCCAGGGCGGCGTCAGCCTGGACACCATGGTGCAGCGCCTGGTCCAGAAGAACGTCTGGGAGATCGACAACAAGTACAAATAGGATCCGCGGCGAGCGCAGTGCGGTCCAACGCCGGCGTGCTGGCCGGCGTTGGCGTTTAGCGGGTAGGAGCCATGGACGCGCCCAAGAAGCTGGGGAAGTACGAGATCCGCCGCGAGCTCGGCAAGGGCGCGATGGGCGTCGTCTACGAGGGCTTCGACCCGACGATCGAGCGCGTCGTCGCGCTGAAGACGATCCGCGCCGACCAGCTCGGCGGCGAGGACGCGGCCGAGATTATGGCGCGCTTCCGCCGGGAGGCGCAGGCCGCGGGCCGGCTCAACCATCCCCGCATCGTCGCGATCTACGAGTACGGCGAGGACGCCGGCACGACGTTCATCGCGATGGAGTTCGTCGACGGCCGTTCGCTGAGGGACTCCTTCGAGCAGAACGCACGATTCTCGGTCCCACAGATCGTGCGCATCATGTCGCAGCTGCTCGAGGCGCTCGACTACTCGCATCGCCAGGGCGTCGTCCACCGCGACATCAAGCCGGCGAACATCATGATCCTCACCGACGGCACGGTGAAGGTCGCCGACTTCGGCATCGCGCGCATCGAATCGTCGAACCTTACGCAGACCGGCATGATTCTCGGCACGCCGAGCTACATGTCGCCCGAGCAGTTCATGGGCCAGAAGATCGACGGGCGCTCGGATCTCTTCTCATCCGGGGTGATCCTCTATCAGCTCCTTACCGGCGAGCGCCCGTTCACCGGCTCGCCGACGACGATCATGCACAAGGTGCTGGAGGAGAACCCGCTGCCGCCCTCGCAGCTCAACGTCCAGGCGCCGCGCCCGTTCGACCAGGTCGTCAAGCACGCGCTCGAGAAGCGGCCGGAGGACCGGTTCCAGACCGCGTCCGAGTTCGCCCAGGCGATCCGCGCGGCCGCCGAGGCGCATTCCACGGAGCCGACGGTGTTAAGCACGACCGCCGAGCGCGACCCGGACCGCACGCGAACGATGGAGCGTACGACCCGCCGCCCGGCCGAGCCGGCGACTCAGGCTGCAACATCGGTGCCGCCGCCCGCCCGACGGAAATCGCAGGCCGCTGCCATCGCGATCCTCGCGGGCGTCGTCGTCATCGGGCTCGCGGGGGTCGTTGGCTATACGCTGCTGTCGCGCGACCGTGCGCCGGAACCGCGCGCTGCGCTGGCCCCACCCGGACAACCCGCGGCGCCGGCCGCCGCTCCCCCGCTGTCCGCCGCGCCCGCCGTCGCGACGCTCGTCCCGGCGCCGGCCGCCGAGCCGCCCAAGGCGGATCCCGGAACCGTGCTCGTGACCGCGCTCGGGATCGTCGATCCGAGCGACGGACGCTACAAGGCCGACAGCGCGCTGCTGCAGTCGGACCTGCGCGCGGATTCGCGGAGCCAGGCGGTCGAGAAGGCGCTCGGCCTGTACCTCGATAGCGCGTCGCTCGCGAGGAACTACGAGGTGCTGCGCGACAAGCTGCTCTCGAGGAGCGGCAGCTTCATCGCGGACGTGGTGCAGGAGAGCGCGCCGGAGACGGGAAAAGACGGCCTCGTGTCGCTGACGACCAGCGCGATCGTGAACGTCAAGGCCCTGCAGAAGTCGCTCAACCAGATGTCGCACGAGGAGCGCATCGAATTCATCCGCAACAACGGCGACCCGAAGGTCGCGGTCCGGGTGGCGGTCCGGGACGCCGACAATCCGGGCGCGCCGACGCGCAGCTCGCCGATCGCGGAGAACCTGCTCAAGGAGCGGATCAAATCGTTCGGCTTCCGCACCTGGTCCGACGAGGGCGAGGCCGCCGGCGCGCAGGCGAAGAGCGCGGACTTCACCGTCGTTGGCGAGGCGCGCGTCAAGCGGCTCACGGCGAAACTCGCCGCATCGGGGCTCACGGTCACCAAATTCACCCTGTCATCCTGGACGGTGAAGTGCATCGATCGCCAGACCGGCGAGGAGATCTACTTCAACAACGCGCTGCCGAAGGGGATCGGCAGCTGGGCGAGCGAAGAGGAAGCACTCGCCGCGATCGGCGGTAAGATCGCCGACGAGTTCTCGCGCGACTTCTTCTTGCAGAATTTCCCGATGGCGGGACAGAAGGTGACGCTCAGGTTCGACGGCCCGCCCGACGCCGCTTCCGACCGGGCGCTCGTCCGCGAGCTCGCCGGCCTGCCGTCGGTGCTGAGTGTCGCCCCGCGGTCCGGCGCGGGCCCGCGCGTCTACGACGTCGTGCTCGCGGGCGCGGGCGCCGCGTCGGACATCGTGGCCGGTGGCGTCCTGAAGCCGCTGAACGCGAAGCTGGGTCAGGCTTGCTTCGCGCTCGGCGCGAGCTCGGCCGGCGAGGTCGCGGTCGGGTTCGACCAGGCCTGCGCCGAGCCGGCGGTGATCGGCCGGCTCGAAGCCAATCCGCCCGCCGCGCTCTATGCCGCGCCGGCGGCGCGCACGAAGTCGGTCGTCAAGAACCCCGAGACGCTGAAGAAGCTCGCGATCTGACGCGCGCGGACGCTCACTCGTAAGCGAACGTCACCACCTCGGCGCCCGGGTCGCTCGCCGAGTGTCCAAACGCGATCCGGCCGGAGCCGCGGAGCATCAGCTGATCGCGCCGGATCACGAGCTCGGTGTCGCCCTCGTTCGTGATTCGGGTGCCGTTCGTGCTCAGGTCGACGTAGTAGAACTTGTCGCGCCGGCGCTCGATCCGGCCGTGCACCCGCGAGGCCATCTTGTCGGCGATGACGACGTCGTTGCTGGCGTCGCGACCGAAGAGCAACGCGTTCTTGCCGGGCTCCATCCGGAGCACGCGTCCCGCATGCTCGATGCGCAGCACCGGGGGCGCGATCGACGCGCCGCGCGGCGCCATCAGTGTGGTCTCGCCTTCCTCCCACAGGACCTCGAACACGCGGATCTCGTCGTACTTTCCCTTGACCCGCAGCGCATCGAGGTCGCGCGTGCCCTCGCGGTAGCTGGACGACAGAGCCCCGACGGTCGGCCCGCTGGTGATGATCTGGCCGGCCTTCGCGAGGCCCGCCATCCGCGCGGCGGTGTTCACCGCGTCGCCGAAGACGTCGCCGCGCTCCTCGATCACCGGCCCGGCGTGAAAGCCCACCCGGATCCCGAGTCGCACGCCGCCGCCGACCTCGGGCAAGGCCGCGGTCCCGGTCTGCATATCGATCGCCGCCTCGTACGCGGCGTCGGCGGACTCGAACACGGCCATGACCTCGTCGCCGATCGTCTTGACGACCCGGCCGCCGCGCACGGCGACGGCGAGCCGGAGGACTTCCAGGACCGAGTCGACGGCGGCGAGCGCCGCCCGATCGCCGAGCTGCTCGTAAAGCGATGTGCTGCCGCTGATGTCGGCGAAGAGGACTGAGAGGGCGCGGGGAGCGGGGCCCACCGCTAGCCCCCGCCGCCAACGGCGCGCGCTACGCCGCGGCGCGTTCTCTCTTCTGCTGCTTTTGCTGCGCAGCCTTGGCATGCATCGACGCGTAAGCCTGGTGCGCGGCCGCTTCGGCGTCGCCCACGTGCACCGGAAGGCCCAAGTCGGAGAGCACCGAACCCAGAGCGGCGAGGCAGAGCATAACGTTGTCCGGCCGGCATGAGTAGCCCATGATACCGAACCGCCAGATCTTGCCCTTCAGCGGCCCGAGTCCCGCGCCGATCTCGAGGCTGAACTCGTCGAGGAGCGTCCTCCGCACCTCGGCCTCGTCGACGCCCTCGGGGCAGAGCACCGCGTTCATCTGGGGCAGGCGGTCGGCTTCCTTCACGAGGAACCTGAGCCCCATCGACTCGAGGCCGGCCCGCAGCGCGGCGTGATGCCGCTGGTGGCGCGCCCACGAGTTCTCGAGGCCCTCTTCGCGGATGAGCAGGAGCGCCTCGTGCAGCGCGAACAGCGAGTTGGTCGGCGCGGTGTGGTGATAGGTGCGGGTCGTCGCGTTCCAGTAGCCGAGCAGCAGGTTCATGTCCATGAACCA
>Ga0126369_10004185_pt1 | contig 10552 bp, 8 predicted proteins | sample PanSoiMetaPlot_1_FD_109646 | JGI IMG/M metagenome (GOLD analysis project Ga0126369, IMG submission 109646) | Tropical forest soil microbial communities from Panama - MetaG Plot_1 | ecosystem: Environmental > Terrestrial > Soil > Tropical forest > Bulk soil | place: Panama | collected 2016-02-17
CCAATGGGCTGTCGCCCGCTCCGCGGGCTCGAATTCTTTCTGCGATTGATCCTGGGGCTTACGCCCCAGGCTTTATGCCATCGTCCGCTCCGCGGACTGGTGAGTCAACTATATGATTGCCCATTAATGGGGCTTCGCTCTTGACGTCCAAGGCCAAGCCAGCCGTGAACGGCTGGGCTAGAGAAATCTGACGAGCAACGCACAATTCAGACACTACCCTTGGCCGGGCCTTGATTCTTTGCTCACAAATATTTCCGCACAATTTCGCTGGTCCGAACTTTCGCCTTGAGCCGGTGCAGCGTCTGATACATTCCCATCTCGGCTCGGGCCATGAAGATTAGTTCGCTGAGCACGCCCTTGGTGCGGAAGAGTTCTTTCGAGGCTGCGAGAAAGTCCTTAAGAAACTGCGGGTCGCCGAAATCAAAAGCCATTTGCCGGCCGGCGTCGGGTGGATAAACCTTGCGATAAAAGTTACCGGCAAAGCGAATCAGCGCTCGGCGCGTCGCGGGCTGGAGCTCGCGCCCTTCTTCTTCATAGTACTTTTCCAGCAGCCGGCGGAACTCGGGCGAGTGAATTGAGCCGGGATAAAGAAAGCCGCTGCGCAGGTAGCCCAGCGTCGCCCGGGACATGTATTTGGCGCAGCCGAAGTCAACCAGCGAAATGCGCGCGTCGTTGGTAAATAGATAATTTCCCCAGTGCGGGTCGGCATGCAAAGCTTCGACTTGCAATAACTGAAAATAGAACAATTCAAAAAGCCGCTCGCCCAGCTGGTTGCGCACCTTCTGCCCCGGGCGACGGGCGAGCCAATCATCCAGGTGTTGTCCCTTCATTAAGGACATCGTCAGCACTTTGTCTGAAGAGTATTTCCGCAGCACCCGCGGCACCTCGATAAATCCGAGCGGCTCCAGCCGCTGGTGAAAGAACTCAATGTTGTCGGCTTCCTTGCGGTAATCGGTCTCAGCCAGGATTTGCTGTTCGACCTCGTCTATCGCGGTGCGGGGAATATGTCCCGAAGCCTGCGCCGGTTTGGTCAGGGTGCGAAACATTTTGAAGTCGTTGGCCAGCGATTGCTGAATGCCGGGATACTGGATCTTGACCGCAACCCGGTCGCCCTGGTGGGTCAAAGCCTTGTGTACCTGGCCCAGCGACGCAGCCGCAAACGGTTCGGGACTGAACTCTTTAAAAATCTTTTCAGGTTCATCGCCCAGACTTTGTTTGAACTGCGCCCGCACCAGGCTGGCGTGCATGGGCGGCGCGCTCATCTGTAGCGATGCCAGTTCAACCAGCGTTTCATCGGGCAAGGTCCCCGCCTGGAGGCTGAGGGTCTGGCCGAACTTCATCGCCGCTCCGCGCAGCGCTTTCATTTCGTCGGCCATGCGGCGGGCCGCGCGTGTGTGCGTCGCCTTCAGTTTCCGTTCGCGCTCGGCCTCGCCCAGAAAGGCCCTTTGCAACGCATAGCCCAGGTAGCTGCCGGCTACGCCCACGCCGATATTTGCCATGCTCAGCGCGCGCCGCATGGAGGTAGTGTGATCATCTGCCATAGCGCTTGCCTTGTCGCAACATCGCGGCCCCCAGGTTTAAGGATCGATCGAGAAAAGCCAGCGTGTTCTGTTTTCCCTCAGAAGCATCGTAAAGCCAATAGAGCAGCGCGCCCATGTAGTAAATCCAAAAAACTTCCGGCGCCAGGAAACCGAAGGCGTTGTCTTTCTGCGGCAGCGATTCGTCGATCAGCTCCTGCACGAAGCGCAGATAACGATGACGCAGTTCCATCGCGCGGTGGCTGAACGGGCCCAGCGGCGAAGACGGCTTGAGTGCATGGATCATCGCCGCGCCGATGAACCGTTCGTAAGGCGCGAGGTATTCCAACTGTGCGTGGATCAGGGCGAACAGTTTCTCTTCCAGCGGCGCCTTGCGCAGGCGGGGATTGTCGCGCACCGCGGCCATGGCCTGATCTACTTCCTGCTCGAAGAAGTGCAGGGCAATATCGTCCTTGCTCTTGAAGTAATTGAAGACCGTGCCTTCGGCAATGCCGGCTTTGCGCGCAATGGCTTTGGTGGTGGTGGCGTCAAAGCCTTTTGTCTGAAACAGCGCCAGCGCCGCCTTGACGATATTTTCGCGGATTGCTTCTTTAGTGGCGGCCCGTGTTGCTCCTTTCCCGGGCCGGGCCGTCTTGCGGCCAGAGCGCGAAGGCTTTCTGGCTGCCTGAACCTTGTCGCTGCCCACGCGGCGCCGCGCCGCTGATTTTCTGGAGGTAGTCATAGCAAAATAATGAGTGCGCTCACGAAATATATGAGTGTACTCATGAAAATGTCAAATCTTATTTGTGAGGAGTGCCCTGGCGACGCCTGGCCGGGCGGTTGGAGTAAACCAAAGCGGCCACTGGCCGCCGCACTCGAAATGAAGGGCGGCGGGTTTTATCTGAAGACTGAGAACCCGGCGAAGATCATCTGGACATCTACTCCGGGATTGAAGTTGGCCGTATAGCCGTTGGAGATGTGTTGATATTTGTACCCGACGGTGAAGCTGCGCCGATTGCTATTGACGATCTGAATGCCGCCGCCGAAATCGAAGGTGAAGTTGAATTGCGAGGCGTTCGCGATTGGGACCTGTTCGGCGAAGTAGAGGAAACCGCCGGTGGCCTGGCCGAATGGTTGCACGCGGCGGTCGCGCCGGAAGTTGAACTTCAAGCCAATAGGAGCGGCGCCCGCGCCATAGACTGACTTCCGTTCTGATCCGATGACCGGCGGCGAAGAACTGGTGATAAAGGGCCGGTCATTTGAAAGCACGGCCACGGGCACGGCATCGATGGTCCATTCGAAGGCGACCGTCTTGCTGGCCGCCAGGACCCGACCATAACGCAACCCAATCTGGCCAAAGCGGGCACTGGGGGTCTTGCCGATCAAGGTCGGCGCATCGAGGGAGATGCCTCCCCAGACGCCCCACTCGTTCCAATGTTTCTGAATTCCTTCGCTGGCCGTTTGGCTGGAGCTCGCCTTGGAAATCGCCGATTTGTCCGCACTCGTCTGGCCGGCGATCGTCAAAGGAGAAATCAGCAGGACAGCCGCCAGGCAGCCGCCGGCGAAAAGCAGGTGGGGCAGAGTCTTCATTTGAACGCTCCGGTCAAGAAAGATTCCTCGCTTCACAGGGATCAGGGGTGCAGCGATTAAACGCCTCCTGGTTCGGAGGGTTTCAATATCAACAGATCGTGACGGCCGGCGTGTCTGAGCCGGCAAACCTGGTCTCAATCAGTCGTGTGGCCGGTGTCGCCGCTCAAGAGGGCGACTACATGGCCCAGCACCGGTTCGATGACGGCGAAGCTTTCGCGCACCGCTTTGGGTGAGCCGGGAAGATTGATAATCAGAGTTGATGAGCGGATGCCGCAGACTCCGCGCGAGATCATGGCCATGCGCGTGTTCTTTAAGGTCTCAATGCGCATGGCTTCCGCCAGCCCGGCGGCTTCGCGATCGATGACTTGCAAAGTTGCTTCGGGAGTATTGTCGCGGGGGCCAAAGCCGGTGCCTCCCGTGGTGATGATCAGGTTGACGTGTTTGAGGTCCGCATAGGCACGCAGCTTTCGCGCGAGTGGATCGAGATCGTCGCTGACGATCTCCTGGGCGACAATCTCCGCGTCCAATCCAGTCAGCAACTCGGCTAAGAGCTGGCCCGATTTGTCTTCGCGTTCCCCCGCGGCGCAGGCATCGCTGGCGGTAATGATGACGGCGCGGATTTGCGTCATAGGCAAAAGAGCTAAGGGCTAAGAGCTAAGAGCTAAGAGCTAAGAGCTAAGAGCTAAGAGCTAAGAGCTAAGAGCTAGGAGCTAAGGGTAATGGGTGACGATTAGAGTTAACGGGTGCACCACATTTTACCCTTTGCCCCTGGCCCTTTGCTCTTTGCTAAAGATCAGGCGCCGGCGCTGACCGCGTGCAGTTCCTGCAATGGATGGACGGCAATCGGTTTGTCCTCAACGCGCGAGGCCAGCGCTTCGATCAGCGCCAGCGCCCCGGTCATCGTGGTCACGCACGGCACGTTGTACTGCAGCGCGGCGCGCCGGATCGATTGTTCGTCATAGTGCGAGGCGCGCCCAAGCGGCGTATTGATAACCAGGGCGATGTCGCCCTGCTTGATCAGGTCGGCAACGTTGGGACGGCCTTCGTTTACCTTGAAAACGGTCTCGCATTCCAGGCCAACTTCGCGCAGCCGGGAGGCCGTGCCCACCGTGGCCACCAGGTCGAAACCAAGACGCGAAAGCCGGCGCGCCAGCACCACGGCCTGGCCCTTGTCGCCTTCGTTCACGCTGATGAAAGCCGTGCCCGATTGCGGCAGCTGAATGCCGGCGGCGGTCATCGCTTTCGCATAAGCGTCGCCAAACGTCTCTCCAATGCCCATCACTTCGCCGGTCGAATGCATCTCCGGGCTCAGCACCGGATCGACTCCCGGAAATTTTCGGAAGGGAAAGACAGGCGATTTGATGTAGAAGCGATCGACAGTCAGATCACCGGGCAGCCTAAACTCTTTCAGCGGCCGTCCGGCCATCACGACTGAGGCGATGCGCGCCAGGGGCACGCCGGTCGCTTTCGAAACAAACGGCACGGTGCGCGACGCCCGCGGGTTCACTTCCAGGACATAGACGCGGTCATTCTTGATCGCGAACTGAATGTTCATCAGGCCCTTGACCGACAGCGCCGCCGCGAGCCTCCGCGTGTAATGGCGCATCGTCTCGAGATGTTCTTCGGCAATCCGGACGGGCGGCAACACACAGGAAGAATCGCCGGAGTGAATGCCCGCCTCTTCGATGTGTTCCTGAATGCCGGCGATAACACACGCGCTTTCGTCCGCCAGCGCATCGACGTCGAACTCGGCCGCCTGCTCCAGGAACTTATCGATCAGGACCGGACGCTCGTTGGAAAAATCGACGGCCGTGCGCATGTAGTCGTCCAGACTGTCCTGGTCGTAAACGATGGCCATCGCCCGGCCGCCGAGTACATAGCTCGGCCGCACCAGCACGGGATAGCCGATGCGGTTGGCCGCTTCGCGGGCCCCCTCGATCGAGGTGGCCGTCCCATTTTCCGGCTGCGGAATCCCGAGTTCGCTGAGCAGGGCGCCGAAGCGTTTTCGATCTTCGGCCAGGTCGATTGAATCAGGCGAGGTGCCGATAATGGGCACGCCTGCTTCATGCAGGGGCATAGCCAGATTGAGCGGCGTCTGGCCGCCGAACTGCACGATGACCCCCGCCGGCTTCTCAACGTCGACGATGTTCATCACGTCTTCGAAGGTGAGTGGCTCGAAGTACAGCCGATCTGAAGTGTCATAGTCGGTTGAGACTGTCTCCGGGTTGCAGTTGACCATGATCGTTTCGTAGCCGGCCTCATGCAGGGCAAACGAGGCGTGACAGCAGCAGTAGTCGAACTCGATGCCCTGGCCGATGCGGTTCGGCCCGGAGCCGAGAATCATGATCTTTTTGCGATCGGTTGGTTGTGCCTCATCCTCTTGTTCATAAGTTGAATAGAGATAAGGCGTATAGGATTCGAACTCAGCGCCGCAGGTGTCGACGCGTTTATAGACTGGCGTCAGGCCCAGAGCTTTGCGATAGGCGCGGACTTCGTTTTCGCTGCGATCGGTGAGATAAGCGAGCCGGCGATCAGAAAGCGCTGCTTCTTTGAAACCGCGCAGCAGATCGATCGGAATCCTGGCCAGCGGGTCAGTACCGGGGGCCGTAGCGACCGGGTCGGCTGGCGCGCCGGTCGTGACTGACTCCGTCGCTCCCGCTCCGGGTGACACCGTCTGCTCAATCGCCCGCTGGATCTCCATGACCTGTTGCAGTTGATCGAGAAACCAACGGTCGATTTTTGACAGCCGGTAGATTTCATCGAGAGACCAACCATGCTCGAGCGCGTAGGTGATGTACGAAAACCGTTGCGAGTTCGGCCGCGCCAGCTTGCGTTGCAGTTCGTCATTGGGGACGTTCTCAAGCCGCAACGGTTTGACTGCTTCCAGCGAGCGCAGGCCTTTGAATAACGATTCCTTGAAGGTGCGGCCAATGGCCATCACTTCGCCGACCGATTTCATCTGGGTGCCCAGTACGTCTTCGGCTTCGCGAAACTTTTCAAAATTCCACTTCGGAATTTTGGTGACCACGTAATCGATGGTCGGCTCGAACGAGGCCGGGGTCTTTTTGGTAATGTCGTTGGGGATCTCGTCGAGGGTATAACCCACCGCCAGCTTCGCGGCAATTTTGGCGATGGGAAAGCCGGTAGCTTTCGAAGCCAGCGCCGACGAACGCGAGACGCGCGGATTCATTTCGATGATCCGCACTTCACCGTTGTCGGGATTTACCGCGAACTGAATATTGGACCCTCCGGTTTCGACGCCGACTTTGCGAATGATGGTGATCGCCATATCGCGCAGCGTCTGGTACTCGCGATCGGTCAGGGTTTGCGCCGGCGCCACGGTAATCGAATCGCCGGTGTGCACGCCCATCGGATCAAAATTCTCGATCGAGCAGATGATCACGACGTTGTCGGCCAGGTCGCGCATCACCTCCAATTCGAATTCTTTCCAGCCGAGAATCGATTCTTCGATCAGCACCTCGTGAATGGGCGACGCGGCCAACCCGTTGCGAACGATCTCCTCGTACTCTTCCGGATTGAAGGCCGTGCCGCCGCCGGTGCCGCCCAGGGTGAACGAGGGACGAATGATCGCCGGGTAATCGGTGTTCTTGACGATCTGTTCGGCCTCGGCCCATGACTTGGCAAAGCCGCCGCGCGGCATCAACAGCCCCGCTTCGTCCATCGCCTGCTTGAAGAGCAGACGATCTTCGGCGACTTTGATGGCTTCGCGTTTGGCTCCGATCATCTCGACGCCGTTTTCTTCGAGCACGCCCGCTTCGTCGAGGGCAATCGCCAGATTCAGGGCCGTCTGTCCGCCCACAGTCGGCAACAAGGCGTCAGGTTTTTCTTTGCGAATGATCGCGGCGACGCAATCTACTGTGAGCGGCTCGATATAGGTGCGGTCGGCCATTTCCGGATCGGTCATGATCGTCGCCGGGTTGGAATTAACCAGGACGACTTCATAGCCTTCCTGCCGCAGGGCCTTACAGGCCTGGGTTCCGGAATAGTCGAATTCGCAGGCCTGGCCGATGACGATCGGGCCGGAACCAATGATCAGAATTTTGTGGATATCAGTGCGCTTGGGCATCCGAGACGGTGTTCAATATCAGAATTTTTCTTAACGAGCGCGATTATACATTAACGACTCGCCAACGCACCGGAGCGGAAGTGATTGGGTTGTCTTTTTAGTAAGCCGCGCGCGCTGGGGCAGTAGCCCGACTGTGAGGGAGGGCTCGTATTTCCCGCAAAACAGGTCCGTAAGCGATCGACAGAAAAGCCCCCTTAGTGGGTAATTGTAAACTTGCCGGATCAGCAGTGCGCGAAGCGCACGCCAGCGTAAAGCCTGAGGTGGAGTTCCGATTCATCGGGACGGAACCCCAGGTCACCGATCATTTAAGAACGATGAGCCCGCGGAAGCGGCGGCAGCCCGTTGCGATCGCAGAACGTCTCGTCCTGATCCGCTGCCGCCTGCTCCGCTGCCGCCTGCTCCGCGGGCTTGGATCATTGCTTGTGACGTCCCCCGGGGCTCACGCCCCGGGCTTTACGCTGTCGTGCGCTCCGCGCACTGGGATAGGCGTGGACGATGTGAACGAGTGGGCGTATAGTGCTCGCTATTCAGGCTTCGCTAACAGCTGCAAATGGGGCTCGTGCATGGGCAAAGTTGTTCTGGTCAATCCCGCGAACACGACGGTGGGCTATAGCGTCATCACCCCACGATGGCTGTATGTGATTGCCGGCGCGACGCCGACGGATCTGGCCGGCGATCCCTTGATTATCGACGAGCCAATCACGCCGTTTGATCCCGAATTCATCGAACCCGGCGACATTGTCGGAGTGGGCATTCACACGGGTAATTGCCGGCCCGGCTATCGGGTGGTGCGCGCGGCGAAAGCCAAAGGCGCGACCGTGATCGTCGGCGGCATTCATCCCACGATCTTTCCCGAAGAACCTTTGGAAATGGGCGCCGACGCGGTCGTCAGAGGGGGCGGGGAGTTGGTCTGGCCATCGGTCCTCGAAGATGCGCTGACAGGAAAACTCAGACGCGTGTACGACGGCGGGCGCGTTCCCGGCGAGCAAATGGTCAAGGCCCGTTGGGACCTGCTCGATCCGGCCAAGTACCTGATGGGATCGATCCAGACGGTGGCGGGCTGTCCGGAGAATTGCAGCTTCTGTTCAGTTTGGGTGACCGAGGGACGCACGCCGCGCCTGCATCTGAACCAGCACATCATCGAAGAAGCCAACGAGCTGCACGGGCTGGGTTTCAGATACATATTTTTTGCCGACGATAACTTTACGCCGGCAACCGTCGCCCGCATCGCGCGCGAGCGCAACGGAGCGACGCAGCACATGCTGGAACAGATGCGCGAGGATCGCCTGCGGCTGTTCGATCAATATGATCGCGCGGCGCCGCGGTCTCTCTATGCCTTCACCCAGATGACTGCGGAAGCGGTTACAGACCACGAATATCTCGACGCGATGTACCAAAAGATGCGCGTCCGCGGCGCCTTGATCGGCGTCGAGTCGTTCACAGAAGCAGGCTTGAAAAGCGCGAACAAAACCTGGAACCCGGCGGGCCAGCGGATGGTTGAAGCCATTCAAAACATCCAGACCCACGGGATAATGGTGCTCGCCTCGATCATTAACGGGCTGGAAAGCGACACGATCGAGACCCTGCAAACCATGCGCGAGTTCGCCGTTGCTTCCGGCGCCGCCTTCGCTCAGTTTCCGATCTACAGCGTCTATCCGGGAACGCGGGACTATCACGAGATGATGCAGGATCGAAAGCAGCGTCACCAGGGCGGGCACATTCCCAAGCACAAGGTGGAGATGATCGCGGACAAGTTCTGGCTCGACTTCGATCACAACCAGGTAAATGTCAAACATCCGACGCTATCGAGCGGAGAGATCGAACGCGAGGTGCGCGCCAGTTGGCGCCGGTTCTATAGCCTCAGCGCGATTGTAAAGCGGACCCGTACGGGACCCTTGCGCCAGCTCTCGCCCTTTGGCAAATTTGTGTATGCGGTGACCTGCCTGGTGTTTTATACGCTTTATCCCGACGGCATTGCCGCCGACAACGCCCGTAAGCAGAAACTGAGTTTGCTCGGCAAGATCCGCGTGCGGGTTCTGATTGGCGTGACCCGCAGGACCGGCGATTGGTTTGGGACCAGGCATCATGACCCGAGATCCCGGCGCCGGCGCGACGTCTTTGCCGGGGATTCACATGGCCCGACCTTGGGCGCTGAACTAAATTAAGATGAAGCCACTTATCGATACGCGAAAACTGTTGCTGGCCCTGGCCCTGATCCTGCTGGGCACGACCCAATTATGTCGCGCGCAGGGTTCCCCCAAACCCGTCGCGCAGCTGGATTCGGTTGAGCCGCATGAAAATATCTATCCAGCCGATGCGGACGCTAATCAACAGTTAGCCGAAGCCGTGAAGCGCGCCGGCCCCGAACACAAACGCGTGCTGCTGGTCTTCGGCGCCAACTGGTGCTACGACTGTCACGTGCTGGATCATGCGCTGCATGATGGCGAAGCCGGAAAGATCGTGGCCGAAAGCTTTCTACTGGTCCATGTCGACATTGGCGAGGGAGAGAAGAACCCCGGGCTGGTGAAGGAATACAAGATTCCGTTAGACAAAGGCGTGCCCGCCGTGGCGGTGCTGGATGCGAGTGGCAAACTGCTCTACAGCAGCGGTGAAGGCGAGTTTGAGGCGGCCCGCAGAATGTTGAAAAAGGATTTGGTCACCTTCCTGAATCAGTGGAAGCCCGCCGCGCGTTAGGGCCCTTTCCGAATTTCACGCTCAGTAGGCTCCCGTCAGTAGCCCCCGCGTTTAGCAGATGGGGTTTGACCCTGCGAGGCTCTTTTGTCCATCCGCTGACGCGGATGGGACTGACCTGTAGCGATGTAGCTAGTCGTTCAGCCAGGTCACTTGACCGCTCTTCAGCGAATAGACTCCGCCCACGATTTTCAGCTTGCCCTGCGCCACCAGTTCGGCGAGAACGGGCGTCGAGGTGCGGAGTTGTTGCACCACCAGCTGGACATTCGCGCGCACGGCATTGTTCACCGGATCGCCGGGCTGACCCCTACTCTTCTCAACCGCCGGCTTGATCAAATCCACCAGCGCCTTGATGTGTCCTTCGGCTTCTCCGGGCTGGACCGCGGCGGTCACGGCGCCACAGCTTTCGTGGCCCAGCACCACCAGCAGCGGAATGTGCAGGTGCTCGGCCCCGTATTCCAGGCTGCCAATTTCGGTATCAGTCGCGACATTGCCGGCCACGCGCACGACGAAGAGATCGCCCAATCCCTGATCGAACAGTATTTCCGGCGGCACGCGTGAATCAGCGCAACTGAGAATTTCCGCATGCGGATGTTGGGACCCGACCAGTTCGCTCAGGCGCGTAGCTGTCTCGTGCGGGTGCAAATAGCGATGTTTGACGTGATGC
>Ga0126369_10004186_pt1 | contig 10552 bp, 3 predicted proteins | sample PanSoiMetaPlot_1_FD_109646 | JGI IMG/M metagenome (GOLD analysis project Ga0126369, IMG submission 109646) | Tropical forest soil microbial communities from Panama - MetaG Plot_1 | ecosystem: Environmental > Terrestrial > Soil > Tropical forest > Bulk soil | place: Panama | collected 2016-02-17
CCTGTTCGGCATGAAGAAGAAGCGTTTTGTTTCGAACCTCAGCACCGCCACGCCATTGCGGTCGTCCAAGGTCCGATCGCGGGGGACTTGTGGGCTCCGCTCTCCAGCGCCATTCGTAGTCGGCCCACCCCTCTTCGTATCGACCGACAAGAAGCCGGGCATTAGCTCGATTCCACAGAGCGTCGGAATAGTCGGGATTGAGCGCAATCGCCTGGTCAAAATCAGCGAGCGCCTCGTCAATTCGCTTGAGATCCATCCGCGTGGTGCCGCGATTTTAAAAGGCCTCGGTATGGTTCGGCTTGAGTGCGAGCGCGCGATCATAGCTCGTGGATGCCGCGTCGAGCTGCTTGAGGGCGAAGAGCGCATTGCCACGGTTGTAGAAAGCTTCCGCGAGATCCGGCTTGAGCGCGGTCGCGGTGTCGCAGCTCGCGACTGCATCTTCAAACCGACCGAGCTCGTTGAGCGCAGCCGCGCGGTTGCTGAGGGCTTCCGGATAGTTGAGCTTGAGCGCAATCGCCTGGTCATAGCTCATGAGCGCTTCGTCGAAGCGCCTCAACTCGGCGTGCACAAAACCGCGATTATTGAACGCTTCGATGAAATCAGGCTTAAGCGAGATCGCCCTGTCGTAGCTCGCCAGTGCCTCATCGGATCGTCCGTACCTAGCAAGCGCCATGCCGCGGTTGTTGAAGGCTTCCGCACAGTCGGGGTTGATGGCGATCGCTTTCTCGTAGCTCGCCATCGCATCATCGAGCCGTCCGAGCTCCATGAGCGCCGCACCGCGGCTGTTATACGCGGCTGCGACGCCGGAGTTGGACATTAGCGCCGCATCGATTTGACGAACGGCCTCACCGTGCTCCCCGCGCTGGTAGTGGATCAGCCCCAAGAGATGCAGGCAGTCGAAGTGCTTCGGATGCGTTTCAAGGATTCTTCGATACAGGCGCTCGGCTTCCGAGAATTGACCCGCCTGATGCAATGCAAGCGCCTGAGCAAGCTGCGCGCTCGGCACGGGAGGACTGGGAGCTGCCGGGTCTCTCTCCGTTTCCTGGCGCGCTTCGGACGACGCCGAAATCGATCTGCTCATCCGTGCGTCCTTGGCATGGGAGCGACCGCGCGCTGCCACCGTTTTCATGTCAGCGCCGGACCGGTTGGAGCAACGACGAAGCTGCGCGGGGGCTCGCCGCGTTGATGGCGCTCCCACATTTCGGCGTAGGCCGTTTCGATATGCCGAGTGAAGCGAGCGGTATCAAACAACGGATGTGTGGTTCGATTTCGCGCAAGCTTCTGCCGCAGCGATGCGAGCGCCCCTGGATCCCGCACAAGCCGGAAGGCCAGGGCTTCGTAGTCCGCGAGCGAATGGGTGATCAGCTCGGGCAGCCCGATCGCGGTGAGCAAGCTACCGGCAACGCGGCTGGCAAAGGTCTCACCGGGACAGGTCAACACCGGCACCCCCGCCCACAATGCGTCGCACGCAGTCGTGTGCGCATTATAGTAGAGAGTATCGAGAAACAGGTCCGCCAATCGCAGGCGCGCCAAATGTTGCTCGTTCGACGGTGTTCTCGAAGCGAAGATCAAGCGATTGGCCGACACGCCCCGTGCCTCGGCTTCGCGCCGCAGATTGTTGGCAGCGCTGGCGTTCGCCGACAGCCATAGAGTGCTTCCCTCGATTTGTCGGAGCAGTCGCATCCAAACATCAAACACCTCAGGTGTAATCTTGAAGCTGTTATTGAAGCAGCAGAACACCACCCCGCACTCGGGAAGCCCTGCCTCTTGGCGTGAGGGCGTGTGTGCCGAGATCCTGCGGGTCGCATCGGTCACCATGAACGTGTCCGGCAGATGGACAACTTGCTCAAAATAGCTGCCGCGTTCGGCCGTCGGAATGACGAATCGATCAGCGATGATGTAATCCCAAGAGCTGCTCCCCATCGTACCGGCATAACCGAGATAGTTGACCTGCACCGGCGCGGGACGCTTTGCCAAAATGTTCGGCCGCGATCCCACGGTAAAGCCATTGAGATCAACGGCGATATCGACCTCGCAGTCACGCAGCAGGCTCGCCACGTCCTGATCGCTCATCGTCTGCGCGTCGACGAGCCGCTCAAAGCTTGCCTTCAGCCGCTCGCGCATGGGGCCGCCATGTTCGACACCGAATGCGATCGCCATGGTCTCGAAGCGCGTTCGGTCATGCCGCTCGAACAATCCGGCGGTCAAAACAGACACGGGATGATCGCGAAAGTCGGAAGACATATAGGCGACGCGAATTCTTGCGTGCCCATAGCGCTGGCCTCGCCACAATGACGGCTGACGCGTTGCGTGTTTGTCCGCGATGTGGATCTGCGCGCAGCGCAGCTGATCATTTGGGCTCGACGGACAAGCGAGCAGTTGAAAGGGATAACAGGCCGCAATCCCGCGGTTTATGGCAGCAATCAATTGTCGCCGTTCGTCCTCGAAACGGCCCCACTCGCAAAGATGCATCTTGGCGTGGAGATACATCCCCTCGAGGTAGGCGAGGTCTGGCCTCAGCGCGATCGCGCGATCATAGCTCATCATCGCTTCGTCGAACCGGCCCAGCGACGTGAGCAACGTGCCTCTATTGCAAAACGCCTCGGCGTAATCCGGCTTCAGTCCAATTGCCCGGTCGTAGCTTGCCGACGCCTCCTCGGGACGTTGCAGTTCGGCAAGCGTGATGGCGCGATTGAAGTATGGTTCGACGAGCCGGGGCGCGAGAATAATCGCACGGTCATAGCTCTCCAATGCCGCTTCGAACCGGCGTAGCTCGAGAAGCGCATTCCCCCGGTTGCTGAAGGCCTCGGCGTACTCGGGCTTCAGTGCGATCGCTTGGTCGTAGCTCGCGATCGCTTCCTCAAAGCGTTTCAACGCTTTGAGTGCGCTGCCCCGGTTGTTGAAAGCCTCGGGGTGGCTGGGCCTGAGTGAAATCGTGCGCTCGTAGTCGGCGAGCGCTTCCTCGTACCTCCTGAGATCCCTGAGCACGTTTCCGCGATTGTAAAAGGCGTCGGCATAATCCGGCTGAAGTTCAGTCGCGCGGCTATAGCTTTCCACCGCTTCCTCGCACCGCTTCAGCTCGTTGAGCGCGGCGCCGCGGCTGTTATGGGCAGTGGCGGAGCGCGGATTGACTTTGAGCGCGGCGTCGATCAGCTGGACAGCCTCGCTATGTTGCCCACGCTGATAATGAAGGACTCCCAACAAATTCAGGCTGTCGAAATGCGCGGGCTGGTCGATCAGAATTTGCCGATAGATCTGTTCCGCTTCTGTCAGCCGGCTGGCCCGATGCAAGGCCACCGCCTGCGTGAGGAGCGAAGTCGCCACGGGTGACACGGCTGCGGTCGAGTTCGATTCTGGTCGCGCCGTGGCGTTCATCGTCGCTCCGGGTCGTCCTGCGGCGCAACGGCGAAACTCTGTGGCGGCTCGCCGCGTTGCGCGCGCCTCCACATGGTGATGTACGCCGTCTCGATATTGCGCGTGAAGCGCGCGGTATCGAAGAGAGGATAGGTTTCGCGGTTGGCTGCAAGCTTTCGCTTTATCGATGCCAGAAGCACCGGATCGCGCGCCAGTTTCAGCGCCAAGGCCTCGTACTCATCGAGCGAGTGCGTGATCAGCTCGGGCAGCCCTACGGCCTTCAGCAAGCTTGCGGCGACGCGGCTCGCGAACGTCGCACCCGAACAGGTCAGGACCGGCAGCCCGGCCCATAGCGCGTCGCTCGCGGTCGTATGCGCGTTGTAATATTGAGTATCGAGAAAAAGGTCGGCGAGGCGATGGCGTGCCAAGTGCTCGTCGAGTCTCGCGCGCGGAGCAAAGATCAGACGTTCCTGCGCAATCCCCCGTCTCGCCGCCTCGCGGCGCAGATTGTCCGGCATACTGGCATTGCTCGCCAGCAGCCAGAGAACGCTGCTGTCGATCGCGCGCAGCAAACGCATCCAGACGTCAAATACGTCGGGGGTGATCTTGTAGCTGTTGTTGAAGCAACAAAAGACGAAATGGCTATCTGGCAGGCCGACGTCTGCGCGCGCGGGTGTTGCCTCGGCGATGGGCCGGCTTGCGTCATTCACCTGATAAGTATCGGGCAGGTACACCACCCGCTCGGTGAAGTCTGCGCGCTGGTCTTCGGGCACGACGACGGGATCGGCAATGAGGTAATCGATATAGCTTGCACCCATGGTGCCGGGATATCCAAGATAACTCACATGAACCGGCGCTGGGCGCTGAGCAAAGACGTTGGTGCGAGCTCCCCGCGTGAAGCCCTTCAGGTCGACGGCGATATCGACCTCCAATTCGCGAACGCATTCGGCAATCGCCTCTTCGCCGAGCTCGCGCACATCGATGAAACGGTCGAACGATTGGATCAGCCGACGCCGCATGTAGCTATCGTCAGCTGGTCCGAACGAGATCGCGGTCGTCTCGAAGCGCGATCTGTCGTGCTGCTCGAACATTCCCGCCATCAGGTGAGCGGTTGCGTGATCCAGCAGGTCGGACGACAGGTACGCGACGCGAATGCGGTCGTGCGCGTAGCGCTCGCCACGCCAAAGCGGCGTCGGCGATGCGGGATGACGGTCGCCGCAGTACCTCTTGGCGCATTGAAGTTGAAGGGCCGCGCCCGCGGCAATGGTAAGCAGCGGGAATGGTAACGACGCCGGCTCTCCGGCAGCCACGGCCGCGCTCAACGCCGCGCATTCCTCGGCGAAATTGGCCCAATCGCAGAGGCGCATCTTGGCGTGAAGATGCATGCCCTTGAGATAATCGACGTCGGGCTTGTGCGCGACGGCGCGCTGATAGCTCATCATCGCCTCGTCGAGGCGACCGAGCGACGCCAACAATGTGCCGCGATTGCAGAGAGCCCCTGCATGGTCGGGCTTGAGCGCAATCGCGTCGTCGTAGCTTGCCAATGCCTGGTCTACGCGCTGCAACTCGGCGAGCGCGATGCCGCGGTTGAAAAGCACATCGGCAATGCCGGGTCGGAGCGCAATCGCACGGTCATAGCTCGCTAAGGCCTCGCCGAACCGTCGCAGTTCAAGGAGCGCATTCCCACGATTGCTCAGGGCTTCCGCATAGTCAGACTTGAGCGCGACCGCACCGTCGTAGCTCACAATCGCCTCCTCAAAGCGCTTCAGCGCCTTGAGCGCACTGCCGCGGTTGTTGAAGCTATCGGGATGGTTGGGCCTGAGTGTGATCGCGCGTTCGTAGTCATCGAGCGCTGCTTCATATCGTTTAAGGTCCTTGAGCACGTTGCCGCGATTGTAAAAGGCATCGGCATAGTTCGGCTGAAGCGCCATGGCCTCGCTGTAGCTCGCAACTGATTCGTCGAGCCGCCTCAGTTCAAAGAGGGCGGCGCCGCGGTTGTTGTGGGCAACGGCCGCACGGGGACAGATTTTGAGCGCGGCATCGATCAGCCGGACGGCGTCCTCGTGCTGGCCGCGTTGATAGTGAAGAACCCCCAGCAAGTTCAGGCTGTCGAAATGCGCCGGCTGGTCGATCAGAATCTGTCGATAGATCTGTTCGGCTTCCGTCAGCCGGCCGGCCCGATGCAAGGCCACCGCCTGGGTGAGGAGCGAGTCGCGTGTGGGACTCACGTCGTCCCACAAGGTGGAGGTCGGCTGCAGGGCGTCCAGATGGGGGTCTGGATCTCTTACTGCGACTCCCCTCTCGCTCTGCAGCGCAATGGCAAAACTCTGTGGCGGCTCGCCGCGCTGCGCACGCTCCCACATTGTGAAGTACGCAGCCTCGATATGGCGTGTGAACCCAAGCGTATCGAAGAGCGGACATGTTTCGCGGTTGTATGCGAGCTTCTGCTTGATGCCGGCAAGTCGCGTCGGTTCGCGCGCAAGCGTCAGCGCCAAGGCCTCGTAATCCGCCAGCGAATGCGTAACGAGCTCGGGCAGCCCAACTGCTCTCAATAGACTGCCAGCGACGCGGCTCGCAAACGTCGCGCCCGAACAGGTCAGGACCGGCACTCCGGCCCACAGGGCATCACTCGCCGTCGCATGCGCATTGTAATAAAGAGTGTCGAGAAAAAGGTCGGCGAGCTGGTGTCGCGCCAAATGCTCCGCGACGGAGGGCGTCCTTGCCGCGAATATCAGCCGATCGCCCAACACCCCTCTCCGCTCCGCCTCTCGACGCAGATTGTTCGGAGCGCTGGTGTTCGCGGCAGATAGCCAGAGCACGCTGCCGTCGATCGCCTTCAGCAGGCGCATCCAGACATCAAACACGTCCGGCGTGATCTTGAAGCTGTTGTTGAAACAGCAGAAGACGAAGCCGTGTTCAGGCAGGCCGGCCGAACGGCGCGAGGGCGTCACAGCAGAAATCTTCCGGTCACGGTCGGTGACCATGAAGGTTTCCGGCAGATAGACGACGTGCTCGGCATAGTGCGCCCGTGCGTCGTCGGGAACCACGAAGCGATCCGCGATGACGTAGTCCCAATGCGATTGTCCCAGCGTGCCGGCGAAACCGAGGTAGTTGACTTGCACCGGCGCCGGGCGACGCGCGAACACGCTGGGACGAAACCCCTCGGTGAACCCGTTCAAGTCCACGGCGATGTCGACTTCGAGGGCATGCAGCAGCTGCGCAATCTCGAGGTCGCTCATCGCCTGGGCATCAACGAATCGATCGAACGCGACCCGCAGCCGCTCCTGCATGCCCGCCGCGTCGTCGGACTTGTACGAAATCGCAATGGTCTCGAATCGCTTCCGATCGTGTCGCTCGAACAATCCGGCGGTCAGATAGGCGACCGGGTGTTCGCGCAAGTCGGAAGACAAGTAGGCGACGCGGATACGCGGGTGCGAATAGCGCTGACCCCTCCAGAGCGGCATTTTGGTGCTACCAAACTTGTCGGAGCTGTAACGCTTGGCGCATTTGAACTGAAGCTCGGCGCTCGCCGGAATCGCGAGTAACGGAAGCGGCAATGAAGCAGCTGCGCCCGCGGCGACCGCGGTCATCACCTGCGTGCATTCCGCATCGAAATTCGTCCAGTCGCAGACGTGCATTTTTGTATGCAGCCGGACGCCGGCAAGGTAATCCATGTCGGGCTTGAGCGCGAACGCTCGGTCGAAGCTTGCCAAGGCTTCGTCAAAGCGCTTGAGCTCCCTCAGCGCAAAACCGCGGTTGCTGAAGGCTTCGGCGTAGTCCGGCTTCAAAGCGATGGCGCGGCCGTAGTAATCAAGCGCCTCATCAAACCGTTTCAGCTCGGCCAGTACGATCGCGCGATTGCCGAGATATTCGGCGTGATCTGGCCGGAGCGCAATGGCCTGGTCGTATTGCGCGAGCGCTTCGTCCAGGCGCCTCAAATCCTTCAGCGCATTGCCGCGGTTGTTGAGGGCGTCGGCGTAGCCGGGCTTGAACACGACTGCTTGATCGAAGCTTGCCAGCGCCTCATCCAGCCGTCCGATCTCGCGGAGCGCGTTGCCGCGGTTGTTCATCGCTTCGGCATAGGCCGGACGAAGAACGATCGCCTTGTCGTAATTCGATGCCGCTTCCGCAAACCGTCTCAACGCGATCAGTGCATTTCCACGGTTGAAGAACGCGAGCGAATTATTTGGGTCGATCGCGATCGCACGGTCATAGCTTTCCAACGCCTGCTCGAATCGGCGAAGCTCGTAGAAAGCATTCCCGCGATTGTTGAATGCCTCAGCATAATCGGGCTTCAGCGCGATCGCCCGGTCGAAGTTTGCGAGCGCCTCCTCCGGCCGATGAAGATCCGCAAGCGCGCGGCCGCGACTGTTGATGGCCTCCGGATTGTTGCCATCGAGCGCGACGGCCCGGTCGAAACTCGCCAGCGCCTCGTCAAATCGCCTCAGCTCGAAAAGCGCACCGCCGAGATTGCTGAACGCCTCCGCATCGTTGGGGTTGGCCGCTATCGCCTGGCCGTAGCTTGCAATCGCCTCGTCGAAACGCCCAAGCTTGGCCAGCGCGACGCCGCAGTTGTTGAAGAGTTCGCGCTGGCGCGGATCGAGCGCGATCGCCCGATCGTAGCTTGCGAGCGCTTCCTCGAATCGCTTGAGTTCCATGAGCACGTTGCCGTGCTTGCCGAAGGCCCCTGCGTGTCCGGGATGGAGCTCGATCGCCCGATCGTAGCTCGCCAGTGCATCGTTGAGACGCGCAAGGTCCTTGAGCGCGTTACCGCGATTGATGAAAGCGTCAATATAGTCCGGCGCCAACATGATCGCCTGCTCGTAGCTCAATATCGCTTCCGAAAGCCTCTTGAGCTCGCCGAGCACGACGCCGCGATTGTTGTACGCCGATGCGGACCGTGGCTCGATCGTCAAGGCGTGATCGATGCTGCGCAGTGCGGCGAGATGATCTCCCCTCTGGTGAGCGATGAGGCCAAGCATGTGCAGGCTGTCGAAATGCGTGGGCTGCAGCCGCAGAATTTGTTGATAGAGCTGCTCGGCTTCGCTCAAAAGGCCGGCACGATGGAGCGCCAGCGCTTGCGAAAAGGTCGCTGCGACTTCCGGCGGCGCAGCCGCGGCAAGCTGTGACCGTGCGTTGCCGCTCATAGTGATTCCGTATCCGAGAGCGGCGCCACGGCGAAGCTCTGTGGGGGTTCGCATCGCTGGGAGCGCTCCCACATTTCGGTGTAGGCCGCCTCGAGATGGCGCGTGAAGCGCTTGGTATCGAACAGCGGATATGCCGCGCGATTTGATTGGAGCTTCCGCTTGATCGACGCCAGGAGCGCCGGATCGCGGGCAATCCGCAGGGCCAGGGCTTCGTAGTCGCCGAGAGTCGGCGTGATCAGCTCGGGAAGCCCGACCGCCTCGAGCAGGCTGCCGGCAACGCGGCTGGCAAAGGTCCTACCGGCGCACGTCAGCACCGGCAATCCCGCCCACAGCGCGTCGGTCGCTGTCGCGTGCGCATTATAATAAAGAGTGTCGAGGAACAGATCGGCAAGCCGCAGGCGCGCGAGATGGTCCTCGTTGGATTGCACCTTTGGAGCGAATATCAGACGCTCGCCCGGCACACCCCGCCTTTCCGCCTCGTGCCGGAGATTGTTCATCGTACTCGCACTTGAGGTCGACAGCCAGAGCACGCTGCCTTCGACCGCATGCAAGAGACGCATCCAAACGTCGAAAACATTCGGTGTGATCTTGTAGCCGCTGTTGAAACAGCAGAAGACGGCACCGGTTTGCGGAAGCCCCGCCTCTGATCGCGTCCACGTGCGCGCAGAGATTTTTCTGGCGTCGTCGGTGACCATGAACGTGTAGGGCAGATAGACGACCTGCTCCGCGTAGTCACCGCGCGCGTCCGGTCGAATGACAAACCGATCGGCGATGATGTAGTCCCAGAAGCCGCAACCCATCGTGCCGGCATATCCGAGATAATTGACCTGCACCGGCGCGGGCCGCTGAACGAAGACGTAGGGCCGCGACCCGTCGGTGATGCCGTTCAGGTCTACGACTATGTCGGCCTCCCAATCGCGCAAAAGCCGCGCCACCTCCTCATCGCTCATCGCGTGAGCATCGATGAAGCGCCCAAAGGCTGCCTTCAGCCGCTCGCGCATGGGGCTGCGAGTTTCGACACCGAATGAGACCGCCATCGTCTCGAACCGCGCGCGATCATGCTGCTCGAACAATCCGGCGGTCAGAGCCGTCACCGGGTGGTCGCGAAGATCAGAGGACGTATAGGCGACGCGGATCCGTGGGTGCGTGTAGCGTTCGCCCCGCCAAAGCGAAGGCGCAGGCGCACTGAACTTGTCGGCCATATAAGTCCGCGCGCAGTGCAGCTGATCCTGCGGGCTCGATGGGCAAGCCAACATCTGAAAGGGATAGCAAGCCGCGATGCCATCGGCGACCGCCGTCTTCAAACGCATCCATTCCTCGTCGAAATGGCCCCAGTCGCAGACGTGCATCTTGGCGTGAAGATGGATCCCCATCAGATAATGGATGTCGGGTTTGAGCGCGATCGCGCGTTCGTAGCTCGCCGCCGCTTCGTCGAGCCGCTTGAGCGAAAGAAACGTCGTCCCGCGATTGTAGAAGGCTTCGGCATGATCCGGGTTGACCGCAACCGCGCGGTCGTAGCTCGCAAGCGCGTCATCGAGCCGCTGCAATTCCGCAAGCGCAATCCCGCGATTGAAAAACGCGTCGGCAAAGTCCGGTCTGAGCGCGATCGCGCGATCGTAGCTCGCCAAAGCAGCATCGAACCGCCTCAACGCGGACAGCGCGGTCCCTCGGTTGCAGAACGCGTCGGCGTAGTCGGACTTGAGCGCGATCGCTTGATCATAACTAGCAACAGCCTCGTCGTAGCGCTTGAGCTCCTTCAGCGCGTTGCCGCGATTGATGAGGGCCTCGGCCAAATGCGGCTTGAGCGCGATCGCTCGGTCGCAGCTCGCGAGCGCCTCCTCGAACCGCTTCAATTCGGAGAGGGCACCGGCGCGATTGTGCCAGGCGTCGGCATAGTTGGGATTGAGTGCGGTGGCCCTGTCATAACTCCCGACGGCGTCGTCGAAGCGTTTGAGCGCCTTGAGCGCTCCGCCACGATTGTTGAAGGCCTCGGGATAGTTTGGCTTGAGCGCGATGGCGCGATCGTAGTCGGCAACCGCATCCTTGTACCG
>Ga0126369_10004187_pt1 | contig 10551 bp, 8 predicted proteins | sample PanSoiMetaPlot_1_FD_109646 | JGI IMG/M metagenome (GOLD analysis project Ga0126369, IMG submission 109646) | Tropical forest soil microbial communities from Panama - MetaG Plot_1 | ecosystem: Environmental > Terrestrial > Soil > Tropical forest > Bulk soil | place: Panama | collected 2016-02-17
ACCGGATCGACCACGAGCGGGATGCCGGTGGCGCGCTCGTGCAATGTCGCGGCGATCGCTTCGATGACTGGCAGATCGTGCAGGATCCCGGTCTTGATCGCGTCGGCCCCGATGTCGTCGAGCACGACCTCGATCTGCTGGCGAACGAACTCGGGCGGGATCGGCAGCACCCCGAAAACACCCTCTGTGTTTTGTGCGGTCAGTGCGGTTATCGCCGTCGCCGCATAGGCGTCGAGCATCGACACGGTCTTGATGTCGGCCTGGATGCCGGCGCCGCCGCCGGAGTCTGAACCGGCGATGATCAGCACGCGGCCGTGCACGACTATTCCGCCGCTTGCGCCGAACCGAGCCCTGCGAGCCGCGATCCGGTCTCCTCGATAGCGGCTGCCGCGCCGCGGATCGCGCCGCAGATCTCGTCCACCACGGCTGCGACGAGTTCTTCGTCCTCGCCTTCGGCCATGACGCGGATCACCGGCTCGGTCCCCGACTTGCGGATCACCAGGCGGCCTGCCGCGCCGAGCCGGCCTTTGCCGTCATCGATGGCGCGAGTGACCATCGCCGACCCGAGCGGATCCCCCTCGGCAAATCGCACATTGCGCAACAGCTGCGGCACCGGGCTGAACAGTTGGCAGACCTCGCTTGCCCGCCGACCCGTCTCGACGATCGAGGCCAGCACCTGAAGCGCCGCGATCAAGCCATCGCCCGTCGTTGCATAATCGGACAAGATGATGTGGCCGGATTGCTCGCCGCCAAGATTGCAGCCGAGCGCGCGCATTTTCTCGACGACGTTGCGGTCGCCGACCGCCGTACGGTGCAGCCCGATATCGTGGCCCGAGAGAAAGCGCTCGAGGCCGAGGTTGGACATTACGGTCGCAACCAGTGCGCCGCCCGCGAGGCGCCCGCTCCGCGCCAGCCCGGTCGCGATAAGCGCCATCAGCTGGTCGCCGTCGAGAATTAGCCCACGCTCGTCGGCGACGATCAACCGATCGGCATCGCCGTCGAGCGCAATGCCGATATCGGCCCGTCGCGCCAAGACCTCGCGCCGCATCTGCTCGGGCGCCAAAGCGCCGCATTCGCGGTTGATGTTGAGCCCGTCCGGTGAGACACCGAGCGAGAACACCTCCGCGCCGAGCTCCCAGAAGACCGTCGGAGCAACCTTGTAGGCGGCGCCGTGCGCGCAATCGACGACGATGCGCAGCCCGTCCAGCCGCAGCCCGCGGGGAAAACTCTGTTTGACAAACTCTATGTATCGCCCGCCCGCGTCATCGAGCCGCTTGACGCGTCCGAGTTCCGCCGGGCTTGCCCGTCGGCTCGGCCCTTTGGCGAGGCAGGTTTCGATCTTCTCCTCGAATTCGTCCGATAGCTTGTAGCCGTCGCGGCCGAACAGCTTGATGCCATTATCCCCATAGGGGTTGTGCGAGGCCGAAAGAACGACACCGAGATCGGCGCGCAGGCTGCGCGTGAGCATCGCAATTGCCGGGGTCGGCAATGGGCCGACGAGCACGACGTCCATGCCCATCGTCACAAAGCCGGCAGTCAGCGCCGGTTCGAGCATATAACCGGACAGCCGCGTGTCTTTGCCGATGACGACGAGGTGCTTGTAGGCGCCATTGTGAAAGCATTCACCGACCGCCATCGCCACCTTTAACGCCGTTTCCGGCGTCATGGGTTCGCTGTTGGCGGTCCCTCGGATCCCATCGGTGCCGAAGAGCTTCCGCGCCATAAACGCCCCCAAAAAATCATTAAATCAGATGGTCGCAGTTTACTGCGCAAACAACGCCTTCACAAGCCGATGGCATTTGGCGGCGTCGGTCTACTCAGAAACGGTAAAGTTTCTAATCGAGACAAATAAAAGAAATGTTAAAAAGTCGGTTTCGACGGAGCCGTATTAACGATTAATCACCCGCCGGGCGGCCTGCCCATTTTCGCGCCGTACCGTCATTTGCGAGCGTCGCGAAGCAATCTCGCGCCCACGGCGCGCGGTCAGCTGAGGTTGCTTCGTCGTGTCGCTGCTCGTAGTGAAGATGAACCTTCCAGGACGGGAAGAGCGGCGTCGGCGATGGCGTTCAGCCGCCTGGCTGCGGCTCGGGTTCGAGGCCGGCCGGACGACCGGAGGGCGGCACCGAACTGCGTCTGCCGGGGCGCGTCTCCTCGGCCACCGGAGCGACGGTCGTCTCGCGTACGATCCGCTCGCCCTTGACGATCCGCCTGATCTCATCGGCAGACAGAGTCTCGTACTCCAGCAACCCTTTGGCCAACGCGTGCAATTCATCGAGCCGCGATGTCAAAATCTCTCGCGCGGTCTGCTCGCCTTCGTCGACGACGCGTCGGATTTCCTCGTCGATGACCTTGGCGGTCGCCTCGGAGACATTCTTGCGCTGCGTGACCGAGTGACCGAGAAACACCTCTTCCTCGTTTTCGGCGTAACGCAATGGTCCGAGCTTGTCGCTGAACCCGAACTCGGTCACCATACGGCGCGCCAGACCGGTGGCACGGCGGATGTCGTCGGCCGCACCTGTCGTCACCTTGTCCGGCCCGAAGATCAGCTCCTCGGCGATGCGGCCCCCAAAGAGGCTCGCCAGCATGGCTTTGATCTCGAGTTTGGACTGGCTGTATTTGTCGCGCTCCGGCAGGAACATCGTGATGCCGAGCGCCCGGCCGCGCGGGATGATCGTCACCTTGTGCAGCGGCTCGTGGCCTTCGGCATAGAGCATGCACAGCGCATGGCCGGCCTCGTGATAGGCGGTCAATTTCTTCTCGTCCTCGGTCATGACCATCGAGCGCCGCTCGGCGCCCATCATGACCTTGTCCTTGGCCTGCTCGAACTCGGTCATCGCGACCGAGCGCTTGCCTCTGCGCGCCGCCATCAGCGCCGCCTCATTAACGAGGTTGGCGAGGTCGGCGCCCGAGAACCCGGGCGTGCCGCGCGCAATGATCTTCGGGTCGACGTCAGAGGATAGCGGCACTTTGCGCATGTGAACTTTGAGGATCTTTTCGCGACCCACGACATCCGGGTTGGGCACGACGACCTGGCGGTCGAACCGTCCGGGCCGCAACAGGGCCGGGTCCAGCACATCCGGCCGGTTAGTCGCCGCGATCAGGATCACACCCTCATTCGCCTCGAAGCCGTCCATCTCGACGAGCAGTTGGTTCAGGGTTTGCTCGCGCTCGTCATTGCCGCCGCCGAGGCCGGCACCGCGGTGCCGTCCGACGGCGTCGATCTCGTCGATAAAGATGATGCAGGGCGCGTTTTTCTTGCCCTGCTCGAACATGTCGCGCACCCGGCTCGCCCCGACACCGACAAACATCTCGACAAAATCTGAGCCGGAAATCGTAAAGAACGGCACATTCGCCTCACCGGCGATGGCGCGCGCCAGCAAGGTCTTGCCCGTGCCGGGCGACCCCACCAACAGCACGCCCTTCGGAATCTTCCCGCCGAGCCGCTGGAATTTTTGCGGGTCCTTCAGATACTCGACGATTTCCTCGAGCTCCTGCTTGGCTTCGTCGATGCCGGCGACGTCCTCGAATGTGATGCGGCCGACCTTCTCGGTCAGCAGTCTCGCCCGGCTCTTGCCGAAGCCCATGGCGCGGCCCCCGCCGCCTTGCATTTGGCGCATGAAAAAGATCCAGACGCCGATCAGGAGAAGCATCGGGAACCAGGAGATCAGTACGCCAAACAACGAGGGGACATTTTCGTCGACCGGGGCGGCAGTAATACGCACGCCCTTGTCGGTCAACCGGCTGACAAGATTGGGATCGTTTGCCGCATAAGTCGTGAATGCCCGGCTATCGGTGAAATGGCCGCTGATGCTGTTGCCTTGGATTGTGACATCGGCTACCTGGCCACGGTTCACGTCGTTTAAGAAGTCCGAAAAGGCGAGTGTCGCTTGCGGCCCGCGGCTGGAGGAGGTTTGAAAGAGGTTAAAGAGTGCGACGAGAAGCAGCCCGATCACGATCCAGAGGGCGAGGTTCTTGCCGAAATTATTCACGATCAACGCCTTTCATACCGAGCTGGGCATCGCCGCCCTCGAGACTAACCCTCCAGAGCCAGACCTGCGACTATTTTCGCCCGATTTACAGATAAGACGCGAACGGTGTTAAACAACGGCGAAGCCCGCCTGCGTCAATGGATTAACGGGTCGAAACACAACCTGCGGCAAGCCGACGACACTCTCGCGAGTGTACCTCACATGAGGAACGGCCACGATGGCGTCCTCGTCCCACAAGCTCGGTAAAATTGAAATGAGCAAGCGGGGCAGCTGTATCCGCCTCAGCTCCAGGAGCCCGCGATCGAACCGAGGGACTCCGGGGAGGCCCAAATATCCAATTGTGAACCGGCTGCCGGCAGCCTGCGGCGTCGTAATCTCAAACCGTCGATCCCAGTTGATCCGCTCGCCGGGGCGGAGCCGGAGCGGCGGCGCCGCTCTGACGAGTTCGCGCGTCACCAGAATCCGCCCTCGCCAGCGGCTGAACCGGCAGCCCCCTAGCGTATGCCCTCGCCGGTCAGTCGCGCTCAACACCTGACGCAGCCGAGCAATGCGTTCCCGCCTAGGCGGATAGAGGGCGCCGCCGACTGCGGTTGTGACCACCGAAAGCAGCCGGTGCGCCATCTCGCATGACACGTCCGGCAACACAGCGGGATCGAACAAGGCAAACCCCGCGGGGTGCAAGGCGACATGTCCGGCCAGGAGAGTGCGCTGCTCGTGCTCGCGGGCGATTCGGGTGCGGCCGAGTGCGCCGATCTCGCCCAAGAGAGCGGAAACATCAATCTCCGCAGCCGGCCCTCCGCCGTGCCGCAATCGAGACCGTTCGAAGGTGGGGTCGAAATTGCTTGGATCGCTCAGGAACGGTTGCCCCTCGGCTTTGAGGAACGCGACGAGCCGATCCCTCGCGACACCGAGCAGCGGACGCAGCAACCGGCAGTCCGAAAGCTCGCGGATCGCCGACATCCCGGCGAGGCCGTCAGGACCACTGTGCGCCCGGCGGCGAATCAGATGCGTCTCGATCTGATCATCCCGATGGTGACCGGTGAGCAAGTTCACACAGCCGTTGGCGCGGCACCAGTCGCCCAGCAGACGATAGCGAGCGAACCGCGCTGCATTTTGGATTCCGGTTCGCGGCTTTTCGCCCGCCCAGACTAGTACATCGTGCCGAATAGCTCTCGCCGACAACCAGGCTCCAAGCCGCCGGATTTCTTCGGCGCTCTCCGGCCGCAGCTGGTGATCTACGGTGAGCGCACGGATTTCCCCACCTCGCTCGCGCGCCCAACGCTCCGCCAAAATCGCGAGTGCCAAACTGTCGGGACCACCCGAAACAGCTATCGCGAGAAATGGCGGGCGCTCAAACCGCGCAAGTGAAGCAAGGGACGCCGCAAACTCACCGAGCGAAAGAGGTTCGGTTGCTGTCTCCTGCGTCAGCACCCCAACCGCTTCTTTTCGGCGCTCGCCCGCTCCCGGACGGCAGCCCCGGGTTGCGGGAAATCGCGGTCGAGCTGCGCGAACGCCACGCAGGCATTCTGCTTCTGATTGGCTCGCGCCAGCGACATACCGAGCTTCAGGAGATCGTCGGCCGCTTTGGCTCCCTTCGGGTAATTCTTATAGCCTTCTGCGAAGGCGCTGGCTGCCTCTCCGTACAGTCCGCGCTCATAATAGGTCTCGCCCAGCCAATATTGGGCGCTGCCAGCCAGCGCATCCCTCGGGTGTTGCGCAAGGAACGTCCTAAAGGCCTCTTCGGCTGCAGAATAATCGGCCTGTTTGAGCAAGCCAAAAGCCGAGTTGTACTGTTCGGAAGCAGAGCCGGCGGGCAATTCGCGTGCCGAGGGACCGCGCAGACCCCCGCCGGCCGCGATATTCATCGTGTCGGGAGCGGGTTGCGTCGGGCCCGGGGGAATCCCAAACGGAGGCCCCGGCGGAGTCAGAGTGCCCCCTGCGCTCGGGCGATCCGGCGGCGGCACAAAACTCCCGGGCGGCATCGGATCGGCGGCCGGCCTCGAGCGAGGCGAGTTGACGACCGGCGGCGGGCTTCTCATCGCGAGCTGTCCTGCCGGAGCCGGATCGATCGTTCCGACAGATGCAGGGGCGTTCGGCACCGAGTTCCTCGGCGATCCTTGCCCTTGGCCCAATCGCAAGTCGATGTCGCTGTTTATCTGCTCGAGGCGACGGCGCAGTTGCTCCATCCCGTTTACTGCGTCCTCGACACGTCCGGTCAGTTCCCGCATCTGCGCCTCCAGACGGTCCATGCGGAGTTCGGTGTCGACCGCCGCCGTCGATCCCGCGCTGGCGACCTGGGCCGGGCCCCCGCGATAGACCTGCCGCTGCAGCATGCTGAGATCCCGCTCCAGATGATCCAAGCGGTCCTGCATCGTCCGCTCCTGAGCCCGGGCCGCCGCGTTCGGCATGGCCACGGTGATCAGAGCAAAAAGCAGGATCGAGCGGGGAGGGCGCAGGGTGGAACGCCGTATCATCAGGAGCCTCTCGAGATCGCGCATGAGCCGGGGGCGACTCGCATCGACGCCGCCCGAGGGCACTAGCGGCGCGGATTGAGCAAGCAGCCCTAGTAGGCTGCGTTTAGGGCAAAAAAAGGGCGCCCTTGCACACCGGGGGCGCCCTCTGGAACGTGTCGTTCCGGCCAATTCAACTCGAATTTGGCCACATCCGACAGCGTCAGTTAACAGTCGTTACAGCGCGCCGGTTCTGCGCATAGGCCTCCTCGCTCGAGCCGACCACGGCAGGACGCTCCTTGCCATAGCTGATCGTCGAGATGCGGGACGCTGGAATCCCCGACGCGACCAAGACATTCTTTACGGCCTGGGCGCGACGTTCGCCGAGCGCGAGGTTGTATTCGCGGGTGCCGCGCTCGTCGCAATGGCCCTCGATCGTGACTGTCACGTTTGGATAGCGCCGCAGCCAATCGGCCTGTCGGGCCAGGATTTCTTGCGCTTCGGGCGTGATGTCGGAGCGGTCGAAGGCGAAGAACACGCGGTCGCCCGCACTCGCCTCCAGATCCTGCTGCGATCCCGGCACAGCCCCCCTCGAACCGATGCCGCCAGGGCCGCCCACCCCTGGTGCACCAGGCCCGCCTGGCGCGGTCTCTGGTGCGCTGCTGCAAGCAGCCAGCAGCAGTACAAGCCCGCCAAAGATGACCGTTATTCTCGTCCTCATCTCTCTTCCCCCTAACTTGTCTGAAAGCCATCCGCGTATGCGCGGGCTGCCTGAAATACGTCTCGCGGAATGACAGCCTAGCGACACCACCCACCGAGGCGGCCTACCCACATCCCCCGCTCAGCGCAGCAATGGCGACCAGGCGGGATCGGAAGCATCCTGCGAGGTCATGACCTCGCGTTGATTGGAGCCGGTCAAGTCGATCGAGAACAGGCGTGTCGATCCGCCGTGCCCCTGCGAATCCGACGGCGATTGCCGGAAGTACATCAAAACCCGGCCGTTCGGCGCCCAGGTCGGTCCCTCGACCAGGAAATCTCGCGTCAACAGGCGCTCTCCCGAGCCATCTGGCCGCATTACCCCGATGAAGAACGAGCCGCCCTCGATCTTGGTGAAGGCGATCAGATCCCCGCGTGGCGACCAAACGGGTGTGCCGTATTTGCCCGAGCCGAAGCTGATGCGCTTCACGCCGCTGCCGTCGGAGTTCATTACGTAAAGCTGCTGCGAGCCGCCGCGATCAGAGTTGAAGACGATCTTGCTCCCGTCCGGCGAGAAGCAGGGTGAGGTATCGATTGCCTGACTGTCGGTCAGCCTCGTGGCGCGGCGCGTGCGCAGATCCAACACATAGAGATTGGTGCTGCCGTTTTCGGCGCGGCTGAGGATGACCCGGTTCCCGTCGGGCGAAAACCGCGGGGCGAAGGTCATTCCGGGAAAATCGCCAACGACCTCCTGTTGGCCGGTATCGATGTTGAACAGATAAACACGCGGGGCTCCGCTGCTGTATGACAGGTATGTGATCTCCTGAGCCGTCGGCGAGAAGCGCGGTGTCAGCACCAATGCGTGGCCGTCTGTCAGAAAACGGTTATTGGCTCCGTCCTGGTCCATGATCGAAAGCCGCTTTATCCGCTTCGCGGACGGGCCGGATTCCGCGACGTATACGATGCGGGTATCGAAATAACCCTCTTCACCGGTGATTCGTTTGTAGATCTCGTCGGCGATGATGTGAGCGATGCGCCGCCAGTTCTGCTGAGTGGTCGTGTAGCCGTACCCGGTCAGCTGCTGCTCGGCGAACACATCCCACAGCCGGAACTCAACCCTCAGCCTTCCGTCGCCCTGGGTCTGAACCGATCCGGTGACCAGAGCTTGCGCGTTTATCTGCCGCCAGTCGGGGAACCGGGGCTGCGCATCCGCCAATGAAACATTTTGAATAAAGCTTCGCGAATCGATCGGACGAAACAGCCCGGAGCGCTCGAGATCGGCCGAAACAACGGCGGCGATATCGTGTCCTGCCTGACTTTCGTTGGCGGCGCCACCCGTAAAGGCAGGAATCGCGATGGGCATCGGCTCGACCTTGCCGCTGGTAATGTCGATGCGCAATTCGGCGCGAACCGGCGCTCCCGAAAAGAGGAGCACGATCAGCGCGGCAAAAATTGTACCGGCGAGTACTCGGCAACTTCTTGTCATAAGATGTCCCTTGGGCTGAAGTCGACGACGAGGTCTTTCCAAATCGCGTATTTCTCGGCCGGCAGATGCAGCGGCCGGCATAGCGGGTTGAAAAAAGCACGGCGCGCGCTCTCGGCTGCCGCACGGAAGAAGGCGTCGCTCCCCAGGCGGCCCTGATCGACGATCGTCGCCTGCCGCACGGTGCCGTCCGGGTCAACGACAACCTTTATCTCGACCACGAGATCCTTTGCGTCGCGCGCACCCGCTGGCACGTTCCAGCAGTGCGCGATTTGATGGCGGACCATATCGAGCTCGCTCGCGGTGAGCTGGCTGCCCAACGGAGCCTTTGGTTGCGAAGAGGCCCGAGCTGAGGCTACCCGCGGATTTTGCAGCGGGGCGTCGGGCGTCATCGCCGCATGCACCGGTGCCAGATTTTTCAGCAACGCATCGAATTGCCGAGGATCGTATTTCTTCTCCTCCAGCTTCTTTTCTTCCGGTTTGGGTTCGACCTTGGCCACTTGGCGCGGCGGCTCCGGTTTTTCCTTAGGCTTGGGCACTTCGAGCTTCTCCGCCGGCTTAGCCTCAGGCTTCAGCTCCGGCGGCTTTGGCGGAGGCGGCTCGGGTTTGGCTTCCGGCGGCGCCGGCTGATCGGCTGGTGGTGAGGCAGCTGCCGCAGGAGGCGGGATGGGCGCGGGTTTCGGCGGCTCGGGCCTTGGCTGCGGCTTCGGCGCCGGAGCTTCAACCTCCGCCACCTCCGGTCTGGCATCCGGTCGCGGCAGGTTCGGGTTTGGGTGAGTGGCTCGGGTCTCCGGCGCAATCGTGACGAGCTCAACGGCTACCGGCATCTGTTCGACCGGCGGCGGGTCGAAGAGCCGCGGCAGGCCGATGATTAATACACCGCCGAGCACGAGGTGCAGCGCAGCCGACAATGCTAAGCCGCGAGAGCCGATGCCCTCGGGCATCTCATCGGAAACCTCGTCGGCGCCGGTTAGTCCCGGTTCTGCGAGCGCCAGGCTCATCGGCGGCACGTGCGCGGTTGATCTCAGCGCTTGACCGCCCGCGCGGAACGGTCTGACGGTGTTGCACCGGAGGCCGTCTTGCCGGCCGCGCCCTTTGGCGCTTCGGCGATCAGCGAGACTTTGTGGTACCCCGCGGCGCCCACGAGGCTCATCACCTCGACAACCCGCCCGTAATTTATCGCCTTGTCGCCGCGGACATAGAGCGGCGCATCGGAGTTGTTGGCGGTGATCGCCTGCAGACGCGGCACCAGCGATTCGGTCGGGACTTCGGTTTCCTGGATGAAGATGCGGCCTTCACCGTTGATCGTGATTACGAGGGGTTCCTTCGGCTCGGTGATTGGCGGCGCCTGGGTCTGCGGCAGATCCACCGGCACCCCGACCGTCAGCAGGGGCGCCGCCACCATGAACACGACGAGCAACACGAGCATGACGTCGACCAGCGGCGTCACATTGATCTCCGACATCGGGCGATACCGCCCGGGCAGGCGGTGGCCGTTGCCGCCGAGGCCCGATGCCGCCATCGTCACGGCCGCTCGTCGAGCTGGCGCGAAAGGATCGCACTGAATTCGCTGGCAAAGGCCTCGAGCCGCCCGGCGTAACGCCCGAAATCGGTGGCCAGCTTGTTGTAGGCGATGACCGCCGGGATCGCTGCGACCAGCCCAAGCGCCGTCGCGAATAGGGATTCGGCGATACCGGGAGCGACAACCGCAAGGCTCGTATTCTTGGAGGCGGCGATCGACTGGAAGCTATCCATGATGCCCCAGACGGTCCCGAACAGACCGACAAAAGGCGCGGTCGAGCCGACCGTGGCGAGAAAAGCCATAAACCGCTCGACCCGCTCCATCTCCCGACCGACCGTCACGTTCATCACGCGCTCGATGCGCTGCTGCAGGCTCGCGCGCATGCCGGGCGTGCCGAGCAGGTTCTTTGCC
>Ga0126369_10004189_pt1 | contig 10547 bp, 7 predicted proteins | sample PanSoiMetaPlot_1_FD_109646 | JGI IMG/M metagenome (GOLD analysis project Ga0126369, IMG submission 109646) | Tropical forest soil microbial communities from Panama - MetaG Plot_1 | ecosystem: Environmental > Terrestrial > Soil > Tropical forest > Bulk soil | place: Panama | collected 2016-02-17
CAGCGTATACGGTGGACTCCCTCAGCGGCAAATTCGGGTGTTTGTGCACTCTTGGTAGCGCGGCTCTACCAGGCTACGGAAAAAATCCATCAGCCAGCCTACTACGACCACTGGGGCTAAAACCCGTTTTGATCGCAGATCAATTACGCGGCCCTGGAAGGGCCGCTCTTCCACGTTACTCCCAGCGTTCTCCAAGTCTTTCGTACTCTGTGAAGCGATGCCTGATAGGAAGCTCGGCTATGAACAGAAAACGCACGCGGCGGGGCCGCGTGCGCTTTGATGTTCGAACAGTCGGATTAGAACTTGATCTTGGCTCCGATCTGCAGGGTTCGAGGATCATGCCAGCCGTTCACGGCACCGAACGAACTGTCGTCCACGTTGGTGTCGATCGTGCTCGGGCTGCCATGGTTGAAGGTATTGAACGTCTCCAGCCGGAGTTGCAGAGTGGCCTTTTCTCCGAAGGTGATGTTCTTCATGAGTGACGTATCCCAGATCTGATACCCAGGACCCAAGACGACTCCGGGGCGTGCAGAACCGAAGTGGCCGACAGCAGGGGTAAACGCAGCGGTGTTGATGAACTGAGCTGCGGTCTTCGGGCCATTGGGATCTGCAATCAAGTCTGGACGAATTCCAATCGTGCTCGATCCCATTCCAAGTCCGCCCGGATAGAGCGGGCAGGTAGGTTGATTTGCACTAATCGTGCAGTAAGGCGTTGAAGTGGTGATCGTCACCAAACTCCACGGATCGTTGCTCTGTGTAATGTTCTGTGACTGTCCGGACTGGATGGTCACGACGCCGGACAGTTCCCATCCGCCGAGCAGGTAACCCGCAAGTCCTCGACTGTTCTTGTAGAACGGGAAGTCGTAGACATAGCTGGCGACGAACATGTTTGGCGTATTGAGTGTGGACGGGCCGTAGCTTCCCTTCAAGTCGTACGTGTTGTAGACAGCGAGGTCACGATCTTGCGGATTGGTGGTCAGCAGCTTGGACCAGGTGTAGGCCACTCCCAACGTGAGGCCCTTGCTGAAGCGACGATTCAGTGAAGCCTGCAGCGAGTTGTAGTTGCTGGTAAAGATGGGAGCGCGCGACTTGATCCCGGCGTATCCAAGGAACGGAGCGATCGCGTTTACGTACACCTGTGGGTTCGCGAGACGCGTCGCCACCGTGGGCTGGTTAAGATCTACATCCCCCAACAGGTGAGAGCCCTTTGTTCCCACATAGCCGAGTTCCAACACTGTATTCGGCATCACTTCATGTTGGACCGAGAGGTTGTATGCCTGGTAACTGGGAACCTTGAAGGTCGGAGTTCCCGTTATAGTCAGGCTCGTAGGTGAGGTCGGATTTGCGCCGCTGGTTCCACCGGTTATCGGATTATCAAACAAGTTATTGGACGAGGTCGCAGTGTTGTTTTTGACGGTCGTTTGGACAAGGGGTGGATTGGTAAATGCGTTCTGCTCCCAAATTCCATTGAGCGTACGGTCATAGAACATGCCGTAGCCCGCCCGGACAGCCCACTTGCCGTCGCCGAACGGATCATACGCAAGACCGATTCGCGGTCCCCAGTTGTTGTTGGAACTGGGGTTGACCCTTCCCCCAAACGGAGAGCAACTGACTGTGCTGCTGATGGCCTGAGCTGCTGAGCAAGCGGCACCTTTCGGGAAGATCAGACCGTTGGCGTAGGTCGCGGCATTCGCGTTCGCGGCTCCCATGTTGCCGGTGCTGGGATCAATTAACAGTGCCTGTCCGACGGATGGGCTATAGAGATTAGGATCGAAATTGACGAGAGTGTTGTTGCTGTCGGTGGGAGACGGGAAGAAGCTGTAACGAACGCCCAAGTTTAGTGTCAGGCGCCGGGTAACCTTCCAATCGTCCTGGACATACGCTTCGAAGTTGAGATAGCGCAGGTGCGGGACCGTGTCGTGGCTCTGCTGACTGTAGGAGTCGGCTTGACCGAGGAGGAAGTTGGCGAACGCCGGGTTACCATTATTGGCGCTGCTGAAGCTGAAGTTGGCCGCACCTCCATCGCCATTCTCAGTTTTCTGCATCCACATGGCCGTGAATCCAGTCCGCACGGTGTGGTTCCCATGCTGAATGGAAAGGTTATCGAACAGGGTTCGGTCGATATTTCGCTCGTGGTAGGGAGCGCTGCCGTTACCCAATCCGGTCAGGCCCTCAATGGTGACGTTCGGTGCCCGTCCGTATGGATCCGAGAATTGCGTGTTGTTTGTGAGTTGGCTGGTAAAGGAAGGAGTGTTCGCAATCGCATTGGTGAGGTCGGAGTTAATGGCTCCCCACGCGTTCACAAATTCGACTTCGTTGACGACTCGCGGGTTGATGTTGGCGGTCGCATTCACCACCAGGTTGCGACCCGGCGCGTTGATAGAAGTGTTCTCAACGCCGGGATAGTTATTGCCGCCCCACAGAGAGAACGGCTGATTCTGCGGAACCACATCTTCCATGTACCGGGCATAGAGACGGACCTTATCGCCGACATTCTGATCCAAGCGAATGATGTCCTGGCGGAAATTGTTGAGCTGGCTGTAGGGAGTGATCAGCAGGCCGTCTGAGTTAGCGGGATATTTGGACATGAACGCGTTGAGATACGCTGCCGCGTTCTTGCTATAGCAGGATTGATTGATAGTGTAAGTGCCCCCTGAAGCAGTCACGCAGCCTGTGGGTGCGACGGGAATCGGACTCTTGAAAACGCCGCTCAGTTCTGCTGCCGTGGGCACGTTAATGGTATTCGTAGCGGGAATGCTCGCCTTGCGCCACTCTTCCGACCAGAAGAAGAACGTTTTGTTCTTTTCGGGGTGGTAAACCTTAGGAACGAACAACGGGCCGCCGATTGTAAATCCGTAGTCGTTGTAGCGCTCGATGGGAGTCTGGTTCTGAGACCAAGGCTGACCAGAAGCGATATTTTGCCGGTCACCAAACGTGTTCGCATTGAAGTAATTGTTGCGGTTGAATTCGTAGGCACTGCCGTGGAACTGGTTGGTGCCGGACTTGGTGGCAACGAGAATCTGGCCACCGCCGCTGCGTCCGAAGGCGGCGTCGTAGTTGCTGCGCTCCAGGGTAAATTCCTGGATGGCGTCGATGCCCGGCGTGTTCAGCAAGGTCCCATTGGATCCGCTGTCGTTGACGTCGGCGCCGTCGACGGTCCAGTTATTGGCTCCGGTGCGGGCTCCGTTGATGGAGATGGCAGTGTTGTTCTGCAGGCCGAATCCGACCTTGTCAGGAAGCTGATTGGCGACGCCCGGCTGCAGCAGGACGAGTTGCTCGAAGTTACGATTATTCAGGGCGAGTTCGCGAACCTGCTCGCCGGTCACCGTACCGGATTGCTCGGCGGTGGTGGTCTGAATCGGAGGGTTTCCGGCCGTGACTTCGACGGTTTCGCTGACCCTTCCCGCCTTCAGGTCCACGTTCAGGGTGTGCTTTTCCGCGGTATAGAGAATTATTCCTTTTGCTACAAAATTTTGGAAACCTGGACTATTCACCGTCACGGTGTAGTGCCCGGCGGGAAGATTGGTGACGTTGTAGAAGCCATCGCCGCTGGTAACGACGGTGCGAACATCGGCGGCAGTGTCGTCGTTGTGCACCAGGACCGTAGCTCCCGGCACGATCGCTCCAGTGGGATCGGTTACGGTACCGTTGAGCGTAGCTGCGAGTTCCTGTCCTACAGCCAGGATCGAAAGACTAAGTACGATCAGTATCAGTGCGAGAGAGAGGCTCCAGCCTCTTTGGGCGAAATCAGTTAGATATTGAACCTTCACATCTTGCTTCATCACAACAATCTCCTCGGCGAGCGTCGACCTGGGTTAGTCATGGGGTGACAGTAGGGTGTTCTAATACTATTCGAATATGCTATATAGCACATGGACCATTATCGTCAAGAAAAAAACGCATTACTTGGTTAAAATTGTGCCTTGCCACAATTCTAGGAAGCGCTCTATATCATAAATTGGGCGTCGGTTTGAAAACTGCCAGATCGGCAAGCATGAGCACTGTTAAGAAACCCGCAGATTGCGATCACACAACGACGGAAGAGTGTTTTTGTGATAGGAACGCAGGGACCATTCAAAAGTGTGGGTTCTCGATACCGCTCTATAGCGATATGGATGTCGTGGATGGACACTTTGGGTTTTTGGCTTTACATTGAGATTTAAATGAGCTATATAGCACATGAGAAGCTATAGCACGATAACGCGGCTAGCAATTAGTATGGGTCGCGCAGAAGCCACGGCTTTAGGCCAGAAAGTTGACGTGATGCCGGGACCTCATCGCAACGGAACGCCAGTCTACAAGCGGATTCAAAACGCTATTCGGACACGCATTGAATCGCTGGAATTGCAACCGGGAACAGCGGTCGCATCAGAGCGTGAACTTGCGCGTTTGCACAAGGTTAGCCTCATGACCGCGCGCCATGCCCTAGCTGGTCTGGAGCGCGAGGGGCTGGTCGAACGCCGCCGGGGGGCCGGAACATTTGTAGCGGCTCCGAAAATCCATTTTAACAAGTTAATGAGCTACACGGAGCAGATGTCGAGCCGCGGGCTGAATCCGCGCTCGCGTGTGCTGACGGCCAAGATTCTGGATCATGAGGTGGAAGTGGCAGCCCGGCTGGGTTTGCCTGCGACCAGCGCCCTGGTAAAGATCGAACGCTTGCGCGAAACCGGCGATGAACCATTTGCGCTCGAGACCTGTTATCTGCCAGCGAAAGAATTTTCCGGGCTGGTCAACGTGCCTCTGGGCAGGACTTCCCTGTTCGGCACGCTGCAGCAGGAATTCGGCGTGGAGCTCGCTTACGCGGACGAGGAGGTCGACGCAACCACGGCCGAGGCGAATATCGCGGACCTGCTTGAGGTGCCACGGGGTACGGCGGTCCTGCGGATCCGGCAGGTGATTTACTCGACGAAGGGCAAGGCCACGATCTACGGAATTGGATTCTACCGATCCGAGCGGCACACGCTGTTTATTCGGCGCTTCCGCTAAGCAACTGCATCTTCCCACGACTGTTGCGCACCCCGCACAATCTATGAGGCGGGAGTTCCAGGTTTGATTTCCGCTGCCTTGCCGTCCTGGTAGACGACTACTAGCGGACTACCTCCGTTCGGATAGTGCACAGTTTTCTGGTAGGAAGTGTCACCGGCATCGGGAATGCCCATGCCGATAGCGAAATCAGCTTGCATCTCGTTCATGCCGGGCTTGACCTGATGCTGCTCGACCGCTTGCCATACATCTGGCGACCAGTGCTTGTAGAGGTTGTGTGGATCCTCAATGAAGAAAATCTCGTCGGAATAGATTTTGTACTCGCCGTCAGATTCATATCCGATGGGAACGGCGGACGACTTCCCTGCCTTCTGAAAAACTGCGACGACTTGTTTGGGCTGGCCTGAGACTTTGTTTGAAGCAACGACTACGTCAGTGATAGCGAGTTTTTCGATGGGGCCGAGCGTGCCGGATTCATGTCCAAAGTCCACGCGCTTGGCGACAGGTTCATAGTCGTAATAGGTGTAGCGATAACCTTCTTTCACCCACACAGGTTGCTGCGTGAGCTGTTTCGCACTCTTTACGTCGTAGGGATAGAGCTTCTTGGGATTGACGTAATAGTCGGCATTGGAATAGCCGACGTCGTGGGACTGCTTCTGGTACTGGAGGGCCAATCGGTCTTGATGCCGCTGATAGAAAATGTAGCCGGCGCGCGCGGTGGCCAGCAGGAAGGCGACCAGAAAAGCTAACTGGATTTTGTGCCGGGTCTCAGATGTCATGTCGTAAGGATAACGGCTCCCCGTTGTAAACTGAAGAAACAAGGAGTATTCCCCATGCCGGTGACAGAACAAGATGTCCTGAGCGCGCTGAAGAGTTGCTACGATCCGGAGATTCCGGTCAACATCGTCGACCTGGGACTGATCTACAAGGTCAACTTCGAACCCGCGCCCGAGGAGAAGCAGGACGTGTCTGTCGACATGACTCTGACGGCACAAGGCTGCCCCGAGCACGTCAACATCAGCATGCAGGTGAAGTCGCGGCTGGAGCAATTGCCGGGCATCCGGAATGCTGCGGTGAATGTTGTGTGGACTCCGCCGTGGACGCCCGAGAGACTCAGTCCGGATGCGCGCAAGCAGCTTGGTATTGATTGAAAACGGACCTCGGACCTCGGACTTCCGACCCTTGACATCAGTCAAGCATCTTGGCCGGAGTTCACGCGCAGAGCGGTGCTTACATTTGGTTCCCGAGACTAGCTGTCCGTGGTGCAAGTCAGAAATTCAAGACCCACGTCTAAAGGCGCTTTGATTTGAGGACACTTGCGGCACGCATAAATGCGTGCCCTGATACGAATCGTACTTGCACCATAGACAGCAAGGTCGGAGGGCTATCTTACTTGCACCAGGGTCGGAGGGCTGAGGTCCGCGGTCGAGGTCGGGTTTATCCGCCGATTTCGTCCCAGGCGTCGATGGCGCTGCGTCCGGCGGCTTCGGTGATTCTCTTTCCCGCTTTGGCGGCCATTTCCATGACCTGCATGCCGCGATCGAAATAATCCGGCAGCGAGCGGCGCACTTTCTCAAATTTGTCGGGATACTCCGACGCCAGCACGGCCAAACCCACACCTGTGGCCAGCACGCCGGCAGGGTACTTCTTTTTCATAAATAGGAGTGCTGCTGACCCAATCGAACCCATGACCAAAGCCTTCTTCCAGCTATCCATAGTTGTCTCCCAAAAGCGGGTTTGATGCGATTGTACTCCGGAGCAGATGTAGGAAAAGAATCGCCTGTCCCCGGGGTCAGGCGAGAAATTTGGCTGAACATGCCGGTTGGTTGGTTGTTCCGATATACTGCCTGCTTTGCCGGAGGCCTCATGTATCGTTGGCCACTACGCGGGTTCGTGCTCGTCGCCGTAATCCCCTTACTTATCCTCAACCTCTCTGCTGAGACCAAGCCTCGTGCGCGCGACCTTGGCGTGCCATTCGATGGAACTCCTGGTCCGTTTAATGCCATCACCGATGTGAAGGGGGTTGAAGTGGGGCACACCACGCTCATCTCTGGCGAGGGCAAGCTTGTGGTCGGCAAAGGCCCAGTGCGGACTGGGGTGACGGCGATTCATCCGCGGGGCAAGAACAGCAACGACGCCGTGTTTGCAGCCTGGTTCACGCTCAACGGCAATGGCGAGATGACCGGCACCACATGGGTCGACGATTCCGGATTTCTGAATGGTCCCGTAATGATCACGAACACGCACAGCGTCGGCGTGGTGCGAGACGCTGTCATTTCATGGAAGGTCAAGCACGGCTCCCCCGATATGGAAGGCTACTGGTGGTCGCTTCCCGTGGTGGCAGAGACATGGGATGGATACCTCAACGACATCAACGGATTTCACGTGAAGCCGGAAGATGCCTGGCATGCGCTCGATGTCGCTCATAGTGGCCTCGTAGAAGAGGGGAATGTCGGCGGCGGAACGGGAATGATCTGCAATGAGTTTAAGGGAGGCATTGGCACCAGTTCGCGCGTCCTCGACGCGAAGGCCGGGGGTTATACGGTCGGAGTGCTGGTGCAATGCAACTATGGATCGCGGGAGCAACTGCGGATTGCCGGGATTAACGTGGGACGAGAGATTCCCGAGCACACGATCTGGCAGAACGATATCGGGTCGATTATTGTCGTGGTCGCAACCGACGCGCCACTGATTCCAACACAACTGAAGCGGGTCGCGAAGAAGATCTCACTGGGACTCGGGCGCGATGGAAGCTACTCGGGCGATGGATCCGGAGACATTTTTATTGCATTCTCGACGGCGAATCCGGGAGCGGTTGGTACCAAGGGACTGCATCAACTCACAATGCTGCCGAACGATTCACTCGACCCGGTCTTTCTGGCAACGGTCCAGGCCACGGAAGAGGCGGTCATTAACGCCATGGTCGCAGCGGAGACGATGACCGGGATCAACAATCACACGGTGATTGCTTTGCCTCACGACCGGATGCGGGAAGTGCTGAAGAAATATAACCGGCTGGCGAAATGAATCGCGGTCGTTCCGGAGGAGCTTATGCCGTAGCGTTTCTTTCGCCCCTTCGGGGCTTGTCCAACTCCCATCTTTCTCTCCCACGGCTTGCGCCGTGGGCTGCATTCTTCCGCCGCTTCGCGGCTACGTTTTGTCTTAGGGAGTTATCGACATGAGTGAACTCATGCCCACTTAAGCGTTGCTGCGGCCGCGATATTCGTGGGCTTCGATGCCTAGCCTCTTGATCATGGATTGCAGCGTGGTACGTTTCAGTCCGAGACGAACGGCGGCGCCGTCGATTCCGGAGAGGACGCCGTTCGTTTCGCGCAGAACACGGATAATGTGCTCGCGCTCCATCTCGGTGAGATGATCCTCGTCCGCGTGACTCGCTTCCACAAGGTCCGCGGGCGGTCTGGCGAGAACACGCCCCTTGCTGAGGATCACCATACGCTCGATCATGTTTTCGAGTTCGCGGACATTTCCCGGCCAGCTCCAATTCTTCAGAACCTGGATCACCTCATCTGAGATGGCATCGATGTGCTTGCCCATCTTGGCCGCGTGCTTGTCCACAAAATGACGGACCAGCATGGGAATATCTTCCTTACGGTCGCGTAGCGCGGGCAATTCAATGGGGAAGACGTTGAGGCGGTAGAAAAGGTCTTCTCGGAATTTTCGGTCGTCGACGTCCTGGCGCAAATCGCGGTTGGTTGCGGAGACGATGCGCACGTTGACCCTTAGAGTCCTGATACCACCCAGCCTCTCGAACTCACGATCCTGCAGCACGCGCAAAAGCTTTGGCTGCAGTTCCAGCGGCATCTCACCGATCTCGTCGAGAAAGAGGGTTCCTTTGTCGGCGAGCTCGATGCGTCCAACTTTTTGGCTGATCGCCCCAGTAAAGGCGCCCTTCTCATGCCCAAAGAGTTCACTCTCTAACAGGCCCGACGGAACCGCCGCGCAATTGAGTTTGACGAAGGTCCTGTCTTTACGTGTGCTCAGAGCATGCAAGGAGCGGGCAATCAACTCTTTTCCAGTTCCGGTCTCACCCAGCAAGAGGACCGTGGAATCCGTCGGAGCAACGATTTGAGCTTTTCTGAGGACCTCTTTGAGAGCTGGGCTCTGCCCGATTACATCTTCAAATCCGAGTTCCCTCTTGATCTCCGTTTCCAGATATGCTTTTTCGCGTGCAATCTGGTCGCGGGATGCCTGGAGTCGATCGGCCATATCGCGTAGGCGGGCGATGTCGACGGATGCTCCGGTGATGCCTACAACGTTCCCCTGGGTGTCGAAGACAGGTTCGACCGTGATATCGAAGACATAGCTACCTTCATTCGCCTGAATAACCACGTCTTCCCGAGCCGAGGTGCCGGTTTTCAACACACGGGTTTTTAGAGCAGTCAGAACCGCGGCTTTCTTCTTCCCGAGAACTTCTTCGTCGGTCTTGCCAAGGACGTCGTGCTGCCAGTAAAGCAGCGGGTTGTAAATCCAGGTGTAGCGTAAGTCGCGATCCTGATTGAAAACGGTAATGGGAGAGTCTGTCAGCGCGACGCGAAAGCGTTCCTCATTGTGGCGAAGCTCTTGTTCGACGCGCCGGCGCTCCGTCATGTCGCGGATAATTCCCTGGACTTGTCCATTGGGGAGCCTTCTTCCCGTCACCTCGCCAGGAAAGTAGGAGCCATCTTTCCTGCGAACCATCCATTCGGTGCGGACATCCTGCCCATGCTGAACGAGTTCGCGTTCGCGTAGCACAGCCTGCACCGCAGCGGCATCGACCATATCCGTTGTCGAGAGCTGCAACAGTTCTTCTCGGGTGTAGCCCACCATCGCCGCAGCTGCTGAATTCACGTCAACGAACTTGCCGGTCGGATCGGTCACGAAGATGCCATCGTAGGCCTGCTCGACCAGGAGGCGGAAATGCTCTTCCCGTTGCCGCAAGGCTCGAACCGCTTCCTTCCGCGCTTCTTCGGCCCACATGCGTTCGGTAACATCAAACACAGTAGTCTGAATCACGGGATCGCCTTGATCCACGGACATCAAAATACTGCTCATTGATACCCAAAATGGGCTACCGTCGGATCGCTGAAACTCCCACTCCTTGTTCAGGAATAGCCCATTTTATTGCAATTCCGCCAAAAGCTCCTCTCGCTGATCCGGGTCGCGATAGAAATCGCGGATGTCCCGCCCTCGCATTTCCGCAGCTGCGTGATGCCCGAACATACGGGCCAGAGCATCGTTACAGTCGAGGACACGTCCCCCCAAAGAAATGATTCCGACGCCCGCCACGGTCTTCTCAAAGAGAACGCGATAGCGCTGCTCAGAAGCGCGGAAGGCCACCTCTGCGCGCTTGCGCTCGGTGATATCGTGCGCCATCCCTCGAACGATCGGGGAAGGCACTCCCTTGGTGCGTAACGTATTGCTGTATTGCCACAATCTGCGATCGCCGTTTTTGGTCAGAACACAGAGAACCCCCTTATCGGATCCGGCTGTTGTCACGCGCTCCAGATAGGCGTCGAACTTCTCACGGAATTCTGGTGCCACCAAGTTGCGCATGGGTGTTTGGA
>Ga0126369_10004190_pt1 | contig 10546 bp, 7 predicted proteins | sample PanSoiMetaPlot_1_FD_109646 | JGI IMG/M metagenome (GOLD analysis project Ga0126369, IMG submission 109646) | Tropical forest soil microbial communities from Panama - MetaG Plot_1 | ecosystem: Environmental > Terrestrial > Soil > Tropical forest > Bulk soil | place: Panama | collected 2016-02-17
CAGGGCAGGCACCGCGGCTGGTTCAAGCACCACGGGGATGGCGACGACCGTCATCGCGGTGACCGCGACTAGGGGGCCGTATCGCAGGATGCTGACGCCCGACGTCGTCGTTCTCGTTCCGGGATTCCTCGGCTTCGCGCGGCTGGGCGGGTTCTACACGTTCGCCGACCGACTGATGGCGGCCCTGCGGGGGTTCCTGGAGGAGCCACTCGCCGGTGCTGTCCCGGTCGTGCCGTGCACGACGCTGCCGGGGGCCACGCTCGTGCGCCGGCAACGACGCCTCCTCGACTCCCTCGTCCAGCTGACGGAGGAGAAGCTGCGGGGCGTGGAGCGCATCCACCTGGTGGGGCACAGCGCCGGCGGGGTGGACGCCCAGCTCCTCGCCTGCACCACGCCGCTCGAGGGCGGGGTGTGGAACCGGGCGGACGAACGGGTTCGGCGACGCATCAAGTCGGTGGTGACCATTGCCGCGCCCCACTACGGCACGGGCCTCGCGGACAGTCGGCTCGCCCGCTGGGGCGAGAACCCGCTCCGTCATCCGGGAGCGCTACTGCCGGAAGCGCTCACGCTCCTCCACCTGGCACTGATCGTGCCACGGGAGGCCGCGGCGCTGGTCGGGCTCGAGCTCGCGTCCCCCAACGACGTCGTGAAGTTCATGCTGGAGCTGGCCCGCCATCACGAGCTCATCGCCGACCTCCGTCCAGCTCACATGGAGCGGCTCCGCGCGATGCTCGAGCCCGACCCGGCGGTGTCGCTCACCTGCTTCGTGACCGGCACGGAGGTCCGCGAGGGCGGCGAGCAGGCGAGCGACCCCTTCTTCCGGGATCTCTACGGGTTGACGGCCGACGCCGACGGGAGCGGGTCGACATCGGCCGTGGTGGAGCGGTGCGGCCGCCTCCTCCGTCGCGTCGTGAAGAGCCGTCCGGGGCTCGTGATCCGGAGCGAGTCCGGCGAGATGCCCGCCGTGATCGACGCCCGCCTGAGCGACGGCGTGGTGAACACGATTCGCCAGCTGGTCGACCCCGACGACGAGCGACAGATCGGCGGATTCGTGGTCGCCGACCACGGCGACGTCCTCGGGCACTACGACCGCCAGGACGCGCTCATCGACGGGCCGCCCTACAACGCGGGCCTCTTTCACAGCGGCGCCGGATTCGGCGACGACGAGTTCTTCACCCTGTACCGCCGGGTGGCGAACGCCCTGCTCAAGTCGATCCCGGGTGCCGGGTTCACATGGCAGCCGGGCCCGGGCCTCGTCACCGTTCAGGCGACGTAAAGGACGACCCTTCGGCGGACCGCCTTCTACTCGCCGCCGCGTTCACACCCGCCCGAGCGGTCGGAGACGAGGACGAAGCGGAGGCCCCCGACCATCGCAGGCGTGGCCGGCAGGTCGCCAAGCGCCGGGGCGAGCCGCTCGTAGGCGTCGGCGCGGATCAGGGCGCAGGCGGGTCGGCGCCGCAGGCTCCGCTCGAGGTGAGCAGCAGAGCGCACCGCGGGGATGGGGAGTCCGGCGTGGAACAGGAAGGGGCTCACGACCTCGCGGTTCGGAAAGCCGAAGGTCATGACGGACGCGCCGCCGCGGGCCGCACGTCCCAGCTGCTCGCCCCACGGTCGGGCGCTGCAGAAGACGTTGAACTGCGGTAGGAGCCGGAGCGCGATCACCAGCTGGATGACGGCACAGGACGTCCCCATGGCGAGGACGGCCCGTGCCGGTTGCTGCGCACGCTGCGCTCTCTGGAAAAGGAATGCGAGGAGGGCGATGCCGCCCGCGGCGATCCAGGGCGCGGGGTGGGCGGCCGACTGGAGGAGTGCGTCGGCGAGCAGACGCCCGATCGATTCGCTCCGCATGACGGCGGCCGGATCCAGGATCAGCAGGCCGAAGACCAGCACGGGGAGGCCGAGGAGAGCGGTCGCCGCGAGGACGCCACGCGTCGCCCGATCGAGCCAGGACTGCTCCTCGCCCTCCCACCAGTGCGCGATGAGCACGGCGAACGCGGGATAGGCCGGGAGCAGGTAATGGGGGCGCTTGGTGGCGGCGAGGCTGAGCGCCACCGTCATGCAGACCGCCCAGAGGAGGGGAAAGAGCCGGTCGGGATCACGCCGGCGGCGCCACGCTGCGACCAGGGCAGCCGGCAGCACGATCGACCAGGGCAGAAGATCGAGGGCGAGGTTGTAGGCGTAGTAGTACGCAGGCCGATGATGCCCCACCCCGCTGGAACCGACGATCCGTCCCAGATGGTTCTTGACGAGGAAGAAGGAGATCGCGTCGCCCCCCTGCGTCCCCGCGAGCGCCGCCATCCACGAGGCGAGGACGACCACGAGTCCGAGCGCGGCGATGGCGAGTTGACGGCCTCGTAGACGGCCGTTGCCGGCGAGCGCGAGAAAAACGAGTAGCGTCAGCACCGCCAGACCCGGCCCGAGCAGGCTCTTCAACCAGAACGCGACACCGGCCGCCGCTACCGCGCCCGCGAGAGCGACGCGGCGTCCGGTCTTCCAGGCCACGAAGAAGAGCGTGAGCGCCAGCGCGGTGGCCGCCGCGGCGCCCGTGTCCGGCGTGCCGGAGCGCGCCATCCACCAGTACTCCGGCGCCGTCGCGAGCACGAGGGCGGCGATTCCTCCGCTGCCGTGGAGCAGCCGGGCGAGGACGGCCGTGACCAGCACGCCGAGCGCCGCCGAGGTGGCGGCCGGGAACCGCGCTGCCGTCGATGACAGTCCGTCGCTCGCGTGAAACGCCCCCGCCTGGAGCCAGTAGAAGAGCGGGGGCTCCTCGATGAAGGGCTGACCGTTCAGGCGGGGCAGCAGCCAGTGGCCGTGGTCGAGCATCTCACGGGAGATCTCCGCGACGCGGGTCTCGTCGGGCGGCCACAGATCGGTCCGCCCCGTGCCGAGCAGGAAGATGCTCGTCGCGAGCACGGCCGCGGCGGCGATCAGGCGATGGTCCGCGCGCGTCATCCGCGCGGTGAGCTGGTCTCCTCGCCCTGCAGGGCGACCGGCATGGCGCGTCCCGGTAACCGGCCTTCGCGGACGTGGCAGACCGGCAGCGCGCATCCCGCCAGCCCGACGGCCTCGTCGCGGAGTCGGACGAAGCGTGCCCCGGTCACCCGGTCGAGGAACGACTCGAGGACGCCGAGGTACGGACCGCCCTCGAGCTCGGCATGGATGGTGTGCACGTTGAGCACGCCGGGGCGAAGGAGGCGCGCATAGTAGTCCGCCAGCTGTGCAGGATCACGGCTCACGTCGCCGTATGTCTCGTCGAGCGTCGGCAGGGTGGTGGGGATCTCGGGGACGTCGAACACCCGCCCGCCCGCTGCGGGGCGGTACGGATGGGACCCGCGCGTGTCGCTCCGGTAGGCGAAGCCCGCCTCGTCCACGGCCGCGAGGCTCGCCGGCGTGCAGCGCCAGCCGGGGGCCGCGAAGCCCTCGGGAGCCGTGCCGAGGACGGCCCGGAAGACGGCCGTCGCGTCGCGGATCTCGGCCTGCACCTGTGCGGCCGTCAGCCGCGGGAGGCGATCCTGCCAGCGCGCGTGATCGTAGCCATGCACCGAGACCTCGTGCCCCGCGGCCACGAGCTCGCGGAGGATCGACGGAAAGGCCTGCGCCACCGGCCGCGCCGGCAGCAGCGTACCAGAGAGCAGGGTCCGCCAGCCGTATACCCCCACCGCCCGGGTGCGCAGCAGCTTGGCGACGAAGCGCGGATCGAAGAGGCGCCCGAGCCGCCGGCCCATGCGGTCCGGCCCGCAGACGACGAAGAACGAGGCGCGCACGCCCCGCGCGGCGAAGGTGGCCGCAAGGTTCGGCACGCCGCGCTCGAGACCGGCGTGAGTGTCGATGTCGACCTTGAGGGCGACGCGGATGTCACCCGCAACGGTCACACCCGATCCGCTTGCTCCGCCTCCGCCTTCTCCCCCCGGAACCAGGCGATCGTCCTGGACAGCCCCTCCTCGAGCGGCGTGCGGGCCCGCACACCGAGCAGGCGGTGCATGCGGGTCACATCGGGAACGCGGCGCGGCACGTCCTCGTAGCCTTCGGCGTAGATCTTCTCCTGCGGCACGAAGCGCACCGTCGAGCGTCCACCCCCCAGCTCGATCATCACCTCCGCGAGGCGGCGAATCGACGTCTCCTGGTTGGTCCCGATGTTCAGCACCTGTCCCTCGGCCTCGCGCACCAGGCCCGCAGCGATCGTCGCGCGGATGGCGTCGTCGATGTAGGTGAAGCAGCGCGTCTGCGTGCCGTCGCCGATCACCGTCAGCGGCTCGCCGCGGAGAAGCTGCCCGAGGAAGATGGTGATCACCCGGCCCACGTCGAGCCGGTCGAGCCGCGGTCCGTAGACGTTGAAGTAACGCAGGATGGTCACCGGCAGGCCGAGCCGCCGGTACGCGAGGCAGAAGTGCTCGGAAGCGGCCTTCGAGGTGGAGTAGCACCAACGATCGATGCTGGTGGAGCCGAGCACGCGGTCGGCGTCCTCGCTCCAGGGCACGGCGGGGTTACGACCGTAGACCTCGGAGGTCGAGCTGAAGACGAGCCGCCGCCCGTGCTTGTAGGCGGCGCGGAGCACATGCTGCGTGCCGTTCACGTTCACGTTGAGCACGTGGTACGGATCGGCGACGTAGTGCTCGACGCCCACCACCCCGGCCAGGTGGTAGATCAGATCGGCCTTGGCGGCGAGGCCGTCGAGCAGCTCCGCGTTCATGACCGAATCGACCACGAGGTGGAAGTTCGGATGGCCGAGCAGGTGCCGCACCTTCGCCTGCGAGCCCGTATCGAGGGCGACCACCTCGTCCCCGCGGGCGAGGAACCCTTCCGACAGATGCGACCCGACGAATCCGGCCCCTCCCGTGATGAGTACCTTCATGCTCGTCCTCCGACTTCCTCGACGTTGGCGACGTCGCCCAATCGCTCACCCGGCGTCATGCCCACCTGTCCGGCGAGCTCGTCCGCCCGACGCTCCGGGTCTCGCTCGAGCGCGACGCGCTCGAGCAGGAGCCCCCCGCTGCCGGACGCCACCACGACGCCCGTTCCCTTGCGCACCTCGAGCACCTCGCCCGGGATGCCCTCCCGACCATCGTCCAGCGGACGCGCCCACCACACGAAGAGCGGCCTGCCCCGGAGGGTCGTGAACGCTCCTGGATAGGGATGGGTGACCGCTCGCACGAGATTGTAGAGCTGTCGCGCGGACTGCCGCCACTCGAGTCGTCCGTCCTCCGGCCGGCGCCCGCCGAAATAGCTGGCGCGCGTGTGATCCTGCGGGATGCGCGGCGCTCTGCCCGCCACCAGGAGCGGATAGATCTCGCGCAGGAGCAGGCGCGCGGCCTCCCCCAACCTGCGGTTCAGGCTGAGGGCCGTGTCGTCGTCCGCGATCGGCACGGCCCGCTGGGCCACGATGTCGCCCCGATCCGGCTTCACGTCCATGTGGTGGAGCGTCACGCCGGTCTCGCGCTCGCCGTGCACCAGCACCCAGTTGACGGGGCACCGGCCCCGGTAGCGTGGCAGGAGCGAGCCGTGCAGGTTGAGCGCGGCGTGTCGGGCGAGACCCAGGACAGCGGGCGAGAGCAGCTCGCGGAAATAGAAGGAGAAGATGACGTCGGGAGCGAGGCGGGCGATCGTCGCGATCACGTCAGGGTGGTTGGCGGAAGGGGGCATCAGGACAGGCAGGCCGGCCTGTCGGGCCCGCTCGGCGACGGAGCGGAACCAGACGTTCTCCCCCGGATCGTCGGCGTGAGTCACCACGGCGGCGATCTCGGCCCCCAGGGAGAGCAGCTCGTCGAGCGACACCCATCCGATGTCCTGATAGGCCATCACGACGGAGCGCACGGCGGGGTCCCCTCGGGTCGATGGACGGCGCGCACGAGGTAGGTAGGTCGCCTCCGCACCTCGAGATAGATGCGGCCGACGTACTCGCCCACCATTCCCACGGCAAGGATGAGAAAGCCGAGGAACACGAACAGGATCGCGAACAAGGTGAAGACTCCCTCGCTCTCGGGCCCCACCATGAGCCGTCGGATGAAGAGGAAGATGCCGAAGGCGATACCGACCAGCGAGACGCCAATCCCTGCGAGCGAGACGAGCTGGATCGGCAGCATCGAGAAGCTGGTGATGAGGTCGAACCCGAGACGCATGAAGCGGAGGGCCGAGTAGCGCGACCGTCCCGCAAAGCGCGCGGCGTGACCGATCGGGATCTCGGTCGGGTGCTGGGCGACCGACGCGGCAAGCACCGGGATGAAGGGCGAGTGCTCCGCGCAGCGGAGCACCTGGTCGACGACGTCGCGCCGATAGGCGCGCAGCATGGAGCCGCAGTCCCGCATCGGCACGCCGACGCTGCGTGATGCGACCCCGGTGACGAGCGCCGAGATCGCGCGGCGGAGCGCGGGGTCGCCCCGGTCCTCGCGCCAGGTCCCGACGACGTCGTGCCCGGCGTCGATCGTCTGCAGCAGGCGGGGAATCTCCTCGGGAGGATTCTGCAGGTCGGCATCGATCGTGACCACGACGGCGCCCCGGGCGTGGGCGAATCCGGCCAGCACGGCGGCGTGCTGGCCCGCGTTGCGGGCGAGCGAGACGACGGTCACGCGGTGGTCGTCCGCCTGGATGACGAGCAGCTCCTCCAGCGACTGGTCGGTGCTGCCGTCGTCGACGTAGACGATTTCGGCGGGCCGGTCGAGCGCGTCGACCACGGCCGCGATGCGTGCGTGGAGTGTCCGGAGGCCGGCTTCCTCGTTGAAGACGGGCACGACGATCGAGGCGGCCGGTGCCCCCGAGGGGGTGGCGTCCGCCGTCGCCCCACTGCGGAACTCAGGCCGCATGGCGACGCACCACGTCCCAGAACGCCGCCGCGACGTCGTTGACGTCGTCGCGGGTCATGCTCGGGAAGAGGGGTAGCGAGAGGATACTCTCCGAGGCGCGCGACGCTTCGGGCAGATCCCCCGGGGCGAGCCCGAACCGTTCGCCGTACAGGCGATGCAGGTGCAGCGCCTTGAAGTGGAGCCCCACGCCTATGTTGGCCTCCAGCAGCGCCGCCATGATCGCGTCGCGGTCGACGTGGAGCTCGGCGAGGCGGAGGCGGACGACGAGCAGATGCCACGCGTGCCGGGCGGGGTAGGGGACCGGGGCCAGCATCTCCACGGCGGGCAGGCCCGCCAGCGCGCCGAGATACCAGCCCGCCACCTGCGTCCGCGCCGCGATGAATTCCTCGAGCCGCGACAGCTGGACGATGCCGAGCGCGGCCTGCAGGTCCGTCATGTTGTACTTGAAGCCGAGTTCCACGATCTCGTAGTCGGGCGAGCCGCGCTTCCCGTAGCGTCCCCACGCGTCGCGCGTGACGCCGTGGAAGCGAAGGAGCCGCAGGCGGTCGGCGAATGCTGCGTCGTCGGTGGTGATCATCCCGCCCTCACCCGTCGTGATCGCCTTGATGGGGTGGAAGCTGAAGACCGCGGCGGTGCTACCACCGCCGACGGGTTGCCCGCGGTAGTGGGTGCCGAGCGCGTGGGCGGCGTCCTCGATCAGCGCAAGACCGTGACGGGCGGCGAGCAGGCGGAACGGGTCGAGATCGACGGGCTGGCCGGCGAAGTGCACGGGGATGATGGCCCGGGTGCGTCGCGTGATCGCGCGCGCCACGGCCTCCGGCTCGATGTTGAGGGTCCCGGGGTCGATGTCGACGAACACCGGCCGGGCGCCGACGGCCAGCACCATGTTGGCCGTCGCGGCCCAGGTCATGGGCGTGGTGACGACCTCGTCACCTGGGCCGACGCCCGCCGCCAGCAACGCCAGGTGCAGGCCCGCGGTCCCGGACGTGACGGCGACTGCGTGCGCTGCTCCGACGGTGCGGGCGAAGGCCTCCTCGAAGCGGCCCACGCGCGGCCCGCTCGTCAGCCAGCCCGAGCGCAGGCAGGCGGTGACCTCTTCGATCTCTTCCGGCCCGATCGACGGGCGCGAGAGCGGGAGAAATTCGGAACGCATGATGGCCTCTGTCCCTTCGAGCTAGCCGTTCAGCCTTGCTTAATGAAGTGTATGGGTAGATTCTTCCGCATCGCCTGCCGTCCCCATCATCCGCCGGTCGCGCTGGGTGCGGCCGTTCTGCTCGCAACCGCGTGCCTGTACCTGCAGGGGCTCGGCCGCGGACCGCTTCTCGAGCCCGACGAGGGTCGCTACGCGGAGATTCCGCGCGAGATGCTCGTCACCGGCGACTGGGTGGTGCCGCGCCTGAACGGCGTCGTCTATGCCGAGAAGCCCCCCCTGGTGTACTGGCTCACGGCCCTCAGCTACCGCGTGGTCGGTGTCAACGAGCTCGGCGCGCGTCTGGTTCCGGCCGTTTCGGGGGTGCTGACCGTGGGCGTGGTCGCGTGGTTCGGCATGCACTGCTTCGGTCCGGCAGCCGGCTGGGCGGCGGCGATCATGCTGGCCACGATGCCGCTCTTCTTCCTCTTCTCGCGGCTGGCGATCCTGGACGTCCCGATCACCCTGTGCGTGACCCTTGGGACCGTGGCGCTCTACCGCGTGCAGGAAGGGGCCCGCTGGCGCTGGCAGGTGGTCGCCGGTCTGGCGATGGCGGCCGGGGTGCTCGTGAAGGGTGTCATCGCGATCCTCTTCCCGGTCGGGATCGTCGCCGTCTGCGCGCTGTTCGAACGGGACGGTAGGGCGTTCCGCCGGGCACTGAGCCCCCTGCCGCTCGCACTGGCGCTCCTGCTGCCGCTTCCGTGGTTCTGGCTGATGGTCCGGCGTGTACCCGGATTCCTGCAATTCTTCTTCGTTGAGCAGCACTTCTACCGTTTCACGGACGGGGGCAAGATAGGTCAGCACCACCGGCCCGGCGTGCTTGCCGCGGTGCTGTTCGGCGGCGCGCTCCCCTGGTCGCTCGTGCTCGTCGCTGGTCTCGTACGAGAGGGAAAGGCGGGCATCGCGACTTGGCGGCTGGCGGGCCGCCGCACCGAGCGCCTGCTCGACATCTGGTTGCTGGCGGTCCTCGGCTTCTTTTCGCTCAGCTCTGTGCAGCTGGCGACCTACATCTGCCCGGCCTTCGTCCCGCTGGCGCTCAGGGCCGGGCGCCTCTGGTCGGAAGGCCGTGGTCGCGGGTGGCCGCTCGTCGCCTGGGCGACGCTCGCGGGGGCTATTCTCATGGCCGTCGCTGCTCCCGGGCAGTTTTACGATGCGGTCATCGGCGAGAGTCTCTATCAGCGGTGGTGGCCGCAAGCACAGGCGGTCAAGGTGGCACTCCTCCCGGCGGCGGGCGTCGTGCTGGGAGCGACGCTGCTGGCAGCGAAGCTCCCGCGGCCGGGCGAAGCGCTCGTGGTGATGGCAGCCGGGCTCGCGCTGGGACTCGCCCGCACGGAACGGAGTCGCGACGCGTATCGCTCCTATCCCGCTCTCGGCGCCGTCGTGCGCCTCCGCAGCGGGGAGGCAGATCGCCTCGTTACCTTTGGCACCTACCTTCAGAGTCTCCCGTTCTATGCCCGGCGCCGCACCGCCGTGGTGGGGTCGGGCGGGGAGCTCCACTTCGGCGCGGGTCTTCCCGACGGGCGAACGCTCCTGTGGAGCGAGGCGCAGCTGATCCGCGCGTGGAACGGGCGGCGGCGCCTCCTGCTCGTCATCGAGCCTGACGTATGGCGACGATTGCGACACCAACTTACCCGGCCCCCGAGTGTGCTCGCGCTCGAGCACCGACGCGTCCTCGTGACCAACGCCCTCCTGGGCCTGCGCCCACCCCCCGTGACTCCCCCCGACGTTGCCTACCACCTGAGCCCCTGACCGCCGACCGGACGCTGCGCCGGCGTCACGCGACGCAGTTTCGACCTCTCACAGGGCAGGGCTTGACGATCAAAGCAGGTAACAGAGCGTTTGTGAAGCGATCGTGAAGCACGACCGCACAGGCGCGGAGGCCCGGGCGCCCCGACGCGTAGCCGCGCGGAGGGCGGGTGGCGTGGCCGAGGGGCTGACCGGCGGATGGCCCTTGATCGTTCCGTCCTTCGTGTGTGGCGGAGGGGAGTACTAGCTCCCTATCTCGCATGCCTGTTCTGACCCGCTGGGATGTGGCGCCACGCTTCCAGCGCGCTCCGCAGCACCGGCCGCGTGCTCCCCGGATCACGCGATTGACCTCGCCAGGACCAGCCGCTGTGGTGGCGCAACGCGGTCACGCATGCCAGTCGAGATCTCCGTCGGGGCGCCCCAGCTCACCATCAACGAGGACCGCACCTTCATGGTCACGGACCTCGGCGGCGAGATCGCCGCGGACACCGAGCTCGGCCTCTACGCCGACGATACGCGGTACGTGAGCTACTATGCCGTCTTCGCCAATGGCGAGCCGTGGATACGTCTGACCTCGGCCGCGACCAGCTACTACGCCGCGCGCATCCACCTGAGCAATCCGCCGTTCGCGACGGAGGAGCACGACGTCGCCGCGGGAACACTCACGCTCGTCATCAGCCGGACCATCGGCGACGGCGGCGTGCACGAAGATCTCGACGTCACGAATCACGACCTGACGGCGGTCCGCTTCAACCTGGAGGTGGCCCTCCGCTCCGACTTCGCGGACGTCTTCGAGGTGAAGACGCATCGCTTC
>Ga0126369_10004191_pt1 | contig 10544 bp, 11 predicted proteins | sample PanSoiMetaPlot_1_FD_109646 | JGI IMG/M metagenome (GOLD analysis project Ga0126369, IMG submission 109646) | Tropical forest soil microbial communities from Panama - MetaG Plot_1 | ecosystem: Environmental > Terrestrial > Soil > Tropical forest > Bulk soil | place: Panama | collected 2016-02-17
CGGATGGCGGACGCGATGACCGCGCTCCGGACGCGGCAGGAGCCGATCTACCAGAAGATCGAGACTCTGGTCGCCTCGCTCGTCGCCGCCGAGGACAAGCGGATGGCGAGTCTCCGCACCAGCATCGCCGCCGCGCAGGGCCGCTCGCTGCGACAGATGGCCGTCTTCGCCATCGCCGCGGTCGCGATCGCGCTACTCGCCGGCTTCGTGATTTCCTGGTCCTTCATCTTGCCGGTGCGCGAGTTCCACGGCTTCCTGAGCCAGGTCGCCGAGGGCCGGTTCGGGGGCTCGGTCGCGGTCCCGAACCGCGACGAGTTCGGCGCGCTCGCCGAGCGAATGAACTGGATGAGCGGCGAGCTCCGCCGCCTCGACGACGAGCAGCGCGTCGCGGCGGCGACGCTGCGCGGCCTCAACGATCGCCTCGAGCTGGCCAGCCGCGCCAAGTCGGAGTTCCTGGCCAACATGAGCCACGAGCTGCGCACGCCGCTCAACGCGATCCTCGGCTTCACCGAGATCATGCTCGACGAGCTCTACGGCGAGGTGCCGCCGAACCTGCGCGAGCCGCTGGTCGACATCCAGACCAACGGCCGCCACCTGCTGCGGCTCATCAACGACGTGCTCGATCTGTCGAAGATCGAGGCCGGGCGGCTCGAGCTCGGCGTCGACGAGTATTCCGTGCAGGAGATCGTGGACGTCGTCCACACGTCCCTGAAGTCGCTGGCGATCGAGAAGGGGCTGGCCTTCAGCGTGTGGGTCCAGCCGGACATCCCGACCGCGCGCGGCGACGGACGGCGGATCACCCAGTGTCTGATGAACCTGGCCGGCAACGCGCTCAAGTTCACGCGCCATGGCCGGGTCGAGATCGACGTGCGGCTCGACGACGGGTGGCTCACCTATCGCGTGAGCGATACCGGGATCGGCATCCCGAAAGAAGAGGTCGAGAACATCTTCGCGGAGTTCCGTCAGGTCGACACCACGATCACCCGCGAGTACGGGGGCACCGGGCTCGGGCTCAGCATCACCAAGCGGCTCGTCGAGATGCACGGCGGGCGCATCGGCGTCGAGAGCGAGCTCGGCAAGGGGTCGCGGTTCTTCTTCACGGTGCCGCTGCGTGCGGACGGAGGAGTCGCATGAGGGACCGGACGGTGCTCCACATCGAGGACAACGAGTACAATCGAAAGATCGTGAGACAGCTGCTGAGCCGAACGTCGTTTCGGCTGCTCGAAGCCGCCGATGGCGAGGAAGGTGTCGCGGTCGCGCAGCGCGAGCTGCCCGATCTGATCCTCATGGATGTTCAGCTGCCCAAGCTCTCGGGGCTCGACGCCACGCGGATGCTGCGCGCCGATCCCCGCACGGCGAAGATCCCGCTCGTGGTCGTCACGTCGTTCGCCCTGAGCGGTGACGACCGACGGGCGATCGACGCGGGCGCCTCCGCCTATCTGGCCAAGCCGTACAGCCCCCGCGATCTGATGGCGCTGATCCACCGCTTTCTGCCCGAGAACTGAGGAGCCGAGGCATGAGATTTCCGAGGACGTCGGCCGTCGCCGTCGTGGCGGCGCTCGTGCTGGCCGGGGGCGCGTCGCGCGTGGGCGCGCAGGGGCAGGCCGAGCAGTTCACGCCCGAGTACCGCGAGCTCCGGCGCACGTACGACGAGAAGCACACGCCGAAGATCGAAGCACCCGACACGGTGAAGCGCGGCCAGTGGTTCGAGGTGACCGTGACGATCGGGATCGGGTCGATCCATCCCTCGCTCGCCGAGCACTTCGTCCGCTACATCGCGCTCTACAAGGACAGCGCCGAGATCGCCCGGATCTACCTGCACCCCGTGTTCTCCTATCCCAAGGCCGTGTTCACGATCGCGCTCGACGAGGGCGGTAGCCTCCGGGCGGTCGCCGAGCCCACGCATTCGGCCGCGTGGGAGAGCTCGAAGAAGATCGTCGTCACGCCCTGAGAGCGGCACGCGTGAGGACTCCGGCCCGCGTCCTGATCGCCGACGACAACACCGCGAATCTACGAATCCTCAAGATGCGCCTCGCGGCCGATGGCTACGAGGTCGTCACCGCGGCGGACGGCGAGGAGGCGCTCGTGGTCGCGCGCGACTCGACGCCCGATCTGATCCTGCTCGACATCATGATGCCGAAAGTCGACGGGATCGAGGTCTGTCGCCGGCTGAAGGGCGCGCAGGGCGGGAGCTTCACGCCGATCATCCTGGTGACGGCGATGACCGACGCGAAGGACGTCGTCGCCGGGCTCGAGGCCGGCGCGGACGAATATCTCACCAAGCCGGTAGATCACGCCGCGCTCTCGGCGCGCGTGCGCTCGATGCTCCGGATCAAGGGCCTGCACGACACGGTGGCCGCGCAGGCCGTGGAGATCGCCCGCTGGAACGCGACGCTCGAGCGGCGCGTCGCCGAGCAGGTTGCCGAGCTCGAGCGCGTAAGCCGGCTCAAGCGCTTCTTCTCGCCGCCGCTCGCCGAGGCCATTCTCGCCGGTGGCGCCGCTGATCCGCTCAAGCCGCACCGGCGGGAGATCAGCGTCGTGTTCCTCGACCTGCGCGGTTTCACCGCGTTCGCCGAGATGGCCGAGCCCGAGGAGGTGTCGGAGGTGCTCGAGTCCTACCACGCCGAGGTGGGACACTTCATCCTGCAGCACGAGGGCACGCTCGAGCGTTTCACCGGCGACGGCATGATGATCTTTTTCAACGACCCGGTGCCGGTAGCGAACCCCGAGGAGCGCGCGGTCCGCATGGCGGAGGCGATACGGTCCCGGATCCGTGTGCTCGGCGCCGAGTGGCGCCGGCGGGGTTACGATCTCGATCTCGGCATGGGGATCGCCAAGGGCTACGCCACGATCGGCGCGATTGGCTTCGAGGGTCGCCGCGACTACGCCGCCATCGGCAGCGTGACCAACCTCGCCTTTCGGCTGTGCACCGAGGCCTCGCCGGGACAGATCCTCATCAGCCAGCGGATCTACGCAGCCGTGACGGATCTCGTCGAAGCGAAGGAAATCGGACCGCTCCAGCTCAAGGGCTTCCACCGGCCGGTCGTCGCGTACGAGGTCGCTCACCTGAAGCAGCCTGGCTCTTGACGCCAGAGCCGCGGATCAGCGTTCGCCCAGACTGCGGATCCGCCTGTATCGCCTGCTCAACCAGCCCTATCGTATGGTGCCCCGGCCGGTGTTGCGATGGCTGCGGCGGAACGGCCGCGCGCTCTCGCCGGGCGGTAGCCAGACTCGCGGGAGGCGCGCCCGACACCTGACGGCGCCAGACCGAACAGGCTGATCTTGTTGAGGAGCGTTTTGTAGCTGACCTTGAGGACCCGGGCCGCCTCCGCGCGATTCCAGGCGACGTCGGCGAGCACGTCCTGCAGGGCCCGGCACTCGGCATCGTGGGCGCCGCGCCGCGCGATCTGCCGCAGCCCGATGCTGCCGGGAGCGAGCGTCATCACCGGGCGGGTCGTCCGGACCGGTTCGTCGGCCACGGGCTCGAGGTCGAGGAGCACGAAGCGCCGGATCGCGTTCTCGAGCTCGCGTACGTTGCCCGGCCACGAGTAGTCGGCGAGGCGCGCCAGCGCCGGCGGCGCCAGTTGCTTCTGCCGGCGGTACTCCGCGTTGAACCTGGCGAGGAACTCCGCGGCCAGGACCGGAATCTCGTCGAGCCGCTCGCGCAGGGGCGGCACGTGGATCTCGACCACCGCCAGCCGATAGTAGAGGTCGGGCCGGAACTCGCTGCGCTCCATGGCCTTCTCGAGATCCTGATTGGTCGCGGCGATGACACGGGCGTCGACGTCGACGACATCGCATCGCCCGACCGGCGAGTAGCGATGATCCTGGAGGACGTGCAGGAGCTTCGCCTGCAAGGCCACTGGCAGCTCCGCGATTTCGTCCAGATAGATCGTGCCGCCATGCGCCTGCTCGAACTGCCCCGGCTTGCGCCTGTGCGCCCCAGTGAACGCGCCGCGCTCGTGGCCGAAGAGCTCGGATTCCAAGAGCTGCACCGGGATCGCCGCGCAGTTGACCTTCACGAAGGGCCGATCCCGCCGCGGGGAGGCGGCGTGGATCGTCCGGGCGACATGGTCCTTGCCGACCCCGCATTCACCGAGGATCAGGATCGTCGCGTCCGTGTCCGCGACTTCCGTGATGATCCGATCGACCGCGCGCATCCCGGAATTCTCGCCCAGCCGCACAGGAGCCACGGCACCTTGTAGCGAAGCGCCGTGAACCGACCAATCGGGAAGATCCCTGCTCCGTCGCCGTGAAATCCCCGGCGCCGCGGCGCGTCTATTGACCGTAGTGCGCGCTGCAGGCCGTCGCGGGGCTGGGGCCCGCCGGCCGAGGCGCGCTATCCACCCGAAATCAGTCGCGCGGAGGCGCCTGCCGTCCGGAGAGCGCCAGCGCCACGCCGACGAGGGTGACGGCGGCGCCGACGGCGGCGATCGCGGGAGCCCACGGCAGCCGGATCGTCGCGCTCGCGACACTCGCCGCCGCGCTCACCGCGAGGGCGCCCGTGCCAGTCACGCCAGCGAACACGGTCCAGGCACGGAGCTGGGCCAGGAGAAGCCCGGGGCCGATTGCCGCGCGATGGGCGCGCCGGCCGAAGTCGGCCGTCTCGAGAAGCACGACCAGGACGATGCCGAGCAGCGCCGCGCTCCCGAGATTCGGCGGTCCGCCGGCGAGCCACAGCGCGAGCGTGTACTCGCCGAGCGCCAGCACGATCCCGGCCACCAGCACGGGCGTGGCCACTACGATGCCGAGCCCGCACAGCAGCATCGCGGCCGTGCCGAGCGCCGCGACCGCCGTCGAAGGCGCGATCAGCAGTGGAGCGCCGACGAGGACCAGGGCGAGGAGCGCCGCGAGGCGACGCATGCTCAGCGCGCTGCGCGGCGCCGGCGCGCCGGGGTCAGCTGCGCGAGCGCCGCCTCGAGCGGCTCGGCGGGATCCCAGTCGACGATCGTGATGCCCGCGCGCAAGAGGGCGTCCGCGCGGGCGCGCCGCTCGAGCGCCCACAGCCGACACGCGAGGTCGCCGCGCGCCGACGGCCGCACCGTGGGGCGCACGAGCGGGATCGGCGACGGGCTCAGCACCACGAGGTCGAAGCCCCGCGCCGCGAGGTCGACCAGCGCCTTCTCGAAGCGCGGATCGAGGAGCGGGCTGATCGCGACGACGAGCGCCTGCGGAGGCAGGACGCGCCGCGGGACGAGCCCGACCTCTTGCGTCACGTAGCTGAACATCACGTCGGCGCGCAGCAGCGCCTCGAAGAGCCGCTCCTGGTGGGCGCGCCCGGAGCTCGGTCTCACCCACCGAAACGGTCCACAGTACTCGATGAGCCCCACGCGATCCTTTCGGCCGAGATAGCCGGTGATCAGCGCCGCCGCGGCCCGGACCGACGCGTCCAAGGTCGTGGCGGGCGCCGCACCGGCCTCGGTCAACGTGTCGAGCATGAGCACCACGTCGGCGTTGCGCTCCTGGTGGTACTGCGTGACGAAGAGGCGGCGAAAGCGAAGCGAGGCGCGCCAGTTGACGTGGCGAACGCGGTCGCCCGCCGCGAACTCGCGGATGTCGCCCGGCTCGATTCCCTCCCCGACGCTCGGCGCCACGTAGTTGCCCACGAAGGCCTGCATCCGGCGCGGCCCCGGCAGGCGCCGCAACCGCAGCGGGCGCGGATACACCCGCAGCTGTCCCGGCAATGTGACCGACGTCTCGCTGGCCTCGAGGCCCGCGCGGTCCCAGTGCCGCGCGTGCACCGTGCCGAGACCCACGCGCCCGCGGCGAACGCACTCGACCTCGTACCGCCACTCGACGCTCCCGCCGGGGGCGAGCGTGAAGAGAGCGCGATTTTCTCCGGATACCAGTCGCAACGTGGGCGGGAGCGGCTCGAACAATTCGAGGAGCGGGACGCGCTCGTCAGCAGTCACGGTCACGCTGACCGTGACGCGCTCGCCCTCGAACACGCGCTCGGCTGAGAGCGCGCGGGCCAGCGACCATCGGCGCGGCGCGTCGGTTCGGCCGACCCGAGCGAGCCCGAGCAGCAGCGGCAGGACGACGATCACCAGCTCGGCCCGGCCCGACAGGACGCCGAGGATGAGCCCCCACGCGACAACCGTGACGACGGAGAGGGCCAGCGGCGTGAGCCGCATGGTCATCGCGATTCTTCGGTCTTCGGCGCCGATACCTGCGTGAGCAGATCGTCCACGACCTGCGCGGCCGAGAGCTTCGTGACCCAGAGCTCGGGCTGCAGGATGATCCGGTGGGCGAGCGCCGGGCCGGCCATCGCCTTCACGTCGTCGGGCGTGACGAAGTCGCGGCCGCGCAGCACGGCGCTCGCGCGCGCGAGCTTCAAGAGCGCCAGCGCGCCGCGCGGCGAGGCGCCGAGCGCCACCCGATGGTCAGCGCGCGTCGCCCGAGCGAGGTCGACCACGTACTCCGTCACGACGTCGGCGACGAACACGTCCTCGAGCGCCTGCTGCATCGCGAGGACGTCCTGGCGCGAGACGACCGCGCCGATCTCGGCCTCGTCTTGACGGCGCTCGCGACGCCGCTCGAGGATGCGCCGTTCCTCCTCCGCGCTCGGATACCCGACCGCCACGCGAATGAGGAACCGGTCGAGCTGCGCCTCGGGCAAGGGATAGGTGCCCTCGAGCTCGATCGGGTTCTGCGTGGCGATGACCAGGAACGGCGGCTCGAGGCGGAAGGACTCGCCTTCGACGGTCACCTGTGCTTCCTGCATCGCCTCCAGCAGCGCGGCCTGAGTCTTGGGCGTCGCACGGTTGATCTCGTCGGCGAGCAGGAGGTTGGCGAAGACGGGACCCGGGCGAAACTCGAAGCGCGCCTGGCGCTGGTCGAACACAAAGCTCCCGGTGACGTCCGCGGGCAAGAGATCAGGCGTGCACTGCAGGCGCTTGAAGGACAGACCGAGCGCCTGGGCGAAGAGCCGCGCGATCAACGTCTTGGCGAGGCCCGGGTAGTCCTCGATCAGGACATGGCCGCTCGCGAGGATGCCGGCGAGGATCCGCTCGAGCACGTCGCCCTTGCCGACGATGACGCTCGCGAGTGAGTCGAGGATCTCGCGGCTGCGCTCGGTGACGCGGTCGAGCTTCACCGGCGCGACTCCAGCGACGCGATGACGCGCGTCAGGGCGGCGACGGACGGACCCAGGCCGAACCGGCGTCCGGGAGGCTTCGCAAGCGCCTCCGGGTCGTTAGCACCGCGGGCGCGCGCGAGCGCGACGAGGCGCGGCCATAGGAGGTGCTCGAAGTAAGAGTGGCTCCGCACGCTGAACCGGATCTCGTCGCGAAGGCGCGCCAGGCGCGGGTCCGCGTCGCGTCGCCCGGGCCAGACTTCGCCGAGCGCACCCGCGCCCCACGCCGCTCGGCGCTCGACGGAAGCCAGCACGATCGCGCGGACGCGGGCGACGGCCACGAGCAAGACGGCCGCCGAGAAGAGCCGGATCGCGGTCTGGCGGTACGGCGGTGCCACGAACAGCTCTGTGAGCGAGACCGCGGCGCCGAGCGCCGCGAGGACCACGAGCACGGCCACGATACCCGCGCCGCGCCTGGGCTCAGAGGCCAACGGTCGCCTCCTCGCGTTCGAGCTCGGCCTTGATGTCCTCGAGACAGGCACGGGCCGCGTCGCGCTCCGCCGACCCGAGCGGATGCGCGCTGAACCGCGCCAGCTCGAACAGACGCGTCAACCGATCGACCGCGCGATGCGGGAGCACCAGGCGCCGCAGCGCCTCGCGCATGAACTCGTCCGGCGTCTGCCACGGCGCGCGCACGACCCGGGCACCCGCGGCGGCGCGCTCGAAGCGCCGGTAGCATCGGATGATCGCCCGGCGCGCATCCGGCTCGCTCGCTAGATCGTCGAGTCCTTCCTGCACCGCCTCGCTCAGCGGCCCGGCCGGCGCGCCGCCGTCCTGCCGGCGCTCCCACCAGCCGGCAATGCGCTCGGCGAACAATAAGATAAGGGCGACCGCGAGTGTCGCGAGCCCGGCGAGGAGCAACAGCAGCCCGACGAGCCAGCCGAGCCACGGCAGCGAGAGCACGGGGATCTCGGGCTGGGGCGCTGCCGCATCGGACCCGGCGAACATCACGAAGCGGCTCCAGGCGAGCAGCGAGCTCTCGACGTACGGCCACCCGAACGAGAAGGCGAGCAGGATGACGAGCAGCGGCAGGAGCGGCAGCGCCCGCATGATGGCCTGCAGCCACCACGGCAGCTTCGACGGCTCCTCGATCGGCTCGAGCTCGCGGCGACGATCACGCGACAACGCGATGCCGATCACGATCGCGACCGCGAGACTGAACGCCGCGCCGCTCGCTAGCAGCAAGAGGTCGGGGACCGCGATGCGGAGCCGAAAGGACGGCATGTCGTCCGGCGCGCGGGACGCGGCCAGGAGAGCGGTCATCGCGAGGAACAGGCCGGCGCCGGCGACGAGGGCCGCACCGGGAAATCGCCTGGGTCTCATCGGCAGTGGGCCGGAGCGTACTCCGTTGTCAGGGCCCTCCGCAAATCGGTATGCTGCTCCTGTTGACAGGCGCGCCTCGGCCGGCGGGGCCCCAGCCCCGCGACGGCCTGCGGCGCGCACTACAGGAGGCGACTACGTGACCGACGTCCCGCGCATCACCGGCGTGCTCTCCCCGGTCGTGACCCCCTTCCGCAGCGACCTGGCGCCCGATCCCGAGCGCTTCGTCCGCCAGTGCCGCTGGCTTCTGTCCCAGAACGTGGGACTGGCCATCTTCGGAACGAACTCGGAGGCCAACTCGCTGTCGGTCGAGGAGAAGATCGAGCTGCTGGACCGGCTGGTGGCGGCCGGGCTCGACCCCGCGCGGATGATGCCGGGCACCGGCTGCTGCGCGTTGACGGATTCGGTGCGCCTCACCGCCCACGCGATGAAGGTCGGCTGCGGTGGCGTGCTGATGCTGCCGCCCTTCTATTACAAGGGCGTGAGTGACGATGGCCTCTTCCGGAGCTTCGCAGAGATCATCGAGCGCGTGGGCGACGCGCGGCTGCGCGTGTACGTCTATCACATCCCGCCGGTCTCGCAGGTGCCGATCACACTCGGGCTGGTGGAGCGCCTGCTCGCCAAATATCCGGGGCAGGTCGCGGGCATGAAGGACAGCGGCGGTGACTGGAGCAACACCAAGGCGTTTCTCGATGCGTTCGCGAAGGCCGGATTCGACGTGTTCGCCGGCTCGGAGACCTTCCTGCTCCAGAACATGCGCCACGGCGGTGCCGGCTGCATCAGCGCCACCGCCAACGTCCACCCCGGGCCGATCGCGCGGCTCTTCGACACCTGGCGGGCCGAGGGCGCCGACGCCCAGCAGGCGCGGCTCGACGTGATCCGCGGCGTGTTCCAGAAGTTGCCGATGATCCCGGCGCTCAAGGCCGCCATCGCGCATCACGGGCGCGACGGCGGCTGGGCGACGGTGCGGCCGCCGCTGGTGGCGCTGACATCCGCGCAGTCGAGCGCGCTGATCGCCGAGCTCGACGCGCAGAAGTTCACAATGCCCGGGCTGGCGGCGCGCTGACGGCGCCGCCGGCCGTGGTCCAGCGCGGCTAGTTGCGGCGGTCGGTGTGGGTCAGCCGCCGGATGATACCGAGCGCGAAGAGTCCGAGCCCGACGGACAGGAGCACCGCGTAGGGCGGTACGCCCCACCGGTCCACCATCACGATGCAGAAGCCGGCGAAGGCGATGATCGCCCCCGCCATCATCAGGCCGAGACCAGGCTTGGGGTTCACGATCAGATGACCGCGTCGCGTCGCAACCGCTCGATGTCCTCCGGCCGGTAGCCGGCTTCCCGTAAAATCTCGTCGGTGTGCTCGCCGAGGATCGGCGGCTCGCGATCGAGGCCGGGGCTGCCGTGCTCGAGCCGGAACCCGGCGCCCACCAGCCGCATCGGGCCGTAGCGCGAGTCGATCGTCTGGAGCACGTCGCGGTGCTCGAGTTGAGGGTGCTTCACGATCTCGTCGATCTTCCAGATGGAGCCGCAGGGCACGTCGGCGGCGGTCAACCGCGCCTCCCAGCTCTTGGGATCGTCGGCCGCGAGGGCCTCTTCGATGACCGCGCGCAGCGCGGGCTCGTTCGCCGTCCGCGCCGGCCAGTCCTTGAACCGCGGATCGGCGAGCACGTCGGGCCGCCCGAGCGTCTTCATGAGGCTCGCGAACTGCTTCTCGGTGAGCACGGCCAGCACGAGATAGCCGCCGCGTGCCCGGAACCGGCTGGCGGTCGGCTTGCGGCTCACCGAGCCGTTGCCGATCTGCCGCGCCTCGATGCCGGCCACGGTGTACTCGGACACCGTGCCAGGAATGAAGGCGAGCGCGGCGTCGAGCATCGCCACGTCGACGAGCTGCCCGCGACCGTCGAGATCGCGCTGACGGAGGGCGGCGAGGATCCCGAGTGCCGCCCACACACCCGGCAGCTGATCGCCGATCGTGGCACCGACCCGCGTCGGTGGGCCGTCCTCCTGGCCGGTGCGCGCCATGAGGCCCGACACCGCCTGGATGATCGGATCCATCGCGGGCTTGTCGCGATACGGCCCGTCGAGCCCGTA
>Ga0126369_10004194_pt1 | contig 10542 bp, 12 predicted proteins | sample PanSoiMetaPlot_1_FD_109646 | JGI IMG/M metagenome (GOLD analysis project Ga0126369, IMG submission 109646) | Tropical forest soil microbial communities from Panama - MetaG Plot_1 | ecosystem: Environmental > Terrestrial > Soil > Tropical forest > Bulk soil | place: Panama | collected 2016-02-17
ATCCGCCCAAGCGCCGACCGTCCCCAGTCCGATCAACGGAGCAGTACTCTTTGCGAACTGCGTTGACTCACAGGGTAGCCAATCAAAGGGCTCGCTCAGCTGTCCTGCAAGAATGGGAGAAAAGCTACTGGTCTGGGCACTTGACATTTAAGACGACCGGTCATATTAAACAGCCGTGGTTAGACCCAACGTTCGCCAGAAGATCGTCGACGCCGGGCTCAAGGTCCTGATTGAGAAGGGCTTTAATGGCTGTGGTGTCCAGGACATCGCGGCCGCGGCAGGTGTGCCGAAGGGCTCCTTCTACAATCATTTCGAGAGCAAGGAGGCGCTCGGCGCCGAAGTCGTCGAGCGCTACGGCCGCGACAATCCGCGCCGCGCCGTCCTCGCCGATACGTCCGTCCCGGCGCTGCAGCGGTTGCGCGCTCACTTCGAGCGGCTGAACGAGGCCTACGCTGGTGCGCGCTTCGGACGCGGATGCCTCTTAGGCAATTTCAGCGCCGAACTCGCCGACCAAAGCCAATTGATCCGCGAACGCCTGGCCGACCTTTACCTCTCGTGGTCGACGGACATCGCCACGGTCATCGCCGAGGCGCAGGTCGACGGCTCGATCTCCACCAGGACGCCTGCCGCTGATCTGGCCGCTTTTCTTCTCGACGCCTATGAGGGCGCGCTGTTGCGGGCGCGAGTTGAGAAGAGCGGGCGCGCCTTTGACCGCTTTATGACCGTCGCCTTCACCCAAATCCTCGTGTGAGTCCAAACCTATGGCCGGCGAAGCGTCGGATTTTTTGGCTAAAGGTTAGAGATGACCGACCATCTTAACCCAAGGAGCACCCTATGACGACCACGGCACCCCACTCGATGACCCGGCTGTACTGGCTGGCACTGGGCACGTTCGCCATCGGCACCGAGGGATTCATGATCGCGCCGCTGCTGCCCGATCTGGCCCGCGACCTGTCGGTTAGCCTCGCCAGCGCCGGACAGCTGGTGACGGTGTTTGCACTCACCTATGCGCTCAGTTCGCCGGTCCTGACGGCGCTCACGGGCAAGATCGACCGCAGGCGGCTGCTGATCGCCTCCATGCTCGCGTTCGCAGCGGCGAACTTCGTCGCATGGTCGGCGCACAGTTATGTATCTGGTTCACAAATACAGTTGAACTTTATGGGTGTTTCGCCGATCCAAACCAAAGATTTCTGGATTACTCCGGAAGCGAAAACATTCTGGAATGCCAGTCAATTTGAGAGAATCGACGCGGAATTGTTGCGTTTGGAAGGCGTCGGTGAAGGCTACGTCTTTGACACGAGTACGATGCCTTGGCGGCACAGGAAACCAGCTTTATGTATCTGGCTTAAATCAAGCCTAGAGTCCCGAGTGATAAAATCTATTGTTTCTCATCGTGGTCGCGGACGTTATTCGCGAGCAGAATATGCCGAAAAGATTGCCAAAAAAGATCGTGCAACCATAGAATTGTACAAGACGTTGTATGGAATCGAGATTGGTTCTGACTTATCATGTTTCGATTTGATCATAGATATCAGCTCCCTAATCACCGACGCGAGCCTCGATGCGTCACTGCGCAGTATCAACAGCGCACACGAGATCATCAAGCCTGCGTCTGCCTGGTATCTAACACGGAGACGTGAGTTTTTTGAACAATTTGAAGTCGCGGTCAGAAAATATCATCATCTAATCAAACGTAACCTCCTTATCGAGAACCTATCAATGACATCATGATGGGACACATTGACATTGTTGGATTGGCAAATTTAGCCGTCTCTACAATCACGGCGTCATGTGCAATCTACATAGCATTGCTCGCGCTGAAGCATACGGCAAAACCACGAATTAATGTTTTGCCAATTGATGATCGCGATGAGGTTGCTAGATGCAATCGCGATGCTGTCTTTATCTTCGAAGTACATAACGTAGGTTAGCCATGCCGCCTTCGGGTGGGCCAGGTCGATCTCGCTCATTTGGATGCCAGTCATAGCCACAATTATCCGTCCTACGTTAGCAAACCATTCAATGAACATAAATGTAAGCACGGCTATTGCACAAACAACGGTTATTAGTGCGAATAGGATTGCAACCGCCAGGTTAGGAGTCGATAATTGAAGGATTGATCTCACTAGAAACAGCGAAGCGTAGTCGGACAAGATTGTTGGAATTGCAAAAACCGCAAAGGCGCTGATGACGTCCAGTAATCCTGTAGGAGGGGGGAGTCGATATACTGCTAGGAACATTAGGTAAGCCACCACGGCCAGCGATGACACGCCGGCCGACCGCAAGAAACTCCGCAGTCGAAACAACGGTTTTCCATACAAATGGTCGAAGCCTTCAATCACCGCAGCCTTGAGGTCTAGCTGTTTGTAGTGCTCACCCTTAATCCACGCCGTGATTGTTCGATTAGCCGCTCCCGAAGCTTTCTTGTCGAGAAATTTGAATAGAGCGTAGATGAGTGATGCCGCCACGAACGGCGCGCCGAAACCTATGTATCGGGCTATCTTATCGAAGGCCATTCTGCGACCAAGAGCTGTTTGTTAGCTTCCGCGGCGGACGAATGAGTAGCCTACCCCACGTAGAGCGCAAATTCCAGCGACGCCGCCCGCAGGCTCGGCGAAAAGCTTGGCGTCGCCCCGTCACAGGGTCGAACGTTTGTTGATGTCAGTGCTGCTAGCTCAATTAAGAATGCGCGACGAGAGCCTTGCGAAGCTCACGTTCGACCCATTCACGATCAGTGTCTATAATCCGTTTCTGCCAGTGATACGTGAGTCCAAACCCGACGACACCAATTGCTGGTATCGCAAAGACCATCCCCATATTATTCCAACTAACGATTGGTGCGTTCTCTGGCATAAAGACAGCAATCACGATTAGCAGCTCGAATAATCCAAGGATAATCGAGCTAAGCCAGAATGAGAGTTTTTGTGCGCAATTGACACCGAAATGTCCGCGCAGTATCACACCATCATCGCTATCAACAAACCCACCTCGAAATATCGGCCTCCCCGCATTTGAAATAAACAATGGCGCTCGCGCGAGCGTGATCGCCTCCACCGAGACAACACCTACCATTTCCGGCTCGTCTTTGCGTGACGTCGAAAACGCGAGTACCAAACAATGTGCCACTTCCCGCGTTATTGCACGCACACGAATGACAGCGTCGTCCTTCTTCAATGGCGACCGAATCTGCACCTCCACCCCGTAATCATGCGGCCACTCATAAATCAGCTTCATATTTCTTATTTTGTTCTACTAGCGGTAAGTTTAGCTACTTCCGCTTTGAGATAGTTTATCTGGGATTGGATTGCCGCGATAGCGCCTTGATAAGCAGCCGATCCAGCACTTGCTACGGAGCGATAGAATGTGTTTCCCGCATTCATTACTGAGATAGTCTTCAAGCTCATAAGCACGTTTGTGTAGACAGGATATTGACTAACCGATGCGCCCTTCGCGATACCTCGGAAGCTCGCACCGTAGCTCACGTTCCCTCCAGCATCTTCCTGGCGTGAGAATGATGCCTTCTCATAATTGAAATTCATCGTGTCCGCAGGCCCACTGAGGTCACCCAGTTGGCTCACCGTCGGTGAATTAAGAACCAGAAATTTGGAAGAGTGGGCCGCTGCAAGCGCGCGGTATTCCGCAGCCACCGCCAGCGAAGGCACCGTAAATAAACGATGCTTGCCCAGAAGGACTTGTCGGATAGCTGGCAGAATTTCTTAAGTACCCACGAGCTCCGCCGGATGAGAACGTGAGAGCGAGGCCACCATCCTTTCCCGACACGAAAGTTAATCCAAGATTTGCTGCCCCTCCTGCGAATAATCCGAAGCCTTCTTCACCCCCGACGCTTGCCAGGCTGTAAGATATCGCCCACAATCCCTTGGGATCGCTGGTTGTGATAGGATTATCATTTGCATATGAGTAGCTATTCAAGCTCTGCGGGTCTGTCAGCACTTGCTGTTTCGGGTCTCCCAAGAACACTGGGTCTTCGCTCAGGAATTCTGCTTTGCTTCCATCGTAATAGCGTGCCTGCAAGTAACTCAGGTTCGTCTCTGGGTCGGAGTACTGCCCAACGAACTGCTTGTTTTCGCGGAAATTGTTGGTCGTCTGGTCGATGCGTGTGCTCCCGTACGGATAGTAGTCAAGGGCCTCAACGACTGTTCCGCTCGCGTCGGTCACGACGTTGGTGCTGTTCAGGTGGTCTGGCAGGAAGTAGCGTGTGGTCGACCAATAGTAACTGACTACTATCCGACATGTCGCGAAAATCGTATGAGCTGATGAAGTGAAGCAGGACCGCGGCTGGGTCCAGAACGTCGCCAAATACCGCTCAATAGCTACCTTGCACGCTCTCTAGCTTGTCAACGTGTAGCGATCGATAAGACGGGCCAGCCGTTCAAAAGTGAAATCGGGGCTTCTGACAAGTCTGTCGTATGCGTCGCGAAACAGCTCGATCTGTGCATCGGCGAGAGGAGGCGTCACGTCGGTTCGGAGATATTCGACCACCTCGTCCCAGGTCGGCAACACGGCTTGCGGCAAAGGTCGAAACCGCAACATCTTTGTGGCCTCCGCCGCCCGTCCCCAGGCCTCGCACTTCGCGATCAAGTCTGGAACCGTCTTTTCATAATCAAACCCTAGTATTATGCAAACTCCGGAATACACCTTCGCTTCACGCAAAAGGGAGACCAGACGATCGGTGATGAATTCGCCGAGTGCTTCGATGTGCTGGCTCGTCAAGCGGTCGAGCGGAAGCGGAGATGTACCCAGCATGATGAAGAGCGGCCGTTGTCGCACCATCTGCCCCAAATGAGGCCCAAGCGCGCCCGAGCATTGCAACGCATCGCGAAGGTGAGCCAGCCAATCGGTACCGGTACGCGGTGAGTGTCCTCGAATGTTGAAGGGCACACGATAGATGCCATATGGGCGGGCGACCTCCTGCGAAAAGAACATTTGAATTCGCTCAAGGAAAAGTCCGACGGTCTGATCCCGCGCCCCGTGGAAAAGAAAAAGTGAATTTTCCGAAATGTGAGTTGCTTCAAGAACCAGATTCCACTGTACCACGTTACCAAGACGGAGCGCGGCGCCAAATGCGTAATATCCGTCGCGGCGGGCTTGAGCGCCCTCCGCCCTTTCGGTCGGGAGCTGATCGTTTAGGGTCCTCGCAACGCGTTCCATTCCGCCTGGTTTGGTGGCATCGATGGATTCGACGAGTGTAAGCCCGTACGGCACGTCAGCTGCAGTAGCACCCGGCAGCATCACCGGTACGACCCTCTTGCGGCCGGGGTCGGCACGCATCTCGGCGATAGCACGTGCCATCGCCTCCCTATGGTAGGGTGCCTTGCCAGATTCTTTTGATACCAGAACGACAACAGCTGATACGAGCACGGCGATAGCATGTGAGTGCGCAAGCACTCCCGCCAGCCTTTCATCCCAACGCGCACCCGGCCGAATCGCCCCATCATCGAGGAACACAACACGGTGCAGGTCCTGAAGCGACCACATGAGCTCTTCGGCCAGAGCTTGGTCTGCAGATGAATGCACTATCAAAAACTCTATCGACTCGAGACCCCTTGAATCGGTGAGTATCGAATCTTTTAATATGGTTGTTTTATCCCACGTAGCGCAAAACCATCGAGTTTCAGAAAGATTTGCGCCTGTAAAATCGTAGCCACGCAAGTCAGAGCCGTAAAAATCTACAGCACTCAGGTTCGCAAATCGAAAATCGGTCGTTGGATTTAGCCCTGCTGTCTTAATTAGATCAGAAAAACATGCCGACTGCGAGCACAGCACGGCCTCTACGCGCCTCCGGTCGCGGGGCGCTAGCCAAACCGGATTTTGAGCGGCGTCTTCATTTTTCATCTACTCGTCTCTCGGATTTGCGGCTGCTAACAGATCTAAGTCTTTGTCTTGCTAACGTCACCATCCCCCAGCCGGGACTTGTATCCACCTCACTCGTTTTTCGTTTTAATGCGATTGCAACAATGCGGGAGGCCACAGCCACGCGGTTTCGTTCTTCTTGTTGCTTTTCAAATCTTGGGTCCAGTGGCCCGGCACCTGGGTTCTCCAGTCGGAACCAAAGGTCTCTCAGATCGCAGCGAAAGCTTACTGTGACTTCAACCTTCTCTGCGCCTTCCGTTATAATATGGCATAACGGTTCATCTCCAAGAATTTTGTTCTCAAGTACATTATGCTCGTTCAAGCCAACCCCAAAAACTCGCCAAAAATTAAAGCCAGCATCGGCCACCCGCCAAAAGACACGATATTGTTCATTCGCTTTTTGCTCGATCTTTGAGACTGTACGATTTAGATGCCCCCCAACGTCTGCTGCCCCTTTCGCGAAGCCAAGCCATTTTGGCAGCTCAAAACCAAGCTGGCCGCCAAACGAGCCGTTCGCTTTTGATTGATCGGTTTCAGTTTGACTGATTTTGAAGCGGCCCGCTTCCACTTCAAGGCGGCCTTGATTGCTTATGCGGCCAGCACTTGTTTCGACAACGACTTCGCCGGCGAGGAATCCGAAACAAAATTGGTGTGATGCGCCATCCGTTTGTACGCGATCCCAAATCTTTCCACACCAAAGAGCTACGAGCAGTCCGATCTCGTTATCAGTTCTCATGTTGAGAGGACACTCAACGGAAAGGGACGCAAGTTTTGCGTCGGCATAACGAGGTGCTGAAATTGATATCGACCACATCGCTCGCAATCCAAATGCTGCTGCGAAAATGGTACAGGGAGACCTTCGTGGCGTCAACGAGATCAGATAGGGGTAGGGAGCATCGATTGGTTTCGACGCCCCCTCCCTCCGAACCAGACTTGCGGATCCGGGTAATGCATTACGCATCAATCAACTCTCGTGCTTCATCGATCCGTCCCGCCGCAATAAGACGCGCCGCCTCTGCCGCTTTTCGAAAGTAAACATCATCCGTTTCTAATCGATATCTCTCGGCTAATTCGCCCAACTCTCTGATCGCTTCTTGATAGTCACCTTCGATGTCCGCGGGAACCGCGGGTCCATTTCCGGCAGTTCTTGCAAGTTCTATGCTTGCCGGTAACAAGAAAAAGTCCATCGCAAGAGTTCCCTCCGCGCGCTTCACAGCGTCCACGATTACGGGGACGGCTGCATACGACGCAGTGTAAATTGAGCCCTGGTGGTACAGTCGAGACCAAAGATCGAACCACGGCCCAGATTGGAGATTACGCGTTGGTGTTTGTCGGCGATTACTTGTTCCAATAATTGAGGTACGGGCGTAGCATCGCCGTATGCGTCCTGCAAATCATTCCAATGAGGATCGGTCAATTTCATCATGCTCCTCACTCTACTTACTTCCAGATCGCTGTAAAGGGATCTATCAAGGTGCCGCCCTGGGATTGGATAAATGCTTGACATTGCGAACACATCGGACGCGATACACCAAGCATTTGCGGAGTAGACCCAGAATTCACCGCTTGCATGATTGCCGTTACTTCTGCGCGCCCGGCATTGGAGTGGCAGCTATTTCGCCTGCGTTCAGCGAGGCGATTTGCCCGGCTGTTAAATCCCGGCCACCGCCAGCAACGATATCTCCAGCACTCGTACGTAATACTGCAGCGGTGCGCATACTTTGAGCTATTGGGTCGAGCACACCGTTAACTTGCCGAGCCCTCGCCGCGAGCTGGGCAGCTTCGCTGTCAGGTATTGCAAGCGATCCAAAGAACAGAACAGAAGACGCGAGAGCTTGGTCTTGCGTTGCGTCGTTCCCGTAGTACAGGTCACGATATGTTTGAATGACGTTCTGTTTTATACCGGAGGCGAGAGCACCCGCAACACCCATAGGATTGCTGCGTACGACACCTGCACCAGATGCTACGTTACTTGCAAACTGACCCGACCTGATTTGTTGGATGGTCGCGAGAGCACCTTGAAGTTGTGCCTTAAGTTGCGAGAGTATCGCCTTGCCAGTGCCGGTCAGCGTGAATAGACCGTTTGGATCACTTCTCGATATTGGGTTGTCATTTGCATAGTTGTAACTATTGAGTGACTGTGGATCGATTAGGTTCTGATTACCCCAGAAAGTAGGGTCTTCGCTCAAGAACGCGCCTTTGCTGGAATCGTAATAACGAGCCTGAAGCAACGCTCGGACGACACCTGCATGAAATTCAAAGGGCTTCCACCACGACCTTCGGCGCGGCCACCCAAGATCTTAGCATGCCTTGCAGAGCAAGTACGCTTGCCTTCATGCCAGGCAAAAATCAAATCACCATATAGCCCCACCTAGCCCCAAGGAGCACCGCAGCGTTCGTTAGTCATCTCAATGCATTGGCCTAATTTTGTGCGGTTCTTGGGAGTATTGAATTATGCCACGGGGGCATCGTTCGTTCCACTTGCAGCGGCCTTCGGTTCTAGTTTCGTGCGCGGTTCCTTTGGAACGATCATCCAGGTCATACCACTGCCCGGCAGCATCCAAAAATCGTACTTCGCCTTATAATATCCATCAGCCAGCGTTGTAAGAATAAGTTCTGGACTGAGCACCATCGGTTTTACTTTAACTTCATAATCATCTGGAAACGTCATAGTAATTGTAAAGTTCTTAGTCGGAATCAACATATCCCAATACTGAAACATATCTTTGCGCACTTTGTACCTTCCAGTCGTTATTACAATGAGATTGTCGATCTGCTGATATTTTGAGAGAGACCCCTCAATAATTTCTTCAAGCTTCGGCTTCCCGTCGTAAATAGTCTCCCGCTTCCCACGCTCAGAATGAGTATAGGGAAATTGCACTTCAATCGTAAGGGATTCCATGACTTGGACTTCGCCTGGGTCCGTTTGCCATGTCACAGTTGATTGGATACCGCTCGCGGCCTTTCTGCAAACATAGGTGACACGATCGAAAGTATCCCAATATTCGCCTGAATCCGAGTATATGACCTCCGTCGTGACCTCCTCTCGGTATGGCTTAGCGATATAGTCATGAAGGTTGGAGCGCAAATAATTAAAAAAACTTCCTTCTCTATCTATCTGTTGGTCTCCAAATTGTGCTTTCAATACACTGGCATGGAAAGTTGATAAGCTTGCCTTGTCCAATGTCCGTAAATAAGAGTGGTCCATTACAATTTCGCGGATACGTTGTCTAAAATAATCACTCCAATCTTCAGCTTCGATCATTGTGTGGATAAGTCCGAGAACCAAGCAAGCAATGCCTACAACATCCAGCAGCTTTATGAGGGAGTGTAACGCATTGAGTCCGATCTGCGCAGCGGATGAACGATGCTCCGCAGATACGGTGCCATCTAGTCCAAAAAAACTCGCCTCCAAGATCAACGACAAGAAAATGAGAACGACTCCAACGAGTATCCAAAACAATGCCGTTTGGGATTTCAGTCTCATAAGATGCCTCGTGATCCAAAGCGCTTCCTGCCTTGCAGTCGTGCCTTACAGAAGCGGCACCATTGCCTTATTGCAAGGCAAGCTGCAAGGCAAAATCCATATCACCGTCATGGCTCATAGTGCCCCAGGATGCACCGGAGCGTCAGTCGCGTGCACCGATAGACCAATCAGAATCTTAACAATAACATCAAGCATAAAAACGCTTTGCTATTGGCAAAGTGTACCACATGCAGTGTGCGAGTTTCCAAGGTGAACGCTCCGTGCTCCGCTGCCGACCGCCGCTGGTGCTGACCCAGACGCGTTTGCTGGACTGCTCGACCTTGAAGCCGCTAGGGAGTTGACTTGAGGATTGGGGGCGCACAGAAGCCCGCATGCACTGTGCCCCATAGGGCCATACAGACCCGGCAACGACGACCCGATGACAGGCGCGAAGCTGGCGGGCGAATAACCAAGGTTGCTCACCATCTTCGGGAATGGCATGTCGTACCCGAGTGCTCCACCTTGGCTCAGACTAAACTGTTGGGCGGTCGTTTTGGTGTCGTTGAACTGGTCGGCGATATCCATCCCCTGGTTGATTACATACGCGCCTGCAATCGTTGTAAGTATGAGACCGCCCCATCGTCCTGGAGGCCTGTTCATTGGGAATTTCGGATCGGTATTGTATCCATTTCCCGAAACCATTTGACTCGCCTGGTAGAACCCAGGTGTTCCGGAATTCCCGTTTGCAAGCAAGACTTGACCTGCAAACAGCGCGAGCCCGATGCCCGTACCAATCACCAAATCGCCGGGACCAGATTCCGATCCTGCCCCGTAACCTAGCAACATTGACGCTGCGAAGCCGGCCCTCCCACTCGGATCGCTCTTCGTAATCGGATTGTCATTTCCGTACGAGTAGCTATTCAAACTCTGCGGGTCTGTAAGCACCTGTTGTTTGGGATCGCCCAGGAACACCGGGTCTTCGCTGAGGAACTCTCCCTTGCTGCCATCATAATACCTTGCCTGCAGATACGAGAGATTCGTCTCGGGATCGGTGTACTGCCCGATGTACTGCTTTTGTTCGTTAAAGTTGTTGGTCGTCTGATTGATGCGTGTGGAGCCGTAGGGGTAATAATCGAGTGCTTGATCAAAGTTCCGGAAGCGTCGGTCACGACGTTCGTGCTGTTCAGGTGGTCAGGGAGGAAGTA
>Ga0126369_10004198_pt1 | contig 10537 bp, 11 predicted proteins | sample PanSoiMetaPlot_1_FD_109646 | JGI IMG/M metagenome (GOLD analysis project Ga0126369, IMG submission 109646) | Tropical forest soil microbial communities from Panama - MetaG Plot_1 | ecosystem: Environmental > Terrestrial > Soil > Tropical forest > Bulk soil | place: Panama | collected 2016-02-17
CGATCCGGCTCAACCACACGATGTCACCTTCAACATCAAATGCGAACAGCACAAGATCTGGGAAGGCACCACGAAAATGGGAAGCGACGCGGACTTGCCGGATTCGCCATCCCGTCTCTGGAAAGGGCCAGCTTGTCAGCTCTCCTATGTATTGGAGAGCAAGAAAATGCCATGGCGCAAAGAAGTGCGGACGGATTTTGTCGACGCCCAGCAGGCAGCCGAAGCAGCCAAAGCGGGTGATCCGTCAGACTATGCCATGAGCAAGCTGAAAGGCCGGTTGGAAGACTACGATTTTCCTGCGTTGATCACCGCGGAATGGGGGCAGGAAGAGCGCCTCTTCAAGGTCTATGACGATCCGGCCACATCCTCCGCGCGCAAGGTCAGACTCATCGGCTTATTCGGCTATCTCTTCGAGACCAAAGCAGTCCCGCGTCTTCTGGAGGGACTCAAGAGCAATGACATAGAGATCGCGAAGGCCTCCGCGCTGGCTCTGGGGAACATTGGGCAGAAAGACACAGTACCTATGTTGATTGGAGCGATGAAGAACGGCCAGCCTGAGTTACGTCCCTCCGCGGCCAAGGCACTCGGTGTGCTGGGCGCACTGCATGGCGACTTCACGATTGTGGATCCCTTACTCGAGACGCTCAAAACAACAGACGACGTCGATCTCAAAATCGAAGTCGTCTGGGCCTTGGGAAAGCTGCCGGATCGAAAAGCTCAGGAGCCTCTCGTTGCACTGCAAAAGTCACTCTACCATGTCAGGGAGAACGACAGCGATCCCAAGCTGGTCAAATTAAAAGAAGCCGTGAACTGGACTATCAAGCAGATCGATACATGGGAATATCTTCAGTAGGACATCGAAGGGCTTGCCTCAACGAATGATGTTGAAGCTCAACATCGGTTTGATTGGACTGACTATCCTTGTACTGGCTTGGTTTACGCCTGGGTCAGGATGGGCTCAAACGGTCGGAGATGAAGCAGAACTGGAGCGGCTGCGTATCAAAGCGGAAGATGCTATCGCCAGTGATGACCCGGAGGGAGCGGCGATGAACATGGGCCGTGCGGCACTCATGGCAAAACGTCTGGGGCTCCTCAGCCAGGACGATGCCGCATCCGTGCGCTTGTATCGAGGAGCCGAGTCACTGTTTCGATCGCAAGAACACGGCTACCGGGCCATGGCCCTGTTCCGGCGAGCCGGGGGCCAGCTTCCGGCTTCATCCGGTGTCTGCGGAAGCCTGGCCATGGCTCAAGGCAGCGTACAACATGCGCTTGTGGATCTCGCACCGGACTCCGTTCCTCCAACTCCGTTGGTCGAACGCGCGAAGCGCTGGCGTGAAACCGCCGACGACTGGACAACCGTGTTGGCCTCGATGATTACGGATTACCAGTGTCCCTAACCGGTTTCCATGGATGCGTGCGCTAATCTTCCTCCGGGTTGATGATATGCAGGCCGGCGGTTTTGCTCGCAGCGAGGAGTTGTACGTCGGCACTCACGACGGTCAACCGAAGGGGCTTCAGTTCAAGCGCCAAGGCCAGATGCAGGACTTGCTGTGTCCGGAGAGCGGGATATTCCATCACCAGTTCTTTCGTCGAAATGTACGTCTTCAAGGTAGGGACGATAAACTGAAACAGTCCCTCCGCCGACTCTCGCTCGAACTTATGGATAACTGAGTAGCAATCATCCCTGGTCAACTCACCCTGCTGGGCTCGATTGGAGAATGCAGAATACAGTTCCGTCACCGTCCAGGTCGGCAGAATTGCAACTTTGCCGCGCTTGACCATTAACTTGTTCACGATCCTGGTGCCTCGTTCCATGCTGTAACGCTTCACGAGGGCCGTGGAATCGAAATAATAGTACGGCATCGGTCACATCCTCCCTTTCAAAATGACGGCAGCCAGCGGTCCGGGCATTTTTGAAAGCCGATCCTGTAATTCGTCCAATGGCACTTCTTCGTAGCCCTCCCGGCGCAGCTTATCCGCCAAATTGCCTTCGTTAAATGATGCCGTATCGTTCTTCAATCGCTCGTTCAGGCGTCGCTTCGCCAATCGACTCGGCACTCGTTGTTGCGTTGCGGTCAATCCTCTGCCGCGACTCCGCGGCGCACGCCCACCCTGTTTCGGTCTCATGCCTGTCTTCTCCCCTCCATCACTGGTGAGTTGCCGTAGCCGGCTTTGCCTTCGTTCCCTCCCTGGGACATCCCGCAGGACGGACCGCCTCAGCCGGCAATTCTGATTCTCCATACACGTGCGCAGCAATGGCCTTCGCGACATCCGACGACATGTCTTGCTGCATAACTCTGATCACTTTCGCCGTCGCCTCCCGTTCAGATAAATGACCTTCTTTTCCCCCTTTGGAAATCGCCCCGACTACCTGCTGACTCATGACGTCGACCACCTCGAAATCGCTGCACCAACGCACGTACATAAATTGAGGGTCTCTGATGTCGATGGGCCAGACCCGTACCATGCCCCGTACCAATAACTCGGGAGCAGGGCCGCTTCCTCCCATCTGCTGATCCGTCGCCGACGAGAGCGCAGTGACGTGGAGCCCTTCTTTGATCAAGCCTTCCGTCAAGGCTCGTTGCACTGGCTCAACCTGATCGCCGCTGACGGTCACAGCCAGCACAAGATTGGATGAGAGGTACTCCTCTAATTCCCTGCTCAACTCCTGGACACGATAGGCGGGGGCAGTGCCTTGCCCGCTCGCACGGATCACACGAAGGTCCGCGTTGTAGGTCTCGCGGAGGACCAGATTGTGAGTCGCCCGCCTGAGCGCCCGAACCTTCGCAAGCTTGTCCGACGTTTGATGGGCTTCCTCAACATCTGATTGCACGGAGCGATCCAAATCTGCCATTCGTTCCATGAACGCTGTCTCCGCCTGGGCGCGATGCATCCCTCCCAACGCGTAATGGAGCCCTTTCCTCGGATCGTACCAGCGGTCCACGATCTTGACGTTTTCAAGGACCTTGTCAGTAGACACCCGCGTCAGATTGTCCAGGGTCAGCCGTCGCTCGTCGCGACTGGCACCCCGCTGCTCGACGAGCAGGTAGGACTCCCAGTCTTTCGATTGAGCCGAGACTTCCGCCTTGAAAATTCGCGCCAAAGCCGCGTAGGCCTGATCCTCGGCCACCGCCCGATTATCACCCTGGCCGACACCGGTCAGGTATTGTGCGGCGGGATAGTCCGGACTGACCCCATCGATCCAGGCAGGTTTCGCCTGGCCCCACGAACATCCGACCAGAACCGTGGTCAAGAGGATGGCCCCCATACCGCGTCCTAGCCTACTGTTCCATGATGGCTTCATTGGATCACCCGCTGAATAACGACCGCTGATTCCCCGGCGCGAACCGAAATTGTTTTACTTGATGTTGCTACTCCAGTGGCTGGTGCTTTCTGTAATCGATAGACGCCAGGAGACACCCAGGTGCGGGCCAGGTGAATTTCGTCCGGAAGCGTACGCCAGCTGCGCTTATCCGCCTCCTCGGATGCCACGGCGAATCCCTTTGCCAATAAACCGACCGCGAGCCCGACCCATGGACCAGCATCTCCTCCTACCGCGTGTTGAGCTCCTATCGTTGCCCCCTCTGCAGCGCTATATTTAAAGGCCGCTCGTGCCACCGCCTTCGTAGCAATTCCGACCATGCGCTCCGACAAGGCTTTGTCCGCCAACGCTGTTACATCCTGCACCAGCTCCGTGCGTATTGTCACTGGCGCTCCCTGTTCAGGAATAAGACTAACCGTATCAACGGGGACCTGAGTCTTTTGCGGAATGAGTTTCGGTAGGGCAACTCGAACCACTCTGCCATTGAGACCGTACAACACGCTGTCGGCCGCGCGGTGCTGCTGACCAGTCGCCTGGGACAACCCCTGATTGATAAGCACCAGTTGAAGCGCATCCATGCTGATTGGCAGGTCAATAAACAGGTCCTCCTTGCGTGGCGCGCGGCCATTATAGCTGATCACAATTACTTGGGCGAGGTGTTGGTGCTCCTCGATAGTCTTCCAGGTCGTATCGGGAAAAAGCTGCTGATACTCTCTGAATTCCTGACTCAGATGTAGCGCATCGGCGGTTCGCAGCAGATCGGCGCGCAACTGCGAGGGCACGGCGGTTCGGGACCAGCTACGCGATGCCTCAAACGTCTCGTAGGCTTTGCGATAGGCAATGAATGCATTGTTCACATCCCCGGCACTCTCATACAGGATGCCGCTGAGATAGCGCGCGAACCCGTCGTCACGATAGGCCGCCTTATCTTTGGTCCGATCAGTCAAGACGTTCAGTCGATGATCGATACGTCGCGCCTCGACCAGTGCGTCCTGCCACTGATTCAGCGAGGCATAGTTCAAGGCTTTGAGAACATTGATCATGACCTGCTCATACGGATCACCCTCAAACGGCAGGGCGTTGTCATTGGTCATGAACGCGAAGGATTCCGTCCGGATGTGCCTCGTGTAGAGCCGATCGATCTCATCCTCAGCCTGTTCCAACATTTCGTTGCTTCGCTGATACTCGCCGGCGAGTTGCAATGTCATCCCACGATCCATCCAGTAGAGCACACGGCTCTTCGTTCCATATTCCTCCTCTGCCTTTTGGATTACGGCGTCGGCCTGTTGGTAGTCACTTGCGAGGAGACTATTGTCGACGAGGAGATAGCGGTTGCCCGATCCTCCACAGCCAGACAACAGTACGATGAGGACCAACCAGGAGAATTGAGCAGAAACACAAACGCCCCACCGTGCCGAGGCATGAGCAGTGGGGCGTGACACAAGAGGCCTCAACGGAGGTCGTGCAGCCTAAAAAACGGTACGTTTCTTCTCGATGACTTTCTTAATTTTCTTCTGGCCGAACCACACCTTGGCGTTGCTCTCCATATCAACCATTTGCAGGTCGACTTGGTAGAACATAGCCTTTGTCCCATCCGCCTCATCCAAGATCGTGGCGATCGTACCCTTCATCATATAATCGGCACCGATTTCCTTACCGGGAGACTTCTGGGTGTCCTCCTTGGCATACATGGCTTGTTCCTTGCGCTCGGTTCGAACTTCTTCACGCTCGCCTTGGCCCGCTACGAAGGTGACTTTTTGGGAATTGGTCAGTTCGCGCTCCAAATCGGTGATAAATGTCCCCACGTTGATGTGCTCGTGACTATTGTTCAGCACCGTACCGACAATCACCACCGGCTGACGGTGCTTCGATTGACTGAAATTGCTCAGCCAGGGATATTCCAACGCTTCCTTCACCATGGATTCAGCAACCATCCGAGAGTCGGTATCATTCCACCGACCGCTCAGATCGGTCACAACACCCTCATCCACACGCGTCACCTTAGTTTCAGCACCACAGCCGCTGAATCCGATCAACACGAGGATGAGAAGGGTGACGCTGCTAGAATGTCGACCACATTTCATAATCCGTGCTCCCTAACGACTAGCCCTATTGCCGGTTGGCTCTCTTGTCTTCTTCCTTCTCCAATCGGTCAAACAACCTGTCGGCATTCTTCCGTACGTAGTCTCGCACCTGGGCGTTGAGTTCCTTAGCCTGTTCGAGATTGTTCTTCATCTCCTCGAGGTTGAGCTTCGTCAGCACATAGTACGTGCTCGTCTTTTCATCTTTATATCGCTCGATCGGTCTCACGCCGCTCAGAGTGGTCGTTGTCACAGTCTTGATGGCCCGTTCCACATTCTGTTCTTCCGTGTTGCGCGTAAAGTCACCGGCAGTGGTGGAAGCCGCATAGTCCCTCATGAGATAACCGGTATAGGTCTCAAAGGTCTTAGCAATTTCGGCCCGTGCCCGATTTTCTGCCGTATCCCAAGCCAGTGGCTCATTTCTGACACCAGTCACAGCGCCAACGCCATAGAAGGCTTTTGTGTCTTTATCATTGAATGCACCGGAGCCTTGCTTCACCCATTTCGGAGGACCACCGCATGCTGCGAGCCCGATCAACAATACCAGGGCAATTCCACCACCGGTCACTTTTGACACATACCCTCGTGGCTGGTTCATGCGACATCCTCCTTAAAAATAATCTGTGATTTCTGTCTGTGACAGCGCCGTTTGCTACCCGTGAATGTTCGAGAAATTCAATGAATTCATGCTAGCATGCACCCCTGGTTCAGTCAACGCAACAGACAATGGCTCGTTGACCTTGACCCCATTCTTATTCTTATTTTCCTAAGGAGGACGACCGTGGCTGACGTCCAGATCGACGACGGCATCATTAAGATTCTTAATCTTGACGTGCAAGATCCCAAAGCCGCCGCTGTACTTGCGGAGTATCCACAGGTCCGCTGGGCAGAAATCACCAGACGGGCAATCAAGATCGGCTTGGGGTATCTCAAAGGCGGTGGAAAGGACTAGCAGGCTGTTCCAACTGCCTGCTATGGCGTGGGGGGCCGAGATCCGGATGCACGTGCCTGCGCTACCGCGTCCCGCGCTCGACTGTGGCTGCCTCCCAACTCCAGGTACCGCTCGAACGCTTCGACCGCCTTCTTATCATCTTTTATCTCATCCGCGTAGAGGGTCCCCAGTGAAAAGTACACGTCGACGTAGTTGGGATTGACGGTCAGTGCATCGCGCATCGCTTTTTCCGCTTCTGCGTACTGCCCGCGTTTCTCGTAGATTAAGCCGAGGGTATAATACGAATCTGGGTTCTTTGGCGCGTACTGGACAGCGGCCTTGGCTGCGGTAAGGGCTTCGTCCAGGTTCGGCAGAACTTCAAACCGCACGTAGCTTTTCAGAACATAGGCATCGCCGAACGTGGGATCGTATTCCAGGGCCTTGTTCAGGCGTTCCAATGCTTCATCCGCCGCCTTACCCGACTGCAGTAAGGCAAATGCCTGCTCGTACTGCATCCTCGCAGCCTGTTGCCGCTCCGCCGGAGTTTGCGGCTCCCCTCCAAGCCGGAAGCTCGCTTTGCGGCCTTCGATCATGATGGTATCGCCGTCACCCTCCAGTTGGGCAAAAATCGGATGTTGTGCCCCCTTTGTTTGATCCAATATCTGCTGGCTCACGTACCGCCCGACTTCTGAAGCCATCAGCCAGCCATTCTTGTCGTGGTCAGCTTCACCGGATAAGGCTTTCACCAGAAACTCGACGAACAGACTACGATTCTGCTTGCGGCTCAAGGACTCTCCCTTATCGGCGGCCGTCAAGACTTGCACCGCGCGCTTTTCGGTATCGTCCTCCGGAGCGCTTCGTCCTTCAAGTGACAGCGCCTGCGCCGCGCTGACCTCCCACCCGCGCACGGCCGTATCAAAAAGAAACAGCGTATGCTTGGAAGCGCTGCGGTGACTGAATTCTTTGAGTTGTTCGAACGTCACCGCCTTGGATACGTTTCCGATCTGCGCGTCCCATGGCACAAGATAGCCCATATCTTTCCCGGACGCGCCCTGCGTGATGCCGGCATGGCCGGAGAAATAGATGACCAACCGGTCTTGTCGACCGACTTTCCTCGGCAAATAGTCCAAGAGCGTCTGTTGCAATCGGCGCAAGCTGGCATCTTTGTCGTATAACTCTACGACTTCTTCGAATCCCAATTTTCGAAGCGCCTGCGCCACGGCTTTAGCATCCTCGATCACACCGGGAATTTTCGGCGCAACCAAATAGTTCTCAATCCCAATCACCACAGCCCAGGATTTGTAGTACAAGCCCTCCGGCTTGCCTATTTGCCCATACACAGCCTCTATGCCGACCAATCCCCAGAAGCCAATGATAAGGGTGGAGAGCAGCCGTGATCGAAAAAAGCACGATGAAGATGGAAGCGTCATGATGAATCGGTGGAAAACCCGTGTAAAGTCAGCGTACTCTGGCCCAATCCGGGTGTCAACCGAGCAGGCCTCACGGAATTGCAACAGCGGTCGCACCATTGTATGGTTGCGCCATTGGTGCCACTTCACCAATAATAGCGATCTTTTATGACCAATCGTCGCAGTAATGACCCCAAGGAGTTTCTGACTCATGACAGAAAACATTGAAACTCTCCTCAAAGAAAGCCGTCTGTACCAGCCTACCGCAAAAACGAAAGCCGCCGCCTATATCAAAGATTACGAGGCCGAATACAAGAAATCCATTGCCGATCCTGAAGCTTTCTGGAGCGGGATGGCGAAGGAATTGGAGTGGTTTGCGCCTTGGACCAAGGTGCTTGATTGGGACTACCCCTGGGCCAAATGGTTTGTCGGCGCCACCTGCAACATCTCCTATAACTGCCTCGACCGGCATGTGAAGACCTGGCGTAAGAACAAAGTGGCGTTGATTTGGGTCGGGGAAAATGATCAGGAACGGTTCTTTAGTTATGGCGAACTCTACAGACAGGTCAATCGTTGTGCCAACGCCCTGAAAAAACTCGGCCTGAGGAAAGGTGACCGGGTCACCATCTACCTTCCGAAAATTCCGGAACAAGTAGTGGCCATGCTGGCCTGCGCCCGCCTCGGTGTCATTCACAGCGTGGTCTACTCCGGTTTCAGCGCGCCGGCCCTGGCGAACCGCATCAATGATGCTGAAGCTAGATTGGTCATTACCGCTGACGTCGGCTTCGATCGGAGCAAAGTTATCGGTTTGAAACCGATTGTTGACGATGCAATGAAGAATTGTCCCTCCGTCGAACATGTGGTGGTTGTACGGCGGCAGAGCTCAGGGCAGCCCCTAATCGCTCCAAAAGAAATCGACTGGAAGGAGTGGGTGAAGAATGAGAAGGCACTCTGCGACGCTGAACAGCTGGACTCAGAATCCCCGCTCTACATCCTGTACACCTCCGGCACGACGGGAAAACCGAAGGGCGTTCTTCACGTCCATGGTGGGTACATGGTCGGCACGTACACCACCACTAAGTACGTCTTCGACCTGAAAGACGATGATGTGTATTTCTGCGTCGCCGATCCCGGCTGGGTCACGGGACACAGTTACATCGTCTATGGTCCGCTGCTGAACGGCGCCACCATCCTGATGGCCGAAGGGAAACCGGACTATCCCAACCCTGGTCGTTGGTGGGATCTCATCGAGCGCTATGGGGTCTCGATCTTTTACACAACACCAACCGCCATTCGCCTCTTGATGCGGCATGGCGAGGAGTGGTCGAAGAAATATGATCTTTCGAGTTTGCGCATCCTTGGTAGCGTCGGTGAGCCGATTAATCCGGAAGCGTGGGAATGGTTCCATCGTGCAGCCGGCGGAGACAAGCCGATTATGGATACCTGGTGGCAGACCGAGACCGGCTCGATCCTAATCACGCCGCTGCCCACAGTACCCTTGAAACCCGGCTCCGCTACCAGGCCGTTTTTGGGCATCGAAGCCGATGTCGTCGATCGCCAAGGCAAGAGCCTTCCGGCGAATCAAGGCGGGTTCGCCGTGATTAAGAAACCCTGGCCATCGATGATGCGAACGATCTACAAAGATCCCGAACGATACAAAACGTATTGGAATACCATTCCCAACTGCTACACCGCCGGCGATGTATGCCATAAAGACGCCGACGGCTACATGTGGTTCATGGGCCGTGCCGATGACGTCATCAAGGTGGCAGGCAATCGACTTGGCACCGCCGAAGTGGAAAGCGCCATAGTAAGCCACCATGCAGTTGCGGAGGCCGCCGTCATCGGCAAGCCGCACAAGACCGTCGGGGAAACGATCAAGGCCTTCATCATTCTCAAACAGGGTGAAACCGAAACCCCGGCACTGATTCAGTCGATCAAGGACCAAGTGCAGCATGAACTCGGTAAGATCGCGGTACCATCGGAAGTCGACATCGTGTCGTCCTTACCGAAAACCCGTTCTGGAAAAATCATGCGGCGGGTGCTGAAGGCGAAAGAGCTTGGACAAGATCCCGGAGACATTTCGACGATCGAAGAGTAGTGTTGCATTCCACATTCCACTGCAGCGCTCATCGCGCTGCGCGAAGGAGGCAGGCATGGTGATGCGAATGGGCTCCACGACGATGGTACTCATCGGTGTACTCGCCCTTGTGCTCGCAGGAAGTGATCCCGGACAGGTCCTGGGGGCGGAGAAGGAGAAACCAGCGAAGAAGCCCAAAGCCACGCCTGAAGCCAAAGCTCCCACATCGAAAGCGGACAAACCGAAGTTTAAGACGGCCGAGACTGCTGCCAAGGCCAAAGCCTGCTTCGGTGAAGCTCCCAAGATTGAAAAGCTGACTCCCGACGAAGGCAAGGCAGGAGACAAAGTGACGATCACCGGAACGAAGTTCGGTTCGGTGGACTGCTTGCGTGGAGTGTCGTTCGGGCCCGGTCATGCGGCCACCTTCACCATGAAAAATGAGACGACCATTACCACAACCGTCCCGGCCGGAGGACGGAAAGGACTTGCGATGTTGACCGTGACAACCGCGTCAGGCGAAGATTCAAAAGCGTTTCTAGTGAAGTAGGAGGAGGAGAGCTGCCTCGTCAATCGATGCAGCGGGGAATGAGAAGACCGGGGGAGCCGATTTATTTGAGACGCCACATGGTGGCGCTCGCCTTGGCGGTAGGTTTGCCGATCGTCCTATTGCAGCTCTATAAGATTTACGTCGGGCCGGTCAGCTTCGGGGTACAG